>ERZ857693.2195-NODE-2195-length-20350-cov-2.969845_pt1 | contig 20350 bp, 21 predicted proteins | sample MGYA00519765_ERZ857693 | MGnify/ENA primary metagenome ERZ857693 (study PRJEB31778, sample SAMEA3449354) | human gut metagenome | biome: human gut; feature: human-associated habitat; material: faeces | place: United Kingdom | collected 2010/2012 ... | reverse complement strand
TTGGTGCTCTGATTCTTTATTGGTAAAGAAAGAACCAACATTTTGGAAGTGACTCTTGGCATTCATGAGCATTCCAGCTCCGAAACCAGCACCTGCTAAGGCAAAGTTCCCAAGGTGTTGAGCAGATGAGAGACTTCTCGATGGTACTTGTGAAGCCACCTCTCTGGTCTTTGTGACCCCTTTTTCAACTATGTATCCAATATCATTCGCAACCATTCGTGCTTTAGATCCAAGAATGAATTGTATCAGTTCAGCTTTGTATTTCCATAGAAGGAAGTATACAAGTCCTTTTGAGACAACTGAAATGAGTAGTTTAAAGACAAGGCCAAAGATGATCAATGATGGAAGTGTTTTAAGGATGCCATCAAAACCTGTAATGACGATATTTTCGATCATTTTTTCAATGTAGAAGACTAATAAAGTTAATAGACTCGTGATAGCTGGGAAAAGCAGCCCACCAAACATGACTTTCAGAACTCCGAAAATCAGATCCTGCATTCTTGGTACAAAGGACATCAATAGCACAATTGGAAAGAGCAGGATCATCATCAGGACGAGTGTCTGAGCAATAACGTTTAACATTTGAATCAAAATAACCGGTATCGCTAAAACGAAGGCTTCACAGATTTTGAAGATGACGTAAAACATACGGGTAAAGATGAAGTCTGGCATAGCTGAAACCCAACGGTTCTTTTCACCATCATCATTGGCTCCATTTCCTAGTTCATCCAGATATTTATTACGATCTTTCGATTTAACCGCTTTAAAGTTTCCATTCTTATCGCCTGTTCCTAATACCTTACTATCGTCAAAAGTCTCTTGTTTCCCATCTTGGCTGTTCTTATATTTTCCATTTTCTTGACCTGTATTGACAAAAACATAGGCTTTATAAGAGGTCTCTGCAATATAGCTATCTGCCATGGAATCGCCAATTTTAATGGATTTATTATTTCCATATTCCACCTTGATATTCGTGATATTTTTGGTGACATCTTGAGAGACATGGTTAATAGTATCTAGCAGATACAGACCACCTGATGTTCCAGCAATTGTTCCAAAATAACCAAAGCCAAGGATGAGAACTAGAAAGACATGAAGAAGAGTTCTTGAAAAAGCTCCCTTAGAAAAGAAAAACTGATAAAAGAGATAGAATGCTAGAATCAGAAGTAACATTGAGACGAGTGATTGTTTTGCGACTCCACCAGAGCTTGAACCAATGAATCCTTTCCAGATATTCATCGCTCCATTAAATACATAGTTCTTGTAGTTGGAGTAGAGATCAATCTTTTCAAGAATTCGAATCAGCAAAGAAAAGAAGCCCACCACTGCGTTTAGAATGAAAAAGAAGAAGTTGACGAAAAGCTCATTAATCAGAACCCAAGCCCCATTAAAGGAAGCAAACCCAGTCGGCTCCATATAGGACTTGAGAGAGAAGATATCGACTCCCCTTAGTTTGTCAAAAGCTTCTTGCATGGATTCACCTCCTAACTAGCATATTTATTTTCAAGGCTTGATGATACCGTAGCTTTCATTGGTTTTAGAAGCATATCAATATCTTCAAAGATGTTGTGTACGGAAATCATATTGAGATTGCCATAGACGTCATAGTACAGGCATTGGCCAGAGATCATATTATCAATCCATTCGAGATTGCTTTCAGTGACTTCGAGATTAACGTGTTTTAAGATATCTTCACGTTCAGATTTTTCATAAAAAGCAAAGATAGTCCCGAACCCCGTTGTATCATCGTCATTTTCTGCATCATGTACAGATTGAGTAATCAGTGCCAAGGTATTATTTTTGGAGCGTCCAATCCGACGCATATTTTTGATAACGGCTTTTCCTTCTGCCGACTTCATAAGAATCCATGCTTCATCAAAGAACTCAATGGTATCTTCATTTTCATTTCGTTCTCCAAAGTGAGTACAGAAGGCACCAAGTGCAAACATGAGAGCAATAGAGTTGCGTTCATGATCTGAAATTTTTGTGGAATCGTCTTTTGGTAGTTTGAGGTTATTAACCTCTAGGATGGTCACTCGTGACTCGTAGTTAAGTCCTTGAGTGGTTCCATCTGAAAAGGCTAGTTCCAAGATAGAGTTTGTGACAATTGAGGTCAGATAACGACCAACCGAAGCAATTTCAGCGGAAGTAGAGTCTCTCAGAACTTTTAGGACGTGTTTAAATCCGACCTTCTCACCAGCGACTCGTTTCTCCACAATCGCATTAATAGCTTCTGTGATAGCTGTTTTTTGATCCATCGTGACATCATCTACAGCTTGTAGTAGAAACTCAAGCATGTTTTTTGCGACCTCTACAGCTTGTTCTTTATCTAGAACGACAATAGGGTCTAAGACTCCGTGGTTGGATGGTAGTGAGCTATCCAGTGTTACAAAGTTAAAGTTCTCAATCTGTTTCTTGCGTTCAGGATAGAGACGTGTGAATTCAGTCGAGTTGATTACTTCTTGGTAGTGATTCCTAAGTTCACGTTTAGGGTCGATATAAAGGGTTTTAACATTTTGTAAAGCCACACTTAAAAAGATGATCTGAGCGAGGAAAGACTTTCCTTGTCCTGTTGCGCCCGTAATAATGATGTGCGGGTTCTTGGTAATCTTTCCAGCGATATCTTCCTTATTTCCCACTGTCGCATTATAGAGGACAATGTTCTTTGAGGAATCAATAGCTTTCGCGATATTGTCCCAACGGCCTGTCCAGTTATCTACTCGGCCAATATACCAACCAATACGGTTTCCAGAAGAAGTATTTGTGAAAGGCATGAGTTCTGAAAATCCACGAGCTGTGACCATATGTGTCCAGGTGCGAGTTTTCTTTTGGAGGTTTTCTCCATAGAGCAGCGCTTGAAAGAGATAAGGTCCGTCTTGAGAGGCTTCACTAATTTCGACTCCCATATCATCAAAATAGTTCAAAACCACTTGCCGTCTTTGTCGTAGTTGGTTCACACTAGAAGCAGAAACAATCAGATAGGCTCCGTATTCGATGATATCTTCCTTGTTTCCGACTTTCTTCATTAAGTCCTTTAGGGAGATGGACCCCATGATGATCTCGTCTTGTTGGACAGTATCAGTATTTTCTGCCTCTTCCATGATGTTTCTGTAACGTGTATTCGAACGTCCCATTCGACCCTTGATTTTACCAGTATCAATGAATTCTGCCTTGATTCGTAGTTCAACGGGGAAGTTCAAACGTTGGATAAATTCGCCAAGATGAAAACCGTTGAATTGAACAGGAAATTTACCTACAGGAAGAATCGTCACAAAAGAAGAACCATAAGGGCTTTCTAGCTTGAGGAAGCCACCTTTTAGAACTTTGATCAAGGTATCCGTGATATTGAACTGAGCACGATTAGCGAGCACCTCTTTCTTATAGTGAGGGATATAGCGAAGGTACTGCATCCGCTGGTAATAAAAGAGTTCTTCATTAGATAAACGCTTTGCCCGAAGGACGGAGAAGGCTTGGAAAATAGTGAATTCATCACTTTTATAGTCTTCATACCAAGTGGGACTTAATTCATATTCATAGCCCAGACCCTTGGCTATTTTTTCAGTGAACTCATTAAAGCTCTCATAGGCCAAGTCTTTAATGGTAGCACCATGATTTTGTTTGCGTAAGGTTACTCCCACGACCCAGTCAAACTGATAAGGAATTTCCATTTCATCCGTTAGACGATCCACCGTGTAAAGAAGAAGTTCTTCTCCTAGTTCTCGGCTGTCATCTGCTAGAGCATCTGAAAAGTCCCGCATTTTCTCCTCTAAAAGATAGTCTTTAGGGATCAGAGATATTTCAAAGAACTTGTTTTTCTGGAGCTTCTTCATCATTTGAGCAACCGTAATTTTATGTTTGCCCTTTTTCTCATCATCTGTAATGGTGATGGGAGTATTTGGAATACGATAATAAGCAACAACAGTTTGATCTTTTTTGAGAGCTAGATTTTCATGTGTTTCCCTAATTGGATAAGTTAAGGTAATACTCATAGGTCCTCCTTTTCTATAGATTTGTTTTTTCAAAGACAATTTCTTCTACAGGTTCTATTCGATCTTCATGGTAGATAGCTTTTTTGTTTAGCTTAAAATCCCAGAAGTAAATCAGGTAATCTCCAATAAAGACGTGCATCTTCTTACCGTGAGGCTCATATTCCGTATAGAACTTAGCCAATTTGTAAGGGAGATACCAATAGAGCAAGAGAGAAATTGAGTGAGTGATTTTTGCGAGTGGCACAAAGATAAATCCTCCAAAGAGTAACATGGCCACAAAGACGATGATAAAGACAATGAAAAAGGACAACTGCATCGGTGTCGCAAAGTACCATAGTCGAGTGCCCTTTTTTGTCTTAATTTCTTGGATCCAATAAGGAGCATTTAGGCCCTTACTGTAATCATAAAGTCTTTCTTCATTCATACTTAAAGTCCTGATTCAATACCGAAGAGTCGTAGGAACCAGCCGACTGCTTTTAGGATATCTTGTCCTTTGGCAATCGAAACAATAACGGCATAGAAACCAACGACAGAGAAGAGTTGAAGCCAAGAGCTGTTTCGCCAAGCCTTGATCGCTAAGAGCACGGCAATGGCTGTCAGGATCCAAATTCCATCGCCCTGAAGGAAGGTTCGTAGATTGTCTGTATTCATAGAGTTCTCCTATTCTTTATCATTTGCATAATTCAGTGGAATGGTGTGTTCTAGTTTTGTGACATAGTAGGTCTTTTCTTTTTCTGAGAGGGTAAAAGTGAAGTTTTCTGAATGAGTGGATCCTCCGACCTCAAAGGTAGCTTGGACATAAGCGATTAGATTCTGACCGTCTTTTTTTAGATAGGTATAATCAATTGTTTTGAAGGTGGTATTGGCTATAATATCCACATCCTTAGCAATCAGATTGAGGTTGTCTTGGTTAGTAGTATAGTTGGTAAAGAAGACTTTGAGGAATTTTTCAACTTTTTTACGCTGACCATCTGAAAAGTGGTCGTTAGCGGTTAATTGAAGCTGATCGTCTTCGCTAAAGTGTCCAGCTTGTGAGGATTCAATGGCAGAAAACCAAGGAAGGCCAGAAATATAATATTTCCCATCTTTTTCATCAAATGGAATATTGAAGCCTGTCACAATTTCCTTTTCTTCCGTGTTATTGTCCCGACGGATGGTTTCCTTATATTTGATCTTATAAGTCGCAACTTTTCCTTCTACAGTCACTAACTGAGAATAGAGAAGTTCACTAGGATTTCGAACTTGACCTTGAGCTTTCACATCAGGAATGAAGTTGTAAAAGCTGTTTAAGTATTCCACTTGAGCTTGTTGTTTATCCCCTTCTTGTGGAAGAGTGAAATAGGCATAGACGTAGTCATTCAAGTAGTACTGGAGTTTGTAGTCATATTTTCTACTAGACTCCATAGGCTGTGCCTTTTGTTTTTTAGTAGCCTCCACTTGAGCTTGAAGTGTTCCTACCTTATTTGAGAGTGTGATAGCACGGACAGATCCCAAGAGACCAACAAAAAGGAGGAAAGCAATTCCTCCTATGACTGCGATATTGACGGTCTTTTTATTGGTGACTTTTAGTTTTGGTGGACCTCCTTTTTTCTCCACCTTTTTAAAGTGTGAGAGATATTCTTTTGCTTGAAGCAAGTAGCGTTTGGCTTTATCCATAGTTCCTCCTTTTTAGAGAGCAGCGAGTTCAATGAGCTTTGAGCCTTTTGCATAGAGGCGCTTATTGGCTTTTTCGATCTCGCCATTAATGTAATAGTAGCCTCGCAACTCAGTTTGAAGTTGTTCGATCAAGTCAGGTTTTAGGTCTTTGGCTTCTTCTTTTTTTAGGAGACTATTTAATTCTCCAGCTTTGGTCCAAGCCTCTCTGTGATCTTTCTTTTTAAGTAATTCTCCCAGTTCATTCGTGACTTGAGAGACTTTCTTTTCAAAAATAGTTTTAGTAGCCATTTCAATTTCCTTTCTAAATGTTTCTTGGTTTTCTTTGATGGTCTTTTGAATATAAGCAATCAGTGAGGGGCGCATTTTCTTATTTACGCTCAACACTTGACCATCTAGTGTGAAACAGGCATGTTCATAGTTATAGAACCCTCTACTATCTGGAAGATCTTCTGTGCACCTGCCAGCACATTCGTAGTAGAAGTCCTTGCCTTTTCGTAAGAGAATGTACATATGCCAGAATTCATGTTCTGGAAGAAGCAGAAAATCTGCTTGATAAATTTTCTTTAGCATCTCAAGAAGCCTCAAGCAGATCATCGTAACCTAGAGCTTGGTAGATAAAATCTGAATCAAACCAGAGCCAGTCATTGATTTGTCCTTCTGTTGGCGTATCACCAGAGAAGATATCTTCACAAATGACAGTTAGGGTATCTACTCCACCACGTTCACGGACGGTGTTTAAGGTCGTTAGTCCACCGGACCAGGCTTTAAAGTTTTCTAGTGAATTGATTTGAACTTTGTATTCCATGTAGCTTTTCCTTTCTAGTGTTCATAGTGTTTATTAGCTTTGAGAAGTCGTAACATGGCTTTTCCTCGATCAGTGATCTCTCCGCTGTTCTGAATCATCTTCATGTATTCTGTTTGCAAAATTTTATCTGCTTCAGTAACTAGTGCAAGGGAGTTCGCAACTTGATAGGTCAGCCAGCGAATCGTTCGCTCAATACTGTAAGGCTGTGGGTTAGTTGAGAGTTTTAAGGGTTCGACTCCTCCGAAGAGCCGTTGCCATTTTTCATCAGGTTTGTAGGCTCCAAAGCTAGTAACTCCATCATAGACTTGGATTTCTTTATTGATGATGCCTCTTGCGATTTCTCCGAGATCTACACCATTGATGTATTCCTCCACAATGCCTTGAGCTTTCTGATCTGAAAAGCGGAGTTCATAGCGATTCCAGATACCAAAAATCTCCAAGGATTCGTCCAAGGAGATATTTTCCATTCTAGCTATTTCATAGCGCTTTTCATAAAAGTTGAAGTAGAGTTGACTTTGACGGCTCCCAAAATAAATGGACAAGCCGTGATTAGCTTCCATGTCTTCATTATCTGTGAAAGATCCACCACCCGTGATATTCCATTTCTTGATCGTGTCTAGGACAATCTCTTTGGAATAGAGTTTATCAATCAATTTTGGAATCTGAATTTGTTCGTCCTCGTGACCGTAGCCTTTATAGAGTTCATCTAGAGCGATATCGAGACGTTTCACCCGAACATCTTCATAGGAATAAAGAATGTTTTGAAGAAAAATCTGCCAAGTAATTCCCTTATCTTCTAGAAGCAATTCCAGCTCACGGCATCCTTGACCGGATAGTTGAAGACAAGTTTGGTAGTCATTGGTCACAGACTTATCAAAGAAATCAAAGATCCAGATGTTTCCTCTTTGCCAGAGATGAGTATAGTTCATGAGTCGTGTTTCTTGTTCGGTAAACTCACTCAAGGGACAGTGAAGGAAGTTTTCACAGAAAGCATCTAAATCCTTCAATCTAGGAAAGGTCAATCGTAGATAGTCGATCTGAGCTCGAAGACTGTTTTTATCGCACTCTTGATAGTAACCGAGTCTTTCTTTTAGTTCTCTAAACTTATCAATCGTCAGTCCTCTTTCGCCTGTTTCATAAGAGCGATAGGTTCGTGTAGGTAGATCAACAGCTTGTGCAAATGCTTTTTGACTAAGTCCTGTTTGTTTTCTGAAATTCTTAATATGAAAAGGACTAATTTTGTCCATTCATCGCAACACCTCTTTCTAACGAAGTGACACACTTTTTTGACGAAAGTGACACACTTCATAAAAATTGAAAACCCAACTCCCATAAGGAATGAGGAGGGGTGGACTTGGCGTTTTTGCCAAATGTAACCCCCCTATTAGAAAACGGGGGTTGAAGTTTCATCATGGCCTAGAAACTTCGGGCTACGGTCTGCGCCTGACCTGCGGTCAGGCTTGCCCTTGCCCTTGTCCTAGCCCATGATGAACAATCGTCGCTTCAACTGCTTTTGGATAAGACCTGCGTCCTCCCGCTTCAAATTGAGCGAGGATTTCAATAAGAAGTTTTTCTTGAAAAGGATCCACTAGAATAGCGGATACAGTCCGTTCAAAGATGATCCCTTGTTCTGTTAAGAGATAGATAATCTTGCGTAAGGTTGGCATTTTAAGATTTTGTTCGTCCGCAAATTCCTTGAGTGGTCGTTTGCTTGGTTCGTTTTCTATAGTCTCCTCTTCCACTATAGGATCAATTGTTTCAAGCGGTGGTTTATATTCTTCAAATACTGAGAACTCTTCTCCTTCAAATTCCATAATAGGAATTTTAGAGTAGGCATCGTAGAAGGAAAATCCTTGATCAAGCGGTACATAAGGAGAGAAAAACTCACCCGCCAACTCACCATTATTTGCGATATAGCCCCGTCCTTTGACTTTGACTCCATTAATTTCATCCAGCTTTTTGAACTCTTTGGTTTTATTAGCATCTCCAAACATCATGTCATAGCCTGTTGATTCTAAATGACCGACAGAGAGACGCTTCATAAAGTTATCCCGAAGAGCTGTTTTGATAAATTCTCCATCGGGTCGTTGCATAGCAAAGATGATAAAGACTCCAGCTTGACGACCTTCTAGAACTAATTGTGAGAGGTATTCCATGAGTTCTGACTGTTGGCTATAGTCGCGATCAATCTTTGCCATGAGGGCTGCCCACTCGTCTACCAGGATGAATTTTGGTTTCATGTCATAGTGAGTAAAGTTCTTTCCAGCTTGGAATCTTGGCGAAGTGGACATCCGCTCATAGCGTTTTTCCATGAACTCTACATTCTCTTTAAAACAGTTGATGATATCTTCCTTACTAGTATAAACACGGCCATGAAAGACTGGAATTTTCTTTAATCCAGCTAGATCAGAATTCTTTGGATCACAGATATCAACAAAGCCGATTTTAGCTAGGGCGTAGATAATGGTCATGAGAACAACTGTTTTTCCTCCACCTGTTCCACCGCCAATGAGAAGATGAGGTTCTTCAATATAATCCCAAGATACATCTTTCATGAGCTGGAGTTTGGATCCCTTGACTTTTACTTCATCGATGGTGATTCTGCTATCAATTCGGTTAATAGCAATTTCATACTTGATAAAGCGATTATCAAAGGTTTTATTGCGAAAGTCTCCGTTAAACATGACTTCAAGCGTAGCTCCAAGGTTTAAAAAGCGATCTTGGAACTTATTGCCCTCCAAAATAAAACTCACTTCAATCTTGTAGCGAGACTGTTTGATATACACTTGAGGTAAGGTGATTTTTTCAATGATCTTGTTTTCACGTCTAACCTTTTTAACTAGATAGAGGTTATTCTCTAGCAAAAAGCGAGAAAGAATTCGAAGGCTGTTGAGCTTTTGAAAAAAGAGCAACTTTCTGTAGCAAACCCGATTGATAAACCAAGAGAAGATTAAAGAAAAGAGAAGCCCAGCTCCTAGAAAATATCCTTGGGGTAAAGGATGGACTTTTAATTCTTCTAGATGTAAGTAGCTGTAGAAACTAATAGCCAATAAAAAAGGAAACCACCAGACAAACCATGTGATTCCCTTTAGTTTACGATGAAAAACTCGAACTCTTTTTCCCCGATAGGTAAAGAGTTTCATCCTGCATCACCTCCTAGTTTTCTTTCTTATTTTCTACTGGTTTGTTTTCTTTAGTCGGTGCGCCTCCAGTTTTTTTCTTGATTTTAGAAGCAAATAGCTTATAGATATCATTACGATTGACATGGGTATGCGTGATAACAATATCTTCTAGTTCAACTTCTTCTCGGTACTTAATGCCCAAGTCTTCAATTTCAGACTCAGACATATCTGCGATGGTGAAAAAGAGGGTTTCATGCTGGACAGAAGAGTGAATCCCTACAACAATTCCACGGATCTCACCTGTATTGACTTGTACAAATGATCCATCAGGATTACGTTGTGAGCGATCCACTTCAAAGATGATATCAGGGCCCTCAATGCCTCGGAAAGTCAGTTTTCCAAGGACAGCTGGGACATCTAACCCGTCTGTAATAACACGATAAGTCTTGTCAGCAATTTGTAGTTTTTCTCCGTAGTTTAATCCAATTTTAGCCATGTGATTTTCTCCTTTTATTTCTTATTTTTTGATTACCAATTTTTCCGCAAAGACATTGAGATAAGGTGCAACAGTATTACCATTTAAAGCAGTATCTGGGAAAAAGATTGGGTTAACAGTTTCTACTAGAGCATCTTCAGGAAAGAGCGTTGTAGAGGCTGGTGTAATGACATGAAAGGCACCGTGCTCTGCGCTGTTTAGAATGTGACGTTGGTATTTGCCTTCTTTTCTAAAAATAAATTTAGGAGCATCTCCTAAACGTTCGTAGTAAGCAGGGCCAATAAATTCTGGTTTCATTTTAAGTGTTTCTGAGATCATAAGATTTTCCTTTCTGAGTGTAAAATAAAAAGAGTTAAGCTAGTTGCTTCACTCTTGAGTAATAGTGGGTAAATAGTTTTCGTTTAAACATGCGACTATAAATATCAATATCCCCATGAGCGTAGCCATTTCTACGAGCATCTTGAACCAAGTGATCTAAATCTATTTGAGCTTGAGCATAGAGTTTAGCCTGTAGTTTATCAGATTCACTAAACATGCCATAGGTGAATTCATAGTTATCATAGAGTCGTTTACATTGTAGTGCGAAAAAAGTTTGTCATATTATTCTCCTTTATTGTAAAAGCAAAAAGCTACTAAGTGAAAAAAGGAAAGAACTTAGTAGCTTGAGAGTAGGTCTATCTTAGTAGATAGACAGCAGTAAAGAAAAGTTATTTGGTTGGAAAGATCCCTCTTTCCACGGTGGCAACGTTTAGCAAGGTGCTTTGCGTCAATTACCATCGCTTTCCCAGCCAATCTCATAAGGTAGTCACTATCATACCCTATGGATTCTCTTACGCCCTTTGGCGAAGCCAGTTCACTTTACTATTCGGAAAAGTGCGAAAGTCCGAAATGCGTGGAAGCCCACAAGAATTAAATCCTGTTTTTTATCTTCACTTCAACCATAAAACGGACTTGACTTTTAGTATCAAATAAATTACAATAAAGGTACGAAGTTTAGTGTAGTTTGATAGTCAGTCCTCTGGTTGTCAGACGCACTTTTTATTTAATTGTCAATGATCTCAATTGGTAGGGATTATTATTTTGATTTTCAATATCGCTACCAGCTATATCTATATATTATCGCCTATAGCGATAAAAGTCAAGGGATTTTTAAAATTTTTTTAAAAAATTTGAAGAGGAATAACTATGGCGTTTGCAGAACGTTTAAAAGAACTACGAAAACAAGCTCACCTTACTCAAGTTGAATTAGCAAAGCAATTAGGGATTGGGCAGTCTTCCTATGCAGACTGGGAGAGAGGAAAGAAAAATCCCACTCAAGAGAATCTTATTAGACTAGCACAAATTTTAAATGTGTCAGTTGATTATTTAGTTGGGAACTCAGAAGCAAAATCAGAGGAGTTAGATAATATTGAACTTCTTTTCCGTATGAACTCAAAAGGATTGACCGAAGAAGAAAAAGAGATTTTCAAAAAAGAGTTGATTGAGTTTATGGAAGAACGGAAGAGAAATTTTGAGTCCAGAAGTTAGTATATAAATGTTATGAAAGTACGATTTAGATTCTATAAAAATTTAATTCTTGGATGAAAAATGCCAATAGACTTTATTCAGACTTATAATTGCGTAATGTAGTACTTGTTAATTTTTTGAAAATATTATACAATAAGTTAGTTTAGGAGGTGAAATTTATGTTTTTAAATACCATAGTATATGATGAAAAGCAGTATGAGTCAGTAAAACGTAGTATTTCTACCTATCGAGAAAATTTTAAGAACTATCGTTCTGAACTCGAAAGAAGAGTAGACGATGATGAAGAGCTCAAATTTTTTTATTCTAACATTATATCTGAGAGTATTAAAGTATCTATTTTAGATAAGATTAGTTCTGATAAGGTATTACAAAAAAAATATTCAAATGATTTAATAAAATTTTTAAATTTTTATAGTGGTGTATTATCAAAGGAAACTACTTTCTTAGGACGTAATAGTGATGTAGAAAACTCTATTAATATTTTACACAGTAATAATGATAAATTACAGAATAAATTAAAAGATATTTATATTCAATTTGAAAAAAACTTTTCGAAAAAAGATGATCATAAATTCGAATTAGATAATATTGTAGTAACACTACCAGAAGGAGATAATAATGAAGATAATCAAGTCGATAGATTCAATTTATCCAACAGAATTAGTATTCAATTTAAATAGATTAGATGAAAAACTTTTACCAGATAATGTGGTTGAAATTAAGGTTGGTATAACAGTTAAAGAACTTGAACATGATGACCAAGGAAATTTCAGAGCAATTGTTTCATTCCTATTAAGTGTCGCTGATGAAAAGGAAAGTTTATTTAAATTATCGCATCAAATAGAATTCACTAGTTCAGATGAAAACTTTAATATCAAGGATAGGGAATATAACTTTGCATTGTTTGAAATCGTAGAACCTTATATTAGATATAGATTTAATGAGTTGTTTTCACAAACAAAATTCTCATCTCTTGAGATTCCATATAGATTTTGGGAGACAATTGATGACAGATCCGAAATATAAACTAAAGCATATTAGATTTAAGTCTAATCAAAGATTTGCGCCAACACGTGTACATAATATTGTATTGGAATTATATAAGTGGGCTGTTTCAGACTATTCCTGTTATAGAATTATTAATAGTTTTTTTGATTCAAATAGAAATAATAATGAAACTCAATTAGTTATAAATTCTCGAATTGAAGATCTTAAAGACGAACAAGAAGTCATATATGATAATTCGGTTAATATAGACAGTTTTAATGAATTGAAGAGATTACTTCTAAGTTTATTTAATAATAATTTATCTGCTCAAGACTATCGTATGATATATAGTTATTACCTTGAGTATATCACAATGCGATGGAGAAGAACTCCGGGTAGATTTGGAAAAGTTGTTTATGAACCTTTAATAAAGTATAAGCGGAAGGAACTATTTGGAAATAAAGATTTTTCTAAGTCAAAATGTGATGTAGTGTATAAGAATAATAGAGATAAGTCACTATATATCTATGAGTGTAAATTTGGGTTATCTACTTTTTTCTACCATCTCAGAGTTAATATCAATACTGCAACAGGAAGATTGAAAAAAAACGGAATTCGAGCTAATCGTAAAATTCAATATCTAGAAGAGTGTAACAATGTGTTTAAAACTAGTTCCGATGTTATTAATCTTGATGTAAAAATTGTAACACTTGCAACTAGAAGTTCTATCATAAGTTCTGTTGGCTTATTAAGAGGTATTGATTTAATGACTAGAGATGAACTAGAGGCCAAAGACTTTTACGACTTGTTAAAAAATAAAGGAGTCTAGCAAAAGTTAATGAACATTGTAAATAAATCCTTGGAATAATGTTTTTTCAATAATAGACTATTAAGGTTATGATTTTTAAAATATTATATTATTTTTTTTGGGTTGAAGAGTGGACAAACGTCCACTTTTTTTGTATAATCAACTCAATCAAATTGGTTTAGTTTATAACTAGTGACTTAAAGGAGGTACTATTCATTGGATGAATTGTATTCAAGAGTAAGTAAAATAACAAAACAAGCCCTGTATTCCTTTATGAAAGAGGAAGATATTTCAACCCTGAACTATCTCTTTCGCTACTATTTTGACCATTGTATTGATATGAATCAGATTAAAGTCATCCCTCATCACTTTTCAAACCATAAGATTGAAGGGTTGACGGTTATTGATGAACTAGGAACGAGTTTCTCCTACGAACAAGATAATCCTGTAAGCAAGCGTCACTTTACCTTGTGTCATGAATTAGGGCACTTTATCTTGAAACACGATGGTTCTTATTTTACAGAGTCAGTGGATAATCAGGAATCTATTCTAGAGCGAGAAGCTAATATATTTTCAGCTATCGTTCTCATGCCTGATATTGTTCTACTATCCAAGATTTACTACTCTTGTGATTCATTTCAAAAAGTCAAAGAGGATCTAGAAGTTTCAAAGCAGGCACTTTATTTCCGACTGATTGACTTATTGAGAGTTTACCAAGTGGATACTGAATCAGCCATCAAACAGGCAGTAGATGAATACCTTGACGGTCAAAACGCCTCACTTCACCATTTCTTTCATCAACTCAAAGAAATATTGATTGAAGAGTTCAATCAATATCAACCCTCGCTTATAGCACGGCTAAAAAAGAGATTGAAACAAACCAATTTCGTGACGAGTCAAGAACTACCAGAATTACTTGACCAGACTAGGTGGGACGAAATTAGAGCGGTAAAGAAATTCAAGGTGTGGCTTGTTTACAATAAGGGAAAATCTTTAGCCTACGTGTGGGATAGTGAAAAGTTATCTGAAACAGAAGCAAGGAGAAAGGCGAATTTAGAATTATTAGTCATGTGAGGTAAGTGATGTATCAACCAGAAAAACTAAAAATTCGTAGGAAAGAATTGAAATTAACACAAAAGGATATTGCTGATCAGTTGGGAGTCAGCTATCAAGCCTATTCCGCATGGGAACGTGGAGTAAAACAACCATCTAGAGAAAAAGTGCAACAACTAGAGCAGATTCTAAACGTACCGAAAGGTTTTTTTACAGAGATCGAAATCGTCCGACTATATAATACTTTATCGGATGAAGGTAAGAATAATGCACTTAGTTATGTCAGAGGCCTAGTTCAAAAAGAAAAATGTAAGAACATTGTTTCAATGTCAGAAAAACTATACGAATACCATGTTTACGAACAAATGTCTGCTGGTATCGGTTCATCGGTGTATAACGATCAAAACTATGATACTGTCTATTTTGATGAAGAACTAGCCCACGATTTCGCCTCATGGATTTCTGGTGACTCAATGGAACCCAAATATCAAAATGGTTCTGTGGCTCTCATTCGTGAGACAGGATTTGATTATGATGGTGCAGTTTATGCCGTAGTCTGCAACAATCAGACATACATTAAAAGAGTTTATCAGGAAGAACAGGGCTTACGGTTAGTTTCTATCAATCCAAAATATCGAGATATTTTTCTTTCGTATGATGAAGATCCTAGAATTGTAGGGATTATTGTAGGGAATTTCTTACCTGTTGAACAGTGATATTGTTAATGTAAAATAATAATAGTGTATTATTTTTTCTAGACAGGGTATAAGTGGAAGAAAAGATGAATAAAATGGAGAAGACTCTAATGGTTCTTCTCCATTTTTTTATCTAATTGGTAATGTTGAAAATCGGAAGTGAAATGATACTTTCAAAGAATTCATTTTGGACACTAGCAAACGAAATAGAGCCCTGATGCAAATCAACAATTTGTTTTGAAATTTTTAGCCCAATTCCAGTCGTTCTAATTTAGGATACTGACTACGTCAGTTCCATTTCAACCTTAAAACAGTGTTTTGAGCAACCTGCGGCTAGTTTACTAGTTTGCTCTTTGATTTTCATTGAGTATAAATAAAAATATGAGTTCTCCTCTTATTTTAAAAAATAATTATTTTATAATTTTTTTATATTTAGTGTAAACTATTCAGTGCGTCCCAAATACGGGAGGTTTGTTTCTGATTTTCATATTTGGATTATAATATTCTCATCAGAGTTACTTAAGGAGTAAGATATGAACCAGATTATGAAACAATATAAATTACTATATTTCTTGATTATTTTATTAAGTCTGACAAGTGCTCTTTTAATGACATTCTTCTCTCTTCAATTAGGAAGAATACTTGATAGTATAACTAATTCAAATAGTGGATTACTCTTTCATATCACTATTTGTGTAAGTTTAATTTTACTGTGGTTCTTTATCTCTTGTTCTTATTCCTATCTTAAAAATCAATATGTAAAAAAAGTTATTATAGATCTAAAAAAGGGTCTCTTATTACATTATTTATCGCGTGAATTTAACCAAATTGACAACCGTAACCATTCAGATTTCTTAAATAATATCACCAAAAATAGTGACCTTATTCAAGAAAATTTATTGATTCCTAGAATCTCTCTAATTGCAAATTTAGGGACCCTTATCATGAGTGTGGTTGCCATTATCTATATAGAATGGCGATTAGCATTAGTCTTTCTTTTATTGTCGATTATAACGATTTTTCTATCTCAAATTCCTGGAAAGTTAATGACTAAAGCAACTAATAATTATTCCCTACAAAATAGTCACTATTTGTCAAAAATGACAAACTTTATTAATGGTTTTGAACAAATTAAGTTATTAAATATTCAAAGCTGGACCCAAGAAAAAATTCAGGGAATCAGTTTAGAATTTGAAGAGTCCAGAAAGAAATATCAATTCTTAAAAGACTTAGCTTCAACTACTGGAATTTTACTAAGTTTTGGCTCTCAACTATCCTGTATGGTCGCTGGTATCTTTTTTGTAAGAAATAACTTACTGACTATTGGACTACTAGTAGCAAGTATTCAATTATTAAACGGTGTTTTTGCTCCATTACAATCTATTCTTTACAATAAAAATTTAATCAGCAGTAGCAAGTCCATTATTGATAATATCCAAGAAAATCTATATGAGACAAATCATGGAACTTTCCATAAAACAAGTACAATTGATCGTGATAACATTTCGACTATTTCTATTAGCCAATTATATTATGAAATTGAAAATAGAATATTATTTGATCATTTTTCCTATGAATTTAAAAAAGGCAAGCGCTATGCGATTATCGGTGCTTCAGGAACTGGGAAAACAACTTTAGTAAAATTAATACTAAATTATTATCCAAAAAATCTTTATGATGGAGAAATAAAAATCAACGGAAAACAGAATATTGATATTCCCTCAGAGGAGTTATATAAAGATATTGCGTTTGTGCAAAAAAATGACTTTCTAATTGAAGGCAATATTCTAGAGAATATCAAATTGGCTAGAAACCTTCATTTAACTGAAAAATTAAGAAAATCCTTAGGTTTTAATGAAGACTTCCTTCGTAAAAACCTAGCTCAATCAAACAAAATCATTTCAGAAGGAGAAAAGCAACGAATTGATTTAGCTAGGTTTTTAGTCAAAACATATTCAGTTTATATATTTGACGAACCTACAAGTAACCTTGATCCAATAAAAGCAAAAGAAATAATGGACTACATTCTATCCATTAAAGATGCAATTGTTATTGTCATTACTCATGATCAAAATCCAGAAATATTGGAAGAGTTTGATCAGATTATTGTTTTATAATAGAAAGGAGGTGATGATCATGATTATGGAAGATTTCAACATTTTGGAGTTAGAATTTGAAGAAATTCGTGAAGATAATACAACTAATTGGTACTTTATCTAAGATAATTTTAGATTTAGTTAATTTAAACTTTTAAAAAGAGAGTTTAAATTAGTTTGTATTAATAAAAAAGAAGTCAATAATATTAATTGACTTCTCGTGTATTACAAAAGCATGCATGTTCATCTTGCATGCTTTTATCAAATAGTTGAGGATATAAAATGGATAATTATTTCCCAAAATGGAACCAGGATAGAATCGTTTACCAATGGAAGAACGACAGATTAAGAATTGGAGCTGACGATGTTGATGTATTAGAAATTACAGGATACTCAGATTTTTGGTCAGATTTAATTTCTTGTTGCAATGGAATTAATAGCTTTGAAGAAATTAAAGATTTATTAAGAAAAAAATATGATATATCCGAAAATATTATAGAAAAATATATATCTAAATTTTCTGATCGTAATTTATTAGAAATATTAGATAGACCTGTAAATCAAATTGATCACTATTTAATTAATGAATCACTGGAAACTTATTATTCTAGTGAAGGTATTGGTGGGATTAAATTACTTGAAAAATTGAGTAATTTAAAAGTTACCATACTAGGATGTGGAGCCGGTGGTTCTCATATCGCATTACAATTAGCCCAATTAGGGGTAGGGCGACTTCATTTAGTCGATGATGATATTGTTAAAGAAAATAATATAAATAGGCAATCTATGTTTACCTTTAACGATATTGGTAAATATAAAGTTGACTGTGTAAAAGATTGTATTCTAAAACGTAATTATCAGTGTGTAGTCACAAAAAGAAAATTAAAAATGAGCACTGTTGATGCTGTAAAAAAAGAAATTTCTGAAAGTGACTGGGTATTTTGTTGTATGGATGAACCTCCTTATATAGCACAAAGATTAGTAAATAGAGTATGCTATTTATTTAATATCCCTAGTATATACTGTTTTAGCCAACGTAGCGCAGGTAAACTCTTATTTTGTAATCCTAATATTCAAAATATAGGCTGTGTTGATTGTTTACTTTATGAACAAGATAGTGATAACTTTCAAAATTTAGTTAAAAAATTTTCAAACTATGATGGAAAATTAATAACTGCAAATATTTTAACTAATATTCTATTATTGTCATCATGGGTTGTGAAGAAATGGTTAGATTGTGTAACAGAGAAAAATAGTAATGTTTGGAATACTTTATTTAGATTTGATTTTTATAGTTTTAGGGAAGATGAATTCAAGCACTTCTCTAAGCAATCTCATTGTCCTACATGTGGTCATGATTTCGATAAAAGTAAACTCTGGGAGATTCTAAAAATTGATGAATAAGAAAATTATATTTAAAAAAAATCAAGCAAGTAAATTTGCATATTTTTCATTGATGTTTGTTGCAGGTACTAGTATTGAGCAAGTAAATGAATTAGGATTTTCACATCTTATTGAACATTTACTAATACGAGCAGGGAATGAACAATCACTAAATGAATTGTTTGATATGAATGGTGCAGCTATTAAAGGAGAGACATCTAGAGATTATATTAATTTAAGTGGTTACTGTCTAGCTGAAGATTTCAATAAAATTTTTAAAATACTGATAAGTAGGATTTTCAATCTTTCTATTACTGAAGATGAACTATTGAGGGAAAAGAAAATAGTCTTAATTGAATTAAATCAGTATGAAAATAGTAAAAAATCTATTAATGATAATCGAGTAATTTTTAAAAATAGTTCTTGGTCAATAGATATTATTGGTACTAGAGGTAATATTGAGTATGTTAGTTTAGAAACTATATATAAATTTTATATAAAAAATATTCAAGCAGGAGAATTCCAGATTGCTATTGCTGGTCCAAGTTTTCTACAAAGTGAAATCATAAGTATTGAAAATATGTTACCTTTAAGTGGATCATCTGTAGAAATTAACTCTCCGGCTTTTTCAACTGGTTTAACGGAATTAGATAAACAACAAGAACTTTCTGAAATTTCTATGTATCTAGATATATCTGGTATGGTAGCATCATCTCATGAAATGGCAATGTTAAGTATCTTAAACTCGATGTTAACTGGTATTAAAGATTCATTATTAGGCCATAAGTTAAGGACACAAAAGCAATGGATATATAGTATTGTATCATACCCAATATTTTATAGTAATATGACTTTACTAAAAATAGTAACTATAACACCTACAATCTATAAGAAAAAATTGATTAAAACACTGGAGAACAATCTTGTTAATGAATCCGATTTATCTGATGAACTATTATTTTATAAGGCTAAAAAAAGAGTAATCAATGAATTGTACATAAATTGTGAAGTTAATAAAAATGAATATTTAAAAACAATTTGTAGAGAAAAATTATTTGATATTCCAAGTTGGGATAGTATTGCTGAAGAGCTGGAATTGATTTCTTTAGATGAATTAAAAAGTTTTTCAAAAAAAGCAATTATTCAAAATAGGAATTACCACATTGTAATAAAATGATAATATTTTTTTTGTAGTAATCTTTATAATTTTTGTATAATGTTTTATTGAATAATTCAAAAATTTTTAAAGCATCTTCTATTTTTAAAATTGATTTTTGATTATGATGAAATTTAAGTTCAAAAAATCCTTCTAAATACAAAAGAATAGTTTGTTCAAAAAAATCTGTGGAATTAGATAATATATTCTTAGTAGCTTGTTTTAAAAATAAAGCTTCCTCATATAAGCTGTTTTCAATCATAATAAGAAGTGAATTAAGAAGTAATTGAACGAGAGCTTGTTTATTTCTAGGTATAGAACTATACAACTTTCCTTTTTTAAGCGCCTCTTTGGCATATCTAAATAATAAATTTGGTAATATTGCTCGACAACAATTTCCAAGAATAAGAATTTCGTAATATCCCCAGTTTTCAACAGAAAATAAATAGTTTGTAAGATAAGAGGCGTCTTGACGACTCAATTGATGATTCTTATCCATTCCCGAAACAATACTTTCAATGAAAATAGCATTTAATTTATGGTAATGAGAATTTGTCCCATGAAAAAGTTCTATTTC
>ERZ857693.2194-NODE-2194-length-20350-cov-3.887706_pt1 | contig 20350 bp, 19 predicted proteins | sample MGYA00519765_ERZ857693 | MGnify/ENA primary metagenome ERZ857693 (study PRJEB31778, sample SAMEA3449354) | human gut metagenome | biome: human gut; feature: human-associated habitat; material: faeces | place: United Kingdom | collected 2010/2012 ... | reverse complement strand
TTTTTTCAGATAAATTCAGGGAGGGTATGACTCGTTGTGAGTCATACCCTCCCTGATTTGGAACTATCTATTTTCCGACAGCCCCCTTTTGGATAATGTCTATCTTAGTTAAGGAGTGTACAATCTTCAAAATCTACATTACCAAGCTGTTCATTCGTTGCACTGATGCTGACATAAAAATCTACATCATTTTCTTTGGAGATCTTTTTCAGTGTTTCGATGAAAGAAGGAATGTTCTCAAGTGTGATGTCGGCGTGCTTTAAAATACCGTCGATAAAGATTGCTTTGATATCATGGTCTGCGCTTAACATACCGTAAATAAATCCAAGATATTCATCGGTATTGGTGATTACATCATAGTCATCCATGCAGATCGCTCTGATGTTGAAAGATAAGCTGTATGTATCTCTGTGGCTCTTCTTGATGAAGAATACGTTTCCTTCACATGTCTTTACAGCTTCGTTAGCACGTTCGATCATTTGCTGGGTTTTTCCGCTTCCTTTTGGGCCTGTCAATAAATTAACCATATTATCAAGTCTCCTTTGTTTATGAATTTGTACTAAAAAAGTACGAGATTTTATAAAACTATTATACACTAATCACAATGCATTAACAAGCTATTTATTTGCATCTTTTAAAGAAATGTGATACGATATAGCTCGGAAACAATTTGCAGTTAGAAAAGGCTAATTTATGGAATTATAATAATAAGAAAAGAGGAACGAAAAATGACGAAAGTTGATATTATTTCTGGTTTCCTGGGAGCAGGAAAGACAACATTCATCAAGAAACTGATCGAGGATGTATTTCCGGGAGAAAGACTGGTCCTGATCGAGAACGAATTTGGGGAGATCGGTATTGATGGCGGATTCTTAAAAGATGCCGGCGTTGAGATCACAGAGATGAACTCAGGATGTATCTGCTGTACACTGGTGGGGGATTTTAGCAAAGCACTTCAGAAAGTACTTGTAGATTATACACCGGATCGTGTCATCATCGAACCTTCAGGAGTTGGAAAGCTTTCTGATGTTGTAAAAGCAATCGAGGGTGTCAAAGATGAGGCAGATATTGAGATTGACGGAAGAATCACAGTTGTTGACGGTAAGAAAGCAAAGATCTATCTCAAGAACTTCGGAGAATTCTTCAATAACCAGGTAGAGCATGCATCTACGATCGTTATCAGCCGTACCCAGATGATGACAGATGAAAAGGTAGAAGAGTGCGTGCATATGCTGCGTGAGAAAAATGCAGAGGCAACCATTATTTCCACACCTTGGGAAGAACTTGGAAAAGATGCCGTTTTGCATGCCCTGCAGCATGGTGCTGAGATCGAAGGTATCCTGGAAGAACATGCACATGAGCATGACGACCACGAACATCACCATCATCATGATGACGAATGTGGCTGCGGTCATGATCATGATCACGACCATGAGGAGCATGAGCATCATCACGAACATGATGAGAACTGCACCTGCGGATGCCACGATCATGACCATGAACACCATCATGATCACGACCATGAAGAGCATGAGCATCATCATGAACATGATGAGAACTGCACCTGCGGATGCCATGACCATCATCACGGACACGAAGGACATCATCATGCAGATGAAGTATTTACGAGCTGGGGCAAGGAGACTGCTCATAAGTATACAGAAGAAGAACTGGATTACCTGCTGAAAGCATTATCTGAGACAGATGCTTACGGAACCGTACTTCGTTCCAAAGGAATTATCCAGATGGCAGACGGTTCCTGGAAGCAGTTTGATATGGTTCCAGAAGAATATGAAGTCCGTGAGGGACAGGCTGATTACACAGGACGTGTATGCGTGATCGGAACAGATCTCAAAGAAGAGGATCTGATTAAGTTATTCCATATCTAGGAGGAGCAAGCGGCGATGACAACACCGGTATATATCTGTACAGGATTTCTGGACAGTGGAAAAACAACATTTATCAAAGACACACTGATGAAGCAGGAATGGATCGAAGAAGGTCCGACATTGCTTTTGCAGTGTGAAGAGGGAGAGGAAGAGTACTCGGAAAAATATCTGGATGAGAATGGACTGTTCCTCTTCAATATAGAAGAAAGAGAAAAGTTAAATAAAACTTTCTTTGAAAACTGTGAGAAGATCTATCATCCGGTCCAGGTGATCATTGAGTACAATGGAACCTGGGATCTGCAGGAAATCCTGGATGAAGATTTTCCACGCAACTGGGAGATTCAGGGTGTGTACTCAACGGTTAGCGGTGAGACGCTGGACATGTACCTGAAGAATATGCGGAATATGCTGATGAACCAGCTTACAGAATCTGAGTTGATCATCATCAACCGTTGTGGGGAAAATACAGACCGAAGTGCGTTCAGACGTGCCCTTAAGATCCAGAACCCACAGGCACAGCTGATTTTTGAAGGCGTGGATGGCAATATTATCCCGCAGACAGAAGAGGATTTGCCATATGATCTGAAAGCAGACCATATCTTCATTGATGATGTGGACTTTGGGACCTGGTATGTGGATGCATATGAGCATCCGGAGCGCTACGAGCACAAGAAGATCACCTTCCTTGCACAGCTTTTCCGTCCGAAGGGAATGCCGGCAAATATGCTGATTCCGGGAAGACAGATCATGACCTGCTGCGCAGATGATATCCGTTTCTATGGATATCCATGTAATCTTGGAAGGGCAGCGCAGATCACACAGAGAAGCTGGAAAAAAGTAACCGTCAAGTTCGAGTACGAAGCGTACCGTCCGATGGTTCCAAAGCAGCCGGTTCTTTATATGCTGGAGATGGAATCCGCAGAAAAACCGGAAGAAGAGGTAGTATATCTTGGATAAATTTCAAGTATTAAAGCAATTTTTTGGCTATGACGGATTCCGACCGGGACAGGAGAAACTGATCGATGCGATCCTGTCCGGCCGGGATGTACTCGGCATACTGCCAACGGGAGCTGGAAAGTCCATCTGTTTTCAGATTCCGGCTCTGATGATGGGAGGTATTACACTTGTAATATCTCCCCTTATTTCTCTTATGAAGGATCAGGTGGCATCCCTCAACCAGGCAGGGGTTCATGCAGCCTATCTGAACAGTTCCCTGACTATGGGGCAGTACCGGAAGGCACTTGCTTTTGCAAAAGAAGGAAGATATAAGATTATCTATGTGGCACCGGAGCGGCTGGAAACTGCAGAGTTTATGGATTTTGCTATGAGCGTGGATATTTCTATGATCGCAGTCGATGAAGCGCACTGTGTTTCCCAGTGGGGACAGGATTTCCGGCCAAGTTATTTAAAGATCACAGAGTTTGTAGAGTATCTTCCAAAGCGGCCGGTTGTGAGTGCATTTACTGCAACAGCGACGAAAGAAGTAAGAGAGGATATGATCGATATCCTGATGCTGGAGGATCCGGAAGTAGTAATGACAGGTTACGACAGACCGAATCTGTTCCTTGCGGTACAGTTCCCAAAGAATAAATATGCCGCACTTAAAGCATTTATTGAGGAGCATCTGGATCAATGCGGGATCGTCTACTGCCTGACCAGAAAGCAGGTGGAGGAAAATTGCGCACTCCTGGAAATGGATGGGTTTTCCGTGACCAGATATCATGCGGGACTGACAGACCGGGAGCGGCGTGATAATCAGGATGATTTCATTTATGACCGGAAGCAGATCATGGTGGCGACGAATGCATTCGGGATGGGAATTGATAAATCCAATGTCCGCTTTGTCGTACATTACAATATGCCGAAGAATTTGGAGTCCTATTATCAGGAAGTGGGACGCTGCGCCCGAGACGGTGAGCCGGGGGAGTGCCTGCTTTTATATAGTGGACAGGATGTGATCACAAACCAGATGTTCATTGAGAACAACCGCGACAATCAGGAACTGGATGAACTGACGCGCCGGATCGTGATGGAGCGGGATCAGGAGCGCTTGAAAAAGATGACTTATTATTGTTTTACAAAGGAATGTCTGCGTGATTATATTCTGCGGTATTTTGGGGAATACGGAAGCAATTACTGTGGGAACTGTTCAAACTGTAAGACGCAGTTTGATACCGTGGATATGACGGCAGAGGCAAGGATACTTGCCATGTGTGTAAAAGAAAGTCATCAGCGTTATGGAATTAATGTGATTCTGGATACGGTGCATGGAGCAAATAATGCGAAGATCCGGCAGTATGGCATGGGTGCCAGTCCGGCTTACGGGGTACTTTCTAAGACGCCATCGTGGAAGCTCAGGCAGATATTCAACCAGCTTCTGGCAGAAGGATATCTGAAGACCACGCCGGATTCTTATATGATTGTGAAGCTGACTGAAAAGTCGGAAGCACTGATTGCAGGGCAGGAGACATTTACAATGAAGATGGCAAAAGAACCGGAGAAAGAGGCGAAGACAACACCGAAGAAAAAAGTGAAGAAAACGGCCGGACTGGTTCTGAATAAAGAGCAGGAAGAGTCTTTTGAAATCCTGCGCGCCCTGCGGGCAGAGATAGCAAGAGAAGAAAAAGTTCCGCCTTATATTGTATTTTCCGATAAGACCCTTGTGCAGATGTGTATCGAAAAACCGACAAATAAGAATGCTATGCTGAAAGTTTCCGGTGTGGGAGAGTTCAAGTTTGAAAAATATGGAGAGCGCTTTCTGGAGGTGATCCGGTCGTGGACATAGAATATCATCTGATCCGGTCAGATAGGCGCAGTATTGGAATCGAAGTTGACCGGGAAGGAAAGGTGACGGTCCGTGCACCCTATTCCTGTGAGAAAAAGCGGATTGACCGGTTTCTTCTGGAAAAAGAGAACTGGATCCGACAGAAGGTAAAGCTTCAGAAGGAAAATGCAATGAAGCGGCAGGAAAAGAGAGAGATGCCGGAAGCAGAAAAGAAATATTACCGGAATCTTGCAAGAGAAGTATTAGGTGCAAGGACCGGATACTATGCCCGGAAAATGGGTGTGACCTATGGGCGTATTTCCATTCGGGAGCAGAAGACCAGGTGGGGAAGCTGCAGCAGCGTGGGGAATCTCAATTACAACTGGAAGCTGGTGCTGATGCCGCCGGGAGTTCTGGATTATGTTGTGGTGCATGAGCTGGCACATCGTAGAGAAATGAATCATTCCGCTGCATTCTGGAAGGTCGTGGCGACGTGGATGCCGGACTATAAAAAATATAGAAAATGGCTGAGAGATAACGGAAATCAATTTTAAATGGTAAAAATAATCAAGAATTCGTAAAAAACAATCAAGAATCTCTTGACGGAACTTGTATTTATTTTTATAATAACAAGGTATATGAAAAAAACAAGGATAAGGATCAGTAAAAGATTAGAGTCTGTACAGAGAACTGCCGGGCGGTGCAAGGCAGCAGATCAGATCTTTGAACTCGCCTTTGAGTTCTTCTGCTGAACGGTTTTCAGATAGGCAGAAGCGGGAATTCCCGTTATAGAATCACAAGTGCGCTGCACCGTAAGTTATGTTACCGGGATGCGGCGAAGAAGAGTGGTACCACGGAATTTAATCTTTCGTCTCTTTGAATTTATCAAAAGAGGCGAAAGATTTTTATTTAACAGGAAATCCTGATGAAATTTCCTATTAAATGAAAGGTTAAGACACTTTTTTTCATACTGAAACAATACCAGGAGGAAAGAAAAATGGCAGTACCTTACAATCATAAGGCAATCGAAAAGAAATGGAAAGAAAAATGGGCTGAGAATCCGGTTAATCCGAAAGTGGATGAAAACGGCAACCCGAAAAAGAAATATTATTGTCTGGACATGTTCCCGTATCCGTCAGGAAACGGTCTTCATGTAGGACACTGGAGAGGCTATGTTATCTCCGATGTGTGGAGCCGTTACAAACTGCTTCAGGGATATTACATTATTCATCCGATGGGATGGGATGCATTCGGCCTTCCGGCTGAAAACTATGCGATCAAGATGGGAACTCATCCTGCAAAATCGACAGCAGCAAACATCGCGAATATCAAACGTCAGATCAATGAGATCTCAGCGCTTTATGACTGGGATATGGAAGTTAATACAACAGATCCTGATTTCTACAAATGGACACAGTGGATCTTTGTAAAGATGTTCAAAGAAGGACTTGCATACGAAAAAGAATTCCCGATCAACTGGTGCCCGTCTTGTAAGACAGGTCTTGCAAACGAAGAGGTTGTAGGCGGAAAATGCGAACGCTGCGGTGCTGAAGTTACAAAAAAGAACCTTCGTCAGTGGATGCTGCGTATCACAAAATATGCAGACCGTCTGTTAAATGACCTGGATAAGCTTGACTGGCCGGAAAAAGTTAAAAAGATGCAGACAGACTGGATCGGTAAATCTTACGGTGCAGAAGTAGATTTCCCGGTTGAAGGAAGAGAAGATAAGATCACTGTATACACAACAAGACCAGATACGCTTCATGGAGCAACCTTCATGGTACTTGCACCGGAACATAAGCTTGCAGCAGAGCTTGCAACATCGGAACACAAAGAAGAAGTAGAAAAATATATCTTCGATTCTTCTATGAAGTCTAATGTAGACCGTCTGCAGGACAAAGAAAAAACAGGTGTATTTACAGGAACTTACGCGATCAACCCTCTGAACGGAGCAAAGGTACCGATCTGGCTTTCTGATTATGTACTGGCTGATTATGGTACAGGAGCCATCATGTGTGTACCGGCTCATGACGACCGTGACTTTGAATTTGCAACCAAGTTCAACATCCCAATCATCCAGGTTATTGCAAAAGATGGTAAAGAAATCGAAAATATGACAGAAGCTTACACAGAGGCTTCCGGAACGATGATCAATTCCGGAGAATGGAATGGCATGGAAAGCTCTGTCCTTAAGAAAGAAGCTCCACATATCATCGAAGAAAGAGGAATCGGACGTGCAACTGTAAACTACAAGCTGCGTGACTGGGTATTCTCCCGTCAGAGATACTGGGGAGAACCAATTCCGATCGTACATTGTCCGGAATGTGGCGCTGTACCGGTACCGGAGGATCAGCTTCCTCTGAGACTGCCGGATGTAGAATCTTATGAACCGACAGGAACAGGAGAATCTCCACTTGCGGGAATCGATGAATGGGTAAATACAACCTGTCCTGTTTGTGGAAAACCGGCAAAACGTGAGACAAATACCATGCCGCAGTGGGCTGGATCTTCATGGTATTTCCTGCGTTATGTAGATAATCACAACAACGAAGAACTTGTATCCAGAGAAAAAGCAGATGCAATGCTTCCGGTAGATATGTATATCGGTGGTGTAGAACATGCAGTACTTCACCTTCTGTATTCAAGATTCTATACTAAATTCCTTTGCGATATCGGTGTGATCGATTTTGATGAGCCGTTTGTCAAACTGTTCAACCAGGGAATGATCACAGGTAAGAATGGTATCAAGATGAGTAAGTCAAAAGGAAATGTCGTGTCTCCGGATGATCTTGTAAGAGATTATGGATGCGATTCTTTAAGAATGTATGAACTCTTCGTAGGACCACCGGAACTGGATGCAGAGTGGGATGATAGAGGAATCGATGGTGTATACCGTTTCCTTAAGAAACTCTGGAACCTGCTTATGGATAGCAAGGATAAAGATATCAAACCAACCAAAGAGATGATCAAAGTACGTCATAAACTGGTTTATGATATCACAACCCGTCTGGAAAGCTTCAGCCTGAATACCGTTATTTCTGCATTCATGGAGCATACAAATACACTGGTTGCGATCGCTAAGAAGGAAGGCGGAGTAGACAGAGATACTCTGGATACCCTTGCTGTATTACTGGCACCATTTGCACCACATATGGCAGAAGAAATCTGGGAAGAACTTGGCAACAAAGAAAGCGTATTCCGTGCCGGATGGCCAAAATACGATACAGAAGCCATGAAAGATGATGAAATCGAAATTCCGGTACAGATCAATGGAAAAACAAGAGCAGTCATCAAGATTTCCGCAGAGGCTACAAAAGAAGAAGCAATCGCTGCCGGAAAAGAAGCAATCGCAGATAAACTTACAGGAAATATCGTAAAAGAAATTTACGTTCCGAAGAAGATCATAAACATTGTGCAAAAATAGGCAGTGCAAATAAGGAAAGCCGAGGTCAAATCCTGCTAGCAGGAATTTGACCTCGGCTTGAGTTATTTATAGGGCGTATGCCCGTCAATCGAACGAACTATGTTCGTGAGATTGTGCACTGCCGTAAATTTGCGACAAAGTAAATCATTCAAGTATAAGTCCGTCAATTTTCCGGTAATCCTTTACGGATTCCAAAATATGAAGTAAAATAAAGAAAAAGATTTCACCGGTATATTAGATTCAAAAAGCAGGAGGTGGATCGGTATGGACATTGCAACAATGGTTGCAATCAATAATCTGAATATGATGACAATGATGCAGGCCATGCAGCAGAGACAGAATGTAATTACGATTTTAAGCAATGGAAAGGAAGAGCGGATTATGGAAGGTTCAATGTTAGATCAGTATATGGGAAAAAGCTGTACAGTAAGTCTTTTTAACGAAGTAGGTGCAATCAAAGGAACACTTATGGAAGCTGATTCCCAGTGGATCAAAGTGGATGCAGGGAAAAAGGGAATCCAGCTGATCAACCAGAATATGGTCAGAAATATTACATTTGATAACAAATAAAAATATGCTATACTGTTCTTGAACTTTGAGTAAGGAGGAACAAACAGATGGGAAATGTACACAGTATAGACGTAGAAGAGGATCAGTTTGCATACCGTTATGATACGCAGCTTTTGATTGACAGAAGAGATGAAGATCTGGATGAAGATGAGATTGCAGAATATATATCCGAACATTTTGAAGGAAACTGTCTGATCGCGGTAGGAGATGAAGATCTGATCAAAATTCATTTCCATACAAACGAGCCATGGAAGATTCTGGAATATTGTAATAGTATTGGCGAGATTTACGATATCGTAGTGGAAGATATGATCCGGCAGTCAGCTGGGCTAAAAGGATAGTATGTACCTGATATCACTTTATTTTGACGAAGGGACAAACAAGAAGATCCAGTTATATATGGAACAGATTGCGCAAAGAACGGGCAATATGGAGATGATTGACGGAAAGGTTCCGCCACATATTACCTTGTCGGCATTTGATATGGCAGAAGAAGAGAAAGCAATCGCCGGCTTTACGGCAATGGAACAGGAATTTGAAAAAGGACAGATTTTCTGGTGCTCGGTAGGGATGTTTCTGCCACATACAATTTATTTGTCACCGGTTTTAAATGCATATCTGCAAAAGCTGTCAGAGTCTGTTTTCTCAAAGATCAGATATCTGGAGGAGGTACGGATCCAGATCAGATACCAGCCGTTTTCCTGGTTCCCGCCATACAACACTGGGAAAAAGACTGAATCAGGCGGAAATGCGGGAGGCATTTGTTGTGATGCAGAACCAGTTTGCACCGTTTACAGGTGAAGCGGTTGAGATTGGGCTTGCGAGGACGAATCCATACAGGGATTTATGTAAGATAAAGTTAAAATAAAAAGAAGATTTTCGCGGATCTGAATCGACACGTGAAAATCTTCTTTTTCGCTATCAGAGGAACTATCCGAGCACAGTTCTACTAAAACTTTCCCTCTGGAACCCTGGAAATGATCGTCCGGTTGATCCGTACCAGGAAGAAGGAGGATACCATAAGTGAAATGACCTCCGCAATCGGGAATGACCACCACACTACATGAAGACCGCCAAGCTTTGCAAGGATATATGCGGCAGGGATCAGTACAAATAACTGACGCATAATGGAGACGATCATGCTGAAAAATGCTTTTCCAAGAGCCTGAAATACTGTTCCTGATACAATACAGAACCATGCGATCAGATAGTGGATTCCGATGATCCGCAGGGCAGGAACTCCGATGGTGAGCAGCTCGTCCGATGCATTGAACATACCCAAAAGTATCTGTGGGATTCCTTCAAAGCAGAGGAATCCGATGAAGGTGAGGCAGAAGGCAACCAGCATACTGAGCTTGATCGTCTTGAGCATACGTTTTCTCTGACCGGCACCATAATTGTAGGCAATGATCGGAGTAATTCCATTGTTGAGACCGAATACCGGCATGAAGAAGAAACTCTGTAGCTTAAAGTAAACGCCGAATACAGCAGTTGCGGTTGATGAAAACTCGATCAGGATGCGGTTCATGCAGTAAGTCATAACCGATCCGATGGACTGCATAATAATCGTTGGAATTCCAACTGCATAAATGGTGCCGATAATATGGAAATCGAGTCTGAATCCATGAAACTTCAGTTTCACATCATGATTGTACCGGTGGTTACAAAATCCGGCGACAAGTGCGGCAACGCATTGTCCGATCACAGTTGCAACAGCAGCTCCGGTCACACCCATTTTCGGAGCTCCGAGAAGTCCGAAGATCAGGATTGGATCAAGAATGATGTTAGTGATTGCCCCTGTCAGCTGGGAAGTCATACTGAAGATGGTTCTTCCGGTTGAAGTAAGAAGACGCTCAAAGAAGACCTGTGCAAGCAGCCCGAAAGAAAAAATCATGACGGTGCTTAAGTACTCAATTCCGAGTTCCATGATCTCCTGGTCAGCATTTCCAATCTGACTTGCGTAAAAAGGACGGACAATCGTAAAGCCAAGAATGAAAAATACGAGATAGCTGAAAAAATATAAAACGGCAGCGTTGCTTGCAGTTGCATTTGCTTTTTTGAAATTTTTCTCTCCAAGTGATTTGGAAAGGAGTGCATTCATGCCGACACCGGTTCCGGTTCCAACTGCAATAAGCAGTGTCTGGAGTGGAAAGGCAAGTGAAACGGCGGTCAGTGCATTTTCCGATAATTTAGCGACAAAAATACTGTCTACGATGTTGTACAAAGCCTGTACCAGCATAGAAATCATCATAGGCAGAGACATATTAAATAATAGTTTTCCGATGGGCATGGTACCCATTTTGTTTTCTGCGGGTGCAGATGTATTTTCTTGATTCATTTTCTCATTCCTTTCTGTTCTGGTAAAAGAGTAAAAATATTGTAAAAACAGCCACTAAACACATATGATATAGGAAAATACGAAGATAATCAAGTGGAATAAGGGAGTATAAATTGACTTCTTTCGGACAGACGGGTATAATTCTTGTTATATGGAGAAATAGGAAAGGGATATACTAGAATGAGTAATACAAATCAGAAAATCGAAACTTTAAATAAACTGCGTACTGTAGAGGCAATTTATGTACTGATGTCATCCTGTACAAGAATGCCATATGTGGTCTGCGATCCGGAGACATTTGATGATGAGATCCTTCTTTATTACACAGAAGCGGAAGCGAAAGAAGAGGCTATGAAGCTTCAGAAGGAGGGAAATCCAATGCAGCTTGTCAAGGTGGATGAAAATTCCCGCCTGTCATTTTTTACCGGGTTGTTTCCAATGGGAGTCAACTGTATTCTGGTGGACAAAGGGTTGGACGGACAGATTACTGTGCAGCTTGACGAATTGATCACGAGACCGAAGGATGAAGAACTGCCAGAAGGAAAAATACGTGTAGAGAATCCGGAACTGGTGCTGACTGCAGCGTATTTTATGCAACAGATGAGAAAGCCGGATAAACCGGAGATGACGGATGAGTTAAAAGAACTGAACGAAGAAATGCTTGCCCATTATCAGGAGGGGCGTTATATTGTGACTGTTCAGGAGGACAAAGGAATTCCGATTCTGAAACAGAAAGATGGAAAAGTGTATCAGCCAATCTTTACGGATGTGCAGGAAGTTAAGAAATTCCAGAACCTGAACAAGGGTGTGACATTGAAAACCGCTGTTGTAGAAGGAAGTAAGATTCCGGAAATTCTTTCACCGGAAGCATTTGGCGTTGCAGTCAATCCGTTTGGGGTGAACCTGCAGTTGCAGATAAAGAGAAAACCGGCGAAAACGAAAGAAAACGAAAACAAAACACAAGAATAATCGAAAATAAAAAAGAAAAAATGAAAATTGCAAGAGGAATCCTGATCTGCGGAACAGGTATCGGGGTAAGCATTGCTGCCAACAAAGTTCCGGGAGCTTATGCAGCACTGGTTAACAATGTATATCAGGCTCAGAGAGCACAGCTCAGTAATAATGCCAACATTATCACACTTGGTGCACAGGTTACAGGAATTGAGCTCGCAAAATGCCTCGTAAAAGAGTACTTAAGCGTAACTTTCGATCCGGAATCCCGTTCTATGCCAAAGGTGGCAAGAATTACAGAATACGAAAAAGAAGGTAAATAATCTGAGTTATTCAGAAAGCGTAAAGGGCAGTCCATCAAGGGCTGCTTTTTGCTATAGAAAAACACGATAAGGATATACAATTATAGTATAAATGTATTTGAGATAGAAGGGAAAATGTGATAACATTAGATAGCAAAATTCAAAAAGGGGAAAAGGAAAAAGAGATGAAAAACAAGAAGCTATGGATATTTGGGGGAATCATCCTTTTGATTGTGATCCTGAATCATATTTTTGACTGGTCTTCTTACATAAGTACTGCAGAAAATCTTGAATTTATGAAGCGGATAGTGCAGAATAATCTTCCTCTGGCAATTCTATTGTATATGGTATTGACAGTTGTTGGGTGTGTGGTGCTTGCGCTTCCGGGAGTGACGTTTGCGATACTGGCAGGACTTCTCTTTGGACCAGTAATCGGTACGATTTGTTGTTCTCTGGCAACAACGATCGGGGCGGTTCTTGCATTTATTGCAGGACGTTTTTTCTTGAAAGACAGTATTGGACCAGTGGTTGCAAAAAACCGTATCTTGAAAAAATGGTTGTTTGACGATACTGGCTGTAATGAATTATTTGTTCTTATGATTACACGTCTGGTTCCGGTATTTCCATTTAATCTGCAGAATTTTGCGTATGGTATTACAGATATCCGTTTTAGTACGTATGCAATTGGTTCGTTGATATTTATGCTACCTGGTACAGCGATGTATACGGTTGGTACAGCAGGCCTTGCGGATAAGGAGAATAGGTTGCTTTATATTGGAATAGCAGTAGTGCTGGCAGTTGTAGTCACGATAATCGGGATAATCCTGAAAAAATGTTACCTGAAAGATGACCTGGAAGAAAATAAGGAATAAGGAGTAAAAAGTATGGAAAAAAAGAAAAATATTTGGGTGGGGAAAATAGTAGTGATCGTTTTGATTATTGTATCAATCGGAAGTTATTATGTATTTCCGTCCGTAAAACATGTGATGAATCAGGTATTTAAGATGTTTGCTAGTGGAGACTTTGCAGTGGTCAGAGACTTTGTAGCATCTTATGGGGCATATGCGGCATTGATTTCATTTTTGCTTATGATTTTTCAGTCGATTGCAGCGCCACTTCCGGCATTTCTGATTACATTTGCAAATGCGAATCTTTTTGGATGGTGGCAGGGAGCTATTCTGTCATGGAGCAGTGCGATGGCAGGAGCAGCGGTATGCTTTTTCATTGCAAGAATACTTGGACGTGATGTGGCAGAAAAGCTTACGAGTAAAGCTGGAATGCAGCAGATAGATACATTTTTTGAAAAATATGGAAAGAATACAGTTCTGATCTGTCGTTTGCTTCCGTTTGTTTCGTTTGATATTGTAAGTTATGCAGCAGGACTTACTTCGATGTCGTTTATATCTTTTTTTGTGGCAACTGGTGTAGGACAGCTTCCGGCAACGATTGTATATTCTTATGTTGGAGGAATGCTGACAGGAGGAGCGAAGCTTCTGGTGACAGGACTGCTGATCCTGTTTGCTCTGTCGGCACTGATTTTTATGGGGAGAAAGATCTACATGGACAGACAGAATAAAAAAGCAAAATAAATGGTATAAAAAAGTCATTATCTATGGATAGGATAATGACTTTTTCTGTACAATCTTTAGAAAAAATTTACACAATCTTTCTTGAATCCCATTTCATCAGGTACTATAATGGACGTTATTAAGGAAATTTGGAGGATGCTATGCTGTTTCAAAATACAGGACTGACCAGGGCGATGTATCAGTTTTTTCAGACACTCATTTACGTTGCCCCTGCCACACTATTTGCTGTTTCGCTGCATGAATTTGCACATGGATATGTGTCATATAAACTCGGGGATATGACACCAAAATATGACGGAAGACTGACCTTGAATCCATTTAAGCATCTGGATGTGTGGGGAACGTTATGTCTGCTTGTATTTCATGTGGGATGGGCGAAGCCGGTAAGGATCAATACCAGGAATTATAAGAATAAAAAAAGAGATACGATCCTTGTGGCAGCAGCGGGAGTAGTCATGAATTTCCTGCTTGCGTTTGTCTGTATGATTCTGCACGGGCTTTTGTATAAGTACGGATCGAGTGGGTTGATTCTGAATTATCTTTATGTGCTTACTTATTATGGAGCAGTGCTGAATATTGGACTTGGTGTGTTCAATCTGATTCCGATTCCGCCCCTTGACGGATCGAATATTCTTGCTGAGATCTTTCCGAGGGTAGCGGAGTTTTACTGGAAGATCCGACCGTATAGTATGTGGATTCTGCTTCTGTTACTTGGAACAGGAATTCTGGATGTGCCGATCAGTCTGCTGAATTCTGCAGTAATCAATGGAATGTGGAGTTTTGTGAAAGCAATTCTGAGAGTTGGATTTGTGACGACCGGTGGAGGAACTGTGATTTAGAAAAAGATGAAAAACGGGAATTGTAGTAAATGAGAATGAAAAATGCGTATAGAATAATGCAGGTAGTCGAGAGGATTACCTGCATTTTTCGTATACATTGTAAAATTGAAAAGAAATAAGGAAATATTACGAAAGATAATCAATAAAAAAGTCTTTTGTAATAATATGTAAGGCATTTAGAATGGAACATCCATTTCATTTTCGGATGTATCGCTTTTGGATTCATCAGATGCATCAGGGGTAGAAGACTTTGGAAGTCCTCCGGATACGGCAGTCTTTGCACTGATTCCGTTGATCTCAACGCGGTCGTCAACGACAATGACCAGGCATTTCTGACCATCGATAATACGTGTTTCTACAAGATCTGCGCATTCCGGGTTTACCTGAATGGTGATGTCCGGAGTTTTGATCTCGAATTTTTTGAGGCTTGCAATATTAGAGGCAAGGAGTGTACCGTGCTCTCCGGCAGCGGAATCGTACTGCTCATCGAATGTTTCCAACTTTTCTTCTTCGACACCGCTTTTGGCAAGGAGGTATTTAACTTCTGCTTTGTCAAGGGCGAGTGGTTCCGGATTTTCAGAATTCTGTTCAATCATTTCATTTAAGTTTTCGTGGATATTTTTGACCGTATCGTAGTCGCAGTCATCACCGAGCGTTTCTTCGATCAGTGTACGGAAAGTATCCTTCTGATCTCCGGCAGTGAGTGGTGGAACACATCCAAGAAGCAGATCGGTCAGACCGTTTCCGAGATTCTCTGCATTTTTTGAATAATAAAGTAGATTGTGAATATCGGTACTGCGGTCATTAAAAGCAGGGAAGAGGAAACCGGCATCCGGCATCTCTACGATCCAGTCACGGATACGCTCATGGAAGCTGTTTTCTTCTGCATGATAACTGAGTCCTGGCTTGGAAAGCTTGACCGGACAGAAGGTACACATGATGTAATCATAGACTTCATCGGATGCATCGAACATTTCACTTCCGTCCGTTGATTTTCCCGGAATATCGTAGGCTGCATGGACCAGCAGGATCAGATAGTTTTCTGCATAATCATAGGAATCGATGACACGATTATAGAATTCTTCCAGAAGAGCGTCGTCAGTAAGCCGGCTGTTTCTTAATTTGAGAAGAAATTCCTGTGTACCACCTTCTGATTCGGTCTCCAGAGGAAATTCCATATTCAGAAGATTTTTTCCGATCGTACCGGACAAGGACTTTCTGAAAATGTCAAAATACTTGAACATTTCCTCTTCCGGAAGAGAAAGGAAAGCATCTTTCATCTCCGTTTTTTTCTCTTTTTCACCATCTACATAGCATCCGCAGATGCGGGTGATCGCACAGTTGGATGGGGTGAACTGTTTTTTGATTTCAGTAACTTCTTTTTTATTCATAGTAAGTAAATCCCCTTTTGGTAATTGTGATTTTGTAAAAGACTGATGCTTATGAATTATAACATATTTTGAGGAAGAGTGTGATTAGGAGAGAAAAATATTTGATTATTTTCAGAATAATGTATATACTAAGTATATACATTATATGGAGGTGAATTTTATGCAAACACAGGTAAAAGCATGGGGAAATAGTCAGGGAATCCGACTTCCAAAAGATATTTTACAAGAGGCCAATGTTGAAATAAATGATATGCTGGAAGTAAAAGTATCGGATGGTATGATTATGCTTGTTAAGACCTTCAGGCATCAAAAATTAGAAGAAAGAGCTGAAAAGTTTGGTGGTAAGTTAAATCTTGATGGAGAATATGAATGGGATAAGCCGGAAGGAAGAGAGGTGTGGTAGAAAATGGAGATACAGCAGGGGGATGTTTTAAAAGTGGAAAAAATTAAGGATCCTGTATTTGTTGCAAGTAAAAATTTTTTTAATCAATCGGGAGAAATAATTGGCTGTCCAATATTAGGAGAGAGTACAGAAAGCCCACTTCACATTTATGTTGAAATGGATGAAAATAAAGGTTATATCCAATGTGAACAAATGAAAATGTTAGACTTGAGAGTCAGGGGGTATAAAATAATAGATCGTGTAAAAATGGCAGATGTAATTAATGTAACAGACGCAATACAGAGTATATTCGACTATATATAAATGCAGGGAACCAATCCGGAACCCTGCATTCATAATATCTGCTATTAAGCCATCATTCCTGTGAGAATATCATTCACAAGCTTTCCGTCAGCTTTTCCTTTTACTTTCGGCATCAGTTCTTTCATGATACGTCCTTTATCCTTTGGTGTCGGAGCATCAATTCCAAGACCGGAAAGGACACCTGCGATCACTTCTTTGATCTCAGCTTCGTCCATCATCTTCGGAGCATACTGTTCAAGAACAGCGATACGTTTCTCGCATTCTTCAATAATGTCTGTACGATCAGCAGGAGTCATCTCCAGAGTTTCTTTTGTCTGTTTGATCTCTTTTAAGATAACCTGAACTTCTTCTTCTTCGGTAAGATCGGCACGTTTGTCGATGGCTTTGTTCTTAAGGGCTGCAAGAAGAGCAGATAATGTCTCTTTTGTGTCCTTATCTTTTGCTTTCATGGCTGCGACCATAGCGCTTCTTACTTCATCAATTTTACTCATTGTATATTCCTCCAAACTTGAGGCAAAATGCCTGTCTGCACTTTATTGTAGCAGATGGGGAAAGAATTTTCAATCTCTGGAAGAGGAAAACTTGGGTGGCTATTTTTCAAAAAGTGCGGTATACTGATAGGAATGAATCAGGGATAGATGAGAGGTTACGCGATAGGATGAGTGGCTGTACATTATGTCCGCGGATGTGTGAGGCGGACAGGGAGAATGGGAAGACAGGTTTTTGCGGAGAGACAGGGGAGATCCGGGCGGCGAGAGCGGCGCTTCATATGTGGGAGGAACCCTGTATTTCCGGAAAGGAAGGATCAGGGACGGTCTTTTTTACGGGATGTACTTTAAGATGTGTGTTCTGTCAGAACCATGAGATTGCGGGAAGCAAGGTTGGCAAAGTGATCTCAGAAGAGCGGCTGGCGGAGATCTTTCTGGAACTGCAGGGGAAAGGTGCGAATAATATCAATCTTGTGACGCCGACGCATTTTGTGCCGCAGATCATCCGGGCGCTTCAGAGTGCAAAGAAGCAGGGGATGTATTTGCCGGTTGTATATAATACGGGCGGTTACGAGAGAGTGGAAACCTTGAAAATGCTGGATGGTCTGGTGGACATTTACCTGCCGGATTTCAAATATTTAAATACAGATCATGCGAAAAAATATTCGATGGCGGAGGATTATCCGGAGGTTGCGAAGGCGGCTCTTGCTGAGATGGTAAGACAGGCAGGGAAGCCGGTATTTGATGAGCGCGGAATGATGAAGCGTGGCGTGATCGTGCGTCATCTGCTTTTGCCGGGATGTCTTGCAGATGGAAAAAGAGTGGTGAAATATTTGTATGAGACTTATGGAAACCGGATTTATATGAGCCTGATGAGCCAGTATACGCCACTGGAGAGTCTGGATGCGGTAAAATATCCGGAGCTGAACCGGAAAGTGCCGGAGTATGCGTATGAGAAACTGGTGGACTATGCGATCTCGCTTGGTGTGATGCAGGCGTTTATACAGGAAGGGGATACGGCAAAGGAGAGCTTTATTCCACCGTTTACACTGGAAGGAGTATAGGAAAGGAGATTGATATGAAAAGACAGGTGACAATGGAAGAAATTTCAGATGGAAAATTATATACCAGCAATGACCTGGTAAAAGCGGACTGTGGCGATTGTGAGGGATGCCATGCCTGTTGTACGGGGATGGGAAGCTCGATTGTGCTGGATCCGTTGGATATTGTCCGGATCAGCAGGGGAACAGGAGCGGCTTTTGAAACTTTGCTTGCAGGAAAGATTGAACTGAATGTGGTAGACGGAATCATTTTGCCGAATCTGAAGATGGCAGGAGCGGAAGATGGCTGTGGTTTTCTGACAGAGGAAGGAAGATGTGGGATTCATCCATTTCGTCCGGGAATCTGCAGGCTTTTCCCGCTTGGAAGATATTATGAGGAAAATGGTTTCCGCTATTTCCTTCAGGTACATGAATGTCAGAAAGAGAACCGGGCGAAAGTAAAGGTCAAAAAATGGCTTGATACACCGGATCTGAAAAAGTATGAAGCGTATATTGCCAGATGGCATGGATTACTGATTCAGTTACAGGAATACATTGCAGCACATCCGGAGAGTGCGAAGGCGGTCAGCATGGATGTACTGCAGAGATTTTACCTTACTCCGTATCAGACGGAAGAATTTTACAGTGAATTTTTCCAGAGAATGGACGAAGCAAAAAAGGCATATTGTTAAATACAATTGAAATAATCGGCAGCCAGGGAGATGAATTCTTTGGCTGCTTTTTAATACCCGTTGTGAGGGTGAAGGAAAGGCTGTCCTGTTTTTTGACGAAAATCTGTAAGTAAACTTATTTGTTAAGAATATTTTCTTATATGGACAAACCTGTACACGGATATGGAAGATGTGTGCACAGGAATCCGTGTCTGGGATTTAAAAATATCACAACTGCAAGGCAAGATATAAAAGCACCGCATCCTTGAAAACACGCGGATTCAGCCTGCATTTCTGATAAATATGATTCAGCTTGTACTGCACTGTGTTTTTGTGAAGAAACAGCTTCTGGCTGGTTCCGAGAAGAGACATATTTGCTTCAAAGTAAGTCTGAAGCAGATTTTTTTCTTCATCAGAAAGTGCAGAGATCGTTTTTTGTAGATAAGCATTTTTTTCCTGCTCCGAGATGGAAGAGAGCAGAATTTCCAGTGTCATATCATCGAAAAAAGCAATCCCGTTTTCCGAACTCCGGCAGTATTTCAGCGCAGTGAGTGCAGACTGGTAAGAAAGAGAAAGCTGGAAAAGCTGACATTTCTTTCCGACTGCAATGGAGAGCAAAGCTCCACAGTTTGCGGTAAAATCAGCCAGTATCTGATAGAGAGCGGCTTTGCCGGAGTTTTCCAGCACGGCAAGATATTCATCCTCGTCGATTTCATTCAGGTAACGGTAAAATACACTTTGGGGAATTTTCTTCAGTTGAAGCGCCTGCCCTATCTTTATCTTCCCCCATTTGGCGAAGCGGTACTTATCATGAATGAAGGCACGGCAAAAACGTTCCTCATCAATATATTTCTCCTGTTCCAAACGGTTGATTATGCGGTCTATGGCATCATAGGGAATACCCCAACGCTGCAACTTCTCCGTAACTTCCGCACGGCAATGCTCCGCAGTGGAGCAATAAGCAGCCACGCGGCTTAAAGCATCTGTTTCTGTAATTTCTATCATCGTTCTGCGATTACTATTCGGTCATTTCCGGAAATATCTTTCAACACCCGTAGATTGGTGTACCCCTGTGCGCGAAGCATCGTTGCCGTAGCTTCCCCGAACGCACGGTTTATCTCAAAATAAAGTCTGCCGCCGGACGCCAGCATACCCTTGCCCAACTCTGCAATGCACCGGTAAAAAAGCAGCGGATCATTATCCGGAACAAACAATGCCGAAAAAGGTTCCCAGTCCAAGACATTGCGCTCCATTTCCTGCTTTTCCGATTCAGTGACGTATGGCGGATTGCTGACAATCACATCATACCGTTCCCCGCTGCCGGGAACATACGCCAGCACATCCCGCTGTACAAAGCACACGGATGCCTGCAATGCCTCATTATTGCG
>ERZ857693.2180-NODE-2180-length-20455-cov-6.723922_pt1 | contig 20455 bp, 18 predicted proteins | sample MGYA00519765_ERZ857693 | MGnify/ENA primary metagenome ERZ857693 (study PRJEB31778, sample SAMEA3449354) | human gut metagenome | biome: human gut; feature: human-associated habitat; material: faeces | place: United Kingdom | collected 2010/2012 ... | reverse complement strand
CATTGCCATCTATATACAGTTTGCATTGCATGAATTGAGTTCCTTTTACTTCCTCGATTACGTCTATTTGCATTGTTCTTTTTTTACTCATATCTGTTCCTGTTATTAGTTATTGAGCAAAACTTCTTTTTTACTCTGTTTATAGTCATACCCAGTTATTTCTGTTAAAAATCAAAAATGGCTTTTTGCATCTCTTCATCATTTTTAGGCTCATGAGTATATCTCTCATGGCAATAACAGTAGTTGCTTCCGTAAGCACATGTACAAAACATCTTATTCAGCTCCTCTCCAACTTCCCATCTGGCATTATCGTTAGGTATTCTTCCCTCCTGTAACCATTGCCACTGGGTTTTCATTTTCTCTCGGTATGCAGCATTTTTTATTCTTTTCTCTTTCCGTTTCTTGGCTACATCCCGGTACTCCTTCCTTTTGGCAAAAAGGATGGCTTTGGCAGTGTCCTTATCTTCATGGACCTCACTGTCTTTGAAATAGACAGCTTTGGCAGAGTAAAAGCTGTTAGTCCATTGTTTTGTACCTTTGGCCCCCTCATTGGGGATAAAACCCTTTTTAGCCCATTGCAGGGCCGTTAATATTTCCATATTGCTCCCTTTCTATTATATATTATTTAAGTTCGAAGATTCTGTTGATGGTGTCAGCTAATTTATCATTGATGATTTTCGAGTTCCAACTGTCAAATTCAAGAATAATACCAACTTGTCTGGAACCGCCGGAGTCTGTATAAGACCTGCCCATTGTGATATTTACAGGCAGGTTCTCCTCTTTGGCTACCTCTATAAAAGCGTTTGCCAGTTTTTTTAACATTTCACATCTTATCAACATAGTATTTTCGGATTAGTGATTATGAATTGACAGCCATGAAGAAACCGGCATTATTATACTGTTGCCTGATTTCTGCGGATGTAAGAATATGATACTTGGTATACAACTCAGCATTGAACAAGTCAACCTGAATACAATACTCCACGATTTTCTCCACTTCTTCCGGAGAGAGTGCCCAATAGTCCGCTACTCTGCAAAGCATATTCTTACACCAATACAATGAATGGTTTCCTGTACGGAATATCTCATTTTCTATATAATCATAAACCGCATATCCATTACATCCATATACAGTTTTCAGATCACTAACTTTGGTTTCATGCAACTGTGATGTCCTTTTATAACAAGGCAGGAATGGAATAATCTTATTGTCTGAAATAACGGATTTCATAATGTCTTTTATTTAAATTTCGGTAATAAGGATGCAGTTCAGATTCTTATTGAATTCTGAACAAAAGATTGTTGCTGCAAAAAATTATACTCTTGCAGGTATATCGTATCTTTTACGTATTTTTTTTACGTAATTGAAAACAGTCTTTTCACAGACTTTTGGAAAAGAGGGATTATTCTCCTTTAGATATTCATGAATCTGGGTGGAAGAATAATAAGGACAGGTTATCAGCAAATGCTTAACTGACTCCTCATAAGGATCGAGACGGCAGGAATAAGAAGGGCGCGGACGATTGCCATGTTGAAGAAGCTCATCAACATTTAATCGGGAAAGCCGCATGACTCTGCCGGGAGGAAGTTGCAGCTTCTTTGCTATTTGAGAACGGCTCAAGCCAAGAAGTCGAAGTTCGGCAATGTTATGCCAGTCGTGGTAGTCTTCTGTAATCTTTTTTGCATCCATTTTCTACATAAATATAGTTTTCGTAAAGTGAAATATTTAATGTTACGAAAAAGTGATGCGGCAAAGTTACGAGTTACAGCGGCAGCGACCACCCAAGAGGAACGGACGGCGCACGGTTCCGCTGAATCCGCACCCCGTCCCGCCTATCCCGTCGAAAACGGTTTCACGGCGGACTTGAACCGCCGTATCACCGACATCGAGCGGCAGATGCGCGAGGAGGAGGCAAAGCTCTCGGCAGAAGAAAGGCTGCGCAGGCACGAGGAGGAGATGCAGCCTCGACCGTTCGACGGATTATTGGAACCGCACCTGAAAGAAGGTTCGTTCGTCAGGGTGAACACCGCAGGGGTGCGTTATCAGGTCGGCTACCTGAAAGACGTTACCCGCTACGGGGCGACGTTCCACCCGCTCGAACTGGACAAGGCGCAGCGGGAGAAAATTGCGGCATATATCTCGGTGCGGGACGCTTACGAGCGGCTCTATACTTACGAGGCCGAATATCACGATGAAGGGTCGGCGCAACGCGAGGCGTTGAACGCCCGCTACGACGAGTTCGTCGCGCGTTACGGCAATCTGAACGCCAAAGCGAACGTCAAGCTCCTTATGATGGACGCTTCGGGGCGCGACATCCTCGCCATAGAACGGGCGGAGGACGGGCGGTTCGTCAAGGCCGACATCTTCGACCATCCCGTTGCTTTTTCATTGAATCAGCTCACGCACGTCGATACGCCCGAAGAAGCCCTGTCCGCGTCGCTCAACCGCTACGGCGGCGTGAACCTCGACTACATGGAGGCGTTGTCGGACAGCAGCCGCGAGGAGCTGATCGACGCGCTGAAAGGGCGTATTTTCTACAATCCGCTGGCCGGAGGGTACGAGATCAAAGACCGCTTCATCGCGGGCAATGTCGTCGATAAGGCGGAACGCATCGAGGCGTGGATGGCCGAGAACCCGCACGGCGAGCGCGAAAAGGAGGCTCTTGCCGCCTTGCAGGAGGCCACGCCGCGCCCGATTTCGTTCGACGAGCTGGACTTCAACCTCGGCGAGCGGTGGATACCGACGGGGATTTATGCGGCCTATGCCTCCTACCTGTTCGATACGGACGTGAGGATCGGTTTCTCGGAGAGCATGGACGAATATTCGGTCAAGTGCGGCGTGAAGAACGCCAAGATTCTCGACCAATTCTGCGTCAAGGGCTATTACCGCAATTACGACGGTATCGCCCTACTGAAACACGCCCTCGTGAACACCGTCCCCGACATGAGCAAGAGTATCGGCAAAGACGAGCACGGCAACGACATCAAGGTACGCGACAGCGAGGGCATACAGCTCGCCAACGCCAAAATCGACGAGATCCGCAACGGCTTCGTCGAGTGGCTCGCGGAGCAGTCGCCGGAGTTTCAGAAGCGGCTGGCGGACATGTATAACCGCAAGTTCAACTGTTACGTCCGTCCGCAGTACGACGGCTCGCACCAGACCTTTCCCGACCTCGACCTGAAAGCCCTCGAACGGCGTTTCGGCATCAAGGATGTGTACCAGAGCCAGAAGGATTGTATCTGGATGCTCAAACAGAACGGGGGCGGCATCTGCGACCACGAGGTCGGCACGGGCAAGACGCTGATCATGTGTGTCGCGGCGCACGAGATGAAGCGGCTGGGGCTGGCGCACAAGCCTATGATTATCGGGCTGAAAGCCAACGTCGCGGAGATCGCCGAGTGCTATCGCACCGCCTATCCGAACGCGAAGATACTCTACGCCTCGGAAAAGGACTTCTCGCCTGAAAACCGCGTGCGGTTCTTCAACAACATCAAGAACAACGACTACGACTGCGTCATCATGTCGCACGACCAGTTCGGCAAGATACCGCAGTCGCCCGAATTGCAGCAACAGATTTTACAAGCGGAGTTAGACACGGTGGAGGAGAATCTCGAAGTTCTGCGCAGTCAGGGCAAAGAGGTTTCCAAAGCGATGCTGCGGGGGTTGGAGAAGCGGAAAATCAACCTTTCCGTCAAGCTCGAAACCATCGCCCACGCCATCAAGTCGCGCACGGACGATGTGGTGGACTTCAAGCAGATGGGCATCGACCATATCTTCGTGGACGAGAGCCACCAGTTCAAGAACTTGATGTTCAACACGCGCCACGACCGCGTGGCGGGGCTGGGCAATCAGGACGGCAGCCAGAAGGCGCTCAACATGCTTTACGCCATCCGAACCATTCAGGAGCGGACGGGAAAGGATTTGGGCGCGACGTTCCTCTCCGGTACGACCATCAGCAACTCGCTGACGGAACTGTACCTGCTGTTCAAGTACCTGCGCCCGAAGGAATTGGAGCGGCAGAACATCAATTCGTTCGACGCATGGGCGGCCATCTTCGCCAAGAAAACGACGGACTTCGAGTTTTCGGTAACGAACAACATCGTGCAGAAAGAGCGCTTCCGCTACTTTATCAAAGTGCCGGAGCTGGCGCAGTTCTACAACGAGATCACGGATTACCGCACGGCGGAGGACGTAGGCGTGGACAGGCCGCAGAAAAACGAGATACTGCACAACATCCCGCCCACGCCGCAGCAGGAGGAGTTCATCGAGAAGCTGATGCAGTTCGCGCAGTCGGGCGACGCCACGATACTCGGACGCGACAAGCTCTCGGAGACCGAAGAAAAGGCCAAGATGTTGATCGCAACGGACTACGCCCGCAAGATGGCGCTCGACATGCGGCTTATCGACCCCGACCTGTACGAAGACCACTCCGACAACAAGGCGAGCCACTGCGCGAAAATGATTGCGGAGTATTACCGCAAATACGACGCGCAGAAAGGTACGCAGTTCGTCTTCTCGGATTTGGGGACGTTCCAGCCGGGGCAATGGAACGTGTACAGCGAGATCAAACGCAAGCTCGTGGAGGATTACGGCATACCCTCGTCGGAGATACGCTTCATTCAGGAGTGCAAAAACGAAAAGGCTCGCAAGGCCGTCATCGACGCGATGAACGAGGGACGGGTGCGGGTGATCTTCGGCTCGACCTCCATGCTCGGTACGGGTGTGAATGCGCAGAAACGGGCGGTGGCGGTGCATCACCTCGACACGCCGTGGCGACCGTCCGACCTCGCGCAGCGTGACGGGCGTGCCGTGCGCAAAGGCAACGAGATAGCCAAGTTCTTCGCCGGAGGCAAAGTGGACGTGATTATCTACGCGGTGGAGAAGTCGCTCGACAGCTACAAGTTCAACCTGCTGCACTGCAAGCAGACCTTCATCTCACAGCTCAAAAGCGGCGCGATGGGTGCGCGTACCATCGACGAGGGGGCGATGGACGAAAAATCGGGCATGAATTTCTCCGAATACATGGCTATTCTTTCAGGGAACACGGATTTGCTCGACAAAGCCCGTCTGGAAAAGAAGGTCGCGGCGTTGGAGAGCGAGCGCAAGACGTTCCACAAGGCCAAGAGCGCCTCCTCGTGGAAATTGGAGGACTACACTAAGAAGCTCGCCCACAACAACGACTGCATCGTCAAGATGACCGCCGACTACGAGGCGTTCCTCGCGCGGATACAGACCGACAAGGAGGGCAACAAGCTCAACGCCGTGCGGCTCGACGGATTGGAGGCTACCGACCACAAGAGCGTCGGGACACGCTTGCAGGAGATCGCCAAAAACGCTACGACGGGCGGCGAATACGTGCGTATCGGCGAGCTGTACGGATTTCCGCTGCTCGTAAAGACCGAACCGCAGTTGAAAGACGGCAAGGAGGTAAAACAGAACCGTTTCTTCGTGGAGGGAGCGTTCAAGTACACCTACAACAACGGGCAGATAGCGATGGCCGACACCAAAGCGGCGTCGATGAACTTCCTGAACGCGCTGGAACGCATACCCAAGCTCGTGGAGCAGTACAAGGCGCAGAACGTAACCTACGAGCGGGATATTCCGATTTTGCAGGAAACGGTCGGCGGCGTATGGAAGAAGGAGGACGAGTTGAAGGCGTTGAAAGCGGAGGTTGCGGCGTTGGAGCGCAAGATACAGCTTACGCTCGCACCGCCCGCACCCGAAGCCGGACAGGAACAGACCGACGGCGTGCAGCAGGAGGGCGGACAACGGGAACAGCAGCCGGATACCGCCAGACAAAACACGGATACCGGTTCGGAGGATTTTATACGCAGCCAAATTATCGTTGTAAGTCCCGGATCATCAAATAGAATCAAAATATAAAATAATGGCATTAAAATTTAATAAAAAGAGGGTGTGTCAAAACTAAAAAGGTCGCTCCCCAAAGTTACAGATTGTAACTATGATACTTAAAAGGGTCGTATCATGCTCTGTATTGAGTAATGATACGACCCTTTCTTTAATCTTTTAGGATACTCTAATTCCAAATTATAAGTTCATCGTTTCAAAAATTGAGTTTTGATACCTCTTTTAATTGCATTAAACACCCAATGATTTTCTTTTCATAATGTTATTTATTCTATCTCTAAAATTTTTTTTAGTGTCGGTCGATAACCTGCTCCCCACTTTTCAAGTTCTGCAATCAAAGGAAGTAATGTTTGCCCAGCTTCCGTTAACGAGTATTCAGAGTGTGGTGGTAGCTCTGTGAAAATTTTCTTTTGTATAATTCCGTGAAATTCAAGCTCCTTTAATTGCTGATTGATAACTCGTGGTGTTACATCTGAAAAAATCCGGTGAAGTTCACTCGGACGTTTCGGGCCGTTTGCCAAACGATTTACGATACAGCACTTCCACTTGCCACTTATTATTTCCATCGTGATTTTTATATCACAATTTATATCAAAGGGTATTTTTTTCTCGTACATAATATTACTCTTAAATATTCGCTGTAAAGATACGTCTTTTATTTAATGCGGACAAAAGTGTATATAGGGATAAATTTACCCATATATGAATAATTTTGCCGTACTTGTGTAATATTGTATAAGACAATAACTTTGCACCTGAAAAACAGCAATACTGTATTATGAATAGACAATGTACAAATATAAAAGAATGGCTTCCGCTAATTGGAATAACCATTTCCGCTTTTATCTTTAACACAGCGGAGTTCATTCCTATTGGGTTGTTGGTTAATATAGCTTCTTCTTTCAACATATCAGAAACACATGCTGGGCTTTTGATTTCTGTTTATGCACTGGGAGTTGCCACATTATCACTGCCATTAATGATTTTATTTTCTAAAACAGAGTATCGGAAATTATTATTTTGTGTGATTGGATTTTTTGTTGTAAACCATATTGTGGCGGCAATCTCTAATAATTTCATACTTGTACTTTTATCTCGTATTGGAGTTGCTTGTTCACATGCCATATTTTGGTCTATTGTATCACCTTTGGCTGTTATCATAGCCCCTAAAGGAAAAGATACGGTCGCATTGGGAATGGTCGCAAGCGGAACTTCCATTGCTATGATTGCTGGGCTACCATTAGGGCGGATAATCGGACTTTATTGGGGGTGGAGAATGTCATTTTTTAGTATTGCTGTTGCATCCTTTTCGACTTTATTATTGCTTTTTTTCTGTTTTCCCAAAGTACCCAACCAACAACGAATACATATAAAAGAGCTTTCATCCCTTTTTAAGAACAAACAGTTAATATCTTTAAATATATTTACATATCTCGCTGTTACAGCGCACTATACTACATACAGCTATATTGAGCCATATTTATTGGAAACGGAACTGATTCGCGACAAACTCATAACTATAATACTAATGTTGTTTGGACTTGCAGGAATAGGGGGAAGTATTCTATTTGCTTGTAAGTTTACCCAATACACCAAACGTTTCATATTGCTCCCGATAGTTGTAATAGCTTGTCTATTGATATTAATGCAACTGTTCTCTATACATCCTTATGCTATTATTTTTCTTTGCATCGTATGGGGAATGACTATAACTATATTTAATCTTGTTTCTCAAGCATTGGTTATTCGTTTTGCACCACAAGCAACTATCATTGCAATGGCATTGTTCTCCAGCATTTATAACATAGGTATTGGCAGTGGTTCTATTATTGGTGGGGCAGTAGAAACTTTAACCTCAATCCACTATATTGGATATGCGGGTGGAATGATTGCCATTATCGCATTTATATTCAACAAACAAAAGATTATTTCTCTTTTAGATAAACAAACTTCAAAACAAAAAAATTATGAACAAACTTATTCCAACGCAGAGATTTAACATTATGAGATTAGGATGCCTATTAGTGTTGTTTGCTTTTTGTGCAGTATCTTGTTCACATGAAAAAAGCAGTAAAACAGATACGGAAACAAACAAACGTATAGTTGAAAATCTATTATCAAAAGCATTACCCAATGGGGATTTAGATTTTATTAAAAAAGTCGTTTCTCCTAACTGCATCACACATAGAGCTGGTTTTGCAGCTTTGTATGAGGCTACAAGTGATGTCATTCCGCAAAAAGGGAATTTTTTGGAATGGGTGGAAACCGGATGGAAGCCATTATCGGAAGCATTGGGTGAACAAAAAGTTACCATTGAAAATATTGTGGCAGAAAAAAACACAGTAATAGCACAATATCATTACTCCGTTCTTCACAAGGGTACTTTTGTTGGTAAACCTGCTACACAGAAACGGGTAGAATGGGATGAAGTAGCCATTATACGTTTTGGAACTGATGGCAAAATAACAGATATGTGGTATATGTGTGAAGAATTAAAATTAGCACTGCAATTAGGCTTTGCTCTTGAATAAATTTAATCAAAATGAGACATCGTATATTTTTATTATCAGCATTGTTGCTCATATTAGCAACATCTTGTTCAAACATCAAAACAGAAAAGGACATGAAAGGATATGGAATGTTAGAAGTATTAAAAAGCCGTAGAGCTATACGGACTTATCAGGATAAAATGCCCGATAAAGATTTGATTGAAAAAGTATTGGAAGCAGGTACTTATGCACCTACGGGAATGGGTGACCAATCTCCAATCATCGTGGCAGTCACGAATAAAAAAGTACGTGACCGCCTTTCTCAACTCAATGCCCACGTCATGGGAAGTAACTCTGACCCATTTTATGGTACACCTGTCGTATTAGTGGTTTTAGCAGACAAAAATCATCCGACCCACCTTTATGACGGTGCTCTTGTGATGGGTAATCTGATGAATGCTGCTCATGCGGTAGGACTTGGCAGTTGTTGGGTTCATCGGGCAAAAGAAGTTTTTGAAACAGCCGAAGGAAAGGCTTTGCTTAAAGAATGGGGTATTGAAGGTGATTATGAAGGAATAGGGAATTGTATTCTCGGGTATAACAGCCAAGAGCTTCCCTTGCCGAAAGCAAGAAAGACCAATTATATATATCGTGTGGAGTAATTTACATTAAATAAGAATAATATGAAATTGAAAATGGCAATAGCAGCATTAGCATTAAGCGCTAACAGCATTTATGCGCAAAATGAAACCATCCGTTTAATTTATCCGCAATGGCAGGGTGGCGACATCGCCAAATGGATAACAGAAGTACCTAACCCGGATGATGCGTCAAGAGGTTATTATTTAGGAGCGCAACTGCTCAATTTCCTTGCGCCGGACAACGGGCAAAAGACATTTACCGTGCCCATAACAACGGATATTTCGGAACGTAAAGTTACAGATGGTGTACTTGACCGGGATATAATTGTAAAGCAAACAAAAGCAGCTTTGGATATACTGAATATAGAGAAGCCAAGCAAAATTGTAACTCTTGGTGGGGAATGTTCCGTCAGCGTCGTGCCATTCACCTATCTTGCAAACAAGTATAAGGACGATGTAGCCATGATTTGGATTGACGCACATCCCGACATTACATTACCCGGCGATGTTTATCCGGCTTATCATGCTATGGCTGTTACTGCCTGTATGGGATTGGGGAACGATAAAATCATTTCGGAACTTCCCGCAAAAATTTCTCCGTCTAAAATTTTATTTGTTGGCATACGTGATTGGGAACGAGAAGAAATCAAAACACGGCAACAGCAATACGGTATCAAACACCTGACACCGGAAGATGTAAGAGCCAATAGCAATGCTATTCAAGAATGGCTGAAATCATGTGGTGCATCCAAAGTTGTCATTCATTTTGACATGGATGTACTCGACCCAACAGAAATAATTGCTGCCGTTGGAGTTGTCCCCGATGGAATGAAGATAGCGGAAGTAGTCAAAGTAATCAATGACATTTCCAAAGAAAAAGAAATTGTCGGATTGACTGTTGCCGAGGCTATGCCACGTACAGCTATACGTATTAAAAACATGCTCGAACAATTACCTTTATTAAAAAAATAGAAATGACGGTTCTGATGATAAACGGAAGCCCCCACTCAAAAGGGGGGACTTCCTATGCTTTGTCTTTAGTGGAAAAAGCATTACATGAAAAAGGAATAGATACGAAATGGTTTTGGATAGGAAATAAAATGGTGAGAGGTTGTATTGATTGTGGGCTTTGTGCTCAAACTTTCCGATGCAACTTTACAGACGATGTATGCAATGAATTGATTGAAGCAATATTGGAAGCAGACGGTATTATAATAGGTACACCTGTCTATTTTGCGGCGCCCAATGGAGCATTGTGTGCTCTACTTGACCGAGTTTTTTATGCAGCGAGCACTCACGGCAACTTATTTAAGGGAAAACCCGCCGCAGCAGTAGCAAGTTGTATTCGTTCAGGGGCAAATTCTGCAATCGACCGATTAAACAAATATTTCACGTTCAGTGAGATGCCAATAGTCAGCAGTAGTTATTGGAATATGCTATTTGAAAATCAGTCGCAAAAAGGTCTGGATGAAATGGGACACAAAACTATGCAAAATTTAGGTTATAACATGGCGAATTTATTGATGGCTAAAAAAGAATGAATTCTCAATTATATCAAATTCCCAATGTTTATGTGATATTCATTCCAAATAAAAATATTTTTTGCCTATTTATTTTAAATGACATTATTACTGCGACATCGAATATTTTTGGGGTACATTATATTGATAGCAGTCATAGGAAGTATGGCTGCTATTATGTTTCATGAGCAAAATAGAATAAAAGAAATAGAGACTGACACCGTTGAAATAGATAACATTCGTCGCAATGTAACCGCCGCCCACTGTGAAATTACGGAACTCGCTACATTGGGCGAGAGCGTCATAGGTTGGAACGAAGAAGATAGCCGCATCTACCGTGCCCAACGGCTCCGCCTCGACAGCCTGCTACTCGCGCTCCGTCGGGAGTGCGTCCGTTTCGTGCGTCCCGAACAGGTCGATACGCTGCGGATGCTGTTGGCGGCCAAAGAGACGCACCTACTGCGCATCATGCAGAGCGTCCGCCAGCGGGAGGAGATGGACAGCCTGATCGCCCGCAGGCTGCCTACGGTCGTCAAAATTGCGAGCAAGCCCCGCATAGAGGTACGGCGCAAAAAAGGCATCGCGGGCTTCTTCGGCAAGAAGGACACGATACGGGTATATCCACCGTCGAACAACCTGCGCACGCTGAACAGCCAGATAACCACCCTGAAAGACACGCCGGAGTTCGACTTCGACGCCCCGGTGGACAGCCTGCGCCGGAAAAACAAGCAGTTGAACCGCGAACTGTCGGCGCTTATCTCCCTGCTGGACGGACAAATTCAAAAATCGTTCGACTTTCGGGAAAAACGGATTTCCGACATGAGGCAGACCTCTTTCCGCATACTCTCCTGCGTGCTGGGCGTAGCGATTCTGCTGCTTGCCCTCTCGTATATCATCATCCAACGGGACATCCGGCGGCGGGAGGCCGGAGAGCGCAAGTTGAAAGAGATTATCGGCCAGAACCGCGACCTGCTGGATATGCGCAAGAAAATCATCCTGACGATTTCCCACGACATACGCGCCCCGCTGAGCATCATCAACGGCAGCGCGGAGCTGGCGATGGACACGCGCGACCGCAAGAGACGCAACAGACATCTGGCCAATATCGGCGTGCTGTGCAAACATATCCTGCACCTGCTGAACAACCTCTTGGACGTGTACCGTCTCAACGAAGCGAAAGAGACCCGCAACGACACCCCTTTCCGGCTGTCCGACCTGCTGGAACGCATCGCGGCGGGATTCACCCGCGCCGCCAACGACAAAGGGCTTCTCTTCCAGTGCGATTTCGAGGGCACGGACGTTACGGTCTGCGGCGACAGCGACCGCATCGAACAGATCGCGGACAACCTGCTCTCGAACGCCGTCAAGTTCACCGGAGCGGGAAGCGTCGGCTTCACCGCCCGCTACGAAAACGGGACGCTTCTGCTGACCGTCGAAGATACGGGTATCGGCATGAGCGAGGAAACGGCGGCACGCATCTTCGACCCGTTCGAGCGTTCGGCTCCCGACACGAACGCCGAAGGTTTCGGCTTGGGGCTGTCGATCACGAAAGGGCTGGTCGGGCTGCTGGACGGGGAGATTGCCGTCGCCAGCGAAGTCGGCAAGGGCAGCACGTTCCGCGTGTCGCTCCCCCTGCCGCTGACGGACGAGACGGTGGAAAACGAGGAGCGGGTTTCCAATCCCTCCGCACGCCTTCCGCAGCGTGTCCTCGCCATCGACGACGACCCGTTGCAGCTCGAAATCGTCAGGGAGATGCTCGAACGCAACGGCGTCTCCTGCATGACCTGCGGAAATACCCGTGCGCTGGTCGGGGAGATGCGCAAGGCGGACTACGACCTGCTCCTGTCGGATATACAGATGGCCGGAACGAACGGTTTCGAGCTGCTGGAACTGCTGCGCAACTCCAATATCGGCAATTCGCGCACGATTCCGGTCGTCGCCATGACCGCACGGGGCGACAAGGAACGGGAGGCTTTCGCCTCCGCCGGATTCGCCGCCTGCATCTACAAGCCGTTCTCGATGCGCGAGCTGCTCGACCTTATCGCCTCTGTCATCGACGGCACGAAGCCGGAGGCTGTATCTGCGGATTTCGCTGCGCTCACGGCGGACGTGAAGGATAAAAGGAAACTGCTCCGGACGTTCATCGAAGCCTCCCGCAAGGACATCGCGCAGCTCCGCGAGGCGGGCAACGACCGTGAACGGTTGCGTGAGGTCGTACACCGTATGCTGCCGATGTGGGAGTTGCTGCAAACGGACGACTTGCTGCACGCCTACCGGAACGTGCTGCACGACGACAAGGCGGACGACGGGGCGGTCGGGGAATACACGCGACGGGTCATAGACCGTACCGCCCTGCTGATCGCGGAAGCGGAAAACGAAATGAAGCATGAAACAAAAGATATTGATCGTTGAAGATAACGTCGGCCTGTCGCAGATGCAGAAAGACTGGCTGCTGCAAGCCGGGTACGAGGTAACGACGGCCATCGACGAGCCTGCGGCACGGCGACTGCTCCGCAGGACGGCTTTCGATTTGATCCTCTCGGACGTGCGGCTGCCCGAAGGGGACGGCATTTCCCTCTTGGAATGGACGCGCGGGGAGAGGATGACGACCCCGTATATCGTCATGACGGAGTACGCAACGGTGTCCGACGCGGTACGTGCCATCCGTTCGGGCGCGAAAGACTACCTGCCCAAACCCGTACACAAGGAGCGGCTGCTGGAAATGGCCGACGAGATACTGCACCCGCTTTCGACCGTGCAGCGGGAGGAGAAGGTGCTGTTCCGACGCCGCAGCGCACAAGCCCGCCATGTGGAACGGCTCGCCGCGCTGGTCGCGCCGTCGGATATGTCGGTCTTGATTCTCGGTGCGAACGGGACAGGCAAGGAATCCGTCGCCCGCAATATCCATCGGTCGAGCGAACGGCGGAGTATGCCGTTCGTGGCCGTAAACTGCGGCGTGCTGCCCAAAGGACTCGCCCCGTCCCTCTTTTTCGGCCATGTCAAGGGAGCTTTCACGGGAGCCGATGCGAACAGGGAGGGATACTTCGGCATGGCCGAGGGCGGAACGCTGTTTCTGGATGAAATCGGCACGATGCCGTATGAAATACAGGCCATGCTGCTGCGGGTGTTGCAGGAAAACACCTACCTGCCCGTCGGCGGCAAACGGGAACGGAAAGCGGACGTGCGGATCGTCGCGGCCACGAACGAGGATATGGCAAAAGCGATTCGGGACGGTCGTTTTCGGGAGGACTTGTACCACCGGCTCTGCGAGTTCGAGATCCGGCTGCCGCTCCTCTCGGAGTGTCCCGACGACATCCTGCCGCTCGCGGAGTTCTTTCGGGAGCGCTACTCGAAAGAGCTGCGGCGCGAAACATGCGGGTTCACGGAGGATGCCGCCGAACGGCTGCTCGCCTACGCATGGCCGGGCAACGTACGGGAGTTGCAGAACAAGGTCAAGCGGGCGGTGCTGCTGGCCGAAAGCGGCATCGTCCGTGTGGCGGACATGGGATTGGAGCCAGCAGAACCGACAAGCGACGCGGGGTATTCGCTGGCCATCCGGGACGAGGCGGGTGAGAAACGCCGTATCGTCGAAGCCCTGAAACGATGCGGCGGAAACCGCACGGAGGCGGCAAAACTGCTGCGCATCGACCGCGCCACCCTCTACCGTAAAATGAGAAAATACGGACTGAATGAATAATTAACGGACTTATAGCCTTTGCATCTCACTGAAAAGGTGTATATTTGGGCTGAAAATAGATAAAATAGCGGTGGAGGCCGACAGCCTGCCGCCGTAATTATACATAAGTACGCAAGACGTTTCCGGCGTGAATCTGGAAAATTGACTGAAAGGGACTATTGCGTGAGGCTTATGCTATGCTTTTGCGTAGCGTGCGCTCACGTACTCCTTTCAGGGCATTCCAGAGCCTACGTCGGAGGTGGTGTAGATGCACGCTACTTTTTATTTGGGCAAAGGATATGGCAAAGGTACGGATAGTTGTCGCAATGACATTGGACGGCTGTCTCCCTGCAAAGGAGGACGGGCGGTTGGAGTGGTTGAAAACAGACCGCAGGGGCTTTCGCCGCTGGTACGGATCGTGCGACCGCCGTTTGTCGGACGACGAACCCTTCGTCGATTTTCTCTGTATGAAAGACCGCCCCGACAATCGGGCGACCTATCTGGCCGAGATCTACGATGCCGGACACCTGCGCCTGCTACACGGTCTTTTCCTCTATCATGCAGTCGATGAAATCGTCTTCTACCTGCTGCCCGTAATCCGGCGCGGCGGTGTCTCCATCGTCGGGGAATTTTCCGCTGCGGAGTGGAAATGCGTACAGATAAGACGGTACGGGAACGGCATTTGCCGGATCGTTTACCGCAAGCTGTTGCAATAGACTGTTGCAAGATGCGAAAAAACGTTGCAGGCTGCAACACGAAAAATCAGTCCTAAACAGAAGATTGAAAAAATATATCGTTGAACGTCAGGAAGATATTTTCAAATATGCTTCCGATCTTCGTTTCAGGTTCGGGGTTTGTCCCTTGTTTCCATGAGACCCGTTGCGCAACAGGGCAGGAAACAATGAAGTATGAACCTGATAAACCCGAACGATATGGACTACCATACATTGACCGAAAGCGACTTTTTCCGCTTCGTCAGCCAGAATACGGAGGCTGCCGACATTCAGGCGGCCTACGATGAGTTTTCACAAACGATATTCCGCTCCTACGTGGAGGCGGGCGATCCCTACCGATTGCTTTTCGCGTTGATTTACGCGGAGGTAGAGCTGCAAAGCCTCCATGACACCTTTCCCGATAGGAAGGATGGGCAAGCCGCCTATCTGAAAAAAGCCCTTGCGCTCGTGCGGCGTATGCTGGAAAACCTGCAAACCCAAGTGCCGCCACTATCCGCCGCACAAAAATCAGACATTCAACCCCCGCCTTTCCGTTGGACGGGCAGCCTCGTCGAGCTGATCGAAATCATCTATGCCCTCGACGAGATGGGCTGTATCAATGACGGGCAGAACGACATCAAGGAGCTGACGGCGTTCTTCGGCTCGCAGCTCGGTCTGGAAATCAAAGATAGCCATTGTTATAACGCCTATACGGACATGAAACGCCGCAAGAGCGAGAGCCGCACCTATTTCCTCGACAAGATGCGCGAGCGTCTGAACCTGCGGATGCAACGCGATGATGCCAAAGAGCGAGCAAGACGGTGAGCCGATTTGTGCGGTGCATGAAAATTCTCCACAGTGTGGGGAATTTTCCAATAGTATGATAATCTGTCGGTATCGGTATAAATAAACGAGAAATAAGAGCCTTCTTCTGTATATTTTCCTACCTTTGCAGGAAATATGATTTTCGGCATTACAGATGGAATTATGACACATGACGATATTATAGCATTGACACAAACGGCGGAAAGCCGGACGTTGGAGTTCAAAGAAACGACGGGGCAGTTGGAGCGGGGTATGGAAACGCTTTGTGCCTTCCTGAATGCAGACGGAGGAACCGTTCTGTTCGGGGTGACGGACAAAGGTGAAATCAAAGGTCAGGAGATCAGCGACAAAACCAGACGCGACCTTGTCGAAGCTATTCGCCGTATAGAACCGTTGGCTCTCGTTCATGTTTCGTACATTCCTATCCCCGATACTCCGAAACAGGTTGTTGCACTCCATGTCGAGGCAGGGCAGCTTGCCCGTCCTTTCATGTATAAGGGACGCCCCTATCAGCGTATGGAGAGCGTGACCTCCATAATGCCGCAGGAAACCTACCACCAACTGCTTATGCAGCGGGGTGGTCGTTACGGCTGGGAGGTGGCAGTCAATCCCGATCTGCATATCTCCGACCTCGATGAGAATGCCATCATGGGAGCTGTCAGGGCGGGTATCCGCAGCGGTCGTCTGCCTGAAATCACGATACGGGAAGAACTTCCGGTCGTACTCGAAAAATTCGACCTGTTGCATAACGGCAAACTGAACAATGCTGCCGCCGTGCTGTTCGGTCGCAAGTTCTACAATTATCCTCAATGCCTGCTGCGTCTTGCACGCTTCAAGGGCACGACCAAAGAGGAATTTTTCGACAACCAACGCGCACAGGGCAACATCTATGAGTTGCTGGATGCAGCGATGGCATTCTGTTTCAAGCATCTTTCGTTATCGGCGAAAGTCGAGGGGCTGTATAGGGAGGAGGAGTTGAGTATCCCTTACAAAGCATTGCGCGAGTGCTGTATCAATGCTTTTTGCCATCGTACATACGCCCATCCCGGCAGTTCGGTGGGTATCGCCATATACGATGATCGGGTGGAAATTGAAAATACGGGCTCTTTCCCTGCTGACTTGCCGCTTGCGGAACTGTTGCGGGAGCACCGCTCGAAGCCACGCAATCCGATTATCGCCAATGTGCTGTATAAAAGCGATATTTTGGAGAATTGGGGGCGCGGCATTTCCCTTATGGTGAATGAATGCCGCCGTGTAGGTATTCCCGATCCTGAATTTCATTCCGACGGGGAATTCGTATGGGTGGTGTTCAGATACATTCGGCACATGGCCGGGCAAGCGTCCGACAACCCCACAAGTACCCCACAAGTACCCCACAAGTACCCCACAAGTACCCCGCAAGTGATACGCCTTATCGCATCGGTCGGCGATGCGAGCCGTTCTGTCAAGGAAATGATGGACATCTTGCAACTGAAAGACAGGAAGAATTTCCTTGTCGCTTATTTGAATCCGGCCATAGAAGCAGGCGTGCTGGAGGCCGTCTATCCAGACCAACCGAACCATCCCAAACAAAAATACCGTCTTACTGAAAAAGGGAGAACTCTCTTGGAATAACGCAAAAACGGAGGACTTTTGCCCTCCGTTTTTCAATTATAGCTATTTCTGCTGTAACAGATGTGCTAATGCCGGATCGTTCTGTATTCGCTCCAATTCGTCGGCGACAATCTGCCTCACGTCGGCTTTGATACGATTGTAGTTCTCCTGTATCATCTCTTTCATGCAGTCCTTTCCGTTCTCGTCCGTGAAATCGGTAATGACGGGTATGGGCTTGTAAGCTTTCTCCTCCCGTTTTACTTTTTCAGCGTCCACGACGATCTCGCAGTGGAAAATCTTCTGCTCGATGCGCTCGTCGAACGTGTCGGCTACGGAGCCGACGAACATTCCCTGCGTCAGAGAGGAAATTTTCGAGGGAGGAATAAGCGAATCCATCTGGGTATTGATGGAGGTGGACTTGTCGTTGCGGTTGATGGTGATGCTCTGCCGCTTCTGCAAGATTTTGCCGAAACGCTACATGCTGCGCAATATTGAGCACGAACGCCGTTTTTCCCATAGACGGACGCGCCGCTATAAGAACAAGGTCTGATCTTTGCAGACCGGACAGTTTGTAATCAAGGTCGATGAACCCTGTCGGTATTCCGGTGACGTTTCCTTTCGTCTTAGACGCCTTTTCGATCACATCCAGCGCGTTTAATACGACCTGCTTTATCGGAACGTATTCCTGGGAATTCCCGTTTTCCGCAAGTTCAAACACTCGCTTCTCTGTTCGTTCAAGCAGTTCATCAAGAGGCTCGTTTTCAAGATAACACGCATTCGCCGTCTCTTCGTTAAGTTTGATCAAACTGCGTAAAACCGATTTTTCTTTTACGATTTCCGCATAATATTTTACGTTGGCAGATGTCTGAGTTCCTACGAGAAGATCTCTTGCAAATTCCATACTGCTTACTTCCGGAGGCACGTCTTTTGTTTTTAAATATTCCTGAAGCGTGATCAAATCTACCGGACGCCCCGATTTAAACAGATCTGTCATAGCGTCGAATAAGATCCCATATGCCGTCTGATAAAAATCCTGTCCGGCCAAAATCTCCGATGTGACCGTAATCGCATCTTTATTCATCAGCATCGCCCCAAGTACAGCCTGCTCGGCTTCTGTACTATGGGGCGGTATCCGCTTCATGGCAGCTTCTATATTTTCCATGAGAACTCCTTATGCTTCTTCTTTTACAACAACTTTCAACTCTGCCGAAACTTCAGGATGAAGTTTTACTGTCACGATATGCGTACCAAGCGACTTGATCGACTCTTTCAACTGGATTTTTTTCTTATCAATATCTAACTGCATCTGATCTTTGACCGCTACCGCGATTTCTTTGCTGGAAACAGAACCGAACGTTCTTCCGCCTTCGCCGACTTTGATCGCAAGCTCGACTTTGCCTGCCGATAATTCCGCTGCAAGTTCTTTCGCAGCGTCAAGATTTTCCTGAGCCACTTTTTTCTCGTTATTTTTCTGAAGTTTCAGATCATTCAGATTTTTTCCCGTTGCTTCCACGCCCAGTTTTTTCGGCAAGATAAAATTCCTTGCGTATCCGTCGTTCACATTAACGATCTCCCCTTTTTTCCCGAGAGATTTTACATTTTCCAATAAAATAACTTTCATCTATATATCTCCTTTCTCAATCATATCGTCTATCGTTTCTTTCAATGTGCTGATCGCCTCTTCCATATTCGTATGGTCAAACTGCGCTCCCGCAGAATTAATATGACCTCCGCCTCCCAGCTTTTCGGCAATAATCTGCACATTTACCTCGTCGATCGAACGCGCACTCATATAAATCTTTTCCTGATAAACCGTCAATACAAACGACGCGTTGATCCCACTGATATCAAGAAGCTCGTTTGCGGTCTGCGCCGCAAGAACCGTCGGACTTTCAATATCGCCCGGGCAGACTGCGATCGCAAACTGATTCTTATAAACCTCAGCCTCCCTCATCGCCTCTGCTTTCGCTCTGTATGATTCCATATCGTCCCTGAACATCTTTCTTACCCGGGTGATATCCGCACCGCAGCGGCGAAGGAATGCCGCCGCTTCAAACGTACGCACTCCCGTCCTGTTCATAAAGTTCCTTGTGTCGATCATAATTCCCGCGTACATGCACTCCGCCTCGACAGCCGGGATTTTGATACTGTCAGAGATATATTGAAGCACTTCGGCTACCATTTCACATGTAGATGAAGAATACGGTTCTACATAAGATAAGACTGCATTTGCGATTACCGTACTGCTCTGACGGTGATGATCTAAAACGGCAGTCATTCTGGAACGCCTCAAAAGTTCGGGACATTCTGTCATCTGCGGCTTATTTGTATCGACTACGATCACCATCGTATTATCCGTAATATAATCCATAGCTTCATCTGAAGTCAGAAAGATATCATCCTCATACGCCGGACTTTCCACAATCTCATTATAAAGCGGCCGAACCGACTCTGTCACCGTATTCACGATAATATGAGCTTTCTTCTCAAGGCTGACCGCCGCTCTGTAAATTCCCATACAAGCGCCGAACGAATCCGGATCCGCAATCTTATGACCCATGACAAGAACTCTGTCTTTCGTCACGATAAACTCTCTTAAAGCCTCTGCTTTTACACGGGCTTTTACACGGGTGTTTTTAGCAGTCTGTTCTTTCTTACCGCCAAAATAAGTGATTCCGCTGCAGTCTTTTATCACCGCCTGGTCGCCTCCGCGCGCAAGGGCAAGGTCGATCGCCACACGCGCATACTGGTAACTAAGCGCATATGTCGCCGTATTCAGACCAAGTCCGATACTTAACGTTGCCGAGCGGGCATTTCCGATATTAACCTGCTTTACTTCTTCAAGAAGCGAAAAACGGTCTTCCGCTATTTTTTTGTAAGCAGATTTGCGAAGAACAATAAAATATTTGTCCTTCTCCATTTTCTTTACAATACCGTCCACATCGCCGATATATTTATTGATCTTTCGATCGATCAGAGCAACCAGAAGCGACTGTCGTACCTCTTCAACGCTCTCCATCACCTCGTCGTAATTATCGATGTAGATCAGCCCTGCGATCATCCGCTGCTCTTCATTTTCGCGGATATACGCATTCAATTCTGTTACATCCTGCATGGATACCGCTACGA
>ERZ857693.2139-NODE-2139-length-20869-cov-5.846642_pt1 | contig 20869 bp, 16 predicted proteins | sample MGYA00519765_ERZ857693 | MGnify/ENA primary metagenome ERZ857693 (study PRJEB31778, sample SAMEA3449354) | human gut metagenome | biome: human gut; feature: human-associated habitat; material: faeces | place: United Kingdom | collected 2010/2012 ... | reverse complement strand
TTTCCAAATTGATATACAACTCATGCACTCCGTTTTCCACCGGATACTGCGTGCTGTATGTTCCTTCCCTGTCACGCACTGCACGAAAAATTTCATACACTGTCTGACCGCCTCCAATAAAATCGTTCATTGTAATATAAATATGGTACACATCAGGCAGTTCCTTATACGCTTTCCCTTTCTGTAAAAGGTGTGTATCAATACTTCCGTTGCAGTACCTCACACGCCGCATATGGTCGTCGTCATCGGATATCTGAAACTCTACATGAATCGGCTCCTCTCCCGCCGTCTCTGCTAGAATATCCAGTACCACACTGCGAAATTGCAGATTGGTAATATCATACTGCGACGTCACCCCTGTAACCTCATACCCCTCTCCCAGAATAATCTTCACTAAGTCTTGGCAGGCCTCCTTGTCACGGAACACTACTCTTGAAAACAAATCACTGATAAGATTCATCTTCTGAGGCAGGTTTTCAAATATTGTCTGATTCATAAAATCATTTCCTCCTTTCCTGTGATGTTGTCACAAAAGGCAGGAACATTTATATACAATCCTGCCCTATTCTTTTTTCCGGAATAAAGCAAGAGTCTTTTATAAAATAATCATAGAATCTGGATACTAAGTCTGAACCATTGCTTTTCTAGATATTTACATTATATATTGTTGCATGTGTCATGTCAAGCATCGTTTCGCGCCACAAAAAGTCGCGAAACGACTTCTTTACAGTAGCATTTTATGTTATAATAATTTAGTAAAAATACTTCACAAAGAAAAGAGGAATAAACATGGCTTGGTATGACGAATCAGTATTTTATCATATTTACCCTTTGGGATTAACGGGCGCACCGGCGCAGAATGATTATGGCGAGGTTGTCCACAGGCTTCCTAAGCTGCTCCCATGGATTGACCATATAAAAGAAATCGGATGCAATGCAATTTACATCGGACCGCTTTTTGAATCCGTAGGACATGGCTATGAAACAACGGATTACCGAACACTCGACAGACGTCTCGGCGACAATGACGATTTAAAAGAATTTGTCCGCACATGTCACGAAAAAGGAGTGCGGGTTATCTTTGACGGTGTTTTCAATCACACAGGAAGAGATTTTTTTGCTTTCAAAGACCTGCAGAAAAACCGTGAGAATTCACAATACAAAGACTGGTACTGCAATGTGAATTTTGGTGGAAATAATGAATACAACGATGGATTTTCCTATGATAACTGGGGCGGTTATAATCTGTTAGTAAAACTGAACCAGTGGAATCCACAGGTAAAAGATTATATTTACGATGTAATCCGCTTCTGGGTTTCTGAATTTGACATTGATGGCATCCGGCTTGACGCAGCAGATGTTCTTGATTTTGATTTTATGAAGGGAATGCGTCAGGTTGCCAATGAAGTAAAACCGGATTTCTGGCTGATGGGCGAAGTCATTCATGGCGAATATACACGCTGGGTTAATTCGGAAACTTTGCATTCTGTAACCAATTATAACCTGAATAAAGCTCTTTGGTCCGGCTGCAACGAGCATAACTTTTTTGAAATTGCACACACAGTAAAGCGTCTTTATGACATGGGTGGATGCCATTACCGGAACTTGGAATTGTACAGTTTCGCCGACAACCATGATGTTGAGCGAATTGCAAGTAAGATAATAAACAAAGACCATCTCGGCGTAATCTACACTTTGATGTACACACTTCCGGGGATTCCGTCTATTTACTACGGCTCCGAATTCGGTATCGAAGGAAAAAAAGAACAAGGTTCCGATGCTTCACTCCGACCACACTTAGAACTTAGTGACTATGCCGATGCAATGACTGACAATCCGCTGACTGCGCTGATTGCCAAACTCGGTTCTATCCATCAAGCGCAAAAAGCATTGTGTTATGGTGAATACAAAGAACTTCTTCTTACGAACCGCCAATATGCTTTTGCACGCTGTTATGAAAATGAAGACGTGATTACAGCCGTCAATAACGATGAGCAGTCGACAACTCTCCATATTCCGTATCAGGGACCAAAAACACAGTTTAAAGGTGCACTATCCGGCAAAGATTATATGGTGCAGAATGGTTCAATTGAAATTACACTGGATGCATGTGGCGGCGATATTCTTATTTAGAAATATTTTTTGGTTCACGGTTGACTAAATAAATTCCTGCACATACAAGCAAAAGTGCAAAAAGCGTATTTACATTCCATAGGCTGTCTTTCAGAAAAATAACTGATAAGAGGCTTCCAAATACCGGAATTAAGAAATTAAAAACTGTCACTCTACCCATCGGATTATATTTTAACAAAACAGTCCATAGGGAAAAGGCTACTGCCGATAAGAACGCTAAATACAAAAGCAGCAGCCAGCCGGTGGCAGGTACTTCCAAAATCGAAATTCTCCCTCCAAATAAAAAACCCACACCAATCAACAAAACCGCACCCAGAATAAGCTGCCACCCACAAAGAGTAACCGGTCCCATTTTCTTTGCCGCCTCTTTGTTACACAGCGAGCCAAGTGCCGATGACACAGCAGAACAAAGCATAAAACCTTCTCCTAAAAAGGAAAACGAACCGCCAATACTCCCTTTTCCGAGATTTACCACAAACACGCCAAGAAGACCCAAAAGACACCCCGCAATTTTTCTTCCATTAATTGATTCATGATAAAAAATGCATGCCGTCACCACACAAAAAAACGCTGTACTCCCATTCAAAATTGCACCTTTTACTCCTGTCACGTGCGCCATACCAATATAATAAAAAACGTACTGCAAAGCAGTCTGGACAAATGCCACAAGTACAATCTGTCCTTTCGGCCACTGCTTTCTCCGTTCCTTTTTATGCTCCTTTTTCTCCACAAAAAAAGAAATCAAAAGAGTCAAAATACCTGCAATCAAAAATCTCGCACCGGCAAACATAAGCTGGTCTGCGGTGTCCTGACTAGCAATCCGAAACATACGGTATCCGGTTTTTATACCGGGAAATGCACTTCCCCAAAGCAGGGTACACAACACCGCCGTTGCAAACACAATCCATTTTTTTGAAAATAACTTCTGTGCGTTCATAAATATAATATTACCCTTTCACCTTTTTCTATGCAACAAAATGGCACCCCCTCAGGAAGACAGGATGCCATAAACTATCTCATTCATCAGTATCCGTAAAAAGGATTACCGGTTTGGACAAATGATATTGATAATATTTAATTACATTACCACTATACATACGCATCGGATTCCAGTTGCACAAATCATAATCCTTGTGATATGGCAAATGATAATAAAAAGAATCATTCGAGCGACTGGTTTTATCGTAAGTAACCAAACTCTTTGCAAAAATTTCTTGTGGTGTCATTCTCTATCCTCCGGCCTTTCTTTTCTCCATTATATGACGGAACAAAAAATTTGGCAAGGAAAAATGAAGAAGGTTTTTGTTCTATGGCTGTTTCCTCCTCTTACTCTCCAATCCTATACTCCTGTAACAATTCTTTTTGGTAGTCTGTATCCATGATTGCTTTTTGTATATCTTCCATTCGGTTATCCGCCAACAAGCATTGGTATAATGCGTTAATTTCCTCGATTCCCTGTGAAATTCCTTGTAAAATCCCTTGCGAAATCCCCTTTGCCATTCCACGCGCCTCTCCTTGAGCAATCCCTTTCTCTATTCCACGTGCCTCTCCTTGAGCAATCCCTTTCTCTATTCCTCGCGCTTCTCCACGTTCTTCATACATATCTAACAATACACACATATCGATTTTTCCTCCTTTTCCTTCTGTTGTCTCAATTAATTCTTTTGCTTTCCGATATCTCCTGTCATTTGTCACCGCAGACAGCCAATCTAAAAATGCTTCCGGGTGGTCTAATTGAAACTCCGTTGTTTGGAAATATTCATCCAGTTTTCTTCTGTCATTTCCGCAGGACAGGTAACGGACTATGTATTTAAAATCCGATTGATACTGGCGAATTGTCGTTTCCGGCTGACTGGCAAGGTTAATAATACAAATGGGATGCTCAGGAATCCATTTTGTAAGTTCTTCACCAATATCTTCCGGAAACTCCAGCATATCATTCAGACATCTTGGCTTTCCCCATTCATTCTGACTGTAATTCAAAACCAGAGTGATGACCGGACTTAATTTCTGTGAATCGTTAAGTTCTTTTGTCATCGGGTTTGGATAATTGCCGGTTTTTCGATTACTTTCCTTCACTTCCTTTATCTGCTCCATATATTTGGCGTGCTGGTATCCCATATCGCGCACCGGCATAACGTTGTTTTTGTCACTCTGATTTTCCAGACATAAGAAAAAACTTCTATTGTGCTTCTTACATTTCATCGGCACATCCATCTGTAACTGCCGAAGTTTATCATCCGATACGGCTTTCGTAATCAACTCGCCGGGTTCTCTCGACAACTCTTCCGCCGACACATAACATCTGCCACCAAATAAGTTTACATTTACAATGTCTGAAAATACATCTTTGTATTGTAGTAAATTTTTCTCTGCTAAATCTTTTGCTCCCAAACAGTATCCTCCTTAATTACCTAAATTCTTTTATTTCTATCACTACAAGGAGAACATCTGCGCCCCACCCTTGTTTGTATATATACTAGCACAATCAAAGTACAAAGTCAATATATTTGCTTACAATCGTCAGACGACTTACGCCCCTCAAAAAGAGTCATAAATTATGCAAAACACGCCAAATTTCGGCATATAAAAAGAGCGTAAAACGACACCCCCAATAGAAGGGGCGTTCTACGCTCAAAGTTTTTATAAATCTTCCAATTGAATCTTTACAATCCATTTATCAATCGGAGTTAATTCCGTATTTGTTGCATAATAGTGAACAGTAGTCAAATCATCCTCTACAAAAAGCGTGAATAATTCATATTTTGGACATGATAAATCATGTTCATGCTAATTACACTATGCTAAAGTATAACCATAAAATTATATGAGGAGGATTTATCATGTACATATTAAAAAAACAAACCATCAGCATCGGTTTATGCTTTGCGCTTGCCGTATCGACACTTAGTGTCTTTACTCCGGCAACAGCGGCTGCAAAAGCAAAACTGGTCAAAAAGAAACTTACATTAACCGTTGGACAAAAGAAAAAGATTGCGATAAAATCAAAAAAGAAAAAAGCAAAATATTCTTTCAAAGCTTCCAACAAAAAAGCTTCCGTAAGCAAAGCCGGCGTTATCACGGCAAAAAAAGCCGGCAAAGTTAAAATTACCGTAAAAGAGAAGTTGAAGAAAAAAACAAGAAAGGTGGGAACCATTACGGTTACTATCAAAAAGAAAATAGCACAAAACACGACGGTTCCGGCACTTAATACGCCAACACCTGTCGTTACAGCTACCCCGGCGGCGTCTCCGAGCAATGAACCAACTACCGAACCGACCGCTACCGCTACTGCAACTGCAACACCGACTCCAAAAGTCACCCCTACTCCATTTCCTGAGAACCCTGAATTTTCGAATATTCCAAAAGGTTATACCGCAAAAAATCAGGCTAACAAAGGAGAAGTAGAACGCTTTGAATATGAATCAACAGAATACATCAGTGACGATGAATCTGCAAAAAAGACACCAATTGACCGCTATGCTATGGTTGTTCTTCCAAAAGACTATTCAAAAACGAAAAAATATCCGGTTGTTTATATGCTCCACGGATTAAGTGACACGCCGGAATCCATGGTCGGAAACGGAATTCTTAACGATGGTGCATGTACACAGTATGTGGTATGGAATGCCATTGCCAATGGTGATGTCAAAGAATGTATCGTCGTTTACCCATGTGTATGCTGTAACGAAGAAGGAAAAAGCAGTTTTAACACAGATGCAAAAACAGCCTCTTATTATGACTACATCATTAATGACTTAACAAAAGTATTAATGCCTGCCATTAATAAAGAATATTCCACACTGACCGGACGAGAAAACACGGCGGTTTGTGGATTTTCTATGGGCGGACGCGAGACATTGAACATTGGTATAAGACGTCCTGATTTATTTAGCGGTATCGGATTATTTAACCCGGCACCGGGTGCTTTAGATGGCGGTGACATGCTTACAAAAGCGGATTTAAAACTTGCCGATGAGTACATAAACAGCACTTATATTCAGATTACAAAAGGTGCTACTGACACAGTTGTTGGCAGTAATCCAACCAATTATTACAATGCACTAAAGGCTGCCGGCATCCCATGTTCCTACTATGAAACAATGGGCGGCGACCCTGCAGGCAAAGGAAACGGTGGCCACTGGGCAACCGTTTATCATCATGGTTTGTATAATTTCTTAAAACGTATTTTCAAGTAAAAAAGAAAGGGGATTCTGAAACATGAAAAAAACATTTCTCTGCTTCAGTTTGTCCTTTGCACTTTTAGCATCTGCCCTGAACCCGTTGTTCTCGGCAGATGTTTTTGCAAAGGCAAAGTTAGCAAAAACAAAAATCACATTAACCGTAGGACAAAAGAAAAAGATTACAATAAAGGGAAAAAAGAAAAAAGCGAAGTACACATTTAAGGCTTCTAACAAAAAAGTTTCGGTAAACAAAAAAGGAGTTGTTACCGCAAAAAAAGCCGGAAAAACAAAAATTACCGTAAAGGAAAAACTTAAGAAAAAAACTAAGAAGATTGGGGTCGTTACAATTATAATAAAGAGCAAAGTATCAAATAAAAAGTCGATTGCAAGTGCGCAGCCGGCAGCCACAAATTCCGGAAATACCGGTGAAAAACCAACGACTGCACCAACAGCATCAGCCACACCAACACTGCCCCCTACTCCAACCGGCTCTCCGAAGCCTACTGCCACCCCGCGTCCAAAAGAAAATCCGGATTATTCTGATCTGCCATCCGGATTCATGAATAAAAACGAGGCTAACAGTGGCACTCTGGAAGAATTCTACTACGATTCTACAGAAGTGTCAGAGGGCGAAACCGTAAAACGTCATGCACGCGTTGCACTGCCAAAAGGATATACCGAGTCAAAAAAATATCCGGTCATCTATATGCAGCACGGTATTTTCGGTAACGAATATTCTCTTACCGGAGACAATACACAATATGTTGCCTGGAACGCTATGGCAAATGATGATATGAAAGATTCCATTGTTGTTTTTGCTAATGTTTGTGCAAACAAAGAAGGAAAAGGAACCGGCTTCAGTTTGGAACACTATAAAGCCTATGACAACTTCATCAACGACTTAACAAAGTGCCTTATGCCTGCTATCAACAAAAAATATTCCACACTGACAGGTCGTGAAAATACTGCTGTATGCGGATTTTCCATGGGCGGACGTGTGAGTTTGCAAATTGGATTTGAGCGACCGGATTTATTTGGTTACATTGGTGCTTTTTGTCCGGCTCCGGGTCTTTTGCCTTACACGATGAATGGAGTTACTGAACCCGGATTTTATACGGATTCCACATTTACGCTGCCAAGCGAATATTTAAATGACACTTATGTACAGATAACAAAAGGATTTAAAGATGATGTTGTAAAACAGCACCCACTTTTGTATCATCAGGCTCTGCAAAAAACAAACACACCTCATGTTTACTACGAAACGATGGGTGGTGATCCAAGCGGCAGCGGCAGTGGCAACCATGAAAAAGCAGTTTACCAGCATGGTTTCTACAATTTTATGAAAAATATTTTCAAACCAAATGTAACTGTTCCGGCAGGTGCATTAAGAAAAGATGGAGTAAAAGGAACAACGGAAGAATTCGAATACGAGTCCACTGCTGTAGCAGAAGGAAAAACAGTGACCAGAAAAGCCTTAGTTGGACTTCCGGATGGATACAATCCAAAGAAAAAATATCCGGTTGTCTACGGTTTACACGGTTATGGCTGGGGCATCTATAATCTTGCTCAAGATGGTGCCACAGATGTTGTTTGGAACGGCTATGCCAATGATGTAATGGATGAAGTCATTATGGTATTTCCTAATATTTGTGCAAATGAATCCGGTCAGGGAAACGGTTACAGCCAAGAAACCTATGACGCCTATGATAACTGTGTCAATGATATCGTAAAATGCTTAATGCCTGCTATTAACAAACATTACAGTGTCAAAACCGGACGTCTCAATACAGCCGTCTGGGGATTCTCAATGGGTGGCAGAGAAGCTTTGAATGCAGGATTTAAACATCCGGATAAATTTGGTTATATCGGTGCCTTTTGTCCCGCTCCTGGCGTTCTCCCATATAGTGCAGAAAAAGGGATTTTTACCGAAGATACTTTCACACTGCCGGATGCTTATAAAGAAAACACGTTAGTTATGATTGTAAAAGGGAAAAATGACACAACGGTAGGTAACAATCCTATCCTTTACCATAAGGCCTTGGAAAAAAATAATGTTCCGCACATTTATTATGAAACCATGGGCGGAGATGCTGTAAACCGCGGAGGTGGCGGCCACCAAAATGTCGTTTATCTGCACGGATTGTATAATTTAATGAAACGGGCTTTCCCATGCAAATAAATTTATACACAGGTCAAAAATATCACCATGTTAAAAAACAGTCGCCTTGCTTAAAATCAAAGCGACTGTTTTTTAGTCTTTTAAACAACCAACAGGTATAATCTTTACCCCTGAATCTGTTGTATACGCCATATTCGCATTTGCACAAATTACAATTAACGCTGAAGGTTCTCTATATACATCTCGTGGATGTTTTTCACTTGCCAAAGCCTTTTGATTGTATTTTTGAATAACATCCTTGAATTTCAATAGCGATTTCTCAGCTTCCGGTATTTTATTTGCCCCTATTTTTATCTCAACAAGTGCATATTTTCCATCAGCCATCTGATATACTGCATCTGCTTCCAGACCTGTATCATCCGTATAATGTAAAAGACGTGCATTGTGTTTTTCAGCATAGACCAATAAATCTCTAAGCACCATATTTTCAAATACGTGTCCAAACAAATCCAAATCATTTATAAAATAATTCGGATTGATTCCTAATGCTGCAAGACCGATTGAAGGGTCAATAAATATATGCTTTTTGGCAGATCTAATTGCTGTTTTCGAACGAAGATGTGGCGTCCATGCATCAATATCTTTGACTACAAACAAAGCTTCCAATGCATCAACATACGATGCAAGAGTTATATCTGTAACATTCTGTGTTGCTTTTACATCTGCAAAAATATTTTTTCGTTTTGCACTTGTAGCCATATTTCTTGCATAGGACCACAACAAACTTCTCGCCCATTCTGGGTTTCTATTTATGCCATCTATCGCTGATATATCCTTTTGATAGATTTGCCTATAATAATCTTTTGCAATTTCTAATTTAGCAGTATCCTTTGTTAATGCCATACACCTTGGCCAACCACCTCTGCAAGCGGCAAAAAATAAATTTTCCAATTTCAAATCAGACACGATGCCATCAATATCATAATTTTTCTCATTTAAAATTTTAGACAAAGATATTTCCCCATTGGATTCACCTGTCTCAAACAAAGTCATAGGATACATTGTTACTTCTGTTATTCTTCCTGTCCCCGTATGCGGTGTACTGATTTTTTTACTTGCAGAGCCCGTCAAATAATACTCGCCAACTTTCTCCGGACTATCATCACATGCTTTCCTTATGGTGCCCCAGATTTTAACTGCATCTTGCCACTCATCAAATAAAATCGGTTTGGGGTTTTTAAGAAATAGTTTGGGAGCGGTTTCTGCTACAGCAATATAACCATCTCTTTTATCCTCATCTTGAAATTCGATAACCGTTTTGCAACGCTCTTTCGCTGTCCTTGTTTTCCCACACCCCTTTGGACCAGTTATACTAACTGCATTAAATGCCTCCGTTCTCTTATCTATTACGTCATCAACAATTCTTCTTATATACTCCATAATTATTCCCCCTCGTACCATTAAATATATTTTACTACATATTCATGACTTACTGCAAGCGTATTTTGTATTTTTCGGCAAATTTATTTTACTTTTTTCGGCTATTCTATTTTGTGTTTTTCGGCAGATTTATTTTACTTTTTTCGGTTCTTTCTTTACCCACCATACACAGCGCACTCGCCAAGTTCTTCTTCAATTCTAAGAAGCTGGTTATACTTAGCCACTCGGTCCGTGCGCGCCGGCGCACCGGTTTTAATCTGTCCGGCATTCATGCCGACTGCAATGTCTGCAATCGTAGTGTCTTCCGTTTCACCTGAGCGATGACTGACAATGGCATTCCATCCGGTCGTCTGTGTCATTCGAATCGCCTCGAGAGTTTCTGTCACGGTTCCAATCTGATTTGGCTTGATTAAAACCGCATTTGCCGCCTGAAGTTTAATTCCCTTTTCGATACGTTTGGTATTTGTAACAAACAAATCATCACCAACAAGCTGCACTTTATCTCCTAATTTATCCATGAGTTTCTGCCAGCCCGACCAATCCTCTTCTGCCAGCCCGTCTTCAATGGAAACAATTGGGTACTTGCGGCACAAATCACACCAAAAATCAATCATTTCATCAGTACTTTTGTACTCACCGGATTTCCAGAACAAATACTCGCCCGGTCTTCCTGCTTTCACAGCCTCCTCATACATTTCTGTGCTGGCACCATCCATAGCAATCGAAAAATCCTCGCCCGGACGGTATCCTGCTTTTTCAATAGCCCCTGTAATAAAAGAAAGCGCCTCGTCCTCATGAGCAAGATGCGGTGCGAATCCACCCTCATCACCAATGGAGGTGGCAAATCCCTTTTCTGCCAACAGTTTCTTCAAGGTAGCGTATACATTCACGCACCACTCCAAACACTGGTGAAAAGAAGATGCTCCTATCGGCATAATCATAAACTCCTGAATCGTTAAACTACTGTCCGCATGTTTTCCGCCATTCATAATATTCATCATCGGAATCGGCATAACACGCGCGTTTGGTCCGCCCAGATACTGATACAACGGAACACCGAGCTGTTTTGCTGCCGCCTTTGCCACAGCAAGCGATGTACCCAAAATTGCATTAGCACCCAGTTTTGCTTTGTTTGCGGTACCATCTTCACGTATCATCAGCGTATCAATTTCCACCTGATTTAATGCATTTTTCCCTTCCAATTTATCGGCAAGAATGTCATTAATATTTTCTACCGCACGCTTTACGCCATTTCCACGGTAACGCGGCAATTCACTGTCTCGCAGTTCCACTGCTTCAAACGCCCCCGTAGACGCTCCGGAGGGAACGGATGCTCTGCCCGCTGCCCCTCCGCACAATTTTACCTCTACCTCAATCGTTGGATTTCCTCTGGAATCTAAAATCTCTCTTCCTCGTATCGTATTAATTCGAAATGTCTGTATCATAAAAAAAGCCTCCTGTTTTCGATTAGTATAAACAGAAGGCTTCTTTCCTATACGATTATTTTTTGTGCTTTTTATTTTTCTTATTTTCCTCGTCCTCAAACGACTTATCCAACTGCTCTAACAGTTTTTTCTGCTCTTTGGTAAGCTTTGTCGGCACATCCACAACCAAATCCACATAATGGTTGCCTCGCATTTTGCGGTTACGAAGGGACGGAACTCCCTTACCACGCAAACGAACTCTTGTACCGGTCTGCGTTCCTGCCTTTACATTGTATGCGACATCGCCATCAATTGTCGGGATAACCACATCTCCGCCAAGAACAGCTCTTGGATAAGAAATCCGTACGGTTGAGTAAATATCATAATCCATGCGCTGGAAATCTTTGTGGCGTTCTACATATACTTCTACAAGCAAATCACCGCGGGCACCGCCATTTTTACCCGGTTCTCCTTTGCCACGCAGACGAACGCTCTGTCCGTGGTCGATTCCTGCCGGAATGCTGACCTGCAATTTCTCTTTTTTGCTTGTATAACCCTGTCCGTGACAAGCCGGACATTTTTCCTTAATAATTGTACCTTTACCGCCACAAGCCGGACATGTAGTAACATTCTGCACCATTCCGAAAAGTGACTGCTGTGTCTGAACAATCTGTCCTCGTCCGCCGCATCGCTCACATTTGACCGGGCTGGTTCCTGCTTTGGCTCCGCTTCCCCCACAAGTTTTACATTCAACTTTGGATGGAATTTCAATTTCTTTTTCCGTACCAAAGCAAGCTTCTTCAAATGTAATTTTTACCTGTGTCCGCAGATTTGCTCCGCGCTGTGGGGCATTCGGATCTGCACGCCGGCTTCTGCCGCCGCCAAATCCTCCACCGAATAAATCTCCGAAAATATCTCCGAAACTGCCAAAGATATCATCCATATTCATATTGGTGAATCCACCGCCGCCACCGGCACCACCATCAAAAGCGGCATGACCAAACTGATCATACTGGCGTCTCTTTTCCGGGTCACTTAATACGGCATAAGCCTCAGAAGCTTCCTTGAATTTTGCTTCTGCTTCTTTATCACCCGGATTCGTATCGGGGTGGTACTTTTTGGCTAATACACGATAGGCCTTTTTCAGCGCTGCCTCATCGGCATTCTTGTCTACGCCAAGGACTTCGTAATAATCTCTCTTGTCTGCCATGTCTCCTCCACTCTCTTTCTATCCTTTTACGTGCAAATAACCCGCGTGATTCTCATCATCGCGGGCATTCGCCCTTCTCACGGTTTCTGGTTTCCTAATGAGCCGTGATTCTTCGCAACAAATTACAGTTCGCGGTAGTCTCCATCCACTACATCGTCGCCACTGTTATCCTGTGCTGCTCCCGCTCCAGGGTTTGGTCCGGCACCTGCACCGCTCATGTCAGGGCCTGCTCCCTGTGCACCACCGGCAGCCTGCTGTGCCTGCTCGTATACTTTTGCGAATACCTGCTGTGCATTTGTCATCAAAGATTCTTTTGCTGCTTTCAACTCATCAACATCGGCATCGCTCATGTTCTCCGGTGTTGTACGCTCCAAGATTGCTTTTACTTTATCAATCTCAGCCTGTACTTTTTCTTTCTCTGCTGCATCTACGCCATCGCCAACGTCCTGCAATGCTTTCTCAGTCTGGAATACCATACTGTCAGCTTCGTTGCGGGCATCAATGCCTTCTTTTCTCTTCTTATCCTGTGCTTCGAATTCAGCAGCTTCTTTAACTGCTTTTTCGATTTCTTCATCATTCATGTTAGAACCAGCAGTAATTGTGATGTGCTGTTCTTTTCCTGTTCCCAAGTCCTTAGCGGATACATTTACAATACCATTGGCATCGATATCAAATGTAACCTCAATCTGTGGTACTCCACGCATTGCCGGAGGAATACCATCCAAGCGGAACTGTCCAAGAGATTTATTATCTCTAGCGAACTGTCTCTCGCCCTGTACTACGTTAATGTCTACAGCGGTCTGGTTATCTGCTGCGGTAGAGAAAATCTGACTCTTCTTAGTAGGAATTGTTGTATTTCTCTCGATAAGTTTGGTAGCCACACCACCCATTGTCTCGATAGCAAGTGACAATGGAGTTACATCCAGAAGAAGGATGTCGCCGGCACCGGAATCTCCAGCCAGTTTACCACCCTGAATCGAAGCACCAAGTGCTACACACTCATCCGGGTTCAAGGATTTGTTTGGCTCATGTCCGGTCAACTGTTTTACTTTATCCTGTACAGCAGGGATACGTGTTGAACCACCAACTAACAATACTTTTCCTAATTCAGAAGCGGTAATACCGGCATCTTTCAATGCGTTCTGAACCGGTGTTGCTGTTCTCTCTACAAGGTCAGCGGTCAATTCATCGAATTTTGCACGTGTTAAGTTCATATCAAAGTGCTTTGGTCCCTCAGCTGTAGCTGTGATAAATGGCAGGTTAATGTTTGTTGTAGTTGCAGAAGACAACTCTTTCTTTGCTTTCTCTGCTGCTTCTTTCAAACGCTGCATTGCCATCTTATCAGTAGAAAGGTCAACGCCCTCTGCCTTCTTAAATTCAGAAACCATGTAGTCACATACTTTATTATCAAAGTCGTCACCACCAAGTTTGTTATCACCGGAAGTAGAAAGTACTTCGATGACACCATCACCAATCTCAATGATGGAAACATCAAATGTACCACCACCAAGGTCATATACCATAATCTTCTGCTCGCCTTCATTATCCAAACCATAAGCAAGTGCTGCAGCTGTTGGCTCGTTGATAATACGTTTTACATCCAAACCTGCAATTTTACCTGCATCTTTGGTTGCCTGACGCTGTGCGTCGTTAAAGTAAGCAGGAACTGTAATTACAGCCTCTGTTACCTTCTCACCACCAAGGTAATTCTCTGCATCACTTTTCAATTTCTGAAGAATCATAGCGGAAATTTCCTGTGGTGTGTATTTCTTGTCATCAATTGTTGCACGGTAATCCGTACCCATATGTCTCTTAATAGAAGAAATCGTCTTCTCTGCGTTTGTTACTGCCTGACGTTTTGCCGGCTCACCAACTAAACGCTCACCAGTCTTTGTAAATGCTACAACAGATGGAGTTGTTCTTGCGCCCTCAGCGTTTGCTACAACAACCGGTTTGCCGCCTTCCATTACTGCTACACAACTGTTTGTTGTTCCTAAGTCAATACCAATAATCTTGCTCATAATAATACTTCCTTTCTGTCTATACCATGACTGTTATTTTCTTTATTAGTTTAACACTTTAACCATACTGTGTCTGACTACTGAATCTTTATACATATAACCCTTTTGGAATTCCTCAATGACCTGATTGGATGCATCTGAATCATCTTCATCATGCATAACGGCATTATGGAAATTCGGGTCAAATTCTTTACCAACTGCCTCAATCGGTGTCACACCGATTTCTTCTAATCCAGTAAGAAGCTGTTTGTAAACGGCCTCAATTCCTTTGGCAAATGGTGTCTCTTTTTCTTCATCGGAAAGTCCGTCAAAACCTCGCTCCAAGTTATCCACAACCGGAAGCATCTTTTCAACAACTGACTTCGCACCAATTTCAAACATGGCACTTTTTTCTTTTTCCGAGCGGTTTCTAAAGTTTTCAAACTCTGCCAGATTTCTCATCAGGCGGTCATTCAACTCTTCAATCTTTTCATCTTTTTTGTCTTTTTTTGCTTTCTTCTTAACCGCTTTTTCTGACTTTTCCGTTTTTTTCTTTTCTTTTGTTTCTTCTTTATCGGCTTGTTCCACCGTTTCTTCTACGGTTTCTTCTTCCTTTACTTCTTCTTTAACGTCTTCGTTTTTCATCTCTTCAGCCAATTCACTTCACCTCGCTATTTCTTTTTAAATATGTCATCTAGCTGCTGCATGCAGTTTTCCAATGTGCCAACTACTTTTTCGTAGTCCATACGCTTTGGTCCGACAATACCTATCTTTCCATAAACGCCTTCTTTAATTCGGTACGTGGCAGTTACAACGGAACAATCTTTCATTGACTCTACCGGTGATTCCTCACCAATGTACACCTGAATGCCATGTTCTTTGTCATCCTCCGGTGGTTCATCGTTGGCCCATGCTGACAACATCTGTTTTTCTTCAAATGTGGAAAGCAGTCCGGTCATTTTCTCCTTATCCGATAACTCCGGATATTTCAAAATATTCGTGGCGCCCGATGTGTAAATCTCTGAGTCATCCTCTTCTGTCATAACTTCCGAAATACAATCCAAAATGCTAGATGCCAATTCTCCGTATTCCCCGGCTTTTTCCTTGATTTGCTGCATAATCGCCATGTTAATCTCAGTAAAATCAAGTCCGGTGAGTGCCGTGTTCATCAAAAAATTCATCTGAGCAATCACATTCTCATCGGCATCCGTCATAAGGTTAATGAACTTGTTGCTTACGTGGTTGTTATCAAGAACAACAATCACAAGCAGCTGTCGTTCACTCATCTGATTTAGCTGGATAAACTTAATCCGCTTATGCTGATACTTTGGCTTGGTCACCATGGAAGTGTAATTCGTATTCTGTGCAAGTAACTTTGCAACCTGCTGTAACAGAAGGTCAATCTTATCTGCCTTCTCGACCATCAACTCCTTCATCTCAGACACTTCTTCATCTTTTCTCTGTAAAATCGTGTCTACATATAGTCGGTATGCTTTATCCGAAGGAATTCTGCCGGCAGAAGTGTGTGGCTGTAAAATGTAACCCATCTCTTCCAGATCCGACATCTCATTACGGATGGTTGCGGAACTAAGATTCAAATCCGTGTACTTAGAAACAGTTCGGGAACCAACCGGCTCGCCTGTCTCCATGTAATTACGAATAATCGCTTCGAGTATCTTTTGTTTTCTCTCATTCAGTTCCAAAATACCACCTCGATTTCTTTTTGTTAGCACTCACTATCAAAGAGTGCTAATCATTGACTAAACTAAAGATACCACCTTGTGTTACCTTTGTCAATAGGGTTTGTAAAAATTTTTTTCAAAATAAAAACACCGGTGCAAAAAAGGCTCCTTCTAAGCACCGGTGCATTGTTTCATTCTTATTATTTTTGCAGAGACGCAGCATAATCATTAATTACATAATCCATAATGGATGCCGTTCCTACAATTTCACATCCATAAATATAGTCATCTCCGCTTTTCTGCTGACGGATAATTCGAACAACACAATTGAGCGAATCGTTTTCTGCCAAAGTAAGTCTCGCATTAAAGTAATACCCCATCGGCAGTACACTGGCTGAACGAAAACCAATGCCCGCTTTGGAAACATCAATTACCTCAATCGGTGCATTAATATTTTCCACCTTTACGTGATCCTGCTTAAATAAATTGGAAATTTCCAAATTCAATTTTGCCGGCCAGCGTTTTTCTCTTCTCATCTCAATCATAATAAGCCTCCATTATTCATCGTCATCTTCATCATCTGTATCTGCATCATCTATAACAGTAACGGTACATTTTGCTTTTACACCGCTTCCGTCAGTTGCCATTGCCGTAATCACTGCCTTACCGGCATCTACGATATAAACATAACCATCCTCATCTACTTTAACCACTTTTTTATTGGAACTGGTCCATTTCAATGTCTGGTTTGTTGCATTGGATGGAGAAATGCGAGGTTCAAATTCATAATCTTCTTCGTCCTCATCATCTTCATCCTCATCGTCTTCATCATCCGAATCCTCATCAGAATCCTCTGTGTCATCATCCGAATCATCATCGGAATCGTCCTCTTCTTCAACCAATGGCATATGGAGTGTTAACTTTTTCTTCATGCTGATTTTTTTAATCAAAACATTCTTTTTTGCAACGGTAACAGTAAATTTTACCTGTTTCGCCGGATTCGCTTTGGATTTCACTGTAATCTTAGCTTTTCCTATTTTTTTTGCTTTCAAAACGCCCTTTTTAGAAACCGTAACAACCGATTTTTTGGAAGACGCAAACTTGACCGCTTTGCTTGCCTTACTTCCTTTTTTTAGAATAACATTCACGGAAAGTTTCAGTTTCTTGCCTTTACCAAGTGTGATATTTTTGCCTTGGACATTCGTAACCTCAACTTTTTTTACATCTTTGCTCTTTGTCATCTTTGCCTGGCTCGGATTCCAGATAACCGTGTAGGTCATCATAACCGCAAGCGCTAACACCCCGGCGAACAGCCTAAAACATCTTTTTTTCATATAAGATACCCCCTTAAAATAAATAATGGCATCTGCGAATCACTTCACAGATACCATCATTTTATCATACGTGTCATTTTATTGTCAAATATTCCAGATCTATTATTTCCGATCAAGAATCTCCGTCAATATCTGATTTACCATACCCGGATTTGCTTTACCCTGCATCGCTTTCATCGTCTGGCCAACCAAGAAACCAATTGCTTTTTTCTTCCCTGCCTGATAATCGGCAACAGACTGTGGATTTTCCTCTACAATCTTCTCAATCGTTTCGCGCAGAGCTCCCTCGTCACTGACCGTACCAAGTCCATGCTCTTTGACATACTGCTCCGGGTCTGTATTCTCTGTGAAAACAACTTCGAAGACTTCTTTTGCTACGGTGGAGTTAATCGTTCCTTTATCCGCAAGGGCAATTAACTTTGCGAGATTCTCCGGGGCAAAAGTAATATCTTCCGGCTCCATTTCTTTCTCTTTTAAAAGGCGCATCGTCTCGCCCATCAGCCAGTTTGATGCTTTCTTTGGATTTGCTCCAAGTGAAACCGTCTGCTCAAACAAATCTGCCATCTTCTTGCTCGCCGTAAGAATCGAAATATCATAGGCAGGAATATCAAATTCTTTTTCGTAGCGTGCTGCCTTTTGCTCCTGAAACTCCGGTTCGCTGTCCTTAATCTTCTGAATCCATTCATCGGAAATGACAATCGGTGTCAAATCCGGGTCCGGGAAGTAACGGTAATCCTGCGCATCCTCTTTGGAACGCATGGCATAGGAATATTCTTTATTGTCATCCCATCGTCTTGTTTCCTGCACAACTTTTTTGCCGTCTTCCAACAACTCAATCTGGCGCGCACGTTCTCCTTCAATGGCGCGGGCAATTGCTTTAAAGGAATTCAAGTTTTTCATCTCGGTACGGGTACCAAATTCACTCGCACCAACCTCACGCACTGACAAGTTGACATCCGCACGCATGGAACCTTCATTTAATTTACAATCGGATGCGCCAAGATACTGAATCGTCATACGAAGTTTTTCCAGATACGCAATTACTTCATCTGCACTTCGCATATCCGGCTCTGACACAATTTCAATCAAAGGTACACCGGAACGGTTATAATCCACGAGGGAACAGTCTGCCCAGTCATCATGTACCAGTTTTCCGGCATCCTCTTCCATATGAATTTCATGGATACCAACATTTTTTCTGCCGCCGGCTGTCTCAATTTCAACATGTCCATTGATACAGATTGGCAGATACAACTGGGAAATCTGATAGTTCTGTGGGTTATCCGGGTAAAAATAGTTTTTTCGATCAAATTTACAATACTGGTTAATGTCGCAGTTTAATGCCAGACCAACTGCCATCGCATATTCTACAACCTGTTTATTTAATACCGGCAGAGAACCCGGCATACCGGTACACACCGGACAGGTATGAGTATTTGGCGCACCGCCAAATGCCGTTGAGCAGCCGCAGAAAATTTTCGTTTTCGTTGCTAATTCCACATGGACTTCCAGTCCAATCACTGTTTCGTACTGTTTTGCCATGATTACTCCGCCTCCTTTGCCTGTTCATATGTGTATGCCGTCTGAATCATTTTCTTCTCATTAAAACAATCAGCGATAAGCTGCAAACCAATCGGCAGACCATTTTTATCCGTTCCACAAGGAACTGTCATTCCCGGCAGACCGGCAAGGTTTACAGAAATCGTATAAATATCACCCAAATACATTTTCAATGGGTCACTTAAGCTGTCTCCAATTTTAGGTGCTGTCGTTGGCGCTGCCGGTGATAAAATCACATCATATTTTTCAAATGCACGGTCAAACGCCTTTTTAATCAATGCTTTAGTACGCAGTGCTTTTAAGTAGTAAGCATCATAATAACCACTGCTTAAAACAAAGGAACCAAGCATAATACGACGTTTTACTTCCGGACCAAAGCCTTCGGAACGGCTCTTTTTGTACATATTATGAAGTCCTTCGTATTCTTCTGTACGGTAACCGTATTTTACACCGTCAAAGCGGGACAAGTTGGAACTTGCCTCAGCGGAAGCAATGACATAATACGCCGGAATTGCATACTCAACAAGACTTAAGTCAAATTCCTCGACAATTGCTCCTTTTTGTTTCAAAACTTCTGCTGCCTTGAAAATCGCATCCTTTACCTCGGAATCAAGTCCTTCTCCAAAGTAGTCTTTTGGAATACCAATTTTCATTCCCTTTACGTCATCTACAAGTGCCGATGTGAAATCGGTATCCTCACGTGCCACACTGGTGCTGTCCTTCTTATCATAGGAAGAAATTGCTTCCAAAATTGTTGCGCAGTCGGTTACATCTTTAGCAATTGGACCAATCTGGTCAAGTGAAGAACCGTAAGCAATCAGCCCGTAACGGGAAACCGTACCATACGTTGGCTTGATTCCGGTCACACCACAGAATGAACTTGGCTGACGGATGGAACCGCCGGTGTCAGAACCTAACGCATAGGAGCATTCTTCTGCTGCAACCGCTGCACAGGAACCACCGGAAGAGCCACCCGGGACATGAGCTTCATTCCATGGATTCTTAGTTGCCCCATAAGCGGACGTCTCTGTGGTACTTCCCATGGCAAACTCATCCATATTTGTTTTTCCAATGATCACCGCACCTGCTTTTTCAAGATTTTCTACCGCTTCTGCAGTGTACGTTGGTTTAAAATTATATAATATCTTTGAGGAACAGGTCGTCAGCAGATCTTTCGTGCACATATTGTCCTTGATGGCGACCGGCACTCCGGCAAGCGGGCCTGTAAGCGTTCCATCATCGATCATTTTCTGTACTTCCTCTGCACGTTTTAATGCGCCTTCACGATCTACTGTCACGAAGCTGTTCACTCTTTTCTCTTTTGCTTCAATTGCATCTAAAGCTGCTGTAACAGCCTCTGTAACCGTAACTTCTTTTGCTTTTATTTTTTTGCCTAATTCCACGGCAGTCAAACTCATTAAACTCATTTCTATCACCCTTTCTTCCTTATTCCATGCTCACATCCAACACATCTGAATTGCTAACCGATCGTCTTTGGCACCTTGAATCCACTGTCTTTCATGGAAGGCGCATTAGAAAGGGTTGCTTCGCTTCCGTCTCCATTCGTGACAACGTCTTCACGAAATACGTTTGTCACCGGGAAAACATGAGACATCGGCTCAACTCCTATGGTATCTAACTCATTTAATTTATCAATATAGTCAAGCATGGCTCCCATGTCTTTTTTTGCCTGCTCTTTTTCTTCTTCATTCAATTCCAGTTTTGCAAGAATTCCTACATATTCAATGGTTTCATCCGAAATAATATTTGCCATTTTTCT
>ERZ857693.2125-NODE-2125-length-20994-cov-6.050575_pt1 | contig 20994 bp, 15 predicted proteins | sample MGYA00519765_ERZ857693 | MGnify/ENA primary metagenome ERZ857693 (study PRJEB31778, sample SAMEA3449354) | human gut metagenome | biome: human gut; feature: human-associated habitat; material: faeces | place: United Kingdom | collected 2010/2012 ... | reverse complement strand
GTTCGCGGTTGTACCGACCTTATACGTATCAAATTCTTTCCACCAATAAAGCGGACCTGTTATATCAACCGACACAAAAATCTGACGCATAAATTTTCTGTGTTCACTGCCCGATTTTATAAGTCTTTGCGCCAAATCCAAATCGTTTTCACCGATTACGACTTTTCCGTTCTCCTCAACCGTATCATTTTTACGCCATGATTCAAGAGGGTTTCTCATACCTTTAAGCGCACGTTTAAAGCCGTAAACCTCTGTATTTTCAAATTTCATTTAGTTACCTCTTTTCATTTCGATATACTCGTCAAATGTACACATTCTGTCCACGATTGTGCCGTCCTCACGAATATCAATAATTCTGTTTGCAACGGTATTCACAAATTCGTGGTCGTGTGACGCAAATATAACGTTTCCCTTGAACGCTTTCAAGCCGTTGTTTACCGCAGTGATTGACTCAAGGTCAAGGTGGTTTGTAGGCTGGTCAAGTATAAGTACGTTTGATCCGTACAACATCATTCTTGAAAGCATACATCTGACTTTCTCACCACCGGAAAGCACGTTTACCTGTTTGAATACATCATCACCCGAGAACAACATTCTTCCCAAAAATCCTCTTATATACGATTCGTTTTGAGTTTCAAAGCCTGCCGCACTGTATTGTCTTAGCCAATCCACAAGATTTAGTTCACAGCCGTCAAAATACTTAGAGTTATCTTTAGGAAAATAACTCCTTGACGTACTTACGCCCCACTTAACAGTACCCTCGTCCGGCTCATCTTCACCGGCAAGTATTTGCATAAGTGCAGTGATTGCAATTTCGTTTTCACCTATTATGGCAATCTTATCGTCATGATTTAGTGTGAATGATATATTATTAAGAAGTTTTTCACCGTTTACAGTCTTTGAAAGTCCATCAACGGTAAGCAAATCGCGTCCCGCTTCTCTGTCCATATCAAAGCCGACAAACGGATAACGTCTTGATGACGCAGGCAATTCTTCAACTGTAAGTTTATCAAGCATTTTCTTACGGCTTGTAGCCTGTTTTGATTTCGACTTATTCGCAGAGAACCGCTGAATAAAAGTCTGCAATTCTTTAATTTTTTCTTCAGCTTTTTTATTTTGTTGCTTGATAAGTCTTTCCATCATCTGACTTGACTCGTACCAGAACTCATAGTTACCGACATACATCTTAACCTTTGAATAGTCAATATCAACGATATGCGTACACACAACATTAAGGAAATATCTGTCATGCGATACAACTATGACTGTACCCTCGTAATCAAGCAAGAAATCTTCAAGCCATTCAATAGCCTGCAAGTCAAGGTGGTTTGTAGGCTCGTCAAGAAGAATAATGTCGGGGTCACCGAAAAGTGCCTGTGCCAAAAGGACTTTAACCTTTTCGTTACCGCCAAGGTCAGCCATCTGCGAATACATAATACTTTCGTCAAGTCCAAGACCCTGCATTAACTTTGACGCATTGGAATCAGCCTCCCAACCGTCCATTTCCGCAAATTCTGCCTCAAGTTCAGCCGCTTTTATACCGTCCTCGTCTGAGAAATCTTCTTTTTCATACAACGCGTCTTTTTCTTTCATAATATCATAAAGACGCTTGTTACCCATAATAATCGTATCAAGTACAGTGTACTCGTCATATGCAAAGTGGTCCTGTTTCAAAACCGACATACGACAATTTGGGTCGATAGACACTTCACCGGTTGTCGAATCAAGTTCACCCGAAAGAATTTTAAGAAAAGTCGATTTTCCCGCACCGTTTGCACCGATTACTCCGTAGCAGTTGCCCGGTGTGAATTTTAAATTAACGTCCGAAAACAGATTTTGTCCGCTGAAATTCAGACTTACGTTTGTTACTGTAATCATTAAATATTTCTCCTAAATTTTATTGTTGATTTTATTTTTCAATTATACTATAATAATGTTATGAATGCAAGTATATTATAGGAGGAAATCAGAATGTTAAATATAGGTTGTCACTTGTCAGCCGCAAAAGGCTATATGAATATGGGTAAAGAGGCAAAGAGCATTGACGCAAATACTTTTCAATTTTTCACGCGTAATCCACGCGGAGGTAAAGCGAAAGCTATTGACGAACAAGACGTAAAAAACTTCCTTGAATTTATGAAAGAAAATAATTTTTCGCAAATTCTCGCTCACGCACCGTATACTCTTAATGCGTGTTCCAATAAAGAAGAAACTCGCGAATTTGCCTTAAATACAATGGCTGACGATTTAAGACGTATGGAGTATACACCAAACCAGCTGTACAACTTCCACCCCGGCAGTCATGTTGGACAAGGTGTAGAAATCGGAATTGATTTTATCGTAAAACAACTTAATACTGTACTTACCCCCGATATGACAACAACTGTTTTACTTGAAACAATGGCGGGTAAAGGTACTGAAATAGGTCGCAGTTTTGAAGAATTGAAAGAAATCCTTGACGGCGTTAAACTTGATAATAAAATGGGCGTGTGTATGGATACTTGCCATATTTATGACGGTGGATATGATATTGTTAATGACCTTGACGGTGTTCTTGATGAATTTGACAGAATTATCGGTCTTGACAGATTAAAAGCAATTCATATGAATGACAGTAAAAACCCTTTTGAAAGTCATAAAGACAGACACGAAAAAATCGGCGAAGGCAGTATCGGTTTTGATACTATGGTTAAGATTATCAATCACCCTAAATTACAGGGTATTCCGATTTTGCTTGAAACTCCGAATGAACTTGACGGTTATAAAAAAGAAATTCAAATGCTTAGAGAAGCATATACTATATAAAACAGAATACTAAATTAAATACAAAACCCAAGAAAAGATGAGGACGTCAGCCCTCATCTTTTTTTTGGTTTTCTTCATCTTCTTCAAATCCTGTTCTTAACTTAGGGATAATCTGACTGCGTCCGCCTCTGCCATTTGTATTATGTTTTCTTTCCACACTTTCAACCAAATCAGTATCTATGTTTTTCAACGCAAAATCTATACATTGATTTATAAATTCATTTCGGCTTATATCAATTTCAATAGCCCAACTGTTGATTTCTTCTAACATTCTACTATCCAATCTAAGTGAAATAACTTCTTTTTCAGGTTTTTTAGGTTCAAATTTTTTCAAAGCGATTCCTCCTCTTGACACAATTATATATTCTATGCTAAAATAATCCTATATTCTTATATTGAATACATATAAGAATACTATTTAATTATATATTTTTAATATCATAAAAATAATACTATATGTAGTAGGAGGGAGATTACGATGGAAAATCAAACAGAAAACACAAACGTAACGTCGGAAAACAAACCGCAGTTCGAGCCGTTGCATAAATCATTTTGCCGAGAGTGCGGCACAATGATTAGCGAAAAGGCGGATATATGTCCTAACTGCGGTGCTGCACAACACAAAGTCAATGTAATAAACGACACCCCGTCAGCGGGATTAAAGGTATTGTCATTCTTTATCCCGCTTGTCGGGCTGATTTTATTCGTTGTACAAAGCAAGGATACCCCTATCTCTGCCAAAGAATACGGCAAATGGGCTTTAATCGGTTTTTGTACTGGTATAGTTTTAAGTATAGTGTGGTACTTTGTAGTATTGGCGTCTGTTTCAAGTATGTTCAAAGCATTTAGTTTTTAATCAAAAAGGAGTGTTTATATTATGAAAAAAATATTAGTAGTAGCATTATCGGTAGCTTTATTGTTATCAACAACTGCGTGCGGAACAAATTCCGAACTTGAGGCACTAAAGCAAGAAAATGAACAATTAAAATCACAGTTATCAGACACAGAAGAAAAACCGACTGAAAAACCAACCGAAAAGCCAACCGAAAAACCGACTGAAAAATCAGAGGAACAAAAAACTTCAGATACTCAACCAAACTCCGATAGCACTTACGAGCTTACCGCTGGAAATTACGAAGTACCAGCTGATATTCCCGCTGGCAAATATGATATTGTAGCCGTAAGCGGTCATGGTGTTTTCACAATAAACAATACAGATGGATATGCCGACCTAAGTGAATTTCTCGGGGTTGATAATGATGAATACGCTATCAAAGAATACAAAAATGCTAAAATACTTGAGGGAAATACAATCGAAATCAGTAGCACTCTTAAAGCAAAATTAGTTCCCAAAGATTAATGTAACTTATTTAAGTTTTAAATTTAATTTAAATGGAGATGTTTGCATATGAAAAAAATAATAACAACAATATTAGCTGCAACGTTGATATTATCCACCACTGCGTGTGGACAAAATACCGAAATTGAAGCTTTAAAAGAAGAAAACGAACAACTGAGGGCTCAATTAGAAGATAGCAACAAGCCTACTGAAACACCAACAGAAAACATTATTACCCCCGAATCTCTTTCGGATAAATACGATCAAATACAATATGGTATGAGTTATTCGCAAGTTGTAGAAATATTAGGCTCAGAAGGTACTGTTTCTCGTTCAATCTCTAACCCTATGCCGGATAATTGTGACTACTATGTATGGCAATTTGATATTAATCAGAATACATACGACATCATGATTAGATTCCAAAATGACAGTGTCATAAAAAAAGACCAAATCGGATTAAGCACAATTAATTAAAAAATATCATATACATCAGGAGGAAATTAAAATGAAATTTAGCGAATTTCGTAATATCGCAAATCTGGAACCAAACTTAGTAACTACTGTTTCAGACATTGAAACAAATATCCAAACATTAGATGAATATTTGTACAACAAAATAGACCCCGAATATGAATTTGCAATAAATCTGATATTACGAGGCACCTGTTTTATCGCAAAGAAACAAGAAAACTCATATAGATTTTATCCGAGTAGATTTATTGGATACGCAGACAATTCCTATACATTACATGAAAGCAACTTTAAAAAAGACGGTCGAGTAACAAACCGAGCTATATCCCATATTTTAGGCACTACACCTCAAAATAATTCTCAAATGAATAAAGAATATATAAAATTTTGTGAAGAATTAGGATTTATAGCACGAGAAAAAGGTAATTTCGGCACAGAACGAAAATTCTGGATTTTGTAAAAATTTAAAAAAAGAGTGTGTGAGATTATTTCTGTAAATTTAATTTTTCTATGATAAAATACTTAGTTTTATTTTGGGAGTGTGTGAGATTATTTCTGTAAATTAATTTTTCTATGATAAAATACTTAGTTTTATTTGGGCAGATAAGCAAAATTCAGCTTATCTGCCTTTTTGTAATATAGCACGGATTTTCTTCCGCGTCAAGAGCGGTCTTGTAAAAGACCGTATTTTTTACACTATACAAATGTAAAAATATATGCTAAACAAGTCGTCCATCATACATAATTGACAGCTCTCCGTAAACTCTGCCCCAATTTCTAAGTGGCATTGTCCACTTCTTTGTTGCTTCAAAGGTTGCCAAATACAGTGCCTTTAAAAGGGCTGTATCGCTCGGAAATACGCTCCTTTGGCTATTCAATCGACGAAGTACGCTATTAAGGCTTTCTATTGCATTTGTTGTATACATGACTTTTCTGACTTCTGCTGAAAATTTGAACATCGGTGATAAAACATCCCAATTTTCTTCCCATCTTCTCATCGCATTAGGATACTTTTCTTGCCATTTTTTTGTGACACTCTGCATACGTTCGTATCCGCTTTCTTCGTTCGGTGCATGGTATATACTCTTTAAATCATTTGCAAATGCTTTTTTGTCTTTTTCCGCTACATATTTCAATGTATTGCGCACTTGATGGACAATGCAACGCTGATACTCCGTATTTGGATAGGCTGCTGCTATTGATTCCTTTATCCCTGATAAACCGTCTGCACATAATATTAATATATCTCTAACACCACGATTTTTGAGTTCATTTAAAACTCCTAGCCAATATTTTGCACTCTCATTTTCGCCAATGGTTATGCTTAAAACTTCCTTCTTACCCTCGTCATTTATGCCAAGAATTATGTATGCAGCTATCTTTTTCACTATATGCTCATCACGAACCGAAAAGTGGATTGCATCAATGAAAACTATCGGATACACAGCTGATAAAGGGCGTTGTTGCCATTCCTCTATTTGAGGTAATATTTTATTTGTAACTGCGGTTACCATACTTTCACTTACCTCAAAACCATATATATCTTCCACAATATCAGAAATTTGTCTTGTTGTCATACCTTTTGCCGACATAGCAATGATTTTTTGTTCTATTTCTGATATGTCCTTCTTTCGCTTAGGGACTATCTGCGGTTCAAAATCACCGTCACGGTCTTGTGGAACATCAATAGGGATTTCCCCATAAGAACTACGAAGTTTTTTATGTTTTACTCCATTTCGATAATCAGGATTGTCACTGCGTTCATATTCATCATAACCTAAATGCTCATCCAGTTCAGCTTCCATCATTTCCTGAATAGTACCGCCTAATAGATCCTTTAATGCCTCTTGAATATCTTCTGCTGTCTTGATGTTGTATTCCTGAATCAATCCGGCAATGATATTCTTCTTTCCTTCACTCATTCTTTCTCGTCTACGTCTTGCCATAAAAAAATTCCTCCTATGATTTATTTATATTCTATCATAGAAGGATTATTTTTTACAGACTTTTTCTCACACTCTCTAAAAAAAGCGTTTTGACATACACCGTCAAAACGCTTTTTTGATTATTCCAAAATATACACTACACAACTTCTTCTGCCGAAGTCGTTGGCATTAGAATTGTAGCATAAATCAATCTTGTTACCCTTAATTGCACCGCCTGTATCTTCGGCACTTGCAACGCCGTACGACCAAGAGCCGTCGGCAGATGTTACGTACACTTTAGAACCCAACGGAACGACGCTTGGGTCAACCGCAACTATACCGTATCCAAGCGGATTACCCATTGCAGAAACCGTATAACCGCCGTTTTCTGACGGAGAAGTTGAATAAGCAGTAGCAGTCATTGTGATTTTCTTCTTATATTTATATCCGTTTACAGTACCGCCGTCATCGCTTACTGTTGACTTTGTCGCAAAAGTATCTTTAACAGTTGTATTTTTAGGTGCAGGAGTCGGCTCCATTGTACCGTTTGCAATAACCTTGTTACGCATTTCAGTTGTAACTTGTTCGTCTATCACCTCTCTTGTCGCCTCTTGACCGTCTTGGTATGTAACCTTGTAAGTGATTGTTTTCACACCGTCTTGTCCTTCGTCAACGACTTTTTCCTGTCCCTTAATCAAAGTCGCGTCATCAACATATTCAACACCTTTAGGAATTACTTCCGTTTCGGTTTCGTCTGTATGGCTTACCGATACAAGCTCGATTGTGTCACTGCTTGCAACAGTGTCGCCGTTGGCTGAAATTTGGTCATATTCACCCGGAATATATCCTGCCTCAACAAGTGCGTCCTTAACGTCCGCCTTTGTTACTGTTACAACTTCTTCCGATTCACCGACTTTAATTGTAACACGCTTACCACGCTTGATAACAATATTTTCATTATCCTCAACAGGCTTTTCTGTTGAAACGTTAATCTTATCGGTATCCGAAACATTCACGCCGTGTTCTTCAAGAGCACCCTCAACGCTTTCGCTTCTTGTCTTTACAGTTTTTGTTTCATTTGTTCCCGCAAATTCGTTTATTTCCGTAATTGTGATTTCCTTCGCCGATGCACTGTATACACTACCGAATATTACCGTCATCATTGCCACAAGCGTAATAATTGCAATCGTACATCTTCTGTGTTTTGCTTTCAATTTTGCTTTTTTCTTTTCTTCGCGTTTTTCACGCAAATTCATTATCATTTCTTGTTTTGTCATCTCTTGTGTAGTCATAAAAGTTAAACCCCTTTCATTACTTGTTCCATAGTATACTACAAAATTGTTACATTGTCAAGCTTTTTATTACATTTTTATTACAAAATAATTTCAAATATTGCAATATGAATAAATATATTACTCGACTTTTCCCACATATTACTATTTATATGCACGATATTTACATATTATTACATTTATTTTTGATTAATGTTACAAAAATAAAGCAGGTATATACTTTTTCATAGTCGGAAATAATGGAAATAAAACAAATTGAAATGATTGGAGATTAGTAATGAAGGAATTGACAAAGAAAGTAGTTATTTTAAATAATTTTTCATCACCGTATGTGAGCCAAGCAATAATAATTCTCAAAGACTATAATCCAAAACTTGAAAGCAGAGCAATAGCAGACGCGGAAACAATAGTCAGTCGCTACATCGAACGAATACAAAAAAACGGACAACCCACAAAGGCTGTCCGCTCGAAATCTAAAATATTAAAAATATTGATTTGCTTAATTTTGATTGCGTCAATATGCTTTGCAATCAAATATCTTTCTTAAATTATTTGAAATTGCTGTCCATATAGTCAATATATTCAGTATATTTTTGAGCTGTTGAAGTCATTGAAGAATATGAGAAATCATAATATACCGCAATTCCGTTTTTCAACACGCATTTTCTGTGGTAAACAGTATCATCTGTTGTCACAGTGACTGCATACCAATCGTCACCGGCACGAGAATATGAAACTTCGCCGCCCGTTTGACGTGCATAGTCACGCATAAGGTCAGACGGAGCACCGCTCTTTCCCTCTTGCGAAACAGTCATAGTTGCACCGCCAAGCGCATCAGTCAAGTTAAGTTTTTGATTTCCTGTTGTCGGATTTGAATTAAAAGTAGACGGATAAACGCATGTTACACCGCTTATTGTCATTTTTGAATAACCGTTTTTGCTTGCTGAATTTGACGGCGATGATGTTGATGATACGTTGTTTGCTGTATCTGTTGGCATATTCGTTGCACTTGCAGGCGAATTTGTTGAAGTAGGAGCAGTGCCTAATCCGTTATCGTTCGGAGCCATCATATTATAGCCGATAATCACACTTACTATTGCGATAAGCAGTGCTACGATTATGAAAATCATAACACTTCCCTTACTTTTTCTACGTTTTTTATTACGGACTTGTTTTGCCTCTTTTTCCTGTAAACGACGTTTACGATTAAGACGTTCAGCCTTCAGTTCCTCGATTTCTTTGCGTTTTGTAGTTTGGCTGTTCTGGTTGTTTTTTCTTACTGATTGACCGCATCTGTCACAAAAACGCGTTCCCTCTTTCAGTTGTCTGCCACAATTTTTGCAGTACATAAAACCCCTCCGAAATTACTTTTTTGCTATCTAAACTATTATACTATATATTGTATATAAATGCAAGTAATTTTCGTAATTTTGTTACATATAGATTACACATTAAACGCAAAATACGAAATATTTTTGAAATATTTGTTATTTAAGCGCAAAATTCCATATTTTTATTATAAGAAATTATCATATCATTTACATTTATCGACAAATTCTTCCCTCTATGATATAATAACATTCTGAAATGGTTGCAAACCATGCTGACACCACCTTAAAGGGGGTGTGCATATGAGTGAAGCTATTGTTTATTTAACTTTGGTTTTACTGCTTTGTATAGTGATAATAAAAAAATAGTTACCTATCGACCAAATAGGTAACTATTTCGTAGAAAGTATTTCTTCCTACAACATATCAACTGCAGCATGGTTTGTTTACCATTTCTTTTATTATATTATCACACAACGCTAAATTTGTCAAGCAAAAAGAACGGTCATACGACCGTTCTTTTATTGCTTTATAAATTATTCAGTTGCAGATATTGTTGCATCACTTTCTGATACCTTGATATTATCAAGCATTGCACAATGGCTGTTGTTTATATAACCAAAAATATCAATTTGTGTTGCTTTTAAGTTTTCTGTTGTTGCATCAACAAAAGCCACATCTGTTGCTTTTGCTATTTCTGCACCATCTGCTTTATTTGTGATAGTATAGCTTACTTTCTTTGTTGATTGATTAACAACTACATTGACATGCATCCATTTATTTGTATAGTCACCTATAGCTTTAGAGCTGTCACCTTGAACTAATGCATTAGTTTTATTCGATCCTAAATTAAATATAGCACCTGTTGAATTGTAAGTAACTTTTGTACTACCACCAGTAGTTCCTCTTGTTGTTGCATCACCAATGCTCAATATTGCTCTACCACCGTTTGTATTATAATAATCAAAATCAAATGTTACTATATCTTTTGTTACTGTATCTGGTAATGCATAATGTGCAAATGAATATCCATTACCTGCATTACCTGCACAAGTGAATCCGACAACTTTTGAATTTAATGTAGCATCATCTTCAATTTTTACTGTAATTCTTGAATCTGCTTTGAATAATGGCTTTTCATCTTCAAACTTTTCATATACATTATATGATGCGTCTTTCTTGACAACAATTACAACTTTATTTTCTCCTGCTGCCAAAGTAATTTTATCAGTACCACCTGATACATAACTATATACATCATATAGTCCTGTGTCTGAATTTGTTACTACTCTTTCTGAAAGATATGATTCAGGAACAGTAACTTCATCTGCTTCAAATTTGTTATCGTCTTCAGTATATACGTCAACAGTTTCAACTACACCTGTTGTTTCATCACCTGTTGTATATATTGCCTTTAAAGTACCTTTGCTCTTTGCAACAACTTCAAAGTCTGCTGTTGCAGATATTTCTGTATCAGCGATTGTAGCCTGTACTTTGTATTTTCCGCCTATAACTCCGTTTGTTACTGATACAACACCATTTTCTACTGCAATATTAGCCGGTGTATCAACAACAGTCCAATTTACAGTCTTGCCTGTCATTACACGACCATCTTGGTCTTTAACTGTTGCTGTAAATGTAATAGGGCTTCCAACTACAACAATGTTATTTTCAGGAGACGTAATTTCAACTTTCTTTGCTTCATTTGCAACTACAGCAACATTTTCTGCTACAGCTGAATCTGCAACTTTTATAGAACCTGTTTTAATTGCATAATCAGCACTTGTTACTGTATATGTGTAATCACCTGATGGTAGAGCAACTTTTGCTACACCATCAGTATCAGTTGTTTCTGTTGCTACAACTGCATCGCCATTCTTAATTTCAACAGTTGCTTTTTCAACTTTTGTTTCGCCACTTGCAACATTAAAAGTTACCGCTTGACCTATTGTAAGAACTAACTTTGGAGCTTTCTTAACAACCTGTGTTCTTGCTGTTCCTACAGCTAATTCTAAAGAAAGTTTATCTGTTGTTGCAGACTTTACTAATGATGTAACAGGAACATTTGCTGTGGCGAATGCACCATGATCTTCAGTAGAAGCTGTAGTTGCATCCTTTGTTCCTGTCCATACCTTTGTATCTGTCAAACTATCACTTCTTATGCTTTGATAATCCGTATATACCGCTGTTGATGCATCCCAATCATTACTTGAAAGTGCACCTACAAGGAAGTAAGAATCTACCCAACGTTTTTGATTTGCATCATAGCTTGTTGATGCAACATCAAGGTTCAAATTAGCTGAAATAATTCTATCTTTATCTACATCTGATAGACCTGCATATCTAAGAAGTGTTGCTTCATTTGTGCTAAGTGTATCATCTTTACCCTTTGTCCATTGACCTAATTTTAGCAATTCATCACTGCCATGAGCTGTTGTGTCATCACCTTTTACCCATGTTGATGCTTCTGCATCAATGACTTTCATTGTCGGGTCTGCTGCATATGCAACTTTTACTGTTACAGGATATGCAGGCATTGTGAACTTGCCTTCTGTCACAGTTACTGTTGTGTCAGCATCACCTGTCTTTGTTACTGTAATTGTCGGATTAGCAGCAACATAACCCAAAGCAGGTGTATTAGCTACTACTGTAAGTTCTGTACCTTCTGCAACGCTTGTCAATTCTGTTGCGCCTGTTACTGTAGCAGTACCGCCTGTTACTGTAGTAGTTACAGCACTCTTAACTTTAGCAGTTGTTGTTACTGCGAATACACCTGCTAGATTGCCGCTAACTGTAATTTCTTGAGGAGTTACTGTTAAATCTTTGTAATCATCTTTAGCTACAGCTGATACTGTATATGTACCGGCTTTAACACCTGTAAACGTTACAGTTGTATCTTCGATTTTACCTGTAATTGTATTTTCAGCTTCTGCTTTATCTGTAAGAGTTACAGATTTAACACCTGCGTCTACAGTACCTGATACTGCATAAGTAGGAACAGCTGTTGCTGTTGGAGCCGGTGTATCTGTCGGAGCAACTGTTTCTGCAGGAGCTTCTGTCGGCTCAGTTGTCGGAGCATCTGTTGTTGCAGGAGTTTCTGCCGGAGCTTCTGTCGGAGCTTCTGTCGGAGCTTCTGTCGGTTCAGCTGTCGGAGCCGGCTTAGCTGTTGCTTGCGCTGCACCGTTCTTTATTGTACAAGCATTAGCAAGCGGTGTCATAGTCTTTAGACTATCCCAAACCATTATCTTATCATTCGTTGTGAATGTAGCTAAATCTGTTGCAGGAACTAGTTTAGCCTCGTTAGCTTTTAGTTCAAGATTAACAACTTTCTTAACTGAATCCAATGTATTATCAGTTCTGTATGATGCTTGAACAAGAACTGCATTTGTATCCTTATCTGATGTCAATGTAACTGTATTTGCAGTTTCATCAACGCTCATTGTAACCTTTGCAGGTATCGGAGCAGGTGTCGGAGCTGCTGTTTCAGTTGGAAGATACTTAGCATCAAGTGTATCTGTAATCTTATATGCAACTACATTATCAATCAAGGCTTTTGAATAAGCTGTTGACTTTGCATTTTCAACTGCAAAGCTTGGAAGATGAGTTACTTGAGCTGATGTTGAACCGGAACCAACCTTAGTACCCTTAACTGCAGGGCTAAGTTTACCTTCACCATCTTTATATTTACCGTCAATAAATACTCTGTATGTACCTTCTGATACTGCAACAACTACAGTGTGCCAACCTTCTGTTACCTGAATACCGATTGGTGTATCACCGTTTGTATATCCGCTTGCATCTTCGGTTGTAATAACTGCAAGTATATCTCTTGCACAACCGTTACCATCAATATTTGTTGTGTTGTCAATCAAGAACAATCTCGGAAGACCACCTTCATCAGTACCCTTTGCGGCTGAAAGATATGTTGTAAATCCCATAATTGCAGTTTCGCCTGATGAAATTTCTTTTGTATCATCAAGAGTTACAACCGGTCCTCTACCATTTGTTGAGAATTGGTTTGCAGCAAGTTTTAGTGCATTATCGCCTGTAGCAACCTTTGCGATTGCGGCATATGTCTTTGTATCAGCACCTGTACTTCTTGAACCAACTTTAACTTTCATACCATCAACAACTGTTTTTGCATCTTGATCTTCTGTTTCGATTGATGCAACAGTTCCTACAGTAGCATTGTTAAAGTCAGCTGTATAAGCATCTGTTACTGATGCCGGGGCTGCAAGAGTTTGCGCTGAACCGGATACTGTTTCAGGTTCAGGAATTGGTGTAGCTGCTGCTACGACGCCTCTCAAACCATCTGTTGTAAGTGTTTCTGCCTCACCCGAATAAATTTTGATGTTATCAAGGCATACTTCACCAGGTCCTGTAACACTGTCATCACCACGACCGGCTGTTACATAAATAGTATCAAGTTTTGTTGCACTGTTGATATAATCAACACCATCAACTATTTTATTATTATTTACATCTATTACTGTTACTTTAGCTACATCACCTTTAACGTATGTCTGTACTCTAACCCACATATCATCAGCAATGCCTGTTACTGATGTATTATCAGCAGCCAATGTTTCTGTACCAGGGTCATTTACGATTGTACCGTCAAGTTGGTATCTTGCAGACAATGAAGATGCCACACCTGTTGTATAACCTTGACCTGTTTCAGTACTTGAATTACCGCCTGAGAACAATGCACCGTATGGGCCATAGTCTCTGGAGTCTTTAGCTGCATTTGACGAATCGATGAATGCAACTTGAGTATATCTTCCGTATCTACCCATACCATTTGACTTATGAAGTCTTGCATCGTATTCGATTGTGTAACCGTCAGCACTTGTTAATTGTGCATCTGCAGGTAAAGTCAATGTTGCAGAATATGTACTGCTGCCATTAGCTTTAATTGAGAAATATTCACCCTTGTCATCACTCACTTGTGCAAGAGTTCCATTACCTGAAAAGCCTGTGATGTCACTTCCATCAAAGGTGTAAACAGGTGTTGCCGCGCTTGCTGTTACTGTCAAGCCTGCGAAAGCAGATGCTGACATAGCAGCGGCGCAAAGTAATGAAATTAGTTTTTTACTTTTCATTTCTTCTCTCCCTTTCTTTCCTTAACTTGTTTCCAAGTCTTGTTTAATTTAACAGGTATCGTATGTCGATTTAAGTAAATCTGCACAAACTCAACCCATCTATATGGTATATATTGTATCATATTTTTTTTGTATGTGCAATATTATTAAGAAACTTTGAATGAAAATATTGCACAAAAAAGCACATAATTTTTTATTCAAAATGCAAAATTCAAGTTGTACATTTTTTATTTTTGTAGATTATTTTTACCAAAAAAAGACCGCTTTTCGCGGTCTTTTTTTTGATTTATTCAACTGATGATGCTGATGATGACGCAGCTGTTCTTACTTTAATATTATCTGTCAAAACGTGGATTGTACCGTTATTTTCTGCATGAGATACACCCAACATTGAAAATGCCGTTGCAGTAGCATTTTTTATATCCAAATTAAGTGTAACTGCGTTTTCAGTATCCATATCACCGTTTACGTAAGGTGTTATAACGACTTTTTCAGTCTTAGCTTTGAAATCAACCGCAGTTTGAACATGATACAATGATGAATATGTCTTATTATCTGTTGATGATGTCAAACCTGTTTCCTTGTATGAAGAATCGGCATAATCATAGTACATCAATTTACCGTCTTTCGGCTCTAATACAAGGAATGAACCTGTGGCAACATCTTGATTTGTTTGGCAATTATCACCGAACTTTATGAAGCTCTTTTCACCAATTCCCAAATCAAGGTCGATAACAAGTGCGTCACCGCTCATTGAAGTAAACTTCGATGAACCGTTTCTTGTACCGTAGTTTGCGCTCAATGAATGATACGAAGCCTTTCCGCCAAACGGACTGTCAACAATATTATGTGCGCCACGTCCGATAAGACCGATATTCATAACTTGGTTGTTTTCTTTCCACTGTGTATCACTGTTATATAGGTTACCTGTAACTTCACCGTCATCAAAACTCATATCAAGCAAGTAATTGTATGTATGAAGCATTATAGTAATTTCTTTTTCAATTTCGTTACATACGCACTTAACCACAATATCCTTTTGACTTGTTTCAGGCAATGTAAAGTCAGGTGATACAGTAAGTATATTACCTACAAGTGTTACATTTTCCACGTCGTTTGTTACAAGAGTCCATGTTACTTCGTCAGTGTTTTCACTGTCAACAGCTACATCAACACCCTCTGCATTTTTCGCGTCTTCTACTGTCAAAGTAATATCCTTTGCTTCTTCAACAGGAACTTTTACCATCGTTTCAGTAGCTTTTATTTTGTAAGTTGTTATACTGTCAAAGCTTGGCTTTAATTCAAATTTAGCAGTAAGAGATACATTGTTTCTTACTCTGAATGAATATTCTGCGTCACTTGAAACAAGATTTGAACCTTCGTACCAACCTGTAAAGCGGTATCCGTCTTTTGCAGCAGCTTTAACTGTTGTAATTGTATTCAAATCAACTGTGGTTGCTGTTTCATCAACGCCATTGATTTCAACTGTACCCATTGTTTCGTCATTCGAAGCAACCGCAACGTTATATTGAGGAAGTGCTTCTTTTTCGATTGTAGCAATCTTTAAGTTTGTAATATCGAAATCAAATGCAGCCGCCTTATTTACATATTCAAATACAATTTGATCCAATGTTGCAGGAGAAACTGTTATTTCTGTTGTTTGATAATTGTCAACAACATGTTTTACAGGAGTACCGCCGTCTATTGACATTGTTTCAATACCTGTGTCTAAATCGAGTTCGTAATGAACATTTGACCATCTCTTAGCACTTATAGTACCTACAACTTGACCGTTCATTGTAACTTCTACCGCATTATTACTATTTAGTGCAACTTTGAACGGATTAATCGCTGCCGGCCACTTCCACGGGTCACCGCTTGTTACAAACAAGATTGACGGTGTACCGCTATTATAACGGAAATCAAAATCCATCATCAATTTACCCGACTGTACAGGCTTATCAAACTTTTTATATACATATGCACTTCCTTGAGCTGATCCGTTTGCTTGTAGACCATTTGAAGAAATATGTGCATATGATTTTGAATCAGCTTCACCATATGTAAACGCAAAGTCAGACGCAGTCTGATTTGAACCGCCCGATGCCCAGCCGCCTTTTCCGTCAAGGCTGCCGCCGCTTTCTACACCGGTATACTTGAATTCTTCATTTAACTCATTTGATTCATTTTTAATTATAGCTTCTTTTACAACGCTTTCAGTATGAGGATATGCGTATGCTTCCATAGTCAATGGACTACCCTCTTTGTCCTCATAACCCCACAACATTACTTTATATGTTTGATTGTCACCAACCGTCAAATCAGTGTCGAATCTAAGATTTTGAACTCCGTCCTGTGTATTATCAACGTGATCTGTTGAAACGGCAAGATTTTCAAGAACACCTGTTTCTTTATTATATACCGCAACATATGCTCTACTGTATGTACTCATCATTGATTTGTCGAGAGGAAGAACATCAACGCTTTTTAGTACGCCGTCAGAGTCAAAATTAACACCCGAAATTCTTGTCGCAAATTCGTATGAAGCCAATGATTGATATGTTGGCCAACAATCATTTGACGGATAACCTGCATTTATAATATCCTTGGATACCGGAACAGGTTGTACATCTGTACTTCCGTTCGTAACTCTTGTCATAAGAGGTGCAAGTGCAGGATATTCAATTACATCTCCTTCTGTAAAGAACTTGTGTGCCAAAGCGTCAGCTCCTGCGTCATTAGGGTGTGTACCGTCAGTTTTCCCCCCTTTAGATGTTTGGAAATAGAAGTTTGACAAAGCTTGTTTGTTTGTAACTTTTTCATCTTTTACAGTAGCCTCTTTTGTCACTGTTCCAAGCCAATCAAGAGTCGGTTGGTTCAAATCCACGAATGCAACATTACTGTCTGCCTTATCCGTCACACCTTCGGCTATAACACTGTCCGCCCAAGCGTATGTTGTGTCAGAAACATCATCACCGCTTGTCTTTTCAGCCGCAGCCTTTTTTACAAATTCAGCCGCTTTTTCAGCACCGGCTGTTTTGATAATATCAACATAATATTTTGCCGCCTTACTGTATTGAGCCAAAGTTGTAGACCATGTATTGGTTGTTTCGTCATATTGACTCGAGTTATGTCTGTCTATCGGACCTACAAGAATAAGTGTTGCACCTACAGCTTTACAAGCGTCGTAATACTTTGACAAGCAACCCAAATATCCTGATGAACCATGCGGATTATCCCCCGCCTTTGCATGGTTGTGACCGTATTCAACATACATAAAGTCGCCTTTTTTGATGTTATTCTTTACAATGCTAAAGTGACCGTTATCTGCGGCATTTAATCCGCCTTCACCTTGGTTTGATACCGCAACGGTTGACGGAACGTACTTTGACAAATATGCACCTACACCCGTATAATTCTGCAAATCAAAGTATGGAAGTCCGGCATTTCCGTCTGTAACTGTCGAGTCACCCAATACCCATAATGTTGTAGGCTTATTTTCGCCTGTTTCGTCTATTTGCTGAATTACAAGCGAAGAAAGTGCCGCATTATCGCCCAAAAGCGACAAGTTAAGCATATCATCTACAAAGTTTCCTTCATTTTTGAAGTTGATTGTTTCAACATCAACAGAAAAATCTACAGAAACAGTCTTTCCTGCTTCTATCTTCTGTTTGTGCATAGCAGGGTGTCTTCTTTCATAATACAAAGAAGCCTCTGCGTCTTTTGTTGAGTCAAGTGTAGTCACTTCTGCGTGCACTCTGTAATATGTACCGTTATTTACATATAAACCAAAGCTTACAGGATAGTATGCGCCTGTCGTATACTCAGGATATGTAGCGTCCTCATCTTCAACCACGCCTACACCGTTTACACTTTCATCAAGTTTCACGGTTTGTCCCGATTTATACTCAAAGCTGTCATACTTTGTCGTACTTTCTGTGACACTTTCATCATTGCCTATAAAACCGTAATCTTTCGATTTTATTACATTTCTGTCTGTCGCTACGTCTGTGTATCCGTCTTTTTTGGTTGTTCCGAATGAAAATTTCCACTCTTTCAAAACATTATCGCCTTCAACAAGCGGAGTATATTCTGCCGCACTTGCTGTCATAGGCAATACGATACTTCCCGCAATCATTGCCGTTGACAATGCCGCACAAAGCAATTTTTTAACATTGTTTTTCATAAAACCTTCTCCTTTTTTATAAATTTCCTTTCTCAAATTTGCCGTTATAAATTATACTATCATATTCTCTCAAAAAAGAAAAGCAGATTAATAAAAAAAGTAGTTTTTTTATTAAATCTGCTCTGTTTTTTTACTTTTTCTTTCTAAGCATTGCACCCTCGCAAACAGGCTGTGCCGTTTTAAATTTAACTATCTGCTCCGCGTGATTTGCAACTTCGATTTCATTACCGTTTTCGTCGCACATACTGTCAACCGTCTGTACAAAAAACGGTTTCATAGGCTGAATTATCTCTATTTCGTCACCCTTAAAGAAACGGTTTCTCTGTGTAATCGTTGCAATGCCGTTTTCCGCGTCATACGACTTGACTATACCGATAAGGTCGTAATCTCTGATATACGAACTTGACGTGTAAACCTGTGAATTTTCATCCGGCTTGCCGAAATAAAAACCTGTTGTATACGGTCTGTGACTAACCTTGCAAAGTTCTTCGTATTCCGCTTCATTAAACACATAATTTTCGGGATCGGCACAATATCTGTCAATCTCACGTCTGTATGCCCCGACAACCGTTGCAACATAATAAGAAGTTTTTACTCTGCCCTCGATTTTAAGGCTTGCAATACCGCTTTGCACAAGCTCAGGTATATGACGGATTGTACACAAGTCCTTTGAATTAAATATAAACGTACCTCTTTCGTTTTCAAACACGTCCATATATTCACCCGGTCTTGTTTCCTCGACAAGTTTGTAATTCCATCTGCACGGATGTGCGCAAGCACCCATGTTTGAGTCACGTCCCGTCATATAGTTTGACAAAAGACATCTGCCCGAATATGATATACACATAGCGCCGTGTATAAATGCTTCAAGCTCCAAATCTTCAGGAATTTTCTTTTGAAATTCCGCAATTTCTTTAAACGACATTTCTCTTGCAAGCACGACACGTGTTGCACCCATCTTGTACCACTTTATTGCCGAGCGATAATTAATGTTATTCGCCTGTGTACTTACATGAATAGGTATTTCCGGTGCAAGTTCCTGCATCATATCAAACAACCCCAAATCTGCCACAAGCACTGCGTCAAAGCCGTAATTCTTTATATCTTTGACAAACCCCTCAAATTCTTCAATATCATCATTATGCGGAAGAATATTTGCGGTAAGGTACACTTTTTTACCTCTGTCGTGAGCGTACTTTATACCCTCCTGCATATCTTCCTTTGAAAAATTTTCCGCCGCAACACGTAGTGAAAACATTTCACCGCCGATATACACCGCGTCCGCACCGTAATCTATCGCTGTTTTCAATTTCTCCAAGCTGCCGCCGGGAGCTAAAAGTTCTGGTTTCTTCATAAATATATTCCTACCCTTTATTATTTCTTTACCGATATTGTAACACCGTCACCAAGCGGTAAAAGCGATGTTTCAAGCTCCTTATGCTCCATAAGCATATCAATATATTTCCTAAGACGTTTTACAATCGTGATTTTTCTTCTCACAACGTGGTTATCGTCCGCTGTCATTCCCTTGTAAAGCACATTGTCGGAAATAAGCACACCGCCTTTTTTCAGCAATCGCACGCACTCGTCAAGCATATAAATATAATGTGCTTTCGGACCGTCAAGGAATATCATATCAAAAACTTCATCATCGTCAATATACGAAAGATAATCCTTTGCATCCGCCTCAATAACCGATATTTTTTCCGCATATCCCGAAGTTTTAATATTCTCCCCTGCAATACGCACCATATCTTCGTTACATTCAAGTGTTGCTATTTCGCAGTCATCATCTGTAGCCTGTGCCATTAATATAGAAGAATACCCAATCGCACAACCTACTTCAAGTATTTTTTTCGGTTTAACCGTTCTGCACATCACCGACAAAAACCTTGCCGTTTCAGGCTCTACTATCGGAACACTGTTTTCTTCCGCATATTTTTCAAGCGAGTGCATAAATTCATCATTATGCACTGTTTTCGCACGCAAATATTCCGTTATATACGGCGGAACAATCGCGTCTTTATCATATTCTATCATTTATCAAACCTCTTTATTGTTTTAAACTGTCTTGATTTTCAATCGCACTGTCATCGACTGAAATATTTTGCTCAGTACTCTGCATTGCCGCAAGATGTTCTTCATATGTCTTTGAGAAGATATGTGAGCCATCCTTGCCAAGTACAAAGTAATACGCATCGGTTGCCTCCGGATAAAGCGCCGCCTCTATACATTCTGTTCCCGGATTGCATATAGGGCCTATCGGAAATCCCGCATACATATATGTGTTATACGGTGAATCTATCTGCGTGTCGGCAATCGAAAGTACAGGCTTTCTTTCACCTAAAATATACTGTACCGTCGCACACGACTGGAACTTCATACCCGAGTTTCTTCTATTATAAAATACTCCCGCAACTTTTGCTCTTTCCGTTCCGCTGTCCGTTTCACGTTCAACGATTGACGCCATAGTTATAACTTCATCAACCGTCAATCCAAGCTCTGTCGCACGTTCATAATACTCCGGTTTAAACTGATTGTCA
>ERZ857693.2122-NODE-2122-length-21023-cov-2.739651_pt1 | contig 21023 bp, 20 predicted proteins | sample MGYA00519765_ERZ857693 | MGnify/ENA primary metagenome ERZ857693 (study PRJEB31778, sample SAMEA3449354) | human gut metagenome | biome: human gut; feature: human-associated habitat; material: faeces | place: United Kingdom | collected 2010/2012 ... | reverse complement strand
CAGCCTATCAAGCAGCAGTTGATGGCAACTAAACATCATGAGAAGATTGAAAAAATCTTTTCACATCCACAGGCCATTGCCCAAGGGAAAAAGTATATTAAACAGCATTTTCCACATGCCAAGATTGAGACAACAGCAAGTACAGCCTTTGCGGCTCGTTTTGTCGCTGATAATCCAGATCAGACTTATGCAGCAATCGCTCCTCATGCAGCTGCTAAGGAATACGGTCTTCAAATATTGGCTAAGGATATCCAGGAGATTGAAAAGAATTATACCCGATTTTGGGTGCTGGGGAACACTGTGCCTGAGATTCTGCTCAATCAGATTGATTGTAAATTAACGCTGGCCTTGACCCTGCCTGACAATATGCCAGGGGCACTTTACAAGGCCCTATCGACCTTTGCCTGGCGAGGCATTGACTTGACCAAGATTGAAAGCCGTCCTTTGAAGACGGTACTTGGCGAGTATTTCTTCATTATTGATTGTGATTATACAAAGGAAAAGTTGGCTCAGTTCGCTCTTGAAGAGCTAACTGCAGTTGGAATTGGATATAAAATCTTGGGTGCTTACCAAGTCTATGAAATTTAAAGGGAAATCTTATGACCAAATCTAACAATGGGCCGTTTACACATCATGAACGGTTACGTTACAGCTATCTTTTAAAAAATCTTGCTCACCTGAATGGACAGCAGGCTTCAGAATTCAATTATCTCCAAGGAAAGTTAGATGCCTATGAAGCTGAGCGGAGATATCAAGCGCAAAGAGAGGACTATCAAGCAGCATGGCGTCAGCCTTATGACAATCGTTATGACTACTATCAAGAGCGTGATTATGAGGCTGCCAATCAGCTGACAGAGGAAGGGCTTCCCATCTATCGAGAGGAAGTTGCTCAAAGTCAACCTAAACGTAAAAAGGTTCAAAGACAAGCGTCCCCTTCAGCAACGTCGGCTCCAAGGTCCAAGTCGCAAGTAGCCAAGAAGAAGCGACCAAAGAAAAAGAGAAGGCTCAAGAAGGTTGTTAAGCTAGTACTTAGTTGCTTGAGTCTTGGAGTTGTGTTCCTAGTGATAGCCATGGCTTATCAATTTTACAAGGGAACAGACCTTTCTGCCGCGGGTAATAATGGTAAATCCTACCAGCCTGCCATAGTTGAGACCTTTAATGGTAAGGATACCAAGGATGGGGTCAATATCCTTATTCTAGGTTCTGACCAGCGCGTTAGCCAAGAATCTACCGATGCCAGAACAGACTCCATTATGGTAGTCAACGTGGGCAATAAAGAAGGTAAGGTTAAGATGGTTAGCTTTATGCGAGACACCTTAGTCAATATCAAGGGGGCTTCAGAAACCGACTATTCTCAGGACTTGAAACTCAATACGGCTTTCAATATTGGTGAGCAAAATAATCATCAAGGGGCAGAGCTCATGCGTGAGACGCTCAAACGCAACTTTGATATTGATATCAAGTACTATGCCATGGTTGACTTTGAAACCTTTGCGACAGGGGTTGATACCCTCTTCCCAAATGGTGTAGAAATCAATGCGAAGTTTGCGACCATCGATGGTAAAAAAGTATCTTCGGTTCAAGTTCCAGATGATTTGAAGATGGACAAGAACGGTCACGTGCCAAATCAAACCATTAAAGTTGGTAAGCAAGATATGGATGGCCGCACCCTTCTGAATTATGCCCGTTTCCGTAAGGATGATGAGGGAGATTATGGCCGTACCAAGCGCCAGCAACAAGTGATGCAGGCTGTCATGAAACAGCTTAAGAATCCACTTAGCCTCTTCAAAGGGCCTGAGGCTTTGGGGAAGGTCTACTCTCTAACCTCAACCAATATGAGTATGACAGACATGTTGGACTTGGGTCTTTCAAATGCCGGTAGTTTCAAAAAAGGTATTAATTCGCAAACCATTCCTTCGGATGGTGATTGGATTGACAGCTATGATTTGTATGGCGGTCAAGGGATTGAAATTGATTTTGACACTTATCAGGCAAAATTAAAAGAACTAGGATTTAGATAAGAAAAGAAGCAGGTTCACACTGAACCTGCTTGTTTTTTGATATTAAGAGCTTGTATAAGCGCCTTGTATAAGAGTTTTAGAAAATGATAGAGCAAATAGGCCATGATGACAAGAACGAAGACGCACTCTACCTTATAAACTAATTGGGTAGCTGGATTGACTAGTCCAAGACTGGTAGTGGCTGCCTTAAAAGCATTGACACTATTGACCAAGGGAAAGCTAAAAGCTGCAAAAAGTGGCATAAAGCCTTTTCTAACCAGTTTTACGAAGAGATCAAGAGCATAGAAAAAGAATGCTTGCGAGAATAAGAGTAGGGCAAGTAAAATAATAGTTGCAGGTCTTTGATTACTCTTGATTGAGCTGGTAATGAGAAGGGCCAGAGGTGCTGCTAAAATAGCAAGTATAGGTCGATAGAGGTGAGGGATGGCTATCTGTCTCATTCTCCACAAAACAAGTGGAAAGAGGGCCAGAGTCGCTAATGCCGTTACTCCCAGAATAAGTCCCTTGATGCTAGTTGGAACACTAGCTGGTACTGTCACAAGACTGATAGCAGGTCCAACGTAGATCACGAACCAGCTTGGAAAGACTTGGTTCAAAGATAGTGGGCGCATAAAACGCAGACTGAAAAAAATAATATAGGCAATATAAAGTCCAAGGAGCCCAACCCAAGTCACACTTAAGCCTATTTGAGCTAGTGGAAGGTGGCTGGCAAAGAGAAAGGCAGCCATAAAGTAGCTAGCAAAGGCCGAAGCAATGACTGGATTGTGCAAATCTTCCCTTACTTGTTCAAAGCCAAGAATCAAGCGTCCTAGTATAAGCATAAAACCTATACTTGCCAGAAACCAAATGCCCTGAGCAATCAGGGCATAGTGGTTTATTTGATTGGATAAACTAAAGAGGGCAAGAACTAGACTAGATAGGGCCAAGGGAATTTTCTTAAAAAATACCTTCATTGGTCTACCGGCCTTTCTAGCTAGCTGCAAGAATGTGACGAAGCTGTACCGCACTCGGAGATACAATTGGAAGGAAGACGCCTTCATTCCAACGACGGATAAAGCTTGACTCTGATTCTTTCAAATAGCCACGACCACCACTAGCCTGAAGTTCGAGGAGCAGGCTGTTGGCTACGACGTCGACAATATCGATACGCAATTGGAAAAGTTCACGTGGTTTTTCAATAAAATAATTAGCATCATTAAGACCCGCAAAGAGTTGGTCTTGAATAGCAAGAAGATTTCCACGTGTTGCTTCAAATTCCTCACGAAGAACGCTACGGTTACTGTTTAGACTAGCTTCAACCTCATCAAGAGAACGTTGTGCCAAACCAAAGGCAAGACCAAATTGGAAGCCAAGGAAGTTCGGACGTGTTTTGGCAATATAGTCCGTACCTTCTTTTGAAAGGACCCAATTAGGATCTAACTTAACGTGATCGAAAGTAAGAGAGGCAGTGTTAGCACCTTGAAGGGAAACAAATTCCAAATCTTCAGAACGGCTGAGGCCCTCAGCTTCAGATGGAATGGTGATAATCCAAGGTTGGCTACCGTCTTTAAAGTCAGCAGCAAAGAGAGCGGCGAATTTATCAGAACGTAGGTTAGTTACCCAAGGCAAACGGCCATCGAGATAGTAGTCATCGCCTTCTTGACTGATGGTAACATTCAATTCTTCAATATCTGACAAGAATTTGACCGCATTTGACAAGCCAGTTCCACCAGCACGCTCACCGGTATACAATTCTTTCAACCATGTTTCACGAGGGTAAGCATTGTCACTCGCAAGGATATACTCGATGAAAGTACGGTGCCCCCAAGAAATAAAGGAAGCTGTCAAAGAGTGTTGTGCCAATTCATCAAGCACATCAACAACTTGAGTAGGACCACCACCTAGGCCATCAAACTCAGCAGGTACGCCGATTTTAAAGACGTCGTTTTCAGCAATTTTTTCAAGAAGTTGGTCCGCAATGGGTCCAGACTCTTGGTCAATATGGTCAGCGTTGGTATCCAACCAAGTAAGGAATTCTTTTGAAAAATGTGACATAGGCTTAGGTCCTCCTCTAGTTTATCCTTTGATTTTGAATTAAGCGAATTCTTGAAGTTCAGGGTTAATCGGTGTTTGTGCGAGATTGTTAGCGTAGTTACACAAGCTAGCAAGGCTGACACCCAAGATAACGTCAAGGGCATTTTGAGCAGTGTAGCCAGCTTCCAAGAAGTCATTGTAGGCTTCGTCACCAACAGCACCTTTGGTATTGATCACGGCAATAGTGAATTTAGCAAGGGTATCAAGTTTTGGATCGTCTTCGATTGGTGTACGGTTACGAAGGGCTTCCAAGAGTTGTGGTGTCATTTGGATTTGCTTGATTGAAAAGGCTGTGTGACCTGCCACACAGAAAGCACATCCGTTAGTAACAGCAGCTGTAATTTGAACAACCTCACGTTCAGTTGGTGTCAATGAATTGCGACGGTTGATTTCACCGACAGTACGGTAAGTTTCAAGCGCAGTTGGCGCATTAGCAAGGAGACCAATCAAGTTTGGAATGTATCCCCCATTGGCATCTTTGACTGTTTGAAGGACGTCTTTGACTTCTTCTGGTGCAGTTTCGATTGTATGAATGGTAATATCTGGCATGATTATTCTCCTTTATATAGAAACGACATCTAGCAAGTTGCTGAGTCGTTTAATTTTTTGTCATGGACCTATGATAGCACTGTATGACTTTTCTGAAAAATCTATATTATTTATGGCCAGCCATAAATTTGATTTATATGTGCTATAATGGAGGGTAGTAAAAGGCTTTAGAAGATATGTTTAAGCCCTATAAGAGTAAAGAAAGTTGAATTATGTTAAATAAAAACGATATTGTAGAAGTTGAAATTGTCGATTTGACACATGAAGGAGCAGGCGTTGCCAAGGTGAATGGCTTTGTCTTTTTTGTGGATAATGCCCTCCCAGGTGAAGTCATCAAGATGCGCGTGCTTAAGCTCAAGAAAAATATCGGCTTTGGTAAGGTTGAGGAGCATGTGACCCTTTCACCAAACCGCAATCAGGACATTGATGCAACCTATCTCCGTTCAGGGATTGCTGATTTTGGCCATATGACCTACGAGGAGCAGCTCAAGTTTAAGCGTAAACAAGTTGTGGACAACCTTTATAAGACAGCAGGTATCTCAGACGTAGAGGTCGCTGAAACATTGGGGATGGAGACGCCTTACGCCTACCGTAACAAGGCTCAGGTACCTGTTCGCCGTGTTAAAGGTCAGCTTGAAACAGGTTTCTACCGCAAGAATTCGCACGACTTGATTCCAATTGAAGATTTCCTTATCCAAGACAAGGAAATTGATAAACTCATTGTCTTTGTCCGTGACCTTCTCCGTCGCTATGACCTCAAACCATACGACGAGAAGGAGCAGACAGGTTTGATTCGTCACTTGGTGGTTCGTCGAGGCCATTATTCAGGTCAGATGATGTTGGTCTTTGTAACGACCAGACCAAAAATTTTCCGTATTGACCAAGTCATTGCTAAGATTACGGAAGCCTTCCCAAGTGTTGTTTCTATCATCCAAAACATCAACGATAAGAACACTAACGCCATCTTTGGCAAAGAGTTCCGCACCCTTTATGGTCAAGACACCATTACAGACAGTATGTTGGGCAATGACTATGAGATTTCTGCCCAGTCTTTCTATCAGGTTAACACCGAGATGGCTGAAAAACTCTATCAAACAGCTATTGACTTCTCAGATCTAAACAGCGACAGCATTGTTATTGATGCCTATTCAGGTATCGGGACAATCGGTTTGTCATTCGCCAAACAGGTCAAGGAAGTCTATGGCGTTGAAGTCATCGAAACAGCCGTCGAAGATGCTAAGAAAAATGCAGAACGCAACGGCATTACAAATGCCCACTATGTGGCTAACTCAGCTGAAAATGCCATGGCCAAGTGGAGTAAGAATGGCATCAAACCAGACGTCATCATTGTGGATCCACCACGTAAGGGCTTGACTGAAAGCTTCATTAAAGCCAGTGTTGCCATGCAACCAGAGAAGATTACCTACGTCTCATGTAACCCAGCAACCATGGCGCGTGATATCAAACTCTATCAAGAGTTGGGATATGAATTGAAGAAAGTTCAGCCGGTGGATCTTTTTCCACAGACGCACCATGTCGAGTGTGTGAGTTTATTGGTAAAACGCAGTTAAACATCTCGCTTTTACATTTCAAGGCGAGATGCTTCAAAGCTCCTCAGGATCTTTGAACTCCCACAAACGCACCATGTTGAGACGGTAGCACTTTTGTCCAAACTCGATGTCGATAAGCATATAGACGTTGAAATTGAGCTGGATGAGCTTGATTTGACCAGTGCTGAAAGTAAGGCAACATATGCTCAAATCAAAGAATATGTTTGGAATAAATTTGAATTATAAGTTCCGACATTATATATTGCACAGATAAAAAGGAAATGTGGAATAGAATTACGAGAACATTACAGCAAGTCTAAAAAGGAGAAACAAATTATTCCACAGTGTACACCTGAAAAAGAAGAAGCTATCATGGATGCCTTGAGACACTTCAAAATGATTGAATAGAAAAGAATGACAGCATATGACTTTCTGCATTTATGACATTCCTACTTGGTATAGGAACAGCTATTATTCCTTTCTTGCAAGGTATCAATGAGAAAATAGGCTCAATATAAAGATTGATAGGATCATTTTTATATTTAAAGGAGCGTTGAAATGATTGATAAAAGCAATAAAAAATTTTGGGATAAATTTGCTAAGCTATATGCTCCTTTCATGAAAAAAGACAAAGGAGTATATGATAAAGTTTGCGAATACATTCGTCCTCATTTGAATAAAGACATGGAGGGGCTTGAACTTGCTTGTGGCTCAGGACAATTATCGTTTAATCTTTCAAAGCATACGAAAAGTTGGATTGGCACAGATTTTTCCGAACAAATGATTAAGGAAGCTAAAAAGCGTGGGGAATACGAAAATCTTACATTTGAAACAGCCGATGCAGTAGCATTATCCTATTCGCATGAAAAATTTGATTGTGTGTTAATTGCTAATGCACTTCATATTATGCCTAAACCGGATGAGGCGATGAAAGAAATATATAGGGTGTTAAAACCTAATGGGACTTTGTTCGCCCCCACTTTTCTATGGAAAGAGGGAAAACAAAGAAAAATGATAAAAAGTTTGATGTCTATTTTAGGATTTAAGATGTATCAAGAATGGGATAAAAAGGAATTTGAAGATTTTATTAAAGAATATGGATTTTCAGTAGTTGAAATGAAATTGGCACATGGAGGTCTTGCACCGATTGGTGTGATGATTGCTCAAAAAGTGGCTTAACAGATTCTATTCTTATGATTTAAAAAATTTCATCAAAATGGTAACCAAAGGCGATAGAAAAACTATCGTCTCAGAACGTAGACAAACCCTACTAGGAATAGAAAAATTGTCATTTTGTCGGTTGGGTACCACTTAGCGAAAACTCTTAGGAATGCTGTTTTAGCGCTATTCTTAAGAGTTTTTCTCTTTTTCTAGTAAAAGAAAAAGACTGAAGAAAATTGGGCACTGCACCCATAAAATGAGACAAAAGAAAACACTCCTGTTGAAATCTGGTAAACTAGAAACAGGAGTGTTTTGTTATGGTCAAAAAAGCATATTCAGTAGAAACTAAGCTAGCCTGTATCGAAATGAAGAAGGCAGGTAAATCAAATAAAGTTATCATGGACACCCTCGGCATCAAAAATGTTAGTCAGGTCAAGACTTGGTGGCAATGGTATCAGAATGATGAATTGTACCGTTTCCACCAACCTGTGGGGAAACAATATACTTATGGTAAAGGGATGAAACAGTTATCCAAAGTAGAACAGTTACGTTTGCAGGTAGAATTACTAAAAAAGTATCAGAGCTTGGTAAGAGAATCGACAAAGTAAGTCTTATCAAGCTAGTGGAAGAGTATAAGAAAACGTTCCCTGTATCGATTATTTTAGAATGTTTCGGCGTCAAACGCTCAACCTTTTACCGCTGGAAACAGGAGTGTAAGAATTCTCAGAAAAGAGATGAAATAGCAGATAAAATCGAACAACTCTGTATGAAAAATCACTTTATTTACGGCTATCGAACTATTACTCGCTTGCTCAAAAAAGTGTATAAGCTCGTCGTTAATCGCAAGAAAGTCTATCGCATCATGAAGGAAAAGGGCTGCCTTTGCCGTGTTCGTCCCAAGAAGGGACCTAAATTAGGGAAGCCTTACCATGTAACAGACAATAAGCTGGATCGTGATTTCCAGGCAGACAAGCCTATGGAGAAACTTGTCACAGACATCACCTACCTCTATTTTGAAAACTGTAGACTTTATCTATCTTCGATCATGGATCTCTATAATCGTGAAATTGTAGCTTATACCATCTCCGAGTGCCAAGATACGGACTTCGTGCTCGACACACTTAATCAACTTGAGCTACCTCAAGGAGCACTTTTACACAGCGACCAGGGCTCTGTCTACACCTCAAAAGCCTACTATCAGGCTTGTACAGAAAAAGGCATCACCCGCTCCATGTCCCGAAAAGGAACACCAGCAGATAATGCCTGTATCGAATGGTTCCATTCTGTTCTCAAGTCTGAAACCCTTCTATCTCCATAAGTGGAGAAACCTAACTAAAGATAGTATAACAGATATTGTTAAAAATTACATCATATTTTATAATGAAACTAGAATTCAACAGAAATTAAATGACCAGTCTCCTGTAGAGTACAGAAAACTAGTCGCATAAGAGGTTTTTCTCTTGTCCCATTATTGGGGTGCAGTGCCCCTTGGTGACAGGGCTTTTTTACTGGTTTCAAAACTATAATTTTTTAATTGACAGTTTGTCAGTAAAGTAGTATAACTTATAATCAGGAGGGATAAAATGCGAGATGTAAAAGATCCGGAAATTCGACGGGCAGAGATTATGGATGCTGCTATGCTCCTCTTTATGGAGAAAGGATATACGAACACAACAACTCAGGATATAGTTGATAAAGTAAATATATCACGAGGTTTGTTATATTATCATTTTAAGAATAAAGAAGATATTCTATATTGTCTTGTTGAACGTTATTCAGAGAAATTACTGAGAGATATTCATGTGATTGTCTATGATGAGGATAAAACTGCTATTGAAAAAATAAGAGCCTTTATAGATGCCACAATAATCTCTACAGATAACGTTTCAGCGGAGGGAACTGAGTTACAAAAGACGGTTGATCTTGAAGAGAATCGTTATATGTTAGATAAGTTATCCCATAAGCTCATTGAAAAACTGACTATATATTTTGAGAGGATAATAAATCAAGGCATCTCAGAAAAAGTATTTTCTGTAAAATATCCATCAGAAACAGCAGAATTTCTGATGACAGCCTATGTTTTTGTTTCAAATAACATAGGTATAAAAACTTCAAAGAAAGAACCTGTCAAAGATTACTTGAATGCATTTAAGATAATGCTGGAACAAAATCTAAATACAAAAGGACTCTTTAGCAATAAAAAAAAATAGAATGTTTGTAAAGAGAACTATGTACCGATAGCTAAATCAAAACAAGCTATCGGTATTATTTCAAAATATAACTGACAAATTGTCAATAGAGATGAAAATATGTTAGAGATAAAGAATTTTAGTAAAAGTTATGGGGACAAGAAGGTTGTGGATAACCTATCTATTTCAGTACAGCCTGGAGATATTTATGGTTTTATTGGAGCAAATGGTGCAGGCAAAACGACAACGATAAAGGCAGTTGTCGGTATCCATGATTTTGAAGACGGAAGTATAATTATCAACGGTCATTCTATTAAAGAAGAACCTGTTATTTGTAAAAAAATGATGGCGTATATCCCAGATAATCCAGATTTGTATGAACATATGACAGGACTTCAATATATTAATTTTATTGCTGACTTGTTTGAAATTCCTACAAAAATACGCAAGGAGAGAATACAAAAATACGGTGATTTATTTGATATGACTGATCATCTTTCGGGGATTATTTCTTCATATTCACATGGAATGAAGCAACGAACAGCCATTATTTCTGCACTTGTACATTCTCCCAAACTGTTGATTTTAGATGAACCTTTTGTTGGGCTAGATCCCAAAGCAACTTTCCTACTAAAGAAAATTATGCATGAGTGTGTTTCAGATGGAGGTGCTATTTTCTTTTCAACCCATGTATTGGATGTTGCGGAAAAATTATGTAATAAGATTGCCATTATCAAAAATGGAAAGTTAATTGCAAGTGGCAATACAGGAGACGTCAAAGGTGATGAATCATTGGAGGCATTTTTCATGGAGGTGCAGAACAATGAGTAACATTTGGATACTGCTTAAAGCGCAATTGATTAATTTCTTTCCTATTAACGAGATTAGAGATTCACGAAATAAAAAACAAAGTTCAATGGCTATTGCGAGTTTTGGCATAATAACTCTTTCCTTATTTTGCTTTGTTTATAATATAATAACAGCGAAAACATTGGTACACGTCGGACAGCAGAACTTGATTCCAGCATATATGGTATCTGTCTCAAGTTTTTCAATATTATTTTTGACAGTATTTTATTCGAATGGCATTTTATTTGGCAGTCGAGATATGGAAATTCTCCAATCCTTACCTGTTAAAAGTTCGTATATTATCACCAGCAAGTTCATGTTTATGTACTTATTGAATTTTTTAATAGGCTTGATGTTTATGCTTCCGGGTGGAATTATATGGGGCTTTAACGGAAGTTTAAACCTCCTACAGATTATATTGTATTTTACTTCTATAATTTTTGCCCCTTTGATCCCCATGTGTATAGCGGCATGCATGGGACTCGTTATTGTTGTCGCTTCATCTTTTTTTAAAAGAAAAAATGTTATCTCTCTTATTTTTTTATTTGCGATGCTAGGTATAATTGGATATTTTGCATTATCAGCTTTGCAATCAGGTGATGAAAGTAGTATTGGGGTTACTCTGGCTAAGCAAATTACTGGACTGTATCCAATTTCTAGACTATTTATGTCATACTACAATTTTCCAATGTACTATGGGATGGGATTTTATATAGTTCTTTCAATAGTCGTCTTTTATCTATTTGTCAAAATTGCTTCGTTGAAGTATGGACTACTTAATACACTTGCCAATACAAAATCAAGTTATGCTAATGACAAAGTATCTTATGAAAGAAAATCGGTATTTTTTTCCTTGTATCAAAAAGAGCTTGGACGATTTTTAAGTTCTTATATGGCAGTCTTGAATGCTGGGCTTGGAGTGATTCTTTTATGTGTCTTTAGTATATGTTTCCTGTTTAATTCTGTCGGTCAAATAGGAAATTCAGCAGGAATTGAAAATATAAATGAGTATCTTTCAAACTTAGCTCCCGTCTTTATTGCATCTATGCTTTCACTCAGTTGTCCAGCAGCTTCATCTATATCTTTAGAAGGTAAAAATATTTGGATTTTGAAAAGTTCTCCAGTTGAAGTGAAAACGATTTTAAATGCTAAGATAGCTGTCAACCTTACACTTCATTTGATTGGATATATGATTTCTGTATCTGTATTTATGCTGAAACTTGATATGAGTCCTATTCAAGTTATGAATCTAGTTATTGTTCCTATATGTTACTCCCTTTTTATAATGGTAATCGGAATTTCATTAAATAAAAAATATCCCAACTATGATTGGGACAGTGAGATGATAGTTGTCAAACAAAGTCTTCCTGTTATTGTAACTGGAATTATTAGTATGATTGCGCTCATTACGCCTATTTTGCTTAATTGGATGTTTAAACTTCCGATTATATTTGTTTTGCAGGTAGTAACAGTAATTTTACTGGCTATTTCGTTTGGGGTTTATATAAAAATGAGCAAGTTAAATTTTATCTAGTTAAAGGAGGAAAATAAGATGAAAAATAGACTGTTAAAAGATATTTTGGTGTTGTTGGTAATGATGGTTATCATAGTCATTATTTGTAGGTTTCTCCCTGAGAAAGTTCCTATTCATTTCAATGCCAAAGGAGTTGCAGATATGTTTGCAAATAAATACTATCTTCTACTGGCTACAGTCATTCCATACTCTGCATATTGGAAGTTTGTTAGGGGGAAGGAAAATAAAAAGATTAAATGAAACCCCATCTATATTTACAGATTGCATCAAAATTAAGAACGACTATTTTAAGAGGTGATTATGCACCCGAACAACAAATTCCTTCAATAAGGAGATTAGCAGAAAAAGAGAAGTGTAATCCAGCAACCATCCAAAAAGCAATGAAAGTTCTCGAAAAACAGAATTTAGTTATTAGCTGTGGAACATTAGGATATTTTGTAAAGGCAAGCAATAAGGAAATAAAGGAGCTAAGATACCAAGAATCGAATAAGTCAGTGAAAATATTGTGTAAAAAACTAGCTGAGTTAGGATTTTCAGAAGATGAGATTGTCAATTTATCTATTAGAGAAGATACTCGAAGAAGTTGAATGGAAATTTAAGTAATGCCCCATACTGGCGATTTTAAGATATTAGATATATTAGATTGATAAGATTAATATTGCATTTAAATTAGGTGAGATGTATAATGTTACGTAAAAGTTATTAAAAGCCTAGTCGTATGTTGTTGATTTCATCTTGTTTTAGATGATTGACTTTTTAAATATCTCAAGGGGGTTCAGTCTGATGTATTTTATTGATTTTTTTAAACGTATAACGAGGAAGTCTAACATTCCAGTATTGATTTATTTGATACTAAATGTCTTTGTTATAGCCGGTATAATAAATTTTGTGTTAGTTAATGAAACTATACCTTTTTGGCAGTCGCTTTTAATAGGTCTTTCATTGTATGTTATTTCATTGTTTATTGCTCTATCTCCAGTAGGTGAATGGATTCTCAGACTGCAAAATGGTTGTAAAAAGATTAAGCGAGTAGATCAGATTAACTTTATTGAACCAATTTTTAGGGAAGTCTATGATAAAGCAAAAAGACTCAATCCTTCAATCCCTGATAATGTAAAGTTGTATATGAATAGTGATGAGGATCCTAATGCATTTGCGACAGGGAGACGTACCATCTGTATTACAGAGGGAATGTTATATATGCCTGAAAATCAGATTAAGGCAACTTTAGGACATGAGTTTGGTCATCTTGCTCATAGAGATACGGATTTAATCCTAATTGTTGTAGTAGGTAACCTTATTGTTAGCACATTTATATTAGGTATCCGTTTAGTTATTGATTTAATCCATTTTATTTTTTGGATTTTGACACTTTTTATTGGTGGTCCTGAAGGAGTCTTTGCAGCTATTTTGAATTATTTGTATCATGCATTGATTACTGCGATTGTCGTTGGACTAACGTGGTTATGGACGAAAATTGGTGTCCTTCTGGTTATGAAATCTAGCCGAGAAAATGAATATGAGGCCGATGAATTTTCATTCAATCTTGGTTATGGGAATGAATTATGTGTTCTTTTAGATTCTATTAGTGGTTCTCATGGCAAAGGATTGTTTGCTAATTTAGCAAGTAGTCATCCTGACAAGAATGATAGGATTGCAAGACTACAGAATTTGGGAGCAACCTATAAATCGACTTTTTGGGGATAATACTCAAAGGAATAAAAAGAATACAGATATCATATATTAGAAGTATTTTTCTATTTTTAAAGCAGTTAACCAATTGGTTAGCTGCTCTTATTTTATGACTTGGAATTTACTGTGTTGAGGTATATCAAATTATGGGTTTGTAAGAGGATATTGTCTTTGGGTTCAAAATTGAACCAGCTTAGGTTTAGTTAGTTATAGTTTTCAAAATTATAATACTCTTCTCTAGTTTTATTTCGTATATGAATTGCAATCGGTGTGATGAGTAGGTATAGCAGGGTTAAAATAATAAAAAATCCGATATCGGCATCTAAAAATACATAAACGATATTAAAGCCAAAATGCATGAAAATAGAATAAATCAGATTATTATATTTTTCCAAAATAATATTCATACAAATAGTAATAGATGTAATCACAACTATATTAGCAATAATATAAGGAACCGCACGCCAGTCCGTAAATTTTGAATCTACAACCCACAGAAGTGTGTGCCAGAAACACCAGACTAGGCCTTGATAGATAGAGGATTTTAAAAAATGATATTTTTTATTAAATTCTTCTCGCATATAACCACGCCACCCTAATTCTTCACCAGTCGGACCTGATGTAAATGATAAGAATATACTTAGTGGCAATGATACGGTTCCTAGATTGATGTAGGAGAACATTGTTTTTTGGGTCATTAGTGAGTAGATGAAGAGTGATAATATACTGAGCCCAAATGTAAGACCAAATGAAGATAGAAGTGGGAGTAATGACACTTTATCAGAGAAACACCGCTTAAGGAAAGTTGTTCTTTTCTCATCAGTTCTGAAATACTTCCATCCAAATAAAAGTAGGTATGATGGAGACCAAGCGACAATATTTCGTACAATCCACATGATAACAGGTGGAACCTTAAATAATAAACTTGCAGGAGCTGCTACAAAAATAATGAGTGCCCAAACAAGGACATAAGAACTGATGATGTATCTTTTTAAATAATTTACATTCATTTAGTTATCCTCTTTCTTCAGCTGTATAGATAACGAGTTCACTCTTAATTCCATTCAATTCAATTATATTATCTGAATCGGGTGAACCGAATGGTTCAGTTTTTTGCCCATTTTTTTCATAATAAATGTTTGTTCCAATCCCTTTAGCAACAGCAGTAAATAGGCTGTTTTCAGGAATACGAATTCTGGATGTTGCTGAAATCTGATTAATGTCAATTTCACCGTTTAATGAATGACATAATACTTCCATATCAAGATTACAGTTTATTTCTACTTTACCTGAAATATCTTCTAGGGTAATACGAGATGTTTTAAGGTCAAGTTCGATATTGTCACATTCTAGGGAGTGAATTTCTACAGACTCTGCACGAACCGCACATTCAATGTGACTAATATAGCGAGTTGGGATTTGCACAAAGATACTGACAGTTTCTTTAGCCGTTGCCTCTGTTACACCATTGTAACGTTTTACATCTAGGTCAATTCTTTTTCTACTATCATCAATTTTTACTTTAAAATCATTTTGAAGTGTAGGAAGAAGATTGGATACCAGACGAACTCGAATTTTTTCTCCCTTGTATCCGGATAATACAAACTTTTCTGCGCCTCCAAATTTCATATCATAGCTCTTGATCTTATCGATATCATACTCTGTGATACTCTCAAAAAGATATTCGCTTGTCTTAAGACTAGTTCTTTCATTACAGATTAGCTCATCGATAGAGATGTTAAATAGGTTTGAGATGGATATCATATTTTCGATATCTGGAATTCCAGCACCAGTTTCCCACTTTGTTACAGCCTGTCTTGATACACCGATTTTTTCAGCTAAAAGTTCTTGTGACATCCCTACTTGTTTACGTATGGATTTTAATTTTTCAGCAAATGTCATGTTATATGACCTCCTCTATTTTCTATGATGTAATTTGTCATAAAGTAGCAATATGACTGATTTTAGTATAGAATAAACGAAGATTACAGCACAAGCAGGTATCGGTTGCATTCTCATTATTTTTGCTACTTTGCGTGGCATTCACTGTTCTGACGCGGATTTTTAGCGTTTTTTATCATAGTTTTATTAAAATATAGATGTATACTGAAATCATACGTTGTGGTATTTTTACAGTTTGAACGTGATAAGTCTTAATTGAAGAATCTAGTAGAAGTCTACAGTAAGGAGTTAAAATATGAAATTTCATGAATTTGGTGATAAAAATTTGCCTCCCATTTTATTGATACATGGTGGGGGTAGTTCCTGGTGGAATTACCTTAGGCAAGCTCGCATCCTATCTCATAAATACCATGTCATTCTACCAACACTCAATGGTCACGGAGAGGAGTATCAAAAGGATTATATATCAACGGAAGATTCGGCACAGGAAATTCTGAACTATGTCCGACAGAACTGTGGTGGAAAATTATTTGCTGTGGGTGGAGTCTCACTTGGTGGTCAAATTGCCATGGAACTTTTGTCATTAGACAGCGATATAGCTGAGAAGGCAATCATAGACGGGAGCCTCTGTATTCCTCAACTAAGGTTAGCGAGATTTTGCATCCTACTGGTATCATTATTCGGTAAACTGATGTTCAGTAAAACCGCGTGTAAACTTCAGTTAAGCATCATGAATAAAATCTATCCTCAATTAGCTTATCCAGACGAGATAAAAAATTATTTTATGGAGGATATGCCAAGGACGCCTATCAAAACATTAGTGACCATCTATAAAACTTATATGGGGCACTACAAATTGAATAGTAGGATTTCCCAAAGTAAGGCGCAGGTTCTCTATATTTATGGTGAAAAAGAATTGAACGGTGTTAAAGAATCAGCTAGATTATTTCAGCAGTTGCATCCCAACACTATCCTGTATGAAGCAAAGGGGTGTAATCACGGCTATTTATCAGCCTACCTACCCCAAGTGTGGATTGACTTGGTTGTTCCATTTTTTGAGAATAATGATTAAATAAATACAAAAACCACCCCACAAGCTACAACTTGTGGGGCATTTTCTTATATTATTTTTTCACTTATAAAATAACATCTGTTTTTTCAACTTTATAGAGGGCTATTCCCATGATTAGGGTCAAGATGAGAAGAATTAAAACAGCAGGGGTCCAAGAGTTAAAGAGTTGTTTGCTTGAACCAAACAGGACTGGTCCAAGGGCCGCAAAGATATAGCCTCCAGTTTGGGCTAAACCTGATAGTTGGGCTGTTTTTTCAGGGGTGCTAGCCTTCATTGAAAAGGCAACCATCATGTAAGGGAATAGGACACTAGCTGAACTTCCGATTAAGAGGTTAAGGACCAACCAATACACAAAGCTGTCTGTATTGACTAGAAGCATGGCAACTCCGATGAGTCCTGCTAGGACGGTAATCACTAGCATCAAATGGCGGTTACGATTAGAAAGTTTAGTGATTAGGCTAGGAACAATCATAGAGAATGGAATACTCGTCAGTGTGAAAACGGAAGCTAGAATTCCGGCATTGGCTTCGCCGACACCAGCTTGAGTGGCCATTGTTGGAAGCCAAGTGATAGTGGTATAGAAGAAGAGTGACTGTAATCCACCGAAAATCATGATGGCCCAAACTTTGCCGCTCTTATACCAACTGCCTGAGTTTTCGCTAGTAGAAGTATCTTGTTCTAAATAATGATTGTGGCGTACATTAGGAAGCCAAACCACAAGAGCCATGGCACAGACTGCTGTCAATACCCAGACCAAGCCTTGCCATGAGGTTGCCTTAGTGATTGGAACGGCTACCGATGAAGCCACAGCTGTGGACAAGCCCATGGCTGTAATGTAGAGTGTGGTTAAGAATCCTAACTGATTTGGCTCATTAGCCTGAATTAGGCTTGGGAGAAGAACGTTGATAAAGGCAATTCCAGCTCCGACTAAAAGCGTTCCCACATAAAGAAGAGGAAGGTTAATGGTACGAAGAGCAGAACCAAGGGTCATCACAATTAAAACACCGAGAAAGAGTCTTTCAATACCAAAGCGTTTGGCCCAGCTAGCCGCAAAAGGCGAGAATATGGCAAAGGTCAAGAGAGGTAGACTTGTCAAGAGACCGAGAGAACTGACCTCAACTCCTAGACCAGAAGCAATGTCTGATAAGACAGTTGACAAGGTTGTGAACGGGGCCCGCAAAACGATCCCTAGAAGAAGGATTCCAGGGATTAGAAAATGTGAATGTTTCTGTTTCATAAAGCATCTCCATGTTTTATAAGGGTATTTAAATTGATAAGAATATGACACTAATGCGTCACTTTCATCTTACCATAAATGATGGGGACAATGAAAGCGATTACGCTAGGTTATCGAAAAGAAAGAATCTTTAGTTTTAAAATCTTATTCTGCTGATTATCAAATAGCATAGTCTGATTTTAAAAAGACCGAACATCTAGTCCAGCCTCTTTTCTATGTCTTATTAAATTTCATACCCCATAAGGAGTCCGCCTTCTTCGGCATAAAAACTACAAAGTCCAGAAGTAGGAAGGACTTCGATGCTTGCTTGGGTAAATTTTTCACGAATCAATGCAGAGAATTGCTCAATAAATTTGTCATTGTTGCGGTGGGCAATCGTAATATGTCCACCTGTATAACCTGCCTTGATCAATTCATCAAAGGCAGCTTTGATAGCTTTCTTTTGGCCACGAGCTTTTTGAAGTAACTCAAGGGTACCAGTCTTACTAGCTTCACCGACCATACGGATATTGAGAAGTCCAACAACGGTGCCAACCAGTTTGCTTAGACGACCATTCTTCACCAAATTATCAACTTTGGCTAAAACAAAGAGCAACTTAGTTTTGGCTTGGTAAGCTGTGATGGCATCAAGGACTTGGTCAAAATCAAGGCCTTCAGCGACTAAGTAATTGAGCTTACGAACGAGCAGGTCGACCTCGCCACCAGCTGACAGGCTATCAATCACGTGAATCTTAGTATCAGGATGCTCTTCCAGATAAATTTTCTTAGCGATTTCAGCACTATTGTAGCTACCAGAAAGGGTTCCAGTGATCGTCACGACGACTATATTGTCCGTTCCTTCAAAGGATTTCATATAATCATCAGGACTCGGACAGGCAGACTTAGAAGCAGTCGTAGTTGCATACATTTCCTCCATCATTTGATCAATATTGAGTTGGGCATCATCCCTGTAAATGGTTTCGCCCACTTGGATAGTCAAAGGAACACTGACAAACTTCGTATCTGGTGCCAGATTGTCTAAAGAACGGTAGTCACAGCCTGAATCCGCAATAATTTTCCATTTCATCAGTTCATACCTCATAATTGTATAAAAATGTACATTGACAAGTAGTATGTCTTCTTTTACAATTATATCATGAAGTACAATGCTATCCAAGTAGATATCATCAGGTGAGACAGATAGAAAGTAAATGTTATGGCAGAAAGAAAAATATCCGAGAAATCCTTGGAAAATCTCAAACGATTTAACCGAGAAAACAATGCGATTACACGAGAATCCATCGAAATCTCTCTCCTACAATTATTGGAGAAAAAAGATCTGAAAAAGATCACCATCTCTGAGCTGGTTCAGCGTGCTGGGGTCTCTCGCGCGGCCTTTTACCGCAATTATGGATCAAAAGAAGAGATTCTTGAGTCTATCTTTCAATCTAGTATCGCAAAAATTACCAAGTCTTTAGATGGCTACAACCTCAAGACAGATCTCTACCAAGTCTGGGTCTATCTTTTTAAGGAAGTTAAGAAAGAAGCTAAGATTATCAGCCTGGCCATTGATTACAATTTTGAACGGCTCTTGACCAAGGCAGTCTATGACTTTTTAGAAAAACGAAATGGCAGCTCATCAAATGGCGCTGGCAGCTACCTCAATTCCTTCTGGAGCTCAGCCATTGTCTCTGTCATCTCCAAATGGATCAAGGATGGCATGAAGATTCCCGCTGAGAAAATCGCGACCCTAGGCCTTCCTCTCTTCCCACAAAAGAAGAAGTAAGAACCACCGATAGGTGGTTTTAAAGTAAACTGCCCCTCTCCATAACTAGCCCAAATGAATAGATAGAACTATACATAGATTATTCAAAGGACAAGAACGATGATGGAAGAACGAATTCTTGCTGCTAAGCAGTATGTGAAAACCTTATTTGCTGATCGAGCGGATGGCCATGATGTAGAGCATACCCTCCGCGTCTATACTAATGCTATGAGAATCGCACAAGCAGAAGGTCCATGTGATCTGGAGATAGTGGGCTTGTCAGCTCTTCTTCACGATGCTGATGATGATAAATTGTTTCAAACAGAGAATCATGCGAATGCTCGTAAGTTTCTAGAAGAGATCGGTACTCCTAAAAACCAAATCGAGCAGATTTGTCGGGTAATCAATGCTGTTTCTTTCAGCAAAAATCGCGGTAAACATCCAGAAACCTTAGAAGGCAAGATTGTCCAGGATGCAGACCGGCTCGATGCGATAGGAGCTGTAGGAATTGCGCGAACTTTTTCCTATGGTGGCCACAAAGGGAGACCCCTTACTGATACCGTCCAACATTTCCACGACAAGTTGCTCCTCTTAAAAGATGAAATGAACACGGAGACTGCCAAACAAATGGCAGAAAGTCGCCATCAATTTTTAATCACCTTTCTAAAAGAACTAGAGAAGGAATTGGACTGAGTGAAATATTGAAATTAACTTTTATAAAAGACTTATTTGAAAGAAAGATATGCTAAATCAACTAATAAAGAAACCTATTTTAAGTTGTTCAATTATATTTGTTATCTGCTCAGTAGCAAGGCTATTCGAATACTTGTATATGAGGACAGATGATACTTTTTTATCGGAGAATTTTCTACACAAACTTTTTGGAATACTTTTATTGTGGGGAATTCTTTCAATTAGCAAATTAAGATGGATAGATATTGGTTTTACACCTAATGGAATTATAAGAGGTATAGGAAATGGCCTGCTCTTTGGTTTAATGTGCTCCATCTTCGCATATACAGTTGAGTGTGTTGTTCTCTTGTTTCTTCATGGCAATGTTCACTTATCGTTTTATGCCAGTGGTTTTTCCTTAACAAACGAAAAAGGATCACAAGCACGCATCTTGTTTATCATGTTAAGTGTGTTATTTAACCTGATAAATGTGTGGATGGAAGAAGGAGTTTTTCGTGGCCTTTTCACAAAAATTCTGGAAGGGATTTCTTACCGTAAGAGTCTATTCTTTATAGCCTTCCTATTTGGAATATGGCACTTGGCAATGCCGTTCAGAGATTATCTTCAAGGAGAATCTTCACTCTTAAATCTTATTACCATGGGGATTGGCTATGTTATCCTAGCGGGAATGATGAGCATCAAATGGTCCTTACTTTACAAAATGACAGGTTCCTTGTGGCTAGGACTAGGAGATCATCTTTTCAACAATCTTGCTTCA
>ERZ857693.2118-NODE-2118-length-21083-cov-5.648802_pt1 | contig 21083 bp, 19 predicted proteins | sample MGYA00519765_ERZ857693 | MGnify/ENA primary metagenome ERZ857693 (study PRJEB31778, sample SAMEA3449354) | human gut metagenome | biome: human gut; feature: human-associated habitat; material: faeces | place: United Kingdom | collected 2010/2012 ... | reverse complement strand
CCTGCATTCACATTATCTTTCTTACTTGCTGCCATGCTATTCTAATCCTTTCTAAATAATAAAATTAATAATAAAATTAATAAAATCTATAATACTGATAAAATATTCTTTCTCGTATCATTAGTATAGCACATTTGTTCTTCAAAAACAAGCGTTCGCAAAAATTTGTTCGTATTTTATCGATTATCTACCTTTTCCGGATAAAGATCATGATTTACAAGACGATCCATCGCCACTTTTTCCCACATTGTTCCCGGCTTTCCATAGTTGGTATACGGATCGATCGATATTCCTCCTCGCGGAGTAAACTTGCCCCACACTTCAATGTACTTTGGCTCCATAAGCTGAATCAGATCCTTCATAATGATATTTACACAATCCTCATGGAAATCCCCATGATTTCTAAAACTGAATAAATACAACTTTAAAGACTTGCTCTCTACCATCTTCACATCCGGGACATAGGAAATATAAATCGTCGCAAAATCCGGCTGTCCGGTCATTGGACAAAGACTTGTAAACTCCGGGCAGTTAAACTTTACAAAATAATCATGATCTTGATGTTTATTTATAAAAGTTTCCAGCATTTCCGGTGCATAATCCTGCGGATACTTTGTTTTCTGATTTCCAAGGAGAGTCACTCCCTGTAATTCTTCCTTTTCTCTGCTCATATATTTCTCCATTTTTACTTTTATTATTATTTACTATTTATTTCATTCCAATTTACAAAAAACGTCCCTGCACTCCGAAATCATCACAGTACTGAAATGTAGTATATACATTTTCTTTTGGTACTTTCAAGTCTTCTTCCATAATTGCAAAAATCGCTTCATTGAACTTTTCACAATCCGTTCTTGTCACTCCTGTTTTAAAAACAACATGAACATATGCTCCATATTCAAGGAATTCTCCTCCTTTGTAAATATGTTCATCAGAAGAAATAGACACCATAAGGCCTGCTGCCGTCTTTCCCGGTACTGTTGTGATTGCCTCCCCTAACTTCTCTGTAAGAATTCTTTCCTGTTTTCTTGATGCCTGCTTTGCTAACTTTACTTCAATATATGGCATAATATATCCCCCTTTTCTTTTTCTTTTACTTTTCCTTAATGCAGTTCCGGAACCGCATTCTTATAAGTAGTAAAATGATAGATCAGATCAAAACAATATCTCTCTTCACTTTTTTCTACTATACTCCAGTTTTCTTCTTTATCAAGATTCGGCATCCATGTATCTGCCTGATATTCATAATCAAGACGGGTAATATATGCCGTATCACAATAAGGAAGCAACATATGATAAATACTTTCTCCACCTGTTACAAAAATACTTTCTGTGTCATATTTGGAAAGTTCTTCCCACAATTCTTCTTCGCTGTGAACAACAATCGCTCCTTTTCCATTATAATCTTTTTTATGTGTTAAAACAATATTAACTCTATTCGGAAGAGGTTTCCCTCCTGGAAAACTTTCTAAAGTCTTTCTTCCCATAACAATAACATTTCCTGTTGTCATTGCACTGAAGTTCTTCATATCTTCTGAAATACGTACTAAAAGTTCTCCATCTTTTCCAATAGCCCAGTTTTTATCTGCTGCTGCAATCAGTTTCATTTTTCTCCTCCTATCATACTCTACGCTTTCGGAATCTTTTCACAAAAGTAAATGCAGTGAGAACTCCGAAAGTACATCACTATTTATATTGCAATCGGAATATTCTTTATCTGTGGACCGGCCTGATAATCTTCAATCATAAAATCATCTACTGTAAATTTATAAAAATCCTTTACCTCTGGATTCAATGTAACTTTCGGTGCCGGATAAGTTGGCCTCTTTATCAGTTCCTTTATGATTGGGATATGACGATCATAAATATGCGCATCAGCTATCACATGGACAAGTTCTCCCGGCTCAAAACCACTTACCTGTGCAAACATCATAAGCAATGCTGCATACTGTACAACATTCCAGTTATTTGCTGCCAGAATATCTTGTGAACGCTGATTTAATATCGCGTTTAGACGATTGCCGGTTACGTTAAATGTCATGCTGTACGCACATGGATAAAGATTCATCTCGTGAAGATCTTCATGAACATAAATATTCGTCATAATCCTGCGGCTAAACGGATTCTCTTTTAAATCAAATAATACTCTGTCTACCTGATCCATCTCTCCTTCTTTATATTTATGCTTCTTACCAAGCTGATAACCATATGCTTTTCCGATCGAACCGTCTTCATCGGCCCATTCATCCCAAATATGGCTATTTAAATCATGTACATTATTAGATTTTTTCTGCCATATCCATAAAATTTCGTCAATTGCCGAACGAATATATGTCTTTCTGAGGGTAATTGCCGGAAATTCTTTCGATAGGTCATAACGATTTACCACACCAAACTTTTTAATGGTATATGCATACGTTCCATCCGGCCATTTTGGTCTTACCTTTTCCCCTTCTGTACTATAACCATTTTCTATAATATCACTGCACATATCAATAAACAACTTATCTGCATAGCTCATATCGTAACTTCTCCTTTTTTAATCCTTATGTAATATACTCCTGGAATCTGTTTATGCTTTACTTTACTCCAAAAGTATATGTATTATCATTATTCGAAATCATATCGTATATTGTCAAACTGATTAGTAATTGATTTTCTTTTTAAAAAGTATTAGAATAAAATATAACAATCATACCAATACTTTCATTCGGAAGATTCTTCATGGGAATGCCTGAGGAATCAGAACCGACTGAATACAGAAAGGGCGTAATTATGAAAAAACATCGTATTATTTCAATTGCGTTATCCGTAATCGGTATCGCAGCAACAGTATCTCTGGCAGTATATCTTTTAAAAGACCGCATAAAAGGTTGTCCATTCTGCGGTAACAACTCTTCTGATGAACCCGAAGAAGATATCTTTGATTCCGATCTTGATGATTTAGAAGAGTTTGTTCCAGTAGAAAAAGAAGAAAAACCTTCTTCCCAGACAAAGATCCGTCGAGGATACATTCCATTAAAATTCCATTCCCATGAGGAAGAGGAAGCTTAATTTTTAAGATCATTATTTTATCTATTGTACTTTATTTATAATGATTTTCGGGAGGCTGCAGGATTTATCTTGCAGCCTTTAACATTTCTTTTAATTCTTCTACACTGAAGGTATAGTGAGAATTACAGAAATGACAATTCACTTCGATTGGCTTTCCTTCTTCGATCATATCGGTGAGTTCCTTTTTTCCTACACTGACCACTGCCCTTGATACTCTTTCTTTTGAACAGTTACAATAAAACTCTGTCGGAATTTTATCTTCAATTGTCATATCCATTCCTTCAAACAACTCTGCCATCATATCTTCCGGTGTCTCTCCTTTGTCAAGATGTGAAGTTACAGAAGTAAAGTCTTTTAATCGTTCTTCTAACGCTGTGATAACTTCATCGCTGGCAAATGGCATCATCTGAATCATAAAACCTCCGGCCTGTCTTACCGTATTCTCCTTATTCATGAGAACCCCTAATGCTACTGATGTAGGAATCTGTTCAGAAGATGCAAAATAATAAGTCAAATCCTCTGCAATTTCTCCGGTAATCAGGTTTGTCTGTCCAGAATACGGTTCTTTTAAACCAAGATCTTTAATTACAGTAAGAACACCATTTCCGATTGCTCCGCCTACATCAAGCTTTCCCTGGGCATTTGGAGGAAGCATAACATCTTTATTATAAACATATCCCTTTACCCTCGCCTTCGCATCAGATGTCACAACAAGCCCGCCCATAGGACCGTCTCCCTTAATCTGAACCGTAACAATATCGCTGTCATTCTTACACATACTTCCCATCATTGCTGTTCCTGTCATTAATCTTCCAAGCGCTGCTGTAGCAATCGGACTTGTGTTATGAATCTGTCTTGCTTTCTCTACTAATTCCTTTGTATTCGCAGCAAAAAAACGTACCTGTTTGTCAGCTGCCATACCTCTTATAATATAATCACTCATTCTAATTCCTCCTGTTTTTTCCATGTTCCTGCGCAACTACCACGATCCGGCCACTATCCGGCTGTGGAGCCTGCATCGTATATTCCTCATAGGCCTCTAAAAAAATCAGACCACTTTCTTCTAATAATTGTTTTATTTCATCAAGCGTATATCCCCTCTGGATATGCTCTTCCTGAAATTTTTGGTAAATGTCTCCTTCTTCCTGTACAAATACTTTAAGATCAATATCATTCAAATGACTGTCCTCATCGTATTCATTAAACCAGATGAAACTAACATCTTCCCTATCTTCTGCAATCACTGTCTCTCCGATCAGCTCGCGGTATTTATATTCTGTATTGAAATCAAAAATAAATAACCCTTCCGGATCAAGATAATTATTTACCAACTGAAAAACTTTCCTTAATTCTTCCTTTTTTGTAATATAATTCACGCTGTCACAAACAGAAATTACTGCTTTTACCGTCCCATACAATTCAAACTCTCTCATATCCTGTAAAAGATAGAGGAAATCCTGTGAAGTCTTTTCTCTGGCAATCTGCAGCATCTCTACAGAATTATCTACTCCAATCATATCAAATCCAGCTTTGCCAAGCAAAGTCATCATCTTTCCTGTTCCACATCCAAGTTCTAATACCAGACCTTCTGTTATCTTTCTGTCCTGCAAAAGATTTAAAATAAATTGTGCCCACTCTTCATAAGGCACATTATCCATGAGTTCATCATATACTCTGGCAAAATTTTCGTAACTTCCCATTTATTTTTCCTCGATTTCTTTTCCTATCGTTTCCGTCACATAGTTTCGTCTGTTTTTAATGATCGAATCTTTAATGTGCTCTCGGAATCTTTATGTGCTTGATTTTGTGAGTACATTTTATAATAACGGAGCAAAAATCCGCAAAATTCCCTGTAGCAATAAAAAAAACATATTTTTTTTGCACATTTCTTCTGTAATGTGGTTACAGTCTTCTAACGTATCTAATATGTCCTGCTTAATAGCCATGACTGTATCACAATCATATAAGAAAAGCCCATTTTCAAAATGTAAATACAAGCTACGGTAATCAAGATTAATTGTTCCGACTGTTGCAATCTTATCATCACAGACAGCACACTTTGCATGAACAAATCCCGGTCTGTACTGAAAAATCTTTACGCCTCCTTCTACAAGCTGAGGATAATAAGACTGTGTTACAAGGAAGATCATCTTCTTATCAGGTATTCCCGGTGTAATAATCCTTACATCAACCCCACGCTTTGCTGCCAGGATCAAAGCCGTAACGACTTCATTGTCGATAATAAGATACGGTGTGAAAAAATAAATATATTTCTGTGCGCTGTTGATCAGATTAATGTATACACTCTCGCCTACAAATTCTGAATCGAGGGGATGATCCGAGTAGGGAAGAACAATTCCCCTTTCTTTTTCCGGCAATAACGCTACCTCTTCCAAAGAAAACTTCTCATAGTCAAGCTTTTCTTTTTTCGGTGCAAATGCATTCCACATCTGTAAAAACATCTGTATCATACTGTATACCGCTTTTCCCGTTATTCGCACTCCATTATCTTTCCAGTAACCAAATCTCTGCTTCTCATTAATATATTCATCTGCAAAATTAATCCCACCCGTAAATGCAGCATTTCCATCAATTACAAGAATTTTTCGATGATCTCTGTTGTTAAATACGGTAGAGAAAACAGGAATATATCTGTTAAAAACTACACACTTGATTCCTTTTTTGCGAAGAGAATCTGCATAATGTGATGGAAGATTAAAAATACATCCCACATCATCATACATAACCCTTACATCGACTCCTGCCTTTACTTTTTCCTCTAAAATGTCAAGAATCGTGTTCCACATAATCCCTTCTTCTATAATAAAGTATTCCAGATAAATATACTTCTGCGCTTTCTTCAGTTCCTCAACCATAATACGAAAACATTCTTCTCCAGAAGGATAATAATCTACTTTTGAATCTTTATATGCTGGAAAGCCTGACTGATGTTCCAGATAATAAATCTGCGATGCTGTACTCCCGTCTGTAAGCTTCAATTCTTCTTCAATCTGTGGGTCAATTTTTAAATGCCTCTCGCTCTCTTCTATCATGGGTTCTAACTTTTTACGAAGATAAGATATTGGTTGTTTTCCACCTATTGTAAGATATAAAAGCCCGCCAAAGAGCGGAAATAACAATATGACAATAACCCACACCAGTTTCACTGACGGATTATCACTCCGGTTCATTATATATATAACAACTAAGATGCTAAGTATTTTAAATGCAGCTGTAATATACTGACTGTAAGATGTAAATTTAAGAAATAATCCAACAAACCATAAAACCTGCAAAAAAATAAGAAAAGTCACAATAACGATACGTTGTGATAGAAATTTCAAAAATTTACGCATTCTCTCCTCTTCTTTCCTCTAAATTCATGTATTTCAAATAGAACGCACGTGAGGATTACATTCTCACTGAGACCAATTTATTAATTACTCGCCACTTATGGAAGTGAGAATTTTCTCGACTGAGATAAACTTTTTCAATGAAAAAGAATATAAATAAATCTCACTGACTCTTTTTTCTAAAATCTGCTCAAGGGCTGCTTTATAATATAACATCTGATTCCCGTATCGGTCAAGAAGCTGCTGCTCTTCCCCTTCTTTAATCTGGTCTGTCTTATAGTCAATTAAACACAGATGATTCCCCATATCTGCACAGGCATCTATCACACCCTGTACAACAACCGTATCCTCTGCTTCTGTGTCCTGATTAATCAGAGAAACCGGCAGCCCTACTGTAAATGGGAGTTCTTTTTTTACTTTACCTGCCTCATCCATTTTGCGTATTTTTTCGCCTTGTTCCGAAAATAAAAATGCTTCTATTCCCCGATACAGCCACTTAGCGGAAATCTGTTTTGATTCAGGATAATTCTGTTCTAAGTCAGTAATCCAATCAAAAAGCTGTTTTTTCGTCTGAATTTTAGCAAATGGAAGCATTTCCATTATTTTATGAACGATGGTTCCCTTCGCCGCTCCACCGACTTCTTCTCGTTCTTCTTTAAGAAACTGTGGGATAATCCTTTCTTCCTCGTCCGGCTCATACACGATACTCTCTTCATTTGGAAGCGTTATCTGCGAAAGGGACTTTAACTCTGAAACAGAATACTTTCTCTTCCACTTTGTTGCTTCCATATTTGGATATACATGAGAAAAAGCTTTCTTAATCAGAGAACTGTCCTGCCCTTCTACGTATTCCTCCATAAAATGCCGATAGGAAAATGTAGCCTCTTCTCTTTCTCTGGCATTAAAAAGTTCTTCTATATCAGACCAGCTAAATAATCGTGCTTTCAGCCATATTTTATCTGTATTTTGAAATTGTTCTGCCATAACCGGAAGAATCCAATCCATCATACTTCCTGCACGCCATTTTTGCGCCTGTATACTTGCCCGCATCCCAGCTTCTAACTCTTCTGATTTTATCACCCCTGTAAGAATCAGCTTTCTCTTTGCTCTGGTCATTGCAACATATAAAATTCTCATTTCTTCTTCAAGGGTATCTTTCCACACTTTTTCCTGAATGGCTTTTTTCATCAATGATGGATGATGAAACCGTAGTGTTGTATTCACACATTCCATTCCGATGCCAAGTTCCGGATGACAAAGAACTGCCTTATTTAAATCCATACGATTAAATTTTTTAGACAAGCCGCTTACAAACACTACCGGGAATTCTAACCCCTTGCTTTTATGAATCGTCATAATCTTTACGACATCTTCCTCTTCCATACTGGTTCCGGCTTCTCCCATTTCGATTTCATAAGATTTAAGCTGCTTCATATAGCGATTAAAATAAAACAGGCCTTTAAATACCGTTTTTTCATAATCTTCTGCTTTTTTTAGAAGCATTAAAAGATTTTCTTTTCTCTTTTCCCCATCCGGCATAAGCTGCACATCATAGTAAAAACCTGTCCTCTCGTAAATATCCCACAACAATGTGCTAAGTGGCTGTTCCTTTTTTTGCTGTCTGAAATAGAGCAGAACCATAAGAAAATCCCGAATCTTTTTCTTTAATTCTTCTTCTGTTCCTTCCTGCATATAAAGACGCATAAAGTCATATAACGTATATTTCCCACGCACAGGTTCTTCAATGAGTACCCGGAGTTTCACCAGTTCTTCTTCTGTAAATTTTCCAATAGAAGATAACATGACCGATGCCATTGGAATATCCTGATATATATTATCTACAATAGAAAGATAATTCAACATGACTGTAATTTCTCTTGTCTGAAAATATCCTGTTTTATTATCACAGCTTACCGGGATTCCCTCTTGCTCTAAAAATTCAGCCATCGGTTCCATTCTTCCTGCCCCAGATCTTAACAGAATTACCATATCCCCATAGTGATAACCTTCTTCAATTAATTCTTTGATTCTTTTACAGATGACTGCACTTTCTGCCAAAATATCTTCCGGAACTTCTTTCAGTGCCGATGCACTGTCTTTTTGGAAAAATAAAATTTCCGAAGTTTCTTCATCCTGCATCATCGGACCACCATCTCCCGGACGAAGTGCTGTCTTTTCATTATAGTCAACTCCGCCAAACTCTTTTTCCATCAACTGCGAAAAAATATAGTTTGTGAATGTCAATACTCCCGGTGCACTTCGAAAATTATCCCGAAGTTCAATAGAAACTCCTGCATCAGCCTGCGATATATATTGGTCTTTTCTTCTTAAAAACAAATCTGGTCTTGCCTGTCTGAAACGGTAAATACTCTGTTTTACATCCCCTACAGTAAATAGTGAATTGTGTTTCTTATTCAACAACATTTCTAGTATTGTTTCCTGTACAAGATTTGTATCCTGGTATTCATCCACAAAGATCATCTTATACTTTTTTGATAATTCCTTTGCCGTTTCTGAAGGCTGTGCCTCTCCCTGTTCATCATAAGATTCTACTAAAAGTTCTAATGCAAAATGTTCTAGATCATCAAAATCATAAACATTTTTTTCTTTTTTACACAAAAAATATATCTCTGCAAATCGCTTTGTAAGAGTCATATATTCTTCTAAAAGAGGATATATTACTGCTGCTTCCCTCTGCAATTCTTCAGCCGATGCCGTAAATACATTCTCTTTCTGACTATTAATCTGTTCTCTTACCTTCTGATGAAACTCTTTTACTTCTTCATATAATTCCCACTCTTTTTCTTTTTTAGCTGCTCTTGGAAAAGAGGAAATAGATTTTTGAGATAAGACTTTATAATAACTATTGTAATCTTTCGCTTGTGTCAGAGAATCTATATATTCTTTCATCTCCTGAAGAAGTCCTGTATATTTTTCAGGAGAATCTTCAGTGACACTCTCTAAGAGTTGATACAGTTCTTCCTGTATTTGTAAACTTTCCTTTTGTGCTTTGGAAAGAAGAAGAGTCACTGCGGTAGAAGTATCCCAGCCATCTTTTCCTGCAAGAATCGCTGCCTCTTTCCCTGTCTTTTCAAACCAGCCGTCTGCATTAGGAAAACTGCGTGAAAAATGATACAAATCTTCGATCATTTCTTCAAGAACGGTATCATTCTTTCCCGGCGCATATGCTTCAACAAATTGTAGAAAGCTTTCTCTTCCTGAGGCATATGCTTCCTCTAATACCTGTTCTACTGCCTGTTGACGAAGCAGAAATAATTCCCCTTCTTCACCAATTCGAAAGGAAGGATCTATCGCAAGCTCATTATAATGTGTTCGAATGAGATGATTACAAAAACTGTGTATTGTTGAAATATCCGCCTGCCGGATCTTTCTTATCTGTTTTCTAAGATAAAGATTATCCGGATCTTTTTCCAGGCGTTCTTCTAATTCGGTTCCGATACGTTCTTTCATTTCCGCCGCTGCTGCATTCGTAAATGTCATTACAAGAAAACGATCTGCTTCTATCGGATGTTCTTTATCCATGATTAGTTCTGCCATACGACTTACAAGAACTCTTGTCTTTCCCGCTCCTGCTCCAGCAGATACCATGATATTTTTCCCTCTCAGAAATATTGCCTGTTCCTGTTCTTTTGTATAATTCATCTTACTCTCCCTCCTCTCTTATTTTTTCCAAAACTTCTTCTACAGATAAACTCTGAAAACTCTGATATTCATATCCCGGCAATTTCACATCAAATCCACATACATCGGCAAACGGACAATAATCGCAGGCTGTTCCCTTTTTATTTCGGTACGGTCTTGGACGAATTTCTCCTTTATAAATCCGTCCTCCAAGTTCAGCTGCTTTTCTTTTTGCATACCCGCCCATATAATGAAAATCCTGTGTTCCCATTACCGGAGAATTTTTATATGGTTCCCCTGACTTTTTCAGACGGACTGGCATAGACAGAAAGTCACCGTCAGGTGCCTCAAGTTTATTTAAAATATCTCCATCACTATTCGCCATTCCAGACATACGGAAATTTTTAAGCAGACTCTCTTCCTCTGCATGATCTGCTTTAACGATAGGATCTTGTAACTGATAATAGAACACACCGGCAGGAGTCACATCTTTCTTTGTTTCTTTATGATATATCTCCTCTGCTGCATTCATATAAATAATCAACTGTAGTTCCAATCCATAATAAAAATCTTCCATTTCAAACTTTTTAGCACCGGATTTATAGTCGATCACACGCATAAGAACCCTGTCATCTTCTTCACAGACATCCACCCTGTCAATCGTTCCTAAGAGAAACATTTTCCGTCCATTTGAAAGAGGCACTTCAGCCTCTCTTAATCGCTCCTGCTTTCCAAAGTGAAGTTCAAAACGATCCGGTTCAAATTCACTGTTCTTTAAATGTGCACGAAGAATCCCTATCGTCCTTCTCATAATTCGCTCTACTGTCTTTATCTTATATTGATTTCTTGAAGAACTGTAAAATACATCACCAAGATTCTCATCCATAGCAGTTTGCAATGCTTCCGAAATATATTCATTCTGCACCTTCTCCGGAATTGTTTTCCAGCTATAGTCTGAATCCTTCACCTTTTTTGAAAAAGTTTCCAATGCCTTATGGAAAAGATTTCCCAAATCCATCGGTCGAATCTTGTATTCTTCTCTTTCTTTTAATTCCAGACCATAAATACAATAATACTGATATGGACAGGCAGCAAATCGTTCCAGCCTGGTTACACTGCCTGAAATTTCTTTCCCATAAAGTTCTTCCATTAAATCTTCCGATAATTTTGGTTCCTCATATGATTCTTCCAGATACTGTCCATATTTTTCCAGATCTTTTTTCTTTTCTGAATACTGATTCCAATAATTTGCTAACATAAGAAAGGCTTTATTCTTTTTTATTTGTTCGGGATGGTGTTTCATTTGAAGAAGCCCCTGCAATAAAAACTCTCTGCTATCTTCCTCATTAAAATAATATCTTTTTTCTTCCTCTGGATATTTCTTTCTATTTAGCTTTGGAAAAAGACAACTTAAATTCTTTTGAAGAACAGAAGGCCGAAGTGCTGTCCCGTCACTATCCGTTAATGAATAAGAAAAATAGAGTTCTTCCGCTGGCTTAGAAAATGCCATATACATATAAAACTCATCTTCCATCGACTGCTCTAAAAGATTTTGTGACAGAGTAATTCCATATTGCTTTAAAAGTTCTTTTTCATCATCACTAATGATTCCTCTGTCTTCTAAATTCGGAGGAATCTTTCCGTCATTCATCCCTGTAATGAACAAAACTTTTATCTCATGCAGACGAGATCGTTTCAAATCTCCAAGCACGACCTGATCCATAGATAGCGGAACAACGCCAAGCCCCAGAGAGTCCAAACCGGCATCCATAATTTCTCCAAGTTCTTTTATCGTCATCTTCTCTTCCCCGAAAATCATGACGATCTTATCTATCAGCGAAATCAATAATTCATATAACTGTCTGTATTCTGTTGCTTTTACATAATCTCCTGCATCCTCTGCCTTTTGTGCACAGTAAGAAAACTTTTCTTCAAAAGCCAGTTCCGTCATTGTCAAATAGAGTGCTTTCATTTTATCTTTTACTGAAACTTCTTTATCCCTCATTACCTGACAGAAATGCTCAGTTTCTTTCATAAAACGTTCCTGCAAAGTATGCAGTTCTTTTACCATGGATTCCTCTTTGTTCTTTAAGCGCCGGACAAATGGTTTTTTCCACATAGAAAGTCCTCTGATACCTGCATAAAGAACATAGTTTTCCAGATAATCAGCTTCTTCGTCCATAAGATCAGACATTCCTGACTTCAGATAACGAAAAACACTCTCATAAGAATAGTCCATCTGTGCAAGATGGAATAGTGACCTTACTGCCTCAACTCCGGAATGATAGGATACCTTTTTTTTCGTATCTTCAAATACCGGAATATTTAAGATTGCAGCCTTTCGTTTAAACGCAGATGCATATTCTGCAACATCTCCGGAAAGAACAGCAAAATCCCGATATCGATATCCTTTTTGTCTCACAAGCTGTTCTATTTTATGCATAACATAATCTGCTTCTCCATCGGGATTACGGCATACTGTCATATGAATTCGTTCCGGAAAATCATCATATGATTCTTTGTTATTCTGGAATAAATGTTGTTCTAAAAAAGCAGCTTCCGGATTATTTATAAATCTTGGAGCGATTTTTTCTCTAAGATTAACTATCTCTTCTACTTCCTGCATATTTTCTTTACAAAGCATCAGCAATGCATCTGCTGTTTTCTTACTGGCATTGAATAAATCTTCCGACATTCCTTTTTGTCCCGGAATAAATTCAGGAATCGTCACCGTTACATTAATCTGATCAGCCACCTTGAGCAATTCTCTTAAAAAAGCAATCTGTACCGGTGTAAATCCTGCAAACCCGTCAAAATAAAAGACTGCATTCTTTAACATCGGCGCCTTCTCTGTAAATTCTCTGGCAATATCAAGAATCTGTTCTGTTACCATAAACCTTCCCTCTATTGCCTTTTCAAAATGCTCGTAAATTCTTCCAAGTTCTTCACATTTATTACAAAGAGATTTGTTCTCGTCTAACTGCTTTGTTACTTCTTCCACCTGTTTCCATGAAACACCATAACCAATAAACTCCATGAGCATTGATTTTAGTTCATCAATAAAACCTGGTTTCTTCATGCTTTTTTTGAAATAAAGGAAATTCCCTTCCTCTTCTGAAAGAATCTTTCTAAGCATCATCGATACGCCCAGATCTTCCAGTATTTCTTTTGGCTGATAATTACATTCTGCAAAAATACGATAGGACAGACGATGAAAGCTTAGTACATCTATATTAAAAAATCCATGTCTTGGATGCATCTTTACTATTTTACGCTGCATCTCCAGACTGAACTGTTCCGGTACAATAACATAATATTGTTTTTCCGGAATCTCTATAGAACGGCGGATCACTTCCTTCACCAGATATTCTGTTTTCCCCTGTCCACTTCTTCCTGTAATATATCTAAGCGCCATTCTCTATGCCTCGTTCCAGTTACTGAGTTCTTCTCTTAATACAGCTAACAGATCACTTTCCGGTATCTTTCGGACTACCTGTCCCTTCTTGATAAGGAGTCCTTCTCCCTTTCCACCTGCAATTCCGATATCGGCCTCTTTGGCTTCCCCCGGACCATTTACAACGCATCCCATAACAGCTACTTTAATATTTAAATTATCAAACTCTGTTACCATTTTCTCTACTTCATTCGCAAGTCCGATAAGATCAATATTCGTTCTTCCACAAGTAGGACAGGATACTACCTCGATTCCACCTTTTCTAAGGCCGAGTGTTTTTAATATCTGCTTTGCTGAAGCAATTTCATTTACCGGATCTCCCGTAAGCGAAACTCGAATCGTATCCCCGATTCCCTGATTTAAAATAATACCAAGACCAATTGCTGATTTGATATTTCCGCGGAACAAAGTTCCTGCTTCGGTGATGCCTACATGAAGAGGATACTGACACTTTGGCGCCAATAATTCATGCGCTCTGGCACACATTAAAACATCGGAAGACTTAATACTTACTACAAGATTATCGTAGCCCATGTCTTCTATCATCTTCACTTTATCAAGTGCGCTCTCTACAAGCCCCTCTGCAGTCACTTTTCCATACTTTTCTATGATATGTTTCTCTAATGAACCACTATTTACTCCGACACGAATCGGCACATTATATTCTTTTGCTTTATCAACAACTGCCTTTACTCTTTCAGAAGAACCGATATTTCCCGGATTGATTCTTATTTTATCTGCTCCATTCTCAATTGCTGCAATCGCCATACGATAATCAAAATGAATATCTGCTACAATTGGAATATGAATTCTTTTTTTAATTTCTCCGAGTGCCTTTGCGGCTTCTAATGTAGGTACCGTAGAACGAATAATATCACATCCCGCTGCCTCTAACTCAAGAATCTGCGCTACGGTTGCCTCTACATCTTCTGTCTTCGTATTCGTCATAGACTGAATCAGAATCGGATTTCCTCCACCAATCACCCTGTCTCCAATTTTCACTACCTTTGTTTGTTCTCTGTACACAGCAGTTCCTCCTTTTTATAACGTACATATTTGCCAGAAAAGAGCCTGCCGCACCTTTAGCTGCAACAGCCTCTTTTCCTTTCTTACACCTTACATTCGATATAGAATAAACCTGTATAAGTTTATCTGTCTGTTCATTTATATAAAAAATATATTTTTAATATCATTCGCCATGACAATGACCATCAAAGCCATCAAAAGAACCAATCCGGCAAAATGAACCATTCCCTCCTTCTCCGGAGGTACTTTCTTCCTTCGAATCATCTCAATGATAATAAACACCAATCGGCCTCCATCTAATGCCGGAAGCGGCAGAAGATTCATTACACCTAAATTGGCACTCAGCATGATCGCAAAATTCAAAAGACTTAATACCACCGTCTTAATGCCATACACGATCGACTGCTCATAGGTGTCTCCGATCATATTGACGATTCCAACCGGGCCGGACAGATCGTTCAGTTTAAAACGTCCTGTTATCAAATATTTAAGACTGAGGAAGGTAGATTTAATCTGATACCTTACCTCAAGAATACTGTACTTTACTGTACCCCAAAGACCTTCTTTTGTACTTTCCTTCTTAGAAATTCCAAAAGCATAACTTCCTGATTCTGTTTTCTTTCGCGTAACCGTGACTGTCTTTCTTTTTCCGTCTCTTTCATAGGTTACTTTCACATCTGCTTTGTCATTATGCATATAGTTAAAAAGAGAAATCTCGCGAAAATTATAGATTCGTGAGCCATCTAACTTTACAATATGATCTCCTGCCCGTATACCTGCTTCATATGCTCCGCTATCTGTTGGAACTTCACTTGCTACCGCAGGGTCTGCCCCTCCGAAGCCAACAACAAATAATGCAAGAACAAATGCCAGAATAAAGTTAAAAAACGGTCCGGCAAATATTACCGAGAACCTGGCAAGTGGTGACTGGCTTCCAAACGCTCTTGGGTCCTGACAGGCATCATCTTCTCCAAGCATAACACAACAACCGCCAAATGGAAGACACTTTACGGAATACTTGGTCTCTCCTATCTGCTTTCCAAAAATAGTTGGTCCGATTCCAATCGCAAATTCTTCAACACAAATCCCGTTTTTCTTTGCCAGCAGGAAATGTCCCAGCTCATGAAAAATAACAATAACACTAAATAAAACAATTGCAAGAATTATTTTCAGCATGAATTTTCCTTTCTTTTACTGAAGTACGGAATAAACCCACTGCTCTGTTGCAAGAATCTCTTCTAAATCAGGATGAGCAGATACTTTATGGGCATCCATACACTTTTCAATAGAACGGACAATGTCCGTATACTTTATCTCACCTTTTAAAAACTTTGCAACCGCCCTCTCATTCGCTGCATTAAAAACAGTCGGCATTGTTCCGCCTGTCTTTCCAGCCTCAATTGCAAGAGATAATCCTCTAAACACTTTATAATCTGGTTTCTCAAATGTGATCTGAGATAACTTTGAAAAATCCAGTCTGTCACCCGGAAGACTTCTTCTTTCCGGATAAAACAACGCATATTCTATCGGAACACGCATATCCGGCGTTCCAAGCTGTGCAATAACTGCTCCGTCAATATACTGCACCATTGAATGAATGATACTCTGTGGCTGGATAACAACTTCTATCTGAGAATAATCTACGCCAAAAAGCCACTTTGCCTCCATCACTTCAAGTCCCTTATTCACCATTGTCGATGAATCAATCGTAATTTTCGGTCCCATAGACCAGTTCGGATGATTCAGCGCATCTTCAAGCGTTACGGTCTCTAAAAACTCTGCGTTCTTTCCGCGAAATGGTCCGCCGGATGCAGTAAGAAGAATCTTATCAAGTGCTTTCTTCGGTTCTCCCTGAAGGCATTGGAATATTGCAGAATGCTCACTGTCCACCGGAAGAATAGATACACCGTATTCCCTTGCCATCGGAATGATCAGATGACCTGCCGTTACAAGTGTCTCTTTGTTTGCTAATGCAATATCCTTCCCCTTTCTGATTGCCTCCATCGTCGGTAAAATCCCCATCATACCGACAACTGCTGTCACAACGACATCTGCACTGTCTATCCCGGCAACTTCAATAAGTCCATCCATTCCGCAGACAACTTCTACCGCTTCACCCGCAAGTTCTTCTTTTAACTCCTGTGCCTTCCTCTCATCAGATAAGCTTACTAACTCCGGATGAAATTCTCGAATCTGCTCTTTTAGTCGTTCTTTATTACTGCCGGCAGCAAGAGCTACTACCTCAAGCTCATCAGAATGTGCTCTGACTACATCTAAAGTCTGTGTTCCTATCGAACCTGTTGAACCTAATATCGCTATCTTTTTCATTTTAATCCCACCACCATCACTAACATATAATAAATAATCGGTGCCGTAAATATAATACTGTCAAATCGATCCAGAATACCTCCATGCCCCGGTATCAAATGACTGTAATCTTTGATCTCATAATTTCTCTTAATCGCAGAAGCACCTAAATCTCCAATGATACTAATAAGACCACCTACAGCACATACTATGCCAAATACTATGATCAGGTTATAATGAACTGACAGGAAATTCTTTGAGATCAAACCATAAAGGCCGCCAAGTAAACCTGCTCCGATAACCCCACCTACAGCACCTTCTATTGTCTTCTTCGGACTTAATATTGGAGACATCTTATGCTTTCCAAATAATCGTCCGGCACAATATGCCAGTGTATCATTACCCCAGGCACTTAAAAATACAAGAACTACCATATAAGCACCATCAGAAAGCATACGGATCCGATAAATACAGGAAAGCATTATTGTAACGTAAAATAATGCAAAATAAGAAATCGCCACACTCGAAATCTCATATTTTGGAAAAGTAAACACATATACCGCTATCAGCATAATAAGTACCAGTAATGCCAGTGGCATTATATACTGCTCTAATCCAAGAAGTAATAACAAATAATATAATATACTACCTGTGTATACTATGACACCAAGAGCAGACTTCTCCATATGGATCACTCTTAATAACTCAAATACACCAATCAAAGAAATCGCTCCCACTACAAAAAATGTAAGAAAGCCACCATAATATAGTGTAACAAACGCAATAATCACCAGAATAATTCCGCTGATCAATCTCTGTTTAAACATCGCTGTCCTCCTTATCAGACTCCGCCAAAACGGCGTTCTCTGGTATTATAATACTCTACAGCCCGTATTAATTCCTGCTTATCAAAATCCGGCCAGAGTACATCTGTAAAATAGAATTCCGCATAGGCAAGCTGCCATAACAGCCAGTTAGAAAGTCTCTGTTCGCCACTTGTCCGAATCATCAGATCCGGATCTGGCAGATCCTTTGTATCAAGATAAGAAGCAAACCGTTCTTCCGTAATCTCTTCCACAGAAAATGCTCCCTCTTTGCAATCCTGTGCCATATGGCGCATTGCTCTTACCATCTCGTCCCTGCTTCCGTAATTAAGCGCAATCGTAAAATTGAGTCCTGTATTCGCTGCAGAAACCTCTTCAAGTTCATCAATTGCTGCCCTGATATCATCATCTAAACGGCTCTTTTCTCCAATAACACGAACCCGCATGTTATTCTTTGCTGTTCTTTCGATACAATCTTTTAAATACTTTCGTAAAAGCCTCATCAATGCCTTTACTTCCTTATCCGGACGTCTCCAGTTCTCTGTTGAAAATGCATATACTGTCAAATACTTGATTCCGATGTCCCACGCATCTTCACAGATCTGTTCTACTGTCTTCGCCCCCTGGGAATGTCCATAATTTCTAGGCATCAGACGTTTCTTAGCCCATCGTCCGTTTCCATCTAATATAATAGCCACATGCTCCGGAATTACAAGCATCTTTCCATTCAATTCCCTTTCCACTTATCTGTAAACCTCCAAACTTTTAAACCACTCTTATAATTAAATACATAAGAAAAACCAGACAGCCAGTCACGCCGGCCGCCTGGTTGCTTTCCATGATACTATACTGTAAGAATCTCCTGAGACTTCTTATCGATCATTCCATCGATTGTCTTAATATGCTTATCTGTAGCTTTCTGTACTTTATCCTGCTGATCTTTTAATTCATCCTCAGTAATCTCATTATTCTTGTTCGCCTTCTTAAGCGTATCATTCGCATCTCTTCTGATATTACGGATAGCAACCTTCGCTGCCTCACCCTTTTTCTTAACGTCCTTTACAAGTTCCTTTCTTCGTTCCTCTGTCAATTCAGGGAACACAAGACGGATAACCTTACCATCATTCGTAGGATTAATTCCGATATCAGACTGCATAATCTCCTTCTCAATTGCCTTTAAAAGAGAAGTCTCCCATGGCTGAATCGTAATAATTCTTGGTTCAGGAACAGAAACATTACCAACCTGCTGTAATGGAGTAGGGGTTCCGTAATAGTCTACCTTAATCTTATCTAATACATGCGGATTCGCTCTTCCGGCACGAATAGAGTTATACTCTCTCTCCAGACTCTCAATAGACTTCTGCATCTTCTCTTCAAACTTCTTTATCATAATATGTCCTCCTACATTATACTTTGTACTCTCTATTATTGTGTGGTATTAATTTACAATAATCCATCTTGATTGTCAAGCTATTTCCAGTTTTTATTTATCAAACAATACCTCTATACCGTAACATATGTTCCGTTAAACTTGCCACTCATTGTATTTACAATACTGTTCTCCTCTTCCAAACCAAAAATGACTAATGGCATCTTATTCTCAAGGCACATGATTGTTGCTGTCAGATCAATAACACCAAGCTTTTTGGAAAGTACCTCATCAAGAGAAATCTCATCATACTTCACAGCATCCGGATTCACCTTCGGATCACTGTCATATACACCATCAATTGCTTTTGCTAACAGAATTGCATCCGCTTCAATCTCAATGGCACGAAGAGCTGTAGCTGTATCTGTGGAGAAATATGGATGTCCTGTTCCGCCGGCAAAGAAAGTTACCACTCCATCTTCCAGATTATTCACTGCATCATCTTTTGAAAAAAGTTCTGTAAATGCTCCACAGGTAAAAGGAGTATAAACCTTCGTCTTCATTCCTGCGTGACGGAACATATCAGAAACATAAATACAGTTCATTACAGTTGCAAGCATACCAATCTGATCTGCCTTGGTTCTTTCCATGTTCTCGCTGGTTCTTCCTCTCCAGAAATTACCGCCGCCAATAACAATAGCAACCTGCACCCCATCATCAACGATCTGCTTTACCTGCTCTGCTACTTTTAATACGGTTTCCTCATCAAAGCCAGTCTTCTTCTCTCCGGCTAACGCCTCTCCACTTAACTTTAATAAAACACGTCTTAAACCTTTTAAATCTTTCATGTAAACCTCCAAAAGTCTTTATCCCATGATAATCTTCCGGGTGCGAAAATCATAACGAATCTCTGTCTTCTTAAATTTCTCATCTACATCAATAAATTTAAGCATAGTATCATCATGCGCTAACACTGGATAGTTCATCCCTGACAGCACCGAAAAAAAGACATCTATGATCATATATCCATTTTTCCTCGAAACATTCGACAATAATACTTTCATTCTTCACACCTCTGATTCTCTACCTTGTACAAAAAGGCAAAGTAATACTTAATAACATTATAGCCGATTCTGCCCCCAATGTAAAGAACCAGATAACAATCCTGATTTGATGGATTAAAGAAACGAAAACCAGAAACTTTATATAGAATAAAATGTGAAGATAGTCGCGGCATAGAAAATGCCTGACCGGCATTTTTACTTGCTCCGACATCACATTTTTATTCTATATAAAGTTTCTGCTTTTCTGTTCTTTGGCGCCAGATGAAATCAGGATTTTGAGTGAAAAAATAAGGGGTTTTCCCAGAAGGGAGTATTTTTTGCTGAATTGCATTGAGGTTTCTAAGGAAAAGAGAATTTTTATAAGTTTGATTTTGTTCCGTTGTGCTAAACGCTCCATTTTGCCTCAAAAAACGAAAACTTCGGAAAACGAGTCCGAAGTTTTCAGAGTCAAAATTCCACAGCACAAAGTCACAAAATGCAATACTTGTAAAAATTCTCTTTTCTTTACCGTAGTTTCCTTGCAATTCAGCGGGAAGCTCTATTACAGTGGATATCTAACCGCACCCCGCAACTCAGTTAAAAAATAAGGGATTGTCCAGAAAACTACGGTTTTTATTCAGATAAAATCTCCAGAAAGAAGCGAATTCCTGTTGAATTGCATTCAAATTCCAAGTATATCCAACAATTTGAATGTCAACCCTTTAGAAACTAATTCCCCGGAAAGCCATAACCTTCTGGAGAACTCCATTCTCACTAAATTGTAGATTTAGATAGCCAGAAAAAAGAAAAAAATAAGATATCCCAGATGCGGCTTGGGAGCGTGTTTAAGATGCGGACGAGCATCTAAAATACAGCGATTACAGAGAAGAAGAGATAATTTAATTTCCCTTTCCCGGAAAGTCATAATCATCTGGAGGACTCTATTCTCGCCAAACTGTAGATTTAGATAGCCAGAAAAAAGAAAAAAATAAGATATCCCAGATGCGGCTT
>ERZ857693.2115-NODE-2115-length-21103-cov-3.723204_pt1 | contig 21103 bp, 19 predicted proteins | sample MGYA00519765_ERZ857693 | MGnify/ENA primary metagenome ERZ857693 (study PRJEB31778, sample SAMEA3449354) | human gut metagenome | biome: human gut; feature: human-associated habitat; material: faeces | place: United Kingdom | collected 2010/2012 ... | reverse complement strand
GTTTTCTCACTTCTTTGAAAAGCCTCATGTCAGGACCTTTTCTCCACTTGCCCTTTTTGGCGTTCTTTGCACCATATGGTATGCAGTAATAGCTTTCAAAGCCCCTGAAATGGTCTATTCTCACCACGTCATAGGTGTCAGAAGCCGCCTTTATACGCTCTACCCACCAGCGGAATTTATCTCTTGCTATGTATTCCCAGTTGTAAAGAGGATTGCCCCAAAGCTGACCGTCTGCCGTGAATGCGTCAGGTGGACATCCTGCCACCTCAACAGGCTTTTTCTCCTTGTCAAGGCTGAAATACTGCGGTGTACTCCACACCTCAACACTGTCATATGCCACATATATGGGGATATCGCCTATTATCTCGATGCCCTTTTCGTTGGCATAAGCCTTTAGCTTTTTCCACTGCTGGAAATATTTATACTGCACAAAGCACCAGAAGTCGATATCGTTTGCATATTCTTTTCTAGCACTTTTTATCGCCTTAGGCTTGTACATTCTCAGCGGTTCGTCCCATTCATACCAAGCCTTGCCCTTGTTGGCAAATTTCAGTGACATAAACAAAGCGTAATCGTATATCCAGTCTTTGTTTTCCACCACGAATTTTGAGTATGCCTTTTCAGGCTTCTTGCGAAAACGCTTGTGTGCCGTCCTAAGCACCTTGAAAATGACCTCGTATATCTTGCCGTAGTCAACAGACCCTTTGTCATCGCCCCACTCAATATTCTTGTATTCCGCAGCTTTCAGATAACCATCTTTCTCAAGTGCCTCAAGGTCGATGAAATACGGATTTCCTGCGTGAACAGAAAAGCTCTGATATGGCGAATCACCATAGCTTGTAGGAGATATAGGAAGTATCTGCCAACATTTTTGGTGAGCCTTTTCAAGAAAATCCACAAAAGCATAAGCCTCCTTGCCAAGCTTGCCGATACCATAATCGTTAGGCAGAGAGGATATGTGCATTAAAATACCCGATCTACGCATAAAATGCTCCTTTCATGTCAAAACCGCACCCATGTGAAAATTTCAGTGCAGTCACATATAATACATCATTATGATTATACTACTTTTCGGCCATTTTTGCAATAGAAAAAACCGCCATATATTTCATTTTAGAAATATTTTCTCTAAACAGAAAAATCCCGAGGACGCAAACCCTCGGGATGATCTTTTAGTCATGTGTTATCATCATAAGCACCGCAAAGTAGTGAAAAACGCTTCCTGCAATGGTGAACAAATGCCATATTGAGTGAAAATATTTTTTGTTCTTTTTAACATAGAAAATAACGCCAACAGTGTAGAAAAGTCCGCCTATAAGAATAAACCACAAGGACAGAGGATAAACCTTTTCTATCATAGGCTTGACAGCGATTATAACTACCCAGCCCATTGCGATATAGCATACAACAGAAGGCTTGCGGAACTTTTCAAGGTCAATGGAGTTCAGCACAATGCCAAGAATAGCCGCACCCCAAACGATTCCGAAAAGAACCCAGCCAAACGCACCTCTCAAAGGCACAAGGGTGATAGGGGTGTAGGTGCCTGCGATAAGGAAGAAAATGGTGTTGTGATCCATTATCCTGAAAAACTTTTTGGCTTTTGGATTGGTGATAGCGTGATAAAGGGTTGACATGGTGTAAAGTATGATAAGAGAAGCTCCGAAAATAGCGGAGCTTACAACGCCCCAAGCATTGGAGTAAATGGCGGCAAGAACGATAAGAACAGCAGTGCCGGCAATGGATAGCAGACCGCCTGCACCATGGGAAACGGAGTTGAAGATCTCTTCACCGAGGGTGTATCTTTTGGTTAGATCCTGAGATTGGATCTCGACAGATTTTGACATAGTATCATTTCCTTTCCGATAGGACCGAGAATTTGCGTATAAGTTTTATTACTATAGTATAGTAACACTTTTTTAGACAGTTGTCAAGATTAAATACAGGTGTAAAAAGTGAGGAATGAGGAATGAGGAGTGAGGAATGAGGAGTGAGGAATGGGCAAAGCTGACCAGAGTTGTGCCCCAACACCGAGCGAAGCGAGCAAAAGGTCCAGGGGCACGCCCCTGGTCAGGGTCAAGGGGTGAAACCCATTGTGGGGGTCTGGGGGCAAAGCCCCTAGCGGAGCTTGAGGCAGAGCCTCAATAGGCGTAAGCCTACTAAGCGGTGCAGAACAAATCCAAAAAGCACATAGAACCCAAACATCAAATAAAACCAACATCGAAGCATAAACCTGCACCGCTTTTCTATCCCTTAGCACAACGTAAATCCGCAAAGAGCGTAGCGATTTTGCGGCACAGCAAACTCGCCCGCATGGTATGCAACCAGTACCATGTAAACAAAATACCCCCCAATAACTTAAATCAAAAAAAATTCAAAACCCCCTTGACAAAACATGAATATATGATATAATAAACATATGAACAGTTATTCATATGATGAATTGAAATTACCCGTATGGAACATACTAAAACAATAATAAGAAAAGGAGAGCGAAAATAAATGAGCGAGAATACAGTAAAGCATGAGCATAAACAGTGCGGAGGAAAGAATATAGAGAAAATGGAGGAAATAGGGAAAACAATGCCCGTTGAGGAGGAGATATATGACGTGGCAGAGCTTTTCAAAGTCCTTGGCGACCAAACAAGAGTGAAAATACTCTTTACCCTTATAAAGGACGAAATGTGCGTGTGCGATATCGCAGAGCTGTTGGAAATGTCACAGTCCGCTATCTCGCATCAGCTCAGAGTGCTGAAGCAGGCTAGACTTGTAAAGTATAGACGTGAGGGAAAAACAGTCTATTATTCCGTTTCCGATGAACACGTCGCTATCATACTCAATATGGGTATCGAGCATATCAGCGAGTAAAGTAAGTGATCTGATCTTTGTAGTATAGGAGAATGTGAAATGAGTAAAATGACTTTGCTTCTTAAGGAACTCGATTGTCCTCATTGTGCGGAAAAGATCGAGAAACGTGTGGGCGAGCTTTCGGGCGTTAAAAACTCTAACCTTGACTTTATCAATAAAAAGCTCACAATTGATTTTGACGGCGATAAAAACGCCCTCTTTACCCAGATAGAAAACATCGTCCATAAGCTTGAACCTGACGTTAGCGTGAAAGAGCTTGGCGATTGTGCTGAGAAAACTCTCTATCTGAAGCTGGAGGATCTCGATTGCCCTAACTGCGGTGAAAAGATAGCAAACCGTGTGGGTGAGCTTGCAGGCGTTATTTCATCAAACGTCGATTTTATCAGCAAAAAGCTTACTGTCAAAACAGACGGTTCTAACCCTGACCTGCGTATCATGATAGAGGATACCGTCCATCAGCTTGAGCCTGACGTTACTGTTAAGGATTATGGTGCTCAGGCAGCAGAGGAAGAGCCTGTGAATGACCATAAGGGCGAGATAGTCAAGCTTTCTGTGGCTATCGTGTTCTTTATCGCATCAATGCTTTTGGATAAGCTTGGAAGCGGCACTGTATGTGAGTATCTCAGTGCAGGCCTTGCAATAGTTGCTTACCTTATCGCAGGTCTTGACGTTGTTATCTCCGCTGTAAGAAACCTTGTGAAAGGCGAGGCTTTTGACGAATCTCTGCTTATGACTATCGCAACAGTGGGTGCGTTCGCACTTAAAGACTTCCGTGAGGGTGCAGCCGTTATGCTCTTCTTCCAGGTGGGCGAGCTTTTCCAGACTATCGCAGTAGAGAAGTCAAGAAAATCTATCACAAAGCTTATGGAGCTTAAGCCGGAGTCTGTAACAGTTGTAAGAAACGGCAAAACATACGAGCTTCCTCCTGAGGATATCCTTAAGGACGAGATGATCGCAGTAAAAACAGGCGAGAGAATACCTCTTGACGGTATCGTAACAGAAGGCGAATCAGAGCTTGATACATCAGCACTCACAGGCGAGTTTCTTCCTGTTGAGGTCAAAGCTGGTGACAGCGTCCTCAGCGGTTCAACAAACCTGAGAGGACTTCTCAAAGTTCGGGTCACAAATACCTTCCACGAGTCCGCAGTGTCGAAAATTCTCGATATGGTGCAAAACTCCAGCGAAAGAAAAGCCAAGACAGAAAAGTTCATCACACGTTTTGCAAGAGTTTATACCCCTGCGGTAGTTATTGCTGCACTTGCACTGGTGTTTATACCAAGCTTCATTCTGGGCTTTGACCAGTTCTCAAAATGGCTATATAGAGGACTTCTGTTTCTTGTAATATCCTGCCCATGCGCACTTGTTATCTCAGTACCTCTCTCATTCTTTGCAGGAATTGGCGGAGCTTCTAAAAAGGGAATCCTTATCAAAGGCGCAAAAAATCTCGAAACAATGGCGAAGTGCAAAACTCTCGCAGTTGATAAGACAGGTACTCTTACAAAGGGCAAATTCACTGTCCTCAGCGTAAACCCACAGGGCGTTTCACAGGATATCCTCCTTGAAGCCGCCGCATATGCAGAAAGTATGTCAACTCACCCTATCGGTATCTCCATAGTGCAGAGATACGGCAAGGAAATAGACGGCGCAAGACTTTTTGATGTTGAAGAGATAGCAGGAAACGGTGTAAGAGCAAAGCTTGACGGCAAAGAGATACTTTGTGGAAAGAAAGCGCTCCTTGAAACAAACGGCATTGCCGCACAAAGCTCAGAAGACTCCGCAACGGCAGTTTATGTTGCCCTCGACGGCAAATTCATAGGCGAGATACTTCTCGGAGATGAGATAAAAGAAACCTCTGCCACAGCCGTTTCAAGACTTAGAGAACTTGGGGTCGAAACTGTCCTCCTCACAGGGGATAAGAAAGATACCGCCGAAAAGGTGGCAAAGAAAGTGGGCATAAAAACATTCTTCAGCGAGCTTCTCCCTGAGAACAAGGTAGAAAAGGTCGAACAGCTTATAAAAGACCCTGACCGCAGACTTGTTGCGTTCGCAGGGGACGGAATAAATGACGCACCTGTTATCGCAAGAGCCGATATCGGTATCGCAATGGGCGGTTTAGGCTCAGATATCGCCATAGAAGCCGCAGACGTTGTGCTTATGAATGACGACCCGTCAAGCATAGCAGACGCAGTAAAGATATCCCGAAAGACTATGACAATAGTAAGAGAGAATATAATCTTTGCCCTTGGCGTAAAAGCCCTTGTGCTTATTTTCGGTGCATTAGGCCTTGCCGGAATGTGGCTTGCAGTGTTCGCAGACGTAGGCGTAGCCGTAATAGCTATCCTCAATGCCCTAAGAAGCAGCAGAATAAAATAAAAAACTATGTTAAGGCAACACTGCACAATCTTTGTGCGGTGTTGCCTTAAAGGCGGACGCTGGAAAAAGCTCCGCCTTTTTTCTGTCATTGACAATAAGCCTGATATGTACTATAATATTGGTATTGTAAAAATGAACGGAGGTGCAGTCAGGTGGCTAATAAAGACAGACAACAAAACTACACAAACGATAATAAGCCTCAGGACTACTACGAACAGGAATATCAGCGACAGCTTGACGAGTTCAATCGCATAAGCGGTGCGGGCGGACAGCGTGTTCAGCAAATAGACGAGGGCGTGAACGACTTTGACGATTACTATGACGCTGGCTACCCTGATGATAATACACAGGGTACAGCTCAGCCATACGGGCAGGAAAGCCGTTCATCATCAGATCACGCAGGCTCATACAGAGAAAGCACTCCAAGACGGCAGACACAGAGCAGACAAACGTCACGTCCACAGAACAGACAAAGCGATCGGGGTAGGTCGGGCAAGTCAGCAAAAAGCAACAAGACCTCAGCCCAAAGACGAAATAATGACCTGCAATTTGGCAAAAACAATAAAAGCCGTAACGGTCAGACGAACAAAAAAGGTAAAAACAAAGTGGAAAATAAAAAAAGACACCCTATAAAAACCTTTTTCAAGGTGCTTATCATCATACTTTTGGTGGTTTTCATATTGGCGAATGTGCTTATATGGAGATACATAGGCATGGTGAACAAGGTGCAAAGAGGTCAGCGAACGAACACAGATGTTTCCATGAACAGCTCTGATGTACGAAATATCCTGCTTATAGGCTCTGATACAAGAAACGCTGACGAGCGTGGCAGAACAGACTCTATGATACTTCTCTCCATTAACAGCACCACGAAAGAGATAACAATGACCTCTTTCATGCGTGATATGTATGTGAATATCAAGGGCATTGACGCTGACGGAAATGATATAGACACATGGTCAAAGCTCAATGCGGCGTATGTTTACGGCGGTGCAGAGCTTCTTATGGATACCATAGAGTATAATTTTGATATTGCCGTTGACGATTATGTTTATATCGACTTTCTGTCATTCGTTGATATCGTTGACGCAGTTGGCGGTATCGAGCTTGACATTTCCGATGAAGAGGCCGAGGGTATGAAGCCTCCAATGGCAGAGCAAAACAAGCTTCTTGGCAATAAAAAGGGTACAGACTATCTTGATAAGGGCGGAAAGAAGCTCCATGTAAACGGCAATCAGGCACTTGCCTATGCAAGACTTAGATATGTTGGCAACGCAGATTTCCAGCGAACAGAACGCCAGAGAACAGTTATCACAAAGATAATCGAAAAGGCGAAAAGCTCAGATCCGCTGACTATAGACAAGTTCGCAAAAGCATCAATGTCACATCTTACAACCAATATGTCCCAGACACAGCTTTTTGCTCTTACCTATAAGGCGATATTCTCCATGAATTACGAGATAAAGTCCATGAGAATACCTGATGATGATTCTTATTCATATGGCACATCATCTGACGGTCAATCAATTCTCGAAGTGGATTTTGAAGCCTGCAAAGCACTTCTCAGAAAAGAGATATATAATCAGTAAAAAAGAAAAGCTCTGCTTCGGCAGGGCTTTTTTTGTATAGCAAAAAAAATATATTAAAAACGCACAAACCATGTAGGGGAGCGGCGCAATTTCTGCTTTGCAGAAATACGACGTCCCGCTTTCGATGCTTTGTTTATGCACGCATTTTCAATATCCGCACATATTCATGCACCAAAAAAACGGCGTACCCCAAAGTGGGATAACGCCGTTTATATTCTTATTATTGTTCAGGTGTCGGCTCAGGCTCAGGAGCAGGCGGATCAGTTTCCGTAACAGGCTCCGTTACTGTTTCTGTAACAGTTTCCGTGTTCGTTGACACCTCAGTGGTTTCACTTGGCTGTGTCAAAGATGGAGTAGTTTCAGTTGCTTTTTTCGTTTCTGTTGAAACCGAAGTTGTTTTGGTGGTCGTTGAAGTTGTGGTCGTGGTGATGTAGCTTGTGGTGGTCGTAGTTGTGGTGGTCTCTTCCTCTGATGAGTCCTCCTCCACAGGTGCGTCACCGAATGCTATAACGCCCCATTTTCCGGACTTCATTACCCATGCCTTGCCGTTGTGAGCAGGTCTTGCCTGATCGAACTCGCCTGGCTTTACGATACAGTTGCCGTCTATGTCATAATAACCATATGATGAATCTATGGATACCGGCAGATAATCGTCAGTGAAAAGATAAGGATGAACAGCCATCTCGTCATCTATCACCTTTCCGCAATAGGCACTCATGTCACCGTCGCACTTAAAGTCGATTATAGTTTTGCCGTCAGAACCAACATATCCCCACTTGCCTTCGTCGTTCTCAAAGGCGATGCAGGTAAGTCCTGCGCCTTTGTATGCAGGGGCATAGAAATCAGTGTACTGCATATCAAGTATAAGCTTGTCCTTTTTAGCAAGCCCGTAAAGCGGTTCGCTCACAGGAGAAATGTCATAAAAACCATTGTCAGACTTTTTCACATCAGCTTCACATACCACAACAGCCTTTTTGCCGGTGTATTCTTCGCCCTGTTCTTCGTCAGCGTCCTTTACATAGATCTTTTCCTCATTGCTGTTCCAGTAATATTTCGGTGAGCTGTCATGATGTTCCGCCGCATAGTATACTACCTGATTTGAACTGTCGATACTGCAATACTCATACTCATCATTCTTTTCATTTATAATATTGAAAAGCGTGACCTCTCCGCACCAGCAGGTGTAGTAATCGTCATATTCCGCAGGCACTACCATGTTTCCGCTGTAGTCTATAATGCCATATTTGCCATTCTGTCTGATAACAGAATAGTTGGCATAAGCTGTGTTCTTTTCGTTGTTAGGGTCGACCTGACTTCCGTCAAAAGAAATGATATTATCGGCGTTTATAGTTGGCTCTATGAGCCAGCGATAAGCTTGTTTCTGTTCTGAATTTGAGTCAGCCGTATAGGAATAACCACCAGGGGCAACGTCGTCATCAGCACCCTTTTCCCAAGGCATGGCACAGCCTGTGAGCATAGCACCTGCAACAACGGCTGTCAGAGCAGAACAAAAAATCTTGTTCATAAGTTTCCTCCTATCATTTTCTGCTTCTTCCTTATCACCCATTATCTGTATTTTTTTATCTTTTCAGGGCAATATCTACACATACGATTATTATATACTATAACCCCTTTTATGTCAATAGCACAACTTACAAACAGCACCGCAAAGCTGCAAGGATTTTCAGCGATTTTAACACGAAAATCCCCGAAAAATCGTCGTTTAAAGCTTAAAAGGGACTGCCGCCCCGCAAGCGTCAGTCCCCCATATCTGCATGATTATTTTATGAGCTTCTCCGTCCAATTATGCGCACCATTTTCCAATGTTTTGAAATCAAAACAACGCTTTGATATTACGTGTTCAGGCTTGTCATATTTGAGAGCATACAATGAGCGTGCATTGTTTTCAAGAGGAAGTTCTTTGATATATTTCATTTCTCTTTTCAGAAGGTCAATGTATTTGCTTTTGGCAGTATCATTTTTGAAATCAACATACTCCTCGATTTTTTCGTATTCAAGGTCTGTCATTTCAGACACAGGCACAGGGAACATATAATTAAGATTTACAACAGCTATAAGCACGTCATTATGTATTATTTTCTGAAAATCTATATTTGCCTTTATTTTATTGTGTCTTGGCTTTGCAGAAGATACCTGCGTCACATATGCAAGGTCACCCACACGCATAAGCTCTCCAAAGAACGGCTTCAGCTTATCATTTCCGTAGTCTGTTCTTGGTATCCTCGACTCATAATTTTCTCTCAGATAGTCAAGGTAATCCTTGTTTATTATTTTCCACTTCTGCACGTTCATACATCTCCATACAAAAAATAAAGGGTCAAAACAAATTGACCCTTTAAATACCTATTAAAGCGATTTTAGACGGATTCGCAACCCCTATTAAAACAGTATTTTTAAAGGCTCTGTGACCTCTATTAAAGCGATTTTAGACGGATTCGCAACCCCTATTAAAAGAATAAATCTTTCTAATTCTATTATACCACATTATATGTAAATGTCAATAGTAAAGTGTCAGAAATCTTCCTGATTATTCTTCCTCTTCAACCGGCATATTCTCCCAGTTGTGGTAAACGTTCTGAACGTCGTCATCGTCCTCAAGATGCTCAAGAAGCAGACCCATCTTCTTGATAGCGTCCTCGTCTTCGATAGTTGTGTAGTTTGAAGGAACTTTCTCAGCCTCAGCAGAAAGTACCTTGTAACCCATTCCCTCAAGAGCTTCTCTTACAGAAGAAACCTGATTAGGGTCGCATGATATCTCGATAACATCGTCATCAACGTTGAAATCGTCAGCGCCTGCCTCAAAGCAGTCCTCCATTATCTTGTCCTCGTCAGCACCGTTGTTCTCCATAACAACAGTACCAACATCAGAGAACATGAAAGATACACAGCCTGATGTACCCATGTTTCCGCCGAACTTGTCGAAGAAGTGACGGATATCGCCTGCTGTTCTGTTCTTGTTGTCTGTAAGGCACTCAACGATAACAGCAACACCGCTTGGACCGTAGCCCTCGTATACCATTGACTCGTAGCTGTTCTTGTCGCCGTCGCCTGCTGCCTTTTTGATAATTCTATCGATATTATCGTTAGGTACGTTGTTTGACTTAGCCTTTGCGATAAGATCTCTCAGCTTTGCGTTACCTGCAGGATCAGCACCGCCCTGCTTAACTACAACAGCGATCTCTCTGCCTATCTTTGTAAATATCTTAGCTCTTGCAGCGTCTGTTGCACCCTTTTTTCTTTTAATGTTTTCCCATTTTGAATGACCTGACATTTGATTCACTCCTTGATGTAATATTATTCATTGATGCTGCCCACAGACCATGCTGCCTCGAACAGTTCACCTATACGTTCCTCACGCCCCGTGAGATATAAAAAACCGAAAAGACATTCCAAACCTGTCGCCATGCGGTATTCCCCCACAGTGGAATGTTTCGGAGCATTTATGCCCTTTGCATTTCTGCCCCTTTTGAAAATATCCATTTCCTGTTCGTTAAGCAGCCCCTCGTCAAGCCACTTGCGAACAGCCTTTGCCTGATATTCCGCACACACCCTCTCAACAGTGAGCTTGTGCAGCTTGTCCGCAGGCATATTAGCTTCAAGGATAAGCTTTTCTCTTACCCTTATCTCGTAAACGCCGTCCCCGATAAAAGCCAGTGCCAGAGGGGAGTATTGCATGGCGTCCATATCAGAAAGCTTTCCCGTGACGCTCCCTCCTATCTGAGATATTCAAACTCAAAGTCGAATATAGAAACAGTGTCGCCCTCTTCGATACCCATTTCTTCCAGCTTATCGATTATGCCGCTGGTCCTGAGTACGTTCTGGAAATACTGCAGTGAGGAGTAATCGTCCATATTAGCCGTCCTGAGTATGTCAAGAAGCCAATCTGCTTCCACGAAATAAACGCCGTCCTCCACAGTAACACGGAAGTCTTTCTTTGAGATGAGCTTATCGTCAAGCTCCTCCTGCGTGAGCGGCTGAGCTTCAAACTGCTTAACAGGCGGCAGAACAGAAAGTCGCTCCCATACGCCATACATAAGCTCTTTTGTACCCTTTGTGGTAGCGGCAGAGATCTCATAGAAGAGAAGTCCCTGATCCTCAACATAGTTTCTCAGTCTTTCCACCTGCTCAGGGGTAGCCATATCGCTCTTGTTTGCGGCAACTATCTGCGGAGCTTCCGCAAGCTCCATTGAGAAGTTTTCAAGCTCGTGATTTATCGCCTTGAAATCCTCGATAGGATCTCTGCCCTCGCTACCTGAAACGTCGATAACGTGAACGATAAGTCTGCACCTCTCAACGTGTCTGAGAAATTCGTGACCAAGACCAACGCCCTCGCTCGCACCCTCGATAAGACCTGGGATATCTGCCATAACAAAAGATTTTCCCTCTTCTATCTTAACAACGCCAAGCACAGGCGTCAGGGTAGTGAAGTGATAGTTGGCTATCTTTGGCTTTGCCGCTGAAACAACAGAAATGAGCGTGGATTTTCCCACATTCGGGAAGCCCACAAGTCCTACGTCTGCAATAAGCTTGAGTTCAAGCATTACCTCATATTCGTCACCACGGAAACCCGGCTTTGCAAACTTCGGTATCTGCCTTGTGGAAGTGGCAAAATGAGCGTTTCCACGCCCACCCTTGCCTCCGTGAGCGATAACAGCAGGCTCGTCAGTAGAAAGGTCGGCAAGTATCCTGCCGCTCTTTATCTCTTTAACCACAGTGCCTCTAGGAACTTTCACCACAAGGTCGGGAGCATTCCTGCCTGAGCAGTTTTTGGCGCCGCCGTTCTGTCCCTTTTCGGCAACATATTTTCTCTTATATCTGAAATCTATAAGGTTTGAGATATTTTCGTCAACAACGAAAACAATATCTCCGCCCTTACCGCCGTCACCGCCGTCCGGACCGCCTGCCGCAACGTATTTCTCACGGTGGAATGAAACTGCACCGTCACCGCCGTCACCGGCTTTTATATAGATCTTCGCCTGATCGACAAACATGATCAAACCTCCTTATAAATGATATTATGCGTAAATTTAGTTGTCATTAACCAACAAAAGACCCCAAGCCTAAGGCTCAGGGTCATATGTTACAAAATTAAGCCTTGGGATAAACCGAAACCTTCTTGCGGTCTCTGCCGAGTCTTTCAAATCTTACAACACCATCGCTTGTTGCGAACAGAGTATCGTCAGAACCCTTCTTAACGTTCTCGCCTGGGTGAATGTGAGTACCTCTCTGACGAACGAGGATGTTACCAGCCAGTACGAACTGACCGTCAGCTCTCTTTACGCCAAGTCTCTTTGACTCAGAATCACGTCCGTTCTTTGTAGAACCCATTCCCTTTTTATGAGCGAAAAACTGCATTGAAATCTTAATCATCTAAATTACACCTCCATAAAATGTAATCCGTCCGATCAGTTATCTCTGACCGTGACTTTGATCCTGCCTGAAAATTCCTCAGCTAGGAAATATAAATGAGTGAGAAGCCCTAAAAGTAGCTTGTCCCCCTCCTCTGAGCTGTCATTTTCAAGCCTTAATATTATTTCGTTTTCTTCCACTGCGACATCAGCCTTTATCTTAAAAGCCTCAGTGACAGTGTTAGCCGTCAACATTACAGCAGACGATACGCTTGCACAGCATACGTCCTCGCCATAATCTGCATAACCTGCGTGACCCGTTATACGAAATCCCACAAGTCTGTCATGCTCATTTCTGAAAAAATCAGCACAGATCATTATGCGTTGATAGCTTCGATCATAACCTTAGTGTAAGGCTGTCTGTGACCGATCTTGGTCTTTTCGCCCTTCTTTGGCTTGTAAGTGAATACAGTCACCTTCTTGGACTTGCCGTTCTTGATGACCTTAGCTGTTACGGAAGCGCCGTCAACATATGGAGCGCCAACCTTGATACCGTCGTCAGCGCCAACTACCATTACCTTATCGAAAGTAACAGCGTCCTCAGCGTTTACGTCCAGCTTTTCTACGAAAACCTCATCACCAGGCTTAACCTGATACTGCTTTCCGCCTGTTTCAATTACTGCGTACATTACGAATGCACCTACCTTTAATTAAACTCGCTACGCACGGTGGTCTGCAAATACAAACACTTATGACCGTGAATATGCGGCTTTAATATCATAACATATCCGCCCCAAAAAGTCAAGCACAGCTCTGTTTCCGCTTGAAAATTTACAGAAATTTAACTTTTAAAAGCTCCTTTCCTATCCATTGTTGTCCCACAGTAAACATTTCTCCTTAAACCTATTGTAAACTCGCAAAAAATATGCTATAATAAGTGTGTATACATTATATAATATTACGAAAGAGGTCGAAGAACAATGACAAATTCTTATGAAAGCCCGTTTTGTACCAGATATGCAAGCAAGGAAATGCAGTTTATTTTCTCTGCTGACAAGAAGTTTACTACTTGGAGAAAGCTGTGGGTAGCCCTTGCCCGTGCTGAAATGAAGCTCGGTCTTAATGTTACTCAGGAGCAGGTAGACGAGCTTGAAGCTAACATTGATAATATAGATTATGCCGCTGCCGCTGAGCGTGAAAAGCTTGTTCGTCATGACGTTATGTCACACGTTTATGCTTATGGCCTTGTTTGTCCAAAGGCAGCAGGTATCATTCACCTTGGCGCAACTTCATGCTATGTAGGCGATAACACAGACGTTATCATCATGAGAGATGCACTTAAGGTCGTAAAGAGAAAGCTTGTCAAGGTTATCGATCAGCTTGCAAAGTTTGCCGATAAGTATAAGGCTATGCCTTGCCTTGCTTATACTCACCTCCAGCCTGCACAGCTCACAACAGTGGGCAAAAGAGCTACTCTTTGGTGCAACGAGCTTCTTATGGATCTTGAAGATCTGGATTTCAGACTTGCTAACCTCAAGCTCCTCGGCTCAAAGGGAACTACAGGCACTCAGGCATCATTTATGGAGCTTTTCCACGGTGATACTGATAAGGTAAAAGAGCTTGAAAAAATGATAGCCGAGGAAATGGGCTTTGACGCTGTCGTTCCAGTTTCAGGTCAGACCTATTCAAGAAAAATGGACTATCAGGTATGCTCAGTTCTCGCCGGTATCGCTCAGTCTGCTATGAAGTTCTCAAACGATATAAGAATTTTGCAGTCATTCAAGGAGATCGAAGAGCCGTTCGAGAAAAATCAGATAGGCTCTTCCGCTATGGCATATAAGAGAAATCCAATGAGAGATGAGAGAATAACATCACTTGCCAGATACGTTATCTGCGACGTTCTCAACCCTGCATTCACAGCAGGTACACAGTGGTTTGAGAGAACTCTCGACGACTCTGCAAACAAGAGAATTTCCGTTGCCGAAGCTTTCCTTGGTGTTGACGCTATACTCAATATCATGCTCAATGTTACAGATCCTGACAACGGCTTGGTAGTATATGACAAGATCATCAGAAGAAGAGTTATGGCAGAGCTTCCTTTCATGGCTACCGAGAACATTATGATGGACGCTGTAGAAAAGGGCGGAAACAGACAGGAACTCCACGAAAGAATAAGAGAATATTCAATGGTAGCAGGCGCAAGAGTTAAGAAAGAGGGACTTGACAATAACCTCTGCGAGCTTATACTCAACGACCCTATGTTCATGATAACAAAGGAAGAAATGGATAAGATAATGAAGCCTGAAAACTTTATCGGCAGATGCCCACAGCAGGTGGACGAGTTTATCGAAAATTGCGTAAAGCCTGTTGTCGAAGCAAACGGTGTGTCTGACGATGTTGCGGAAATAAACGTATAATATCAAAGGATAAAAATTTTTCAGCGGGCTGATAGGTCTTTTCAGATCGTCAAGCCCCTGAATTTTATCTGATAAACACCACACAAAAGAAAGGCGGAAAACACCATGGCAGATTTTTGTACAGGCAAACGCTGTCCAAAATGTGGCGGCAGGAACTGTCAGCTTATAAGCGAAACAGACTACAGAAGCGGCAAATATGGCTTTGGAAAAGGCTGCTGCGGCTATATACTGTTCGGACTGCCAGGGCTTATCTGCGGACTTTGCGGCATGGAAAGCAAGTCAAAAACACGTTCCTATTGGGTCTGTCCTGATTGCGATTATAAGTTCAGAGCATAGCATGAGAATGAGAAAAGACCCATATGCACTGTGGCTTTATCTTATGAAGCTTGGTGCGTCGGCAGGCTGTCACCAACGCCCCGACAGAAGCTTCTTTTTTCACGGCTGGCAGTTTCCGGTGTGCGCAAGATGTACAGGCGTGCTTGCAGGACAGCTTGTAGGCTTTCCGATAGCCATAAAGAAAAACATATCCACCCTCACGGCCGTACTCTGCTGTGAAACTACCATGCTGGATTGGTCATTGCAGTATTCAGGGGTGAAAAAGTCCACCAATAAACGTCGGCTGGTAACAGGTCTGCTTGGTGGCTTTGGGCTTGCGGTGATTTATGTTAATATCATCAGATTTGTGATAAGAAAAGCCAAAAAGGAGCGAAAACGTGAGAAACGGTGATAAAAATGGAACTTGAACAATATAAAAGCAGTGCCTTTGAAATATTCGACAGACTTCTCAGAGCCATGAGAAGCCCCGAGGGCTATGTCCACCCGCAATCCCTTTTGTGCTGTATAGGTTCTCTTGCAGGCTATTCCTGTCAGCAGGACGTGAGAAAGCTTTTCATGACAGAGGGAGTTCAAGAGGAGGACGTTTTCACAGTGTTCACTGATAAGTCGGGCAGAAAGTATTTCTACGGCGATATCATTGACGAAAAGCTTGTGGGCAATAACTACTCAGTGTGGTCTTTTACCGCAGGAGTGCTTAAAAAATATAACGAGCCTTTTACGGACGTTGGGGAAATGCTCCGCTACACTGCGGCAAATGCAGGGGGCGCAAGCTTTGGCAAAATAAGAAACTGCACCACAGGTGAAACTGTCCAAAGCTATATAAAGCTTCTTTGGCAACCGCTTCTGCCTATAGCGCAGAAGTCAGCAGGCAGGGGAGAGCTTCACATAGTTTTCGGACTTTGCATACAAAAAGCCATGATGACCTGCAAAAGCGCAGTGTCACTTTCAGAGTGCGCAAGAATAATAATGGAAAGCGCTCTTACGGGGGCAAGGGTGGACTTCAAGGACTTGTAAGGTAAACAAAATAAAAAAATAGGGAGAAACTTAATATGAAAAATAGCAGAAAAACAGCCGTATTGCTGGCGGCATTGCTGTCAGTGTCACTTTGCGCCTGCGGACCTGTTGAGGAAGCCGCAGACAGCGTTTCAGAAACGAAAGATACTACTACTGCGGAAGCGGTGTCAGATACGCCCGACAGTGTGGAGGAAAGTTCGCAGACGGATGACAGTTCGCAGGTGGAAATAATTCGTGACCCTGAGCTTGTTTGTGACCTTAGCGAAATACCATATACAGCCAAATGCACCGTAGAGGGCAATTTTGGTGCAGAGGCAATGCTTTCTGATTATTATGGTATAAACGCAATGATAAATTCTGACGAGCCGCTCCTTAGTATACCTGTCAAGTATACTGACGCTGATTTCGGGGGTGGGGTCATTCGTTTTGAGTTTAGCGACAAAATAAGCGACGAGCAGAAAGCCAGTGCAGTTATAATGCAGTTTGACGAGGATAGCACGTTCACGAAACTTGAAAGTTTCGTTGACGAAAATGGCATTTCTGCGAATATCACCACGGGTGGCGTTTACATGGTCATAGACAGCTATGTTTATGATATGTTTAACGGAGGGTCGGTGGATACAGACCGTTATGATATTGAAAACGGTTTGACCATAGAACTTTCGGATTTTTCTGCCGCTTTAGAGTTGCCTGAGATAGGTGGATTTTCTGCCGCAAAGTTGGAAAAGCATGAGATAACTACAGATGATTTTGACGGCACGAGAGATGTGAAGATTGTCTATGCAAATCTTATTGACGGCAAAGTGGACGAAAAATATGACGGGTTAAATCTGTCATTGTCTTATTATCAGCGGCTTGACAAGACCACGGTCGATGATATGCTAGATATGTATGCAAAGTCGGCTGATATCAGCTCTGATGATAATGTTTGGCTTGATTATCGGGGACTTGACCTTGGCAATGGCAAGCGTGGCTGTGTTATTGCGGCTCTGGGTGAGGATCAAAGTGTGAACGTTCAGGGCATATATGAGTTTTCTGACAGTGAATATATACAATATAATGTGGTGATACCACTAAAGTATGTTTCAATGGGAGAAGATATTTTCGATTCAGCTATGAGTTTTCGCTATGCAGAATAAACGCATTTATAATGTTTGGGCGGTCTTAGGGGACTGCTGTTTTAAACGCTTTTTGAAAAGCTTTTTATATTGGTAAAAATTTAGCGGTCGTTACCGCATTGAAAGGATTTGATTTGATTGAAGATCGAAACACAATGTTTACACGAGGGCTATACGCCTAAAAACGGAGAGCCGAGAGTAGTGCCTATCGTACAAAGTACAACCTATGTCTATGACTCATCAAGAGAGATAGCCGAGGTCTTTGACGACCCTACCAAGAGCCTTATCTACTCACGCTTTGAAAACCCTACCACAGACGCAGTTGAAAAGAAAATTGCCGCTCTCGAGGGCGGTGCAGCCGCAATGTGTACATCAAGCGGACAGGCTGCCACACTTTGCTCTATCCTGAACATCTGTCAGGCAGGGGACAGCTTTATAGCTTCCACTTCTATCTATGGCGGCACCATAAACCTTTTCAGCATAACAATGAAAAGACTTGGCATAGAGTGTATCTATGTTGACCCAGACGCTACAGATGATGAGATACAGGCGGCATTCAAGGATAATACAAAGCTTGTTTTCGGTGAAACTATCGCAAACCCTGCGCTGACAGTTTTCGATATCGAGCGTTTTGCAAATATCGCCCATAAGAATGGCGTTCCTCTTATCGTTGATAATACTTTTGCTACTCCATACCTTTGCAGACCTATCGAGTGGGGCGCAGATATCGTTATCCATTCTACATCAAAGTATATGGACGGCCACGCAGTTCAGGTTGGCGGCGTTATCGTTGACAGCGGCAAGTTCGATTGGACGGGCGGAAAGTTCCCTTGCATGACCGAGCCTGACGAAAGCTATCACGGCACTATCTACACCGAAAAGTACCCATTTGCACCTTATATCGTAAAAGCAAGAATGCAGCTTATGAGAGATTTCGGCTGCTATCCTGCCGCAAATTCCTCGTTCCTGCTCAATCTGGGACTTGAAACTCTCCCTGTAAGAATGAAGCAGTATTGCGAGAATGCGCTCACAGTGGCAAAATTCCTCGAAAGCAATGACAAGGTAGAGTCCGTTGCATATCCTGGACTTGAAAGCGATAAGTACCATAAGCTTGCTGAAAAGTATCTCCCTCTTGGCACAGCAGGCGTTATCTCGTTCGTTATCAAGGGCGGAAGAGATACAGCGGCAAAGTTCATGGACAGCCTTAAGCTTGCTTCCAACGAAGTTCACGTTGCCGATATCCGTACTTGTATCCTCCACCCAGCCTCCGCAACACACAGACAGCTTTCAGACGAACAGCTCGTTGCCGCAGGCATAAACGGCGGAATGATAAGACTTTCCGTAGGTCTTGAAAATGTCGAGGATATCATAGACGATCTTAAGCAGGGCTTTGCGGCTATCTAAAATCCACCGAAAGGAGAACAGCTTATGGCTTTGGAAAACAAACTTGGTATAACCGACTCTGCGACCCTTGCCAGAACAGAAGAAAAGCTAAGCAAGGAAAAGGCTGTTAAGCTGGTTGAACATGGCATTTTGGATAAGCAGAAAGCAGGCAGTTTTCAAGCTCTTGCAGAGATACACAAATATCTTTTTGAGGATATCTATGATTTCGCAGGGAAAATAAGAACTGTGAATATTGCTAAAGGTGGGTTTCGATTTGCCCCTGTTATGTATCTTGAAAGCTCCCTTGAAAATATCGAAAAAATGCCACAAAGCGACTTTGACAGCATAGTTGAAAAGTATGTTGAAATGAATATCGCCCACCCATTCAGAGAGGGCAATGGCAGATCAATGCGCATATGGCTGGATATGATGTTCAGAAAAGAGCTTTCTGTGGCGGTAGATTGGAGCAGGATAGACAAGGAGGATTATCTCCTTGCCATGGAGCGAAGCCCCATTCGTGATATCGAAATAAAGCACCTGCTTAAAAATGCCCTCACAGCGGATACAAATGACCGAGAGCTGTTTATGAAGGGCATAGACCAAAGCTATTATTACGAGGGCTATAACAGCTACAGCATTGATGACCTGAGATAAAAAAATCAAGGACGGATATTTCCTGCGAAATACCCGTCCTTTTTATGTGCCTATCCATTCTCAGGGAGCGTAACAATAAAATTTGTACCCTTTCCGTATTGTGATTCTACACGGATATTGCCGTTGCACAGCTCCACGATACGCTTAACAAGGGGCAAACCAAGTCCGTTTCCCTCTGAAGCGTGCGCCCTGTCCCCTTGATAAAAACGCTCGAAAATGTGTGATATGGTCTGCTGATCCATGCCAATGCCACGGTCAGTTATCTCAGCCGTTATCACATCACCCTCTTTGAAAAGCTTTATTCTGATAGAGCTTCCCTCCGGGGAGAATTTTATGGCGTTGCCTATTATGTTCACCCACACCTGCGAAAGCATTTCCGCATTGGTGGTGTATTGTATCTCTTGCATATCAATGTCAAAGCTTATGTCCTTAGCCGTCCATTGCTTTTCCAGAAGAAGTATGCAGTTTCTTATCTGCTCGTCAAGGGAAAAGCTTGTCTTGTCAGTGATGATCTGCTGATTTTCAAGCTTTGAAAGCATAAGAATGTTCGATGAAAGATTGGTCAAACGCTTTGATTCGCTGATGATAATGTCAATGTATTCCTGCTTTTTCTCCTCCGAGAGATTTTCTTTTTTTAGCTGTTTCGCAAAGCCTTGGATAGAAACGATAGGCGTTTTGAACTCGTGGGAGAAGCTGTTGATAAAATTCTCCCTGAACATCTCGATGCCTCCAAGCTCCTGCGCCATTTTGTTGTAGCTTTCTATAAGCTCGTCTATCTCGCCGTTAAAGCCTGTTACCTCTAACCTTTGAGAGAAATCTCCCTTTTCTACCCTGTGCATTGCCTTTTTTACCTCACGCACAGGTCTTACTATCTTGCTTGCTACAGCGGCAGAAATGCAAGTGCCGATTATTACAGATACCACAAGTCCCACAATAAGGAAAACAAAAGGCATTTGCAAAGGGGATAGAAAATGCAGGCATCTTTTTATGCCTATCATTATAAATCCCGTAAGAAGCCCTGCCCATATCATTATCATAAATACCGCCGAAACAATGCTAGCGTTCATGGTGTAATTTCGCCTGCGCTCTGAGCGAAGAGCAGAGATAAGATGTTTTTTCATGAGCCTATCCTTTCAGCTTGACCGCCTTGTAGCCAAGCCCTCTCACTGTCATTATCTCAAAATCGTGGTTATTCTTCAAATGCTCTCTTATGCGGTTTATGTGTACGTCCACAGTGCGCTCGTCAGTGTCTGAGGTCATATCCCAAAGCTCGTCCATAAGCTGACGGCGGGTGAATATCTTGTCGGGATAGGAAAGAAGCTTGTAAAGAAGCATGAACTCTTTCGGCGGAAGCTCCCTTATGCCCTCAGGGGTCTTGATAGTCAGTGCGTCATAGTCGAGAGTGGTGTCGCCCACAGTTATCTTGTGGTCGCTCACTATCTGCGAACGTCGCAAAAGTGCCTGAATACGCAGAAGCATTTCCTCCTCGTCCACAGGCTTTACCATGTAATCGTCCGTACCTTTTATAAAGCCCTGCTTTTTGTCAAAAGCCGTTTCCTTAGCCGTCACCATTAATATAGGCGTCTGAAACCCAGCCTTGCGGATAGTTTCGCAAAGCTCCAAACCGTCCATACGAGGCATCATAACGTCCATTATAATAAGGTCAACGTGTTTTTCGTCCATTATTTCGAGAGCCTCTATACCGTCACGAGCCTCGATAGGTGTGTAGCCGTTGTCACTAAGCACATCACAGGTCAGTTTGCGAGTGTTAGTATCGTCCTCCACCACAAGTATGTGAAACATTTTTACCCCTCCGTTCACTTTGCATTTTTTTATTATATCACCGTTTTATTAACGTGATATTAACGATGTCAAGACACATTTAGTTCAAAATTCCATGTTGATCCTGCACAATTTCAGGGGTATTGCCTTGTGCAAACAAATGATTTATCTTTTAATTTGGCAACATTTCTGCAATTGTTGCA
>ERZ857693.2080-NODE-2080-length-21396-cov-8.327820_pt1 | contig 21396 bp, 17 predicted proteins | sample MGYA00519765_ERZ857693 | MGnify/ENA primary metagenome ERZ857693 (study PRJEB31778, sample SAMEA3449354) | human gut metagenome | biome: human gut; feature: human-associated habitat; material: faeces | place: United Kingdom | collected 2010/2012 ... | reverse complement strand
GTTAAGGAAAATTGCTTTACAGGGCGAACCCTGCCTGACCAAGGTGTGCCGTCCGGTGACGGAGTTCAACGCCCGTCTCCATCAGCTGCTCGACGACATGGCCGACACGCTGGCCGAGGCCGGCGGCGTGGGGCTTGCGGCCCCGCAGGTGGGCATCCTGCGCCGCGTCTGCATCGTGGAGGACGCGCAGGGCGAGATCATCGAGCTCATCAACCCCGAGATCATCAAGGCCGAGGGGGAGCAGACGGGCCTCGAGGGCTGCCTGAGCGTGCCGGGCAAGTACGGCATCGTCACGCGCCCGATGGTCGTGCGCGTGCGCGCGCAGGACCGTTACGGCACGGAGTTTGAAGTTGAGGACGAAGAGCTGACCGCGCGCTGCTTCTGCCACGAGATCGAGCATCTCGACGGCCACCTCTACACCGAGCACTGCAAAGTCCTCACCGACGAGGAGCTGGAGCAGTATATCCGCGAGCAGGAAAAGGAGCTGGACGAGGAATGAGGATCGTCTTCATGGGCACGCCCGACTTTGCGCGCACGATCTTAGAGCGTCTGGTCGCGGACGGGCACGACGTGTGCGGCGTTTTCACGCAGCCGGACAAGCCGCGCAACCGAAACAAAGTCACGCCAAGCCCTGTAAAGGAATATGCTTTGTCGCAGAATATCCCCGTTTTTCAGCCGGTGACGATGCGCGACGGCACGGCGCTTGAGGATTTCAAGACCCTCGCGCCCGAGCTCGCGGTCGTCGCGGCCTATGGTCGCATCCTGCCGGAGGAAATGCGCTGGACCGACGCGCTGGGCAACGAGCGGCGCACGGGACTCGTCCTGCAGCAGCTTCCGGGCCGGGAGTTCGCCGAAGCGCTGCTCACGGAGGACAAAACGGTCCTGCTCGCGGCGCTCGACACGCTGCGCGAAGCGCTGCGGGAGCTGGAATTCACGCACAACAACCTTCGGGAAAGCAACCTCCGCTGGCACCGGGGACGAATCATACCGATCCGTTATTACGACGCCCGCATAGGCGCGGCGGAAAACGGCGGGGCCGATGCGGAGGCGTTCGAGGCCCTGAAACGCCGGATCGCCGAGGCGCCCATGCCCCGGCAGTCGGTAAACGACGTCGAAGCGGTCTACAATCCGGTGCGGAAGCTGACCGGGCACCGCTGGACGAGCCACGTATTCGAAGGGCTGGTATGCGTCGAGGACGAAGGCGGATTCGGATTCGTCGATACGGACAACAACCCGGTGATTCCGTCGCAGTTCCTCTGGGCGGGCGACTTCCACGAAGGCCGCGCCGAGGTTCAGACGCGGACCGGCATGGGACTGATCGACCGCGAAGGAGGCTACGTCATCCCGCCCGAATACGAAATCGTCGATTACGACCCGGCGGTCAGCATCGTGCACGTCCGCCACGGCGGACGCTGGGCGCTGTTCGACTATCTGGGCCGCCGTCTGACGGAGTTCGGCCGGGAGGATATGCAGGAGCCTGTCCGGCAGGAGCCGTGCAGGTCCGAAATTTGCAGATAACAACGTCACAAAACATACGACAATGGAAGAAACGATCAAATGCCTGATTATCGGCAGCGGCCCCGCAGGGTACACCGCAGCTATCTATACTTCGCGCGCCAACCTCCGGCCCGTACTCTACGAGGGTATCGAGCCGGGCGGGCAGCTCACGACCACGACCGACGTGGAGAATTTTCCGGGCTATCCCGACGGCGTCAGCGGCCAGCAGATGATGGCCGACATGCGCCGTCAGGCCGAACGCTTCGGAGCCGACATCCGCATCGGAACCGTGACGAGCGCGGACCTCTCGTCGCGTCCGTTCCACGTGGTGATCGACGGCACGACGCAGATCAAGGCCGAGACGCTCATCATCGCCACGGGAGCATCGGCAAAATACCTCGGCCTGCCTTCGGAAACGAAATTCCGCGGCATGGGCGTCAGCGCGTGCGCCACGTGCGACGGATTCTTCTACCGCAAGAAGGACGTGGCCGTGGTCGGCGGCGGCGACACGGCCTGCGAGGAGGCCACCTATCTGGCCTCGATCTGCCGCAAGGTCTACATGATCGTGCGCAAGCCCCACCTGCGCGCTTCGAAGGCCATGCAGGAGCGGGTGTTCAACACCACCAACATCGAAGTGATGTTCAACCACAACACCGCCGAGGTGCTGGGCGACGAATCGGGCGTGACGGGCGCGCTGCTGCGCTGCAACGACGGCAAAGAGGTCAAGATCGACATAGCGGGATTCTTCCTCGCCATCGGCCACCATCCCAATACGGAGCTTTTCGCCGACCAGCTGACGCTCGACGCGGAAGGGTACATCAAAACGGAAGCGGGCACCTCGAAGACCAATATCGAAGGGGTCTTCGCCGCGGGCGACGCGCGCGACCCGCATTACCGGCAGGCCATAACGGCCGCAGCGTCGGGCTGCATCGCGGCGATCGACTGCGAACGCTTCATCCTGAGCCGCGCAGAGTAAACCGAATCACGCAGAACGAACAAAACAGGCACCACGCATGAGTTTCAGCGTCACCATACTCGGATCGTCCTCCGCCAAGCCCACCCTGAGCCGCCATCCGTCGGCCCAAGCGGTCAATGTGCACGAGCAGTACTATCTGGTCGATGCGGGAGAGGGGGTACAGCAACAGCTGATCCGCTGCGGGATCAACCCGCTGAAACTGCGCGCCGTGTTCATCTCGCACCTGCACGGCGACCATGTCTTCGGACTCTTTCCGCTGATCTCGACGCTGGCGCTCTACGGGCGCAAAACCCCGCTGCGGGTATTCGCCCCGGCGCCTTTCGGCGAGATACTGGCCTGCCACCTGCGGTTTTTCGACAGCGAGCTGCCCTATCCGGTGGTCTGGACCGAGGTGGACACGACCAAGCACGCGCTGCTGCTGGAAAACCGCACGCTCGAAGTGTGGAGCATTCCGCTGCGCCACCGGGTGCCGACGGCGGGCTTCCTCTTCCGCGAGAAGGAGCCGCCGCTGAACGTCGAGAAGTTCAAGATCGCGAAATACGGCCTTACGGTCGCGCAGATCACCGCCGCCAAGCGGGGCGAGGAGATCGCGCTCCCGACGGGCGAGGTCATACCCAACGCGGAGCTGACCTACCGCCCCTATGCGCCCCGGTCGTACGCCTACCTCTCGGACACCAACTTCTCGGCGAAGGCCGCGACGCTGGCCAAGGGCGCGGACCTGATGTACCACGAGGCGACCTACGCCGCCGCCGAACAGAAAACGGCCAAGGAGCGGGGCCACTCGACAAGCGCCGACGCGGCCAAAGCCGCCCTAAAGGCCGGAGCCAAGCGGCTGATAATCGGACACTATTCGTCCCGCTACAAGAACGAAAACATATTGGTCGAAGAGGCCCGCGCGATCTTCCCGGAGACCTATCCGGCCACCGAAGGCGTCACCTTCACCATAGAGAAACAACGATGACGAAAGCCGAAATACAACTCGTCCGCGCGCTGGCCGACAAACGCGGACGCACGGAACACGGACTGTTCGTGGCCGAAGGGGAGAAACTCATCGGCGAACTGCGCGGCTCGCACCTGAAGGTCCGCAAGATCTTCGCGCTGGAGGGCGTGTTCGCAGGGCCGGAGGTCGAGACCGTCGCCCCGCGCGACATGGAGCGGCTGTCGCTGCTCAAAACCGCCGCCAACTCGCTGGCAATCGTCGAGACGCCCCGCTACGGGCTGGACATGCGGTCGCTCGCGGGGCGGCTGACGCTGGCGCTCGACGACGTGCAGAACCCCGGCAACCTGGGCACGATCATCCGGCTGGCCGACTGGTTCGGCATCACGGACATCGTCTGCTCCGAAGCCTCGGCCGACTGTTTCAACCCCAAGGTCGTACAAGCCACGATGGGGGCGATCCTCCGCGTAAGGGTCCACTACACCGACCTCGCGGCGCTGCTTTCGAAGGCCGCCGCGCTGGGACTTCCGGTCTGCGGAACCTTTCTGGAAGGAGCGAACATCTACCAAACCGAACTGAAGCCGGCGGGCATCGTCGTGATGGGCAACGAAGGGCGCGGAATCACCGACGCCGTGGCCCGCACCGTCACGCAGAAACTCTTCATCCCGCCCTGGCCGGCCGACCGCCGGGGTTCGGAATCGCTCAACGTCGCCATGGCCACGGGCATTGTCTGTGGTGAATTTCGCCGCCAGGCGAGCGCAAAAGCCGGAAAATAAAGTCCGAAGGACTAAAACGCATCAGGCCCCGCCGGAAATTCATTTCCCAGGCGGGGTCCGTTGCGTTTTAAACCGGCTCCGGTTTTTCCGGCTTTTGCCGAGCCGCCCAGGAAATCACGGAGCGCGATTATCCCGAGCGAAGGCGAGGGATGCGACGTAATTCCGGCGGCAGGAGGAGCCGCCCAAGAAATCATGGAGCGCGGTTATCCCGAGCGAAGGCGAGGGTGCATGACAGAATCCCTGCGACCTGCGGTCGCAGGGGCCGGGCGGAGCCGGCATCCCGCAGCTATTCCGAATCGTGCGAAAGAGCCGCCGCAAGCCCGGCGGCGCAGGCCGCAGGCAGCGCATTCCGGATGCGTCCGACCAGTTCCTGCGCCTCGGCACACTCCACGGGCGAAAACAGCCGCGCTTCGGCGATCTGCCGGACGGCCCGGTCGAGCGCTGCGACGGTCTTTCCCAATTCGTATATCTGCGCCCCGGAGGCCGAGGCGAAGTCGATTTTACCCAACAGCACCGACGCATGGCGCGCATGACGTTCGAAATTGACCAGCACCGGGAAATCCCGCCGCAGGTCGTAAGGGGCCACCCAGAACGTTTCGAACATCAGACGGAATACGATATCTACAAGTTCAGCATTGCATTTCAACATTTTCCGCTCACATCTTCTCATTTCTCCAAACTTGCTTGGTCCGGAAAAAAAGCGCGGGCAGACTTGCTGCTCCACCGTCGAGGTATTGGACGACCCGTAACGTAGAATGCGGCAAATGCCCACGCTGGAAAACAGCGAGAGCATCAACCCTTATTCCTTACGTTACACAAAAGTGTCCAATTTTCGGCGGTAAGAAAAAAAGCCGATGCGCTTTTTATCCCAAAAATGTCAGCAATCCTCACAGACTGCTGTAACAAAGATAGTGAAAAATTGCACTTCCGGCGCAAAGCGGGGTAAAAATTCATTTTAATCGAATCCGAGGCATTGTGTATTCTGAATATTTTATAACTTTGTAAGTTGAAATAAAATTGATTATGCCGGAAAACAAATTCAAAATAGGCATCACGCAGGGCGACACGAACGGCATCGGCTGGGAAATCATTCTCAAGGCGCTCGCCGACCCGCGGATGACGGAGCTTTTCACACCCGTCGTCTACGGCTCGCCCAAAGCCGCGGCCTATTACCGAAATACCGTCGCGGAGATCGAAGCCTTCTCCTTCAACCCCGTGGCGTCGGCCGCCGAGGCGCGCCGCGGAAAGGCGAACCTCGTGGCATGCGGGGAGACGGCCGACATCGCGCCGGGCAAGCCGACCCCCGAAGCCGGACGCGCGGCCGTAGAGGCGCTGTGCGCGGCCATGCGCGACCTGAAGGCGGGACACCTCGACGCGCTCGTGACCGCACCCTTCGACAAGGAGACCGTGCAGGCGGACGACTTCCGCTACACGGGACACACCGAATACCTGGCCGCCGAACTCGAAGGCGAAGCCATGATGATCCTGTGCAGCGACGTGCTGCGCGTGGGGCTGGTCACCAAGCACATCCCCGTCTCGGAGATCGCCCGCAACATCACCAAAGAGCGGATCGTGCGCGACCTCGACACGCTGCGCCGTGCGCTCATCGAGGACTTCGGCATCGTCGAGCCGCGCATCGCCGTCATGGCGCTCAACCCCCACGCCGGCGACGGCGGACTGCTGGGACGCGAGGAGCAGGAGATCATCCGCCCGGCCATTGTCGAGGCGTTTTCGAAAGGCGTGCTGGCCTTCGGGCCTTTTGCCGCCGACGGGCTTTTCGCCGGGGGCGGATACGCCAAGTACGACGGCATCCTGGCCATGTACCACGACCAGGGGCTGGCGCCGTTCAAGAGCCTGTCGCCCGACGGGGTGAACTTCACGGCGGGGCTTTCGGCCGTGCGCACCTCGCCCGACCACGGCACGGCCTTCGACATCGCCGGGAAGGACAAGGCCGACCCGCAGTCGATGCGCAATGCGATCTATGCGGCCATCGACATCGCGGAGCACCGCCGCGCATGGGCCGAATGGACGCGCAATCCGCTGCAACGCGCCGAACGCGACCGCGGCGGCCGCGACGTTTCGGTCCGCGACCTGCCCCAGACCGAAAAGGAGGACTGAACAAAGACCCGAACAAAAACACCGGGCAACCCGGAGGCGTATTCCGTCTCGTAATTGTGGAAGCGCCGAAGGCCCCGAAAACTTAATTTATACAACAAAATGATCAAAATCACTTTTCCCGACGGCTCCGTACGTGAATATGCCAAAGGGACTACTGCGTATCAGATCGCAGAGAGCATCAGCCCTCGTTTAGCTGCTGACTCGCTCGCGGCCGCGGTAAACGGCGCGACGGTGGACATGACGCGCCCGATCGAAGAGGACGCTTCGGTCAAATTCTACAAATGGGACGACGAAGAGGGCAAGCACGCCTTCTGGCACACCTCGTCGCACCTGCTGGCCGAGGCTCTCGAAGCGCTCTACCCGGGCATCAAGTTCGGCATCGGCCCGGCCATCGAAAACGGCTTCTACTACGACGTCGATTCCCCGACGCCCATCACCGAGGCCGACCTGCCGACGATCGAAAACAAGATGGTGGAGCTGTCCCGCAACAAGGAAGCGCTCCTCCGCCGCGAAGTCCCCAAGGCCGAAGCGCTGAAGACCTTCACCGAGAAGGGCGACCAGTACAAGGTCGAACTGATCACGGACCTCGAAGACGGCACCATCTCCTTCTATACCAACGGTGCGTTCACGGACCTCTGCCGCGGCCCGCACATTCCCAATACGGGATATATCAAGGCCCTGAAACTTACGTCCGTGGCCGGAGCCTACTGGCGCGGCAACGAGAAGAACAAGATGCTGACGCGTATCTACGGCATCTCGTTCCCCAAGAAATCGATGCTCGACGAGTACCTCGCGATGATGGAAGAGGCCAAGAAACGCGACCACCGCAAGTTGGGCAAGGACCTCGAACTGTTCACTTTTTCGCAGCGCGTGGGCCAGGGCCTGCCGCTGTGGCTGCCCAAGGGAGCTGCGCTGCGCGACCGGCTGGAGCAGTTCCTGCGGGGCGTGCAGAAGGAGTACGGCTACCAGCAGGTGATCACGCCGCACATCGGCAACAAGGAGCTTTATGTCACCTCGGGCCACTACGCCAAGTACGGCAAGGACTCGTTCCAGCCGATCCACACCCCGATCGAGGGCGAGGAGTACCTGCTCAAGCCGATGAACTGCCCGCACCACTGCGAGATCTACCGCTCGAAGCCCCGTTCGTACAAGGAGCTGCCCGTACGTCTGGCGGAGTTCGGAACGGTCTACCGCTACGAACAGTCGGGCGAGCTGCACGGACTGACGCGCGTGCGCGGATTCACGCAGGACGACGCCCACCTGTTCGTTCGTCCGGATCAGCTTCTGGAAGAGTTCGAACGCGTGATCGACATCGTGCTCTATATCTTCAAGACGCTGAAGTTCGACAACTACACCGCCCAGATTTCGCTGCGCGACCCGAACAACAAGGAGAAATACATCGGTTCGGACGAGAACTGGGAGAAGGCCGAGTCGGCCATCATGCAGGCCGCCAAGGAGAAAGGCCTCACGACGGTCGTGGAGCTGGGCGAAGCGGCCTTCTACGGCCCGAAGCTCGACTTCATGGTCAAGGACGCCATCGGCCGCAAGTGGCAGCTGGGAACGATCCAGGTGGACTACAACCTCCCGGAGCGTTTCGACCTCACGTACAAGGGCGCTGACGACCGTCTCCACCGCCCGATTATGATTCACCGCGCGCCGTTCGGCTCGATGGAGCGTTTCGTGGCAGTATTGTTGGAGCATACGGGCGGCAAGTTCCCGCTGTGGCTCTCGCCCCAGCAGGTCGTGGTGCTCCCCATTTCGGAGAAGTTCAACGACTATGCCCAGAAAGTGTCGGAGTTCCTCAACCGCAGCGACGTGCGCACCGAGGTCGACGACCGCAACGAGAAAATCGGCCGCAAGATCCGCGACAACGAACTTAAACGCATCCCTTATCTGCTGATCGTCGGCGAGAAGGAAGAGGCCGAAGGGCTGGTTTCCGTCCGTGCGCAGGGCGAAGGCGACAAGGGCCAGATGTCCCTGGAGGCGTTCCGCGACTTCATCGCCGGACTGGTCAAAGAGGAGATCAAGGCCAACAAGCTCGAAAAGAAATAAGCATGGAATAACCGGGGCTTTCCGACAAAGTCCCCTCCGAGGGAGAGGATTCAGGAGTGGGTAAAATTTACAAACGCGGCGCAGCCGCGAGGATTACCACTCTCGGAAGCCCGAAAGCAAAGAACAAAATTTAATTAACCATTTTAATACTTAACGATTATCGCAGCACCGAAACCATTCCCGCCGAGGCCGTTTACCCCCGGGAATAACAGACCAAGACCGGCAACAGGCAACAATCCCCGCTTCGGACGCAGGCCGCCCGAAAAGGAGAATCCCCACCGCATCAACGAACAGATCACGGTTCCCGAGGTGCGTCTGGTGGGGGACAACATTCCCCAGCCGCAGGTGATGTCGATCCGCGACGCACTGCGTCTGGCGGACGAGATGGAACTCGACCTGATCGAGATCTCGCCCAAGGCCGAGCCGCCCGTATGCCGCATCGCCGATTATCAGAAGTTCCTCTACCAGCAGAAAAAGAAGGCCAAGGAACTGAAGGCGAACCAGACGAAAGTCGTCGTGAAGGAGATCCGCTTCGGCCCGCAGACCGACGACCACGACTACAACTTCAAGCTCAAGCACGCGCAGAACTTCCTCAAGGAGGGGGCCAAGGTCAAGGCCTACGTCTTCTTCCGCGGACGTTCGATCGTCTTCAAGGAGCAGGGCGAAATCCTGCTGCTGCGCTTTGCCACGGACCTCGATGAGTTCGCCAAGGTGGAGATGATGCCGAAGCTCGACGGCAAGAAGATGAACATGATGCTCGCGCCCAAAGTCAAGAAATAGCGACAAGGCGAGGGCAAAGCGAATGCCGAAGGCATAAATGCGAAAACAACGACTGCGGGGCGGATGCATCCGGACCGCGGGTTGTTGTTTTTGCGTTTACAGCGAAGCGATGCTTTGCCGAACCGCGAAAGCTGTTCACGGAGCGCGGTCTTGTCTCGCCAAAGCGAGACATGCGACGTAAATAACGCCCCGAAACATTGCGGGCCAAAAGTACAAATGCGAAAACAACGACTGCGGGACGGATGTATCCGGACCGCGGGTTGTTGTTTTTGCGTTTACAGACTACACGCCGGCATGCCGGCATTCCGGAAGGGAGGGGCCGGACGGAGCGACACCCCGCCGGAAAGAGACCGGAAAAATGCCGCCCGGGCCGTTTCCCAAATCCCGGTCCGAACACTGCGTCATAAAGGTTCGGACCGGGACTTGCCCGCCCGGGAACTCCGTATCCGGAACCGGAAAGCTAATCCTCCGCCATGAGGCCCTCCCCGACGGGAACCAGCTCTTCCTCCACCGTCCGAGCCTCCGCAGAAGACTCCTTCCGGATGGTCTTGGCTTGAATTTTTCCCTGAATGGCGACCCCGGACTCCACACGCACCGAATCCGAAATCAGATCCCCGACGACAACCGCCGGCGTCCGCACCTCGATGATGCGCTTTGCAGTCACCACGCCTTTGAAATAACCGCAAATCATGGCCGCATCGCTCTCGATATTGCCCTCGAAATGCGCCGACGCGCCGAGCATCACGTTCTTCTTCGACCGCACGTTGCCATAAACATAACCGTCGATCGAAATGTCGGCGTCGGTCTCGACATCGCCGTAAAGCCGCATCTTCGCCGAGATGTAGCTCTCTTCCTTTGAAAACAGTTTCATAAATAGTGATTTTTTAAGTGAACCGATTACCTGACTTCATCCGGATCGGGCCGGCTCCAACCGTCCCTGTAAATATCAGGGCCGTTCATCTTGGAATCAATCCATTCTGCGCATGTTCTCCCGGCCGCGGCCAGCTGCGCCAGGGCTGTTCCGAAAAACTTTTTCATACCGATTTGGGTTTTCACGCTCCCCAGTCCCGAAGAAGCAAAAAATAAAAGAAAGCGTGGAACTGAAATCCCACTTATGCGAACAGGCTCTGGTAAACCTTATGGTTAAATAGGACACAATCCCACGCCACAGACTGTGACGTAGAAACAATTATGCCTATCTTCACCATGAAAAAAATTTACCAGATTTCGTTCGCAGAAGATAGAACTTACACTTTCGTGCAACTAATATGTAGCAGCCCCCTTTGAGGTTGCAACAGCAAAGATAGAAATATATTTTGACTTTCCACATGCTTTCGGCGCCATAACGACACTTTTCCGGTCGGACCGTTTGTCCGGCCACATGCGATTCGGTTTTGGAATCGTCCGTTTTTTTGGTAACTTTGCATGTAATGATCACCCCCGACGACATATTCCGCATTGCGGACGGAGCGGCCTTCGACGCCGCGGCGCTGGAAATATTCCGCCGCCAGGCCCGCGAATGCGCCCCCTACCGCGAATACCTCGCCCGGATCGGCGTCCGGGCGGAGCATGTCGACACGCCTGAAAAGATTCCGTACCTGCCCATCGAACTGTTCAAGACGCATACGGTCTATTGCGGGGAGACTCCGCCCGAGGCGGTCTTCACTTCGTCGGCCACGACCGGAATGACGCCCTCGCGCCACCCGATGCGCTCGCTGGCGCTCTACGAGCAGGCGTTCCGCACGGCATTCCGCAACTTCTACGGCGACCCCGCCGGGTTGAGCCTCTACGCCCTGCTGCCCAATTACCTGCGGCGCAAAGGTTCGTCGCTGGTCTACATGGCCGACCGGCTGATCGCCGACTGCGGATCGGGCGGATTCTATCTGGATGACTGCGAAGGACTGCTGGCGGCGATGGAGCGCGACCCGAAGCCGAAAATCCTGCTGGGCGTAAGCTATGCGCTGTGGGACCTCGCGGAGCGGTACGCTCCGAAGTTCCGCGATACGGTGGTGATGGAGACGGGCGGCATGAAGGGTTACCGCGAGGAGATTCCCAAAGAGGAGTTCCACCGAATCCTCTGCGACGCCTTCGGGGTCGGGGAGATTCATTCGGAATACGGCATGGCCGAACTCACCTCGCAGGCCTATTCGCAGGGAGGCAACGTGTTCCGCTGCCCGGGCTGGATGCGCGTCACGGCACGCGACGTCAACGACCCGTTCGACCAGCTCCCGGCAGGCGCACGCGGCGGGCTGAACATCGCGGACCTGGCTTCCTGGTGGTCGTGCACCTTTATCCAGACACAGGACGTGGGGCGCGTCGGCGCGGACGGCGCGTTCGTCATCGAAGGCCGTATCGACCATTCGGACATCCGGGGCTGCAATCTTCTGGTACAATGAAATGCCGGTTGAAATATCGGCAATGCATCGCAGCGCGGAATGCCGTTTCCACGGTGTTCCGCCGTGTTTGCAAATCCGCCCCACCCCTGACTCCCCGCCCGGGGCGGGAAGTTGAACGCCGCAAGCGGCAGCGTGTCGCGACGAACCCCTTTACAAATTATCAGACTCCATGAAAACCGTAGCATTCGTTCCCATCCGGCTCAACAGCCAGCGCGTCGCAGGCAAGAACCTCCGCCCGCTGGACGGATCGCCGCTGATGTGTCATATCCTGAAAACCCTGACTGAAGTGGAGGGCATCGACGAGGTCTACGTCTTTTGCAGCGACGAAGGCATCCGCGCGCTGCTGCCCGAGGGGGTCCGGCTGCTGCTCCGCGACCCGTCGCTCGACAGCGACACGACGCTCGGACGGGAGATTTACGACAGCTTCACCGCCCGGGTCGGGGCCGACCTCTACATCCTCGCCCACGCCACCTCGCCGTTCATCCGCGCCGCGACCCTTGCCGATGCGCTCGGCAAAGTGCGTTCGGGCGAATACGACTCGGCGTTCAGCGCCGAAAAAATCCAGACTTTCGCCTGGTTCGAAGGCCGTCCGCTCAACTACGCTCTCGACAACATCCCCCGCACGCAGACCATCGAGCCGGTTTACATCGAGACCAGCGCCTTCTTCATCTTTTCGCGGGAGTTGTGGTGCGGCCGCGGCCGCCGCATCGGCGATCGTCCCTACATGGCCGTCGTGGACCGCATCGAGGGTTTGGACATCGACTACCCCGAGGACTTCGCCATGGCCGAAATCATCGCGGCGAGCCGGAACCTGCCGGGATAAATAAAAGCCGATCCTGCGAACTCGCAGAATCGGAAGATTTTCGATTTGCCGGAGGCGAATCGGCAGGCCGCAGCTCCGCCTTGCGGAAGCCTGCTATTCCGCACGCTCCATAGCAGGCCACCGCGAGCAACTGCCTGAAAACAGAGCCGAATTGCTGAAAAATGAGTCTTACGACCCTGCGAATTTTCAGAACCGCCCTTTTTCTATTTTCGCTCCCGCTCGTAAGCGTCGATCATCGACCCCCCGGTCCGGTTTATGATCCGCGCCCCGAGCGATCGGGCGTAATCGCGCAGCGCCTCGTGGCCGCGGAACAGTTCGGCGACCTCGGCCAGATAAACGGCCATCGTATAGGGACGATGCGGAACCTTCTGGAAGATCGGCTTCGGAACGGCCGGAGCGTCGTCGTAATAGTGCCTGTCGGCCCGGCAAAGACGGTTCTCGTCGTCGACCGACAGTCCGTCGAGCAGCGTATGATCCACCCCATAGAGTTCCAGCGTCTTGTAGCCCAGCAGCAGGGCGACGTACTCGCACACCTGCACCACGGTCCCGAAATTGGCGCTTCCCAGACCGTGGCGGTAGAGCCAGAACTCCACGCCCCGGAACCCGCGGTAGACCTGCGTGTGGAACCGCACGATGCGGATATTGGGGTTGGGCAGCGCGGCACGGTAGTCGAACCGCTCGGGGTTGTAGTACTGCACGTAGAGGTTCATCGGCCACGTCACCTTTTCGGCAAGCGTGCGGTAGAGTTCCGCCACGCGGTCGCGGCAGACGCTGTCGCGGAAGAACATCGGATCGGAAAGCACGTAATAGGCGGGACGGACGGTCCCGAAACGCTCGTCCAGCGCAAAGTAGTTGACCGCCATGACGTCCTTTGCCGTGTGTTCGCCCCGGGCGATCAGCCGCGGCAGGTCTTCGGCCAGCGAAGGGCCGTTGCCGAGGATCACGACCGACGGCTTCGGCGCGCCGACCGTTCCGGCACGGCCGACGTAGTTGCGGAAATTCTCCTTCACGGCCATCACCGCAAAGTAAAACGCCGTCTCATAGAGGTTGCGCAGGAATCGGTCGGTTTTTTCGAATACGGTCATGGTACGGTTTTATTTGCAAAAGTAGCAAAAGATCAATATCTTCGCAACAAAACCCGGCAGAACAGATGTCAGAACCCACCATTTCGGTCGTCATACCCCTCTACAACAAGCAGCTGGAAATCGGCACGGCCGTACGTTCGGTCCTGGCGCAGACCCGCCCCCCGCAGGAGATCATCGTCGTGGACGACGGTTCGACCGACGGCGGCGCGGAGGTCGTGCGTGCGATCGGCTCGCCGCTCGTAAGGCTCGTCCGGCAGTCCAACGCCGGGGTCTGCGCCGCACGCAACCGCGGCATCGCAGAGTCGACGGGCGAATACATCGCCCTGCTGGACGCCGACGACGCCTGGGAGCCGGGGTTTCTGGCCGAAATCGCCGCCATGATCCGCGAGTTCCCCGGCTGCGGACTCTACTGCACAGCGTTTTCAATAATAAGCCACGACGGGACCTATCCGGCCCCGACACCCTCCGAGCGGGGCGTCGTGGCGAATTTCTTCCGCGAATCAGCCCACCGCTACATCGCCATCCCGTCGGCCAGCTGCATCCCGCGGCGCGTGTTCGACACTGTGGGGCTGTTTCCCGAGGGCATGAAGATCGCCGAAGACCTCTACATGTGGATCAGGATCGCCCGCCGCTACGAAGTCTGCTTCTCGCCCGAACGGCTGGTCCGCTATTCGCGGGTGGCTTCGAACCGCTCGGCGGCAAGCTACACGCCCGAGAAGACCGTCCATTCGTTCGAGGAGCTGTACGACCCGCTGGCCCCCGAGGAGGACCGGGAGTTCGTAGCCCGCGCCGCACTGGGAAAAGCACTTATCATCAGCGCCAAAGGCGGCACGAAGGAGGCCGCCCGCGCCGCCCGGTTCTTCGCCTGGACGCGGACCTACCGCCGCACGCTGCACAAGGTCCGCGCCCTGAACGCCCTGCCCGCCGGCTGGCGCGGCCCCGTGATCCGGCTTTACAACGCGCTGGCCTGGCGCCTCGCCCGCAAAGGACTCTAATGCTCAAAATGATGAAATACCTCCTGCACACCCTTTCCTGCCTGCTGCTTTTCGCAGCGGGAACCTGCCTCGCGCAGACGCCCGGCCACACGCTGCGTTCGGGCGGCATCGACCGCACCTACCGCCTCCACCTGCCCGAAGGGCTGCCCGACGGCGCGCCGCTGGTCATTGTCCTCCACGGCTACGGAGGACAGGGCGACCCGGAACGGTTCGACATGAACCGCGTTGCCGACCGCCACGGTTTCGCCGTCTGCTACCCGCAGGGCGAACGCGACGGCCGCGGCAAGACATGCTGGAACGTGGGTTACCCCTTTCAGGCCGATATGGCCGTCGACGACGTGCGGTTCCTCTCCGAACTGATCCGGCACCTTCAGAAAAAACATGGTTTGAGCCGCCGCAACGTCTTCTGCACGGGTATGTCGAACGGCGGGGACATGTGTTACCTGCTGGCCTCGCGCTGTCCGGAGACCTATGCGGCCCTCGGACCGGTCGCCGGGTTCATGTCCGTCGAAATCCTCCGCTCGGACCGCAATCCGCATCCGATTCCGCTGTTCGAAATCCACGGCACCGAAGACCGGACGACCCGCTGGGAAGGCGACCTCGGCAACGAAGGGGGCTGGGGCGCCTATGTCTCCGTCCCGACCGCGGTCGGCTACTGGGCCGCCAAGAACAAATGCCTCGCAGAGCGGATCGACACCCTGCCCTCCCGCCCCGGCGGCTTGCAGGTCATCGCCCACCGCTACACGGAGGGCACGGACGGAAACGAGGTCTGGCTCTACGAGACCGTCGGCGGAAAGCACTCCTGGAAAGAGACGGGCGTAGACACGGGCGAAGAGCTGTGGAAGTTTTTCAGCAGATACGTCCGGTAAGCGAAAAAGGGTTCCGAATCATCGGAACCCTTTTTCACTCTGCCGGGTGGCGTCAGTTCGAGAACGTCAGCCCGTCCTGCCCGGCGTCGATCGCGATCGGCTTCGAGCGGTCGACCTCGCCGGCAAGAATCCGCTTCGAAAGGTCGTTGACCACATAGCGCTGAATGACCCGCTTCACGGGACGTGCGCCATAGAGCGGATCGTAACCCGCCGAGGCGATCCATTCGCGCGCCTTGTCGCTGTACTCCAGCCGGATGCCGTTCTCCGAAAGCATCCTGCGCACGATGCCCAACTGGATGTCGACGATGCGTTCGATGTCCTTGTGCGTCAGCGGCTCAAACATCACGATCTCGTCGATACGGTTCAGGAACTCCGGTTTGAGCTGCTGTTTCAGCAGGTCGATCACCGCGAGGCGCGTCCGCTCGACAACCTCTTCGGGCAGCTTCCTGCCGTCGAAGGCCTCGGCGAAGTTATCCTGGATCACCTGCGAACCCATGTTCGAGGTCATAATGATGATCGTGTTGCGGAAATCCACCGTACGGCCCTTGTTGTCGGTCAGCCGGCCGTCGTCGAGCACCTGCAACAGGATGTTGAAGACGTCGGGATGCGCCTTCTCGATCTCGTCGAGCAGCACCACGGAATAGGGCTTGCGCCGCACGGCCTCGGTCAATTGGCCGCCCTCGTCGTAACCGACGTATCCCGGAGGCGCCCCGACGAGCCGCGACACGGCGTGCCGCTCCTGGTACTCGCTCATGTCGATACGCGTCATCATCTGGTCGTCGTTGAACAGGAACTCGGCCAGCGCCTTGGCCAGCTCGGTCTTGCCGACGCCCGTCGTACCGAGGAAGATGAACGAACCGATCGGCTTGCGGGGATCGTTCAGCCCGGCGCGCGAACGGCGCACGGCGTCGGAAATGGCCGCGATGGCCTGCTCCTGCCCGATGACGCGCTTGTGGAGTTCGTCCTCCATGTGGAGCAGTTTCTCGCGCTCCGAGGCCAGCATGCGCGTCACGGGAATGCCCGTCCAGCGCGACACCACCTCGGCAACGTCCTGCGCGTCGACCTCCTCCTTGATCATCGAACCGCTGGCCGAAGCGAGGCGGTACTCCTCCTGAAAAGCAGCGATCTCCTTCTCGGCCTCCTGAATCTTGCCGTAGCGGATTTCGGCCACCTTGCCGTAGTCGCCCTGCCGTTCGGCCTGCCGGGCCTCGACTTTCAGCGACTCGATCTTATCCTTGTTGGCCTGAATCTTTTTGAGCAGATCGCGCTGGCCCTGCCACCTGGCACGCATCTCGGCGTCACGGGCCTTCAGTTCCTCGATCTCCTTGGTCAGGTGCTCGACGCGCTCCTTGTCCTTCTCGCGGCGGATGGCCTCGCGTTCGATTTCGAGCTGGCGGACCCGGCGGTCGAGCGTGTCGATCTCCTCGGGCACGGAGTTCATCTCCAGACGCAGCCGCGAGGCGGCCTCGTCCACCAGGTCGATGGCCTTGTCGGGCAGGAACCGCGAGGTGATGTAACGCGTCGACAACTCGACGGCGGCCACGATCGCCTCGTCCTTGATCCGCACCTGATGGTGGTTTTCGTAACGATCCTTCAGGCCGCGGAGGATCGAAATGGCATCCTCGGGGCTCGGTTCGTCGACCATGACCTTCTGGAAACGGCGTTCGAGGGCCTTGTCCTGCTCGAAATACTTCTGGAACTCGTCGAGCGTCGTGGCGCCGATCGTCCGCAGCTCACCCCGCGCAAGGGCGGGCTTGAGGATGTTGGCGGCGTCCATCGCACCCGACGACTTGCCGGCGCCCACGAGGGTGTGGATTTCGTCGATGAACAGCAGGATGTCGCCGTCGCTGGCCACAACTTCCTGCACAACGGCTTTCAGGCGTTCCTCGAATTCGCCCTGATACTTGGCACCCGCGATCAGGGCACCCATGTCGAGCGAGTAGATCACCTTCGATTTGAGGTTCTCGGGCACGTCGCCGTCGACGATCCGGTGTGCGATACCCTCGGCGATGGCGGTCTTGCCGACACCCGCCTCTCCCACGAGGATCGGGTTGTTCTTGGTACGCCGCGAGAGGATTTGCAACACGCGGCGGATCTCCTCGTCACGGCCGATCACCGGATCGAGTTTGCCCGAACGGGCCTGTTCGTTGAGGTTGATGGCATACTTGCCCAGCGCATCGAACTGCTGCTCGGAGGTCTGGGAATCGACCGTAGCCCCCTTGCGGAAGGTGCGGATCGCCTCCAGGAGTTCCTTCTCGGTGGCACCGCTGCGCTTGAGGATGTCGGCGGCCTGCCCGCGCTCGGCGACGAGCCCCAGCAGCAGGTGCTCGACCGACGCGTATTTGTCGCCGAAGTTCCGGGTAAAGTCCACGGCGCGCTGGATCACCTTCGAGGAGTCCTGCGAAAAGAACTGGTCGCCGCCGCCCTCGACCCTCGGCAGGGACGCGACGGCCCGGTCGGCCTCGTCGCGCAGGCCGCGGACATTCACCCCGACACGCCCCAGGAGGAACGTGGCGAGCGAATCGTCCTCGCGGACAAGCACGCTCAGAATATGGAGCGGCTCGACAGCCTGCTGTCCGCGCTCCCGGGCAAGAGACAATGCACTTTGCAGAGCCTCCTGCGCTTTTACAGTTAACGTATTGATGTTCATATCTCTGATAATTTGTTTTTCAAACTTTCGTATACTACACCCGCAAAACGCCTGCCAACCCGGCTTCCCGGCCAATGTGTCATCCTTTGTCACACACGGGACTGACACGAGGCGCCAAAACGTCAGCTGTTTTGCAGAAGAGTTACACAATACGGCATAAAACAGCAGGACATCGCCCGAAATGTATTATCTTCGCAACACCTAACTCTCACTCTTCACGTTCATGACATACCGTAAACCCCCGTTCCTGCTGCGCAAATGGCAGCGGTTGCAGATGCGCTACTATGCGTACCGTAACCCGGAAAAACTGGTCAGGATACGCTACCGGCAACGATTCGGCACCGACCCCGACCTCGAAAACCCCCGAACCTTCAACGAAAAAGTCCTCTGGATGATGCTCCATGCCGACACCACCCGCTGGTCGCAACTGGCCGACAAGTACCGCGTCCGCGAGTATGTCGAGCAATGCGGGCTGGGATGGATGCTCAACGAATTATACGGTGTATGGGAATCCGCAGAGGAGATAGACTTCAGCGGGGGGGGGAATCTCCCCGACACGTTCGTGCTGAAAACCAACAACGGCTACGGACAAGTTATCATCGTGAACGACAGGCAAAAAGCCGATATCCGGTCGATCCGCCGTACACTCAACCACACCCTGCGAAAGAAATTCGGCCGCATGACGGCCGAACACCACTATTTTGGTATTAAACCCCGCATTATCGCCGAACGCCTCCTTCCCTCAGAACCAGCATTCGGCAATTCGCTCATCGACTATAAATTCTACTGTTTCGATGGCAACCCCTATTGTTGCATGGTCTGCTACAACCGTAAATCGCCATCCGACGTCAAAACAGGATTGTACGATGCCAGGACATGGAAAAACATAGGTCATTACGTCACCGGAAAATATTACGACCCACATCAGTGTGATATCCCGCGTCCGGCATCCCTCGACCGGATGCTCGATGCGGCCAAACGGCTCTCATCAGGATTCCCCCAAGTACGGGTCGACCTTTACGAAGTCGCCGGAAACCCCGTATTCGGGGAACTGACATTCACCTCATCTGCAGGTATGGATACGGGATTCAGCCAGGAGTTTCAGGAATTGATGGGATCGCAAATATCCCTGCCGCCGGCCAAGCGGACGCAACCGTCGCACCCGGGACTGCTCGGACTCCTCGGACTGCGGAAGGCCGCTGCCAAATAAAAACGGCAGGCAGCCCGGAGGGGCGGGTGCAACAGGCTGCCCGGCCCGCCAGGCACAGCCCTTTGCCCGGGTATGGGGAGAGGGCTGTCATTTTGTAGGCGGGTTTCATTTTTAATTTAATTCTTAATTCGTATCTTTGCGCTACTATGAGTGATTTTATCGTCAGCGCACGGAAATACCGCCCCGCGACCTTCGCCTCGGTCGTCGGACAGAAACATATCACCTCCACGCTTAAAAATGCGATCGAGCGCGGGCAGTTGGCTCACGCCTACCTGTTCTGCGGCCCCCGCGGCGTAGGCAAGACCACTTGTGCCCGCATCTTCGCAAAGGCCATCAACTGCCTGAACCCCAACGGATCGGAGGCCTGCAACGAATGCGAATCGTGCCGTTCGTTCAACGAAGGGCGCTCGTTGAACATCCACGAGCTGGACGCCGCGTCGAACAACTCGGTAGAAGATATCCGCACACTGATCGAACAGGTGCGCATCATCCCGCAGGTAGGGCGCTACTCGGTATTCATCATCGACGAGGTGCACATGCTCTCGGCGGCGGCGTTCAACGCCTTCCTCAAGACGCTCGAAGAGCCGCCCGCACACGCGATCTTCATTCTCGCGACGACCGAAAAACACAAGATCATCCCGACCATCCTCTCGCGGTGCCAAATCTACGATTTCAACCGCATCCGCGTCGAGGACGGCGTCGAATACCTCAAATACATCGCCTCGCAGGAGGGCATCGCAGCCGACGAAGAGTCGCTCAACCTCATTGCCCAGAAAGCCGACGGGGGTATGCGCGACGCCCTGTCGATGTTCGACAAGGCCGTGTCGTTCTGCGGCAAGGCGCTCGATTACCGCAACGTCGCCCAGACGCTCAACGTCCTGGACTACGACACCTACTTCGGCGTCACGGAGATGCTGCTCGCGGGCAACTATGTCGATACGCTGGTGACATTCGACAGCGTGCTGTCGCGGGGTTTCTCGGGGCAGACCTTCATGGCGGGGCTGAACCGCCACATGCGCGACCTGCTGATGGCCAAGCGCCCCGAAACGCTGCGGCTGATCGAAATGACCGGGACGCTGCTCGAACGATACCGGACGCAGGCGGGCGCCTGCGATGTCGAGTTCCTGTTCGGAGCCATCTCCTGCCTGACGGAGCTCGACGGGAAGATCCGGCAATCGTCCAACCAGCGGTTGTTCGTCGAGCTGGGCCTGATGAAGATCGCAGGGCTCGGCCAAAAAAAAAATGACTCTCTGACATCTTCCGGGGAATATCCCCTTCCTACCCTCACCCCCCGCACGGCGGGCCCCGCATCTGCGGCGGCTCCGGCAGCGGCCGGGCAGCCGGCAACCGCAACGGCACAAGCGGCAGAGGTTTCGGCGACCGGAAATCCGGCAACGAACGCCCCGGCGGCAAATGCCTCCGGCAACCCCGCAGCCCCGGCAGCCGCAACGGCACAACCGGCAGCGCAAGCAGCAGGAGCCGCAACGGCCCCCCCTTCCGCAGCAACGTCCGCAGCAATGCCTGCCGCGTCCCCGGCCGGAAGGCCGGCAGCGGGTACATCCGCCGGCCCGACTGCACAGGGAACACTCCCGGCACAGCCCGCGCCGGGGATGAAACGGCGGCCGCTGATCTCGGGCGCATCGCTCTCGGAGCTGCTCGCCTCGGCAGGCGGCGACCCCGACGAGGAGCTGTCGGACGGCGAAACGCCCGACGAACCCGAAACCGTGCGCATAGACCCGGACTGTGCCGAAAAGTTGGAGCACGCCCGAGGCAGGATACTGAACCTCATCAAGGAGAAACGCCCGCGCTTCGTGCCGGCTTTCGAGCTGATGACGTTCCGCGACAACACGATCTCGGTGAGCGTACCGACGACGGAGCTGCGCGAGGAGATCCTGCGCAGCAAGACCGGGATGCTGATGCGCATCGCCGAACTGGCGGGCATCGAGGGTATGATCGAACTGGAGGTCACGGTCAATGAAGAGATCCGGGCGGCACGCCCGATCAAGCTCGAAGACCGCGTCCGCTACATCACGGAGAAGAACCCGCTCGTCGCGGAACTCCGCAAAGCACTGGACTTGGAAGTAGAATAAAAAGAACGAACAATAAAAATGGCAACAAAGAATTTCATCGAAGAACTCGAATGGCGCGGGATGATCCACACGATCATGCCCGGCGCGAAGGAACAACTCGAAAAAGAGATGACGACGGCCTACCTGGGCATCGACCCCACGG
>ERZ857693.2077-NODE-2077-length-21413-cov-6.779146_pt1 | contig 21413 bp, 24 predicted proteins | sample MGYA00519765_ERZ857693 | MGnify/ENA primary metagenome ERZ857693 (study PRJEB31778, sample SAMEA3449354) | human gut metagenome | biome: human gut; feature: human-associated habitat; material: faeces | place: United Kingdom | collected 2010/2012 ... | reverse complement strand
AGGGATAAACGCTGAAGGCATCTAAGCGTGAAGCCCCCCTCAAGATGAGATATCCAGACTCGAAAGAGTGAGAGACCCCTTAGAGACGATGAGGTAGATAGGGCAGAGATGGAAGCACAGTGATGTGTGGAGTTGACTGTTACTAATCGGTCGAAAGCTTGACCTTAAAAAGCGATTGGAAATAGAAAAGATGATTTGTGTGTGGTTTTGAAGGTATATGATATATAAAAAAAGAGACAGCAAGTGAAATTCACTCTGCTGTCTCTTTTTTTATGTAGTATAACTTTGGAGAATGCTTAAAAAGCATATCCTAAGTAATAAAACAAGAAAAAGAGGTGGGGGAAAGATATATGGGAAATTTAGAACATAATCTGACAGAAGGCTCTGTTATAAAAAATCTTATTTTATTCAGTCTGCCATTTGTGGGTTCTTTTGTATTACAGTCTCTATATAGTACAGTAGATTTGTTTATTGTGAGTCATTATGCAGGAACATATAGTATTTCAGGTCTTAATATTGTGGCACAGATTACAGACCTGGTTCTTGGAATTGCAATAGGGTTGTTGTCAGCTGCAACGGTAATGATTGCTCAATATGTTGGGGCTGGAAAAGAGAAAGAAATACATAAAACTATTGAGACTACATTTACTCTAGTAATAATTCTGGCAGTTATAATGACAATAGGAATGCAAATATTTATGAATCCAATCTTACATATTTTACAAACTCCATTAGAAAGTTATCAAGAGGCTTCTAATTATTACAGAGTTGTTATAAGTGGAATTTTATTTACTTTTATGTATAATGCTATTGCTAATATTTTGAGAGGAATGGGAGATTCCAAAAATCCGTTGTATTTTGTTATTATCTCTACAGGAATTAATATTATTCTTGATATTATATTTGTCGGGAAAATGCATATGGGTGCTGGGGGTGCAGCACTGGCAACGGTAATTGCTCAAATGTGCAGCGTGTTAGTATCTATAATTTATTTGCGTAAAATAGACTTTCCGTTTGATTTTAAACTTTCAAGTTTTCATATTGATCAAGAAAAAATTAAAATTATGTTTCAAATAGGAATTCCTTCTGCTTTTCAGAATTTTATGTTGAATTTTTCATTGGTTGTTTTGATTGCAGTAGCAAATCTTCTGGGAGTATATGCATCTGCTGCAGTTGGAATTGCAGCGAAGATAAATGTAATTTTTATTTTGCCAGTAATAGCATTGCATGCAGCTCTGTCAGCAATCGTTGGACAAAATGTGGGAGCAGGAAAGTTAAAACGGGTCGAAAAAACAGCGATAGTAGAGTTGATTATTTCTTCTTTATATAGTTTGTTTATCTGTATTATCATGTGGTGTTTTTCTAAGGAATTATTAAGTATCTTTACAAATGATGCACAGACATTACTTGTTGGAGCAAATTATTTTAAGGGACATTGCTGGGATTATGTCATCGTAATGCCATTAGCATACTGCCTTTCTGGTATATTTATTGGTTCAGGCCATACTTCTTATGTGGCTGTTGGAAACACAGTAGGGGCATTAGCTTCAAGAATACCTCTTGCTTATTTCCTTTCTAATATATTAGGATGGGGGACATTGGGAATAGGGATAGCTTATCCAATTAGTACGGCAGTAACAAATATCGTATATATCTATTGTCTGATAAAAGGAAAATGGAAAACTGCAGTAACAACAAAGGAAGATATGAATTTGTCAGAATGATGAAATGATAACCTAATTTTCATTTTCAAAGTCATTCACAGTATATTGCAATCTGTTGCTTTTTTTCGTTGATATTTTACCCTTTTTTGTGCGAATTATCAAGAAAGTGCCAACTAATCCCATGAAGTGTCCAATTTTTTCATAGAATGTTCAAAATGGGTATGATATAATGTTCACATAGGAGTACATTTACGCCCATTTTGGTGTAATGTCATTATCATGAGTGTAATGATGAATATAAATTAAAGGAGCTGAAGTTATGGATATCAAAGAATTATTACCAAAGGACACAGAAGGAAGATTACGTATTATTCAGGAAACTGTGCCAGGAAGACAGATTACACTGGCTCATGTTATTACAAGTCCTAAGCCAATCGTATATCGTAAGTTAGGATTGAATCCAGATATCGATTTTGATCGTTCTGCAATCGGTATTATCACAGTTACTCCGAGTGAATCTGCTGTAATTGGAGCAGATATTGCTATTAAGAGCGGAGATGTTTATCTTGGATTCGTAGACCGTTTCAGCGGAACTTTAATTCTGACAGGACGTATTTCGGCAGTAGAATCTGCTGTTAAGGCTGTAATCCATTATTTCCAGAATGATTTAGGATATGCTACATGTCCTGTTACAAAGAAATAAGTCGATAGAAATAAGTCGATAGACAAAAAGTGGTGATAGCATACAGCAGATGCGAAGCAGGAAGACAGGGTGGTTATAATGCGTAAGATAATGTTTGTGGGTCGTAGCGAATCAGGTAAGACTACGATCATGCAGGCGATGAAGGGTAAGCCGATTACTTACCATAAGACGCAGTATGTAAACAACTTTGACGTAATTATTGATACACCGGGAGAGTATGCGGAGACGAAGCAGTTATCTGGAGCATTAGCTGTTTATGGATGTGAGGCAGATGTTATTGGACTTTTGATGAGTGCGATAGAACCGTTTTCTCTATATCCACCGAATATTGTGTCAGTAAGTAATCGTGAAGTTGTTGGTGTAGTTACGAAGTGCGATCACTGGGCAGCGAATCCGGAATTAGCAGCCGAATGGCTGCGCCTTGCAGGTTGTAAGAAGATCTTTTTTACCAGTTCCTATACAGGCGAAGGTATTGCAGAGATATTAAGTTACTTAAAGGAACCGGTAGATAAACTTCCATGGGAAGTAGCTAAGGCAGAATATGACAAGCTTGGATTTGGACCGGGCGAGAGCGAAAAGCATACACTGAGAATATAATAAAAGTTAATCTCAATCGAGAAGACTCCCACCTCTTTCAGGTGGTGGGTGACAGCTCGACTTGAATTTTTTAGTGACAAAAGCAGAAAACCAGAAATTAAATTTCTGGTTTTCATTTTTTTAAGCTGATTCAATTAGTTTTTTGAAGCTAAATATGCATCTAATCCTTTTTTACGGAGTTTACATGATGGACAATGACCACAGCCATCTCCAATAACCCCGTTATAGCAGGTAAGAGTTTCATTTTTTATAATATCAAAGGCACCGAGTTCGTCTGCCAGAGCCCAGGTTTCTTTTTTATCAAGCCACATAAGAGGGGTAATGATATCAAACTGATAATTCATGGCAAGGCAGAGGGTTGTATTTAATGATTTGATAAAGATATCGCGGCAGTCAGGATATCCGGAGAAATCGCTCTGAGATACACCGGTGATAATGTCTGTGATGCCTCTTTGTTTTGCAAAAACGGCAGCATAGGACAGAAAGAGAAGATTTCTTCCGTCAACGAAGCTATTTGGTGTTCCCTCTTCCGGAGCGTTTTCATCTACTTTAATATCTACGCGTGTAAGAGAGTTCGGTGCAAGTTGATTTAAAAGACTCATGTCCATGATATGGTGTTCAACCTCATGGTCACGACAGATTTTCTTTGCACATTCTAATTCTTTTACATGTTTTTGATGATAGTCAAAAGATAATGCAATTACTTTTTTGTAACGTTTTAAAGCCCAGAAAAGGCAGGTTGTGCTATCCTGTCCACCACTGAAAACGACAACAGCAGCTTCTTTATTTTTGAGTTCCTGCATAAATAATTCCTTCTTTCTATAGGTTTTTAGGTATCTATTAAGTGTTTTTTAAATAATTTTTTCATGCGCATTATGCAATGCATGACATAATTCTATTCGCATCTTACATATGGCATATGTTTATGCGTGAAGCATCATTGTAAGCTGACTCTGAATAGAAGAATCTGTTTCGAAACGTCCTCGGAAAGTTGTAGTTACAGTAGATGCTGCATCTTTTTTGATGCCCCTTGCGCTCATGCAGCTGTGTGTTCCATGAATAATAACGGCAACATCCTCTGTTTCGGCAGCTTCGCACATGATTTCTGCAATATCAGAGCCGATGCGTTCCTGAAGCTGAAGACGTTTGGAGGCCATGTCGCAGATTCTTGCTATTTTACTTAGACCAAGAACTTTGTCTTTTGGGATATACGCAACGGATACAGACATATCGTACATAAGAGCAATGTGGTGTTCACAATAGCTGAAGATTGGAATATCTCGAACTAAAACAATATCTTTTTTATCAGCGCCGACACATAGATCGTCTTTGAAAGATTTATTAAACATCATGGCAATTTCATGATTGGTATAATTCATTCCTTCAAAAACTTCTTCGTACATACGAGCTACGCGATCGGGTGTTTCTTTCAATCCTTCACGATCGGGGTCATCGCCAAGAGCAGCAAGAATTCCCCTGATATGTTCACGAATGGCATCTTTATCTATAGCCATAGTTTTACCTCCTTTTATACTCCGCGTTGTTCCGGCGGCCAGATAAATTTATGCATCTGGAGCTGGAGACGGGCTTCGTTCCAATGATGTTCTATCATATATTCTACAATTTCTTTTGGGTCAATTCGTCCGAATACCGGACTTAAAAAAATAGGACAATGGTCAGCAATTTTGTATTGCGTACAGATTGTTCTTGCTTTTTCCAGATCAGCAATGCTACTGACAACGAATTTAACGGTATCTTTAGAAAGCAGTAGAGAAAAATTATCTGTACACATCGCCTGCTCCATTCCGCTGTCCGGACATTTATAATCCATAGTAAAGGCCGGACGATGTAAAAGATTATGAAAGCAATCTAAAGCTACACTTCCATTTGTTTCAATCTCTACAGAAAATCCAGAAGAACCGAGTGCCTCGATGAATGTGTCAATTCCTGTTGTAAGCAAAGGTTCTCCACCGGTAAGAGTTACATTTTTAATTTTATGTTCAGTGAGCCATGTGATCAGTTCCTCTGTGGATAAAAATTCACAAGGACAGTCCATTGTATTTGCCCAGGATGTATCACAGTAATTACAGGAAAGATTACAGCCACGCATTCGAATGAATGCAGCAAGTTCGCCGGCTTTTTGACCTTCTCCGTTAATACTGATAAACTTTTCAACTACAGGATAGGTAATCATAAAGATGCCTCCTGATAAGTAGAACAGTTTGTTGGAGTTTCATATACAGAAATGTTATATACAGGGAAGTCCAGTTCTTGTAATTGTTCATAAAAATAGCGGGAAAACTGCTCGGCGGTTGGACGGAAAGGAACTTCATGAAGTAAAAATCCTTCTTCCTTAAGAGCTGTTAGCGTTGTTTCTTTTAAAGAGCCTGTTTCAAAGATAAAAGAATGGTCTAAAGCATCTGTGAGTTTTTTTAGAGCATCTTTAAAATCTCCAAAATCAATTACCATATCTCTGGTTTGCCCCTCTTTATTTAATTCATCCATAGCAATACGTGCTACAACTCTCCAGCGATGTCCATGGAGATTACTGCACTTACCTTTGTAACCACTTAGAAAATGAGCGGAGTCAAAGGATTGCTCTGTTTCTAAAATATACATTAAAAAATCCTCCTCTAAACTTATACATACGATCAAAATCATTAAAAGATTCTGATGGTACATATTAAAAACAATAAAAAAGATGCTGTAAATATACAGCATCTTGAAATCATCTGTTTGTAAAATCTTTTGGTAAAAATAAAATGCTGTCCTGGTTTTATTTAGCGACAGGATGGTACAAATGAACTGTCGTATCTAAACGAGTCTAGCACGAAATGAGAGTTTTGTAAAGAGATTTCATAGAGATTTTATCTCAGTAGAGAAGACTCCCACTTCTTTCAGGTGGTGAGTGACAGCAAATTTATACGACAGGTTGCGAAGTTTTTCATGAAATGCTATTATAAATGAAAATAATATACGAGGAGAAAGGATAGTGTATGAAATTAATAAATAAGTTATCCATTGTAGTGTCTGTATATAATGAAGAGGCAGTTTTGGATAAGTTTTATGAAACGATTCTTCCTATTTTAGAGGGAATTGATAGTGATTATGAGTTGATTTTTGTTAATGACGGAAGTAGAGATGCATCCCCTGCTATCTTAGATAGATTAGCTATGGATTCGAAAAAGGTAAAGGTAATACATTTTTCGAGAAATTATGGACATGAGGCAGCAATGATTGCGGGAATTGATTATAGTTCAGGCGATGGAATTGTATGTATGGATGCAGATTTGCAGCATCCTGTAGAATGTATCCCGCAGATTTTAGATACGTTTAATCAGGGATATGAAGTAATCAGCATGGTTCGTACAGCAAATAAGAGTGCTGGATTTGTTAAGAATCTTACATCAGGCTTGTTCTATAAAATACTGAATAAGATTTCAGAGGTACATTTTGAGGAAAATGCCTCCGATTTTTTTGCCATCACAAAGAAGCCAGCGGAAGTTTTAAAAAAGCATTTTCGGGAAACTTCACGTTTTCTTCGTGCCTATGTGCAAAGTATTGGATTTAAAAAGACAACCATAGAATACGAAGCACATGATAGAGCAGCAGGAGAAAGTAAGTACAGTATCAAAGGATTGTTTAAGTTTTCAGTACAGGCAATGTTAAGTTATTCGGACCTGCCGTTGAAGATTGCTTCATTGTGTGGCACGTTTGCAGGAATTGCCTGTGTACTGTTGATTATTTACTCTATTTATATGAAGATTCGTGTTGGCGCACCAGGAGGTTATACGACAACAGTTGTAGTAATTTGTTTTATGTTTACAGTATTATTCTTCTTGTTGGGGATTATTGGAGAATATCTGGCAGTTATTTTATCAGAAATAAGAAAGAGACCAATTTACTTAGTAAGGGATGCGGTAAACTTTGAAAAAAATCAGGAAAAAGAGAATGAGGATATTTAAAAATTTAAAAGGACATTTTAGTACCATCACCCACCACAAGATGCTGGTAATGAAAACCTGTTTTAAGGTGGGGTTATATAAACAGGGACTTCTTCATGATTTGTCAAAATATACACCTATAGAGTTTATTCCGGGAGTTATTTATTATCAGGGAGACAGAAGTCCGATCAATAGGGAAAAGGAATTGAAGACCTGTTCACGAGGCTGGCTTCATCATAAGGGAAGGAATCTTCATCATTTTGAATATTGGATCGATTATAGCATTAATCCAACAGGAGGAAAGCTTGTCGGAATGAAGATGACAAAAAAATATGTAGCGGAAATGGTTATTGATCGTATCAGTGCGAGTAAAAATTATTTAAAAGATCAGTATAATGATGGAAGTGCATTGGCATACTATTTAAACGGAAAGCATATGATGCTTATAGATGACGAGACAGATTATCTGTCAAGATATCTTCTTACAATGCTCGATATGAAAGGAGAAGAATATCTATTGCATTATATGAGGCATACGCTGCTTCGACATAAAAATCGTGATTATCATGTGCGGGATGGAAAGTTGTATTTAGATTAAGTGAAATCCCATTAAAAGTGCAGTATCTGAGCTGGACTGAACTGGAATTGAAAGGAAGTCTGCACAGAGCACATGATTGCAGAGTAATATTTTTACAGTAAAGTGGATAATTTTATCTTGAAATTTAGAGATAATTAAGTTATAGTATGTATATACTAGCCTGGAGTGTTCGAGACCCCCTGCTATTTTGAACCTACATTTTTGAACTTGGGAAACTAAATCATTGAAGGGATGGCATGCCTCACCATTTTGAGAGGACGTCAGATATTTAATTGAAGTTACCCACCTGGCTTTGGCTAGGACTCAAAATCGCAGGCTACGGCATTTTGGGTGTATGCTTTATAGCCGTCTCATGTGAATGAGGCGGCTTTTCTTATGTAAAATATAATGAGGATGGAAAGTATGCCAGCAAGAAAAAGGGTGAAAGATTTATACGAACTGGTTATGGATTTTCTAAAGAAATGCAGTGATGATCATGTGGGAGCATTTGGGGCGATGTCCGCCTTTTTTATACTCCTTTCCATTTTTCCGTTTATGATTTTCCTGTTGACACTGACCAGATATATTCCTTTTTCAAAAGATGACATTATAGTGATATTGACAAGGATGATTTCTTTTGAGGAAGGATCATTGATCAAAAATATTGTAAATGAAATTTATCATAAGACAGGAACGACAGTATCTGCGATTTCTATTATTGCAGCATTGTGGTCATCTTCAAGGGGTGTGTATTCGATTGTTATCGGATTGAATTCTGTATATGATATTGATGAGAACAGAAATTATTTTGTAATACGCTTATTTAGTTTAGTGTATACATTATTGTTTGCACTTATGATAAGCGTTATGCTTGTTATGTGGGTATTTGGAAATAGTTTATATCGTTATGTATGTTGGAAGTTCCCGTTTGTGATTCCGATCTTGGGATATTTTATGCATCAGAGGATTTTATTTTCCCTAGTCTTTCTGACATTATTATTTATGATAATTTATAAATGGATTCCAAACAGAACGTCTAGTTTTCGAGGGCAGTTTCCGGGAGCTTTGATTGCGACACTTAGCTGGGTGGCAGTTTCTGTAGGCTGTTCGATCTATATGGATAATTTTACGAATTTTTCGTATATTTACGGAAGTATGGCGGGAATCATGATACTGCTTTTATGGCTGTATTTTTGTATGTCCATGGTTTTTTATGGAGCGGAAGTGAATTATTTTTTAGAGAATAAAGATAATTATCATCTTCTTATTCGTACTCTTAGACCAAACTGGCGCAGGCAGCAGAGGGCACAGACAGAGAAGATGCGTCAGAAATCTAAAAGTGAGAGAGCCGACAGAAAGAATAACAAGAATAATAATAAAAATGATAAAGACGTATCGATGGGAGAAGACAACAACTCGAAATAGAAAAATAAAAAACTCTAAAACAGATAATTTTAGAAAATAGTGAATGACAGAAGGAATTAAAATGTATCATTTGGATAAGAAACAGATTCAGGAGATTACAGATTATATATTTTTAGAAGATAGACTGGAAAGGGCAGATGCGATATTTATACCAGGCTGTGCAAGACCGGAGCATACGGAAGAAGCGGCAAGAGTATATAAAGAAGGATATGCCCCCTTGTTATTGCCATCGGGTGGGTATACAAAGGTACAGGGAAGTTTCCAGGGTGTTTCAAAAGAAGGGCAGAAATACGGAACAGATTTTGCCTGTGAGGCGGACTTTTTAGAAGCAGTTTTACTTCAGAATGGAGTTCCGGCTTCCGCAATTTTAAAAGAGTGTGAGGCAACCTATACTTTGGAGAATGCGGAAAAGACAAAACTATTGCTTCAAAAGCGAGGAATTCATTTAAAAAAAGCGATATTATGTTGTAAAGCACACCATGCCAGACGTTCGTTCCTTTATTATTCTATGGTATTTCCAGAGGTGGAGATTCTCATACATCCCGTTGTTGTAGATCATATTTCCTCAGAGGACTGGTATAAAACAGAAGAAGGAAGAAAGATAGTACTTGGAGAGTTCTCCAGAGTTGGACAGCAGCTTTTGATGATGGAAGGACGAATTCAATGGGAATAAAGCACGAAATACCTCTTGACATTAATTTTTCCCTGCGTTACAATGTTATTCATTGAAAAAGCGTTGAAAGTGGGGCTTTTGCCCACAGTAGAAGTATGATGTACCGTTAGAGAAGGAGAATCATCGGCTGGAAGTTCTCAGAGGCTCCGTTATATTTCGAATTTCCACACTGGAGCTGCATTTCGGAGACTGATTCGTAATCAGGTAAGGAATGTCGTATGCGCACGTTACGCGTGAATGAGAGCCTGAATAACATTTAGTATATTCAGGAATCAGGGTGGTATCGCGGATTTATTCGTCCCTTTTTAATTTCGGTTAAAAAGGGACTTTTTTATGTTATAAATAGTTTATCAACTTACCTGCTTTTTATAACATAAAGATCATCAGATAATGACTATCAGAGTAGAGATATAGTTTTTATAAGTTTGTTCAAGTCATATGTGCTGTTCAGACTTTGAGAATTATTGACTGTAAATTTGGAATAAGGAATTCTGAATAGCTCAAGTTTAATAAAGAACCGATATCATCATTTACCAAAGTAAATTAATTTAAAAATAAAGGAGTTTATCATGAAAGAGAAAATCGAGCAGATTCGTCAGCAGGCACTTGCGGCAATTGAAGATGCAGCGGGTATGGACAAGCTTAATGATGTTAAAGTTGCTTTCCTTGGTAAAAAGGGACAGTTATCGAGCCTGTTAAAAGGAATGAAAGATGTAGCACCGGAAGACAGACCAAAGGTAGGTCAGATGGTAAATGAAGCACGTGCTGGTATCGAAGAAAAGATGGAAGAAAAGAGAACAGCCATCCAGAAAAAGCTTCGTGAAGAAAAGATGAAGAAGGAAGTTATTGACGTAACTTTACCAGGTAAAAAAGTAGCAGTCGGACATCGTCATCCAAACCAGATCGCATTAGATGATCTTGAAAGAGTATTTATCGGTATGGGATATGAAGTGGTAGAGGGACCGGAAGTAGAGTATGATCACTACAATTTCGAATTGTTAAATATTCCGGCAAATCATCCGGCAAAGGACGAGCAGGATACTTTCTACATTACAAAAGATATCCTTCTTCGTACACAGACATCACCGGTACAGGCACGTATCATGGAAACAGGACGTATGCCAATCCGCGTTATCGCTCCTGGACGAGTATTCCGTTCTGACGAAGTAGATGCAACACATTCTCCATCTTTCCATCAGGTAGAAGGACTTGTCGTAGATAAAGGAATTACATTTGCTGATTTAAAGGGAACATTACAGCAGTGGGCAGAGGAATTCTTTGGACCAGATACAAAGGTTAAGTTCCGTCCACATCATTTCCCATTCACAGAGCCAAGTGCTGAGGTAGATGTATCCTGCTTCAAATGTGGAGGAAAAGGATGCCGTATGTGTAAGGGAAGCGGCTGGATTGAGATTCTTGGATGTGGAATGGTACACCCTAAAGTATTAAGTGACTGCGGTATTGATCCGGAAGTATACTCAGGCTTTGCATTTGGAATCGGACTTGAAAGAATCACTCTTTTAAAATACGAAATCGATGATATGCGCCTCTTATACGAAAACGATGCAAGATTTTTAAAACAGTTCTAGAGCGTGTTTGAAAAATCTCCCACAAATAGTGATGCACATCTTGCGAAAAGCATTTTTAAAATCTGCTCTAGAGTGTGCAGTGTATAATGTGTATTCTGCTTCAAGGATGTTGAGATATTCTTGAAGTGGAAAGGATTAAAAATAACTAATATTTAAATTTATAGATATAAAAGGAGACGAAAATGAATACACCAATTTCATGGATTAAAGCATATGTTCCAGATTTGGATTGTACTGTACAGGAATATGTAGACAAGATGACTCTGTCTGGTTCCCATGTAGAGAATGCAGTATATCTTGATAAAAATCTGGAGAAGATCGTTGTTGGACGAATTGAAAAGATTGAAAAGCATCCAGATGCTGATAAGTTAGTAATCTGTCAGGTAAATGTAGGTGCTGAGGAAGTACAGATCGTAACAGGAGCATCCAATGTATTTAAGGGAGCATTAGTTCCGGTTGTTTTAGATGGCGGACGTGTTGCAGGCGGACATGATGGAAGTCCTAATCCTGAGAATGGAATCAAGATTAAAAAAGGTAAGCTTCGTGGAGTACCTTCTTACGGTATGATGTGTTCTATTGAAGAATTAGGAAGCACACGCGATATGTATCCGGAATCACCGGAAGATGGCATTTACATTTTTGATGAAAGCAGAGGAGTAAAACCAGGGGATGATGCAGTAGCAGCCTTAGGACTTCGTGATGCAGTAGTAGAATTTGAAATTACATCTAACCGTGTAGATTGCTTCAGCATGATCGGTATGGCAAGAGAAGCAGCAGCTACATTTGAAAAGCCATTTTATGCCCCGGAAGTAAAAGTAGTTGGAAACGATGAAAGAACAAAGGATTATATTTCTGTAGAGGTAGAGGATACAGAACTGTGTCCAAGATATACAGCAAGAATCGTAAAGAATATTAAATTAGCTCCGTCACCGGAATGGATGCAGAGAAGACTTGCGGCAATGGGCATTCGTCCGATCAACAATATTGTAGATATTACAAACTATGTTATGGAAGAGTACGGACAGCCAATGCATGCCTATGACTTAGATAAGATCAGAGGTCATAAAATCGTTGTAAAACGTGCCAATGATGGTGATGTATACACAACACTTGATGGACAGGAAAGAAAGCTTGATAAAGATGTATTAATGATTAACGATGCAGAAGGTCCTGTTGGAATTGCCGGTATCATGGGTGGAGAAAACTCCATGGTTACAGATGACATTCAGACAATGCTTTTTGAAGCTGCTACTTTTGATGGAACAAATATTCGTCTTTCTTCTAAGAGAATCGGTCTTAGAACAGATGCTTCCGGTAAGTTTGAAAAAGGTCTTGATCCTGAGAATGCATTAGAAGCAATCAACCGCGCCTGCCAGTTAGTAGAAGAGTTAGGTGCCGGTGAAGTTGTTGGTGGTGTTGTAGATGTATATCCAAATCCTGTAGAAGAAGTAAAGATTCCTTTTGAACCAGCAAAATATAATAAGCTTCTTGGAACAGATGTATCCGAAGAAAAGATGATGGAATACTTTACCCGCCTGGAGATTGGCTATGATAAAGAAACAAATATGTTACTTATCCCATCTTTCCGTCAGGATTTAAGATGTTCTGCAGATATCGCAGAAGAGGTGGCAAGATTCTTTGGATATGATAATATTCCTACAACACTTCCTCATGGAGAAGCAACTGCTGGTAAGAAGTCTTTTAGTGCAAGAGTAGAAGACGTTGTTATGAATATTGCAGAACAGAACGGATTCTGTGGTGGAATGTGTTACTCTTTTGAAAGCCCTAAGGTATTTGATAAATTACTTCTTCCTGATAACGACCCATTACGCCAGGCAATCGTAATTGCAAATCCACTTGGAGAAGATTACAGTATCATGAGAACAGTTGAGTTAAATGGTATTTTAACTTCTTTAGCAGGAAATTATAACCATAGAAATAAAAATGTACGTCTTTACGAGATTGGTAACGTATATCTTCCAAAGGCACTGCCACTGACAGAACTTCCAGAGGAAAGAAAGCGTCTGACTCTTGGAATGTACGGAGAATGTGATTTCTTCCTGTTAAAAGGTGTTCTTGAAGAAATGTTCTTAAAACTTGGTCTGGAAGGCAAAGTTGATTTTGAGCCATCTCAGGAAAAACCTTTCTTACATCCGGGAAGACAGGCACTCATTTATGTGGGTGGAACTTATGCTGGATTTATCGGACAGGTACACCCTGAAGTGTGTGAAAACTACGATATGAAGTGTGAAGCATACGTAGCGGGAATCGATCTTCCGGTTATCACAGAAAAAGCAACCTTTGACAGAAAGTATGAAGGTGTAGCAAAGTATCCTGCTGTAAACAGAGACTTAAGCCTTGTTATGAAAAAAGAAGTTTTCGTAGGAAGTCTTGAAAAAGTAATGAAAGAAAAAGGCGGCAAGTTATTAGAGAGCATCCAGTTATTTGACGTTTACGAAGGTTCTCAGATTGAAGAAGGATATAAATCCGTTGCATTCAGCCTTGTATTCCGTTCCCCAGAACGAAGCTTAGAAGCTGCTGAAATCAACAAGATCGTAGATAAGATTCTTAAAGAACTTGAAAAAATGGGAGTTGAATTAAGAGCATGATGAAAACAAGTGATTTTAATTTTGATCTTCCACAGGAACTGATCGCCCAGGACCCGCTGGAAGACCGTTCCTCATCAAGATTGATGGTGCTTAACAAGGAAAGCGGTGAGATAGCTCACCGTATTTTCCATGACATTACAGAGTATCTTCATCCGGGAGATTGTCTGGTTATCAACGACACAAAAGTTATCCCAGCCCGTCTTATCGGAACAAAAGAAGATACCGGAGCCCACATTGAAATTCTGTTATTAAAAAGAAAAGAAAATGATGTCTGGGAAACACTTGTAAAACCGGGCAAGAAATGCCGTCCAGGTGCAAGAGTAGTCTTTGGAAATGGAGAACTGAAAGCTGAAATCGTTGATGTATTAGAAGATGGAAACCGTCTTGTACATTTTGAATATGAAGGAATCTTTGAGGAAGTATTAGACCGTCTTGGCCAGATGCCTTTACCCCCATACATCACACATAAATTACAGGATAAAAACCGTTATCAGACCGTTTACGCAAAGTATGAAGGATCCGCAGCCGCACCGACAGCTGGACTTCATTTTACAAATGAACTGTTAAAACAGATTGAAGATATGGGTGTAAACATTGCCCGCGTAACACTCCATGTAGGTCTTGGAACCTTTCGGCCTGTAAAAGTGGAAAATGTGCTCGAACACCATATGCATTCTGAATACTATAATGTAACAGAAACCGCAGCAAAGCTGATCAATGATACGAAAAAGAATGGTGGAAGAATTATCGCAGTAGGTACAACCAGTACAAGAACTCTGGAATCTGTTGCGGATGATAATGGAGTGATTCATCCGGGATGCGGTAATACAGAAATATTCATTTACCCAGGTTATAAATTTAAGGCAATTGACTGTCTTATTACAAACTTCCATCTGCCGGAATCTACCCTTTTAATGCTTGTATCCGCATTAGCAGGAAAGGATCATATTATGGCAGCGTATGAGGAAGCGGTAAAAGAAAGATACAGGTTCTTCTCCTTCGGGGATGCGATGTTTATTTGCTAATTCGCTGGGACACAGACGCCGCTGAAGAGGAATGCTTTGAGCCGAATTGTATTCAGTCTTCTAAAGAAAAAAGAATTGTTATAAGTTTGATTTTGTTCCGTTGCGCTAAACATTCCATTCTGCCCAGAAAAACAGGAACTTGGGAAAAACGAGTCCCAAGTTCCTATGGTCAGAATTCCATAGCGCAAAGTCGCAAAATGCAATACTTATAACAATTCTTTTTTCTTTATCGTAGTTCTCTTACAATTCAGCATAAAGTTTTATTTCAGCGGCTGGATAGTTTTGATAGCAAATTAGCAATTCATGAAATCTTTTTAAGAAACAAAAGGAAGTACATATGTTACCCAGAGGTGGCTTAATGGCATGGAGAGTATCATTGCCGGTATCATATCTGCTACAGGAAATTCTTTCACTTTCATCATTCGGAAGCCAGTTGCTACAAGAAGTACTCCGCCACAAGCTTTGAAATCACAGATCATAGTTTCTGTGCAGAATGGATAAATTGCCCCGGCAAGTAAAAAAAGCAGCATGAATACGATAAACTGAGGGATTGCAATTACACAGGTTACAAATCCAAGAACGCAGGCAAAGATTAAAGCGGTTGGAAGATCAAGAATTGTCTTGGCTAAAAGAATGCTGTGATCACCAGTCATTCCGGCTGTGATACTTCCGTAGATTCCAGTACCGCTTGCACAAAATAATACGATAGCGGTTACCAGTACACTCTGATATTCTGCATCCTTTGTTCCCTGACCGGGAATGATTTTAGAAATAATCTTTTCCATTCCCATCCCCATGTTTTGTATTATTGTACCAAGATGAATAGCAAGTCCTATTACTGTTCCTAAAATAACAGAAAGAATAACAGCAGGCATGTTTTTCATCAGGGCAATGGAACTAATGCCCATGGTCATCGCACAGGCACCAAAAACTAAATTGAGATTTGTCTTGAAAGATTCACTTAATCGTGGTCCGATAAAGGTACCTAAAATTCCTCCGATGATAATTCCAAGACAGTTCACAATAACTCCAATTGGCATAAAATATATTCTCCTTCCAGTATAAAATGCTGTTAAGGGCAAAATATCTTTTGCCCTTAACAATGTAGTATACTAGAAAGGAACATTTTCTGCAACGTCTGCAAGTGGTTCAACACCCTCTTCTTCTCGTTTAGCGAGGAAAGCCTTTAATTCCTGAGCAGGCATATCAAGTCCGGTATATAACTTAAATGCACCGGCTCCCTGCCATAAAAGCATACCTTTTCCCGACAATGAAGTCACTGGACGCTAAGAAGGGCGAGGCGAAAGCTGAAAAAGCTGTTGCCGCAGAGGTAAAAACAGAGGAAAAAACTACAGAAAAAGTTGATTTTTCTAATGTGAAAATTGAGCCGCTCTTTGAAGAAATGGTTGACTTTGACACTTTCAGCAAGTCCGATTTCCGTGCCGTGAAGATCGAGGCATGTGAGGCGGTTCCGAAGTCAAAGAAGCTTCTGAAATTCATTCTGAATGACGGAACAGACCGGAAACGCACGATTTTAAGCGGTATTCACGAATATTATGAACCAGAAGAACTGATTGGAAAGACAGCAATCGCAATCGTAAATCTGCCCCCAAGAAAGATGATGGGCATTGATTCCGAGGGTATGTTGATTTCAGCAGTACATGAGGAAGATGGCAGAGAGGGATTAAATCTGTTGATGGTAGATGATAGGATTCCGGCGGGAGCGAAGCTGTATTAAATTTTTGAGAAAGACTCAAAAAATAGGCTTTTTGTTGTAGAGTACGACAAGAGTACGACAAATTAAACTTTCTTAGCGGGCTAAAATAAATGAATTTAAATAGTCCACATGAAACCAAATTAATATTTAGTACTGTAAGGACACTTTTCTAAAAGAGATTTTAGAGGGGTGTCCTTTTCTGTTATGGTCAAAAAATAAAAATCGGAGGAAAGAAAATGACAAAGAACACAGCGTTAAGAGCAGAAAACAACAAAAAGCACGAAGTTATTTTTAAAGATAAGAGACATGAAACCTTTTATCATACCTACCTTTTGAAATGCCGGTATCAGGATGTCTACCACAAAGCCCTGGTCTATTGTCTGGGATTATCGGAGGACACAAGAAACCATATCCATCAGATTTATGACTTTAAGACGGGGTGTGTAAAAACGGAATGTCTGCAGGAAGGCTGGCAGACAAGCGGAAGTCAGAGGATTATCCGAATAGCCTTTAACCTGTATACAGACGGAACACCGAGTACCTCCGAGTATGACGATACGGAGGAACAGATTATTGAGACACGGCTTTATTCCGTCAGCGATATATTCTGCACAGGAGATGCTAAGTATTTTTGGGAAGCAATCAAAATCCGTTACCCGGAGTATTGCTGTCCCGTAGATTGGGAGGTTTTCTATGCTGAAAATTAGGCTGCAGGGCACAGTGAAAGATATTCATTGGTTTAAAAGGCATATGGAGAAACACCCGGAAATCCGGGTTCTCCATATGTCAGAGATTTTTTCAAATAAAGGAACGAACCGATATTTTCGCTCATACATAGAAGTGGAAAAGAAAGATAAGAAAGGTAGGTAATAGATATGGGTAAAATTATTGCGGTAGCAAACCAAAAAGGCGGTGTCGGCAAGACAACTACCTGTGTGAATTTAGGAATCGGGTTGGTAAGAGAGGGCAAAAGGGTGCTTCTGGTGGAGGCAGACGCCCAGGGGAGCATGGCGGTAAGCCTGGGAATCCAGGAGCCGGACGAACTGGACGTTACCTTAGTCAATCTCATGGAGAAAATCATCAATGATGAGGACGTGGAACCAGGGGAAGGAATCCTTCATCATGAGGAGGGGATTGACTTTATCCCTGCAAATATTGAGCTTGCCGGACTGGAAACTTCCCTGGTAAATGTGATGAGCCGGGAACAGGTGATGCGGCTATATTTGGACGGCATCCGTGACAGCTATGATTATATTCTGATTGACTGTATGCCCTCCCTTGGCATGATTACGATTAATGCCCTGGTTGCGGCAGATCATGTCCTCATTCCGGTGGAAGCTGCCTATCTGCCCGTAAAAGGGCTTCAACAGTTGATTAAGACCATTGGAAAGGTACATAGGAGGCTGAACCCCAGGCTTTCCATTATGGGAATCCTTTTGACAAAGGTTGACCGGAGGACAAACTTTGCAAAGGATATTGCGGAACAGATTTGGGAGGTTTATGGGAGCCGGATTCACATCTTCGCCAACTGTATTCCGATGTCTGTAAGGGCGGCAGAGACAACCGCAGAAGGAAAAAGCATTTATCTCCATGATCCGAAAGGGATTGTTGCAGACGGGTATCGTTATCTGACAGGGGAGGTACTGGATTATGAAGAGTAAAAGCGCAGAAAAGATTAAACTGACTTCTTATGATGCTCTATTTGGGACAGAAGAAAAAAATGTGGAGGGACAGTATACAACTGTTCCCCTGCATATGCTCCATTCCTTTCAGAACCATCCGTTCCGTGTCCTGGACGATGAAAAAATGCAGGAGACAGTGGAGAGCATCAAACAGCACGGAGTGCTCCAACCGGGGATTGTGCGCCCCTGCAAGGATGGGTATGAAGTGGTAGCAGGACACCGCAGATGGCGGGCATGTGAGCTTGCAGGATTGGAAGAAATGCCAGTGATTATCCGGGACTTGGATGATGATGCGGCAACCGTGCTTATGGTAGATACGAATATCCAGCGGGAGAATCTTCTGCCCAGTGAGAAAGCAAAAGCCTATAAGATGAAATATGAGGCGATGAAACACCAGGGAAGCAAAGGCGGCAAGAATACGGCGGATGCAGTAGGAGAGAAAGCAGGGGACAGCGGGCGGACGGTACAGAGATATATCCGTTTGGCGAATCTGATAGATGCACTGCTGGATTTCGTGGATTCCGGAAAGCTCGCTATGGTAGCCGGGGAACGGCTTTCTTATCTGAACGAAGAAGAACAGGCTTGGGTGTTGGAAGCGGCAGAAAATGCAGATATTTTTCCCTCCCCAAACCAGGCGGCAGAACTGAAAGGACTCAGTGAACAGCAGGAATTGACGGAAGGGAAAGTCTACGGGATTTTGGTAAAAAAGGAAAATAAAGGAGTAAAGGTTACGATTCCCCAAAAGAAACTGCAAAATTATTTTCCGCCAACTTATACCAAAGAAGAGATAGAGGAAGTCGTTTATTCCCTTTTAGAACAATGGAAAAATGGAAAGGAGGGGGAGACAAATGCAGGAAATTCAGTTTGACTATTTTCACGGAATGGAAGCCGAACAGTACAGTTTTTACCGGGTTCCGAAAGTATTGTTTACGGCGGAGTGTTTTAAAACCCTCTCCTGCGAAGCAAAGGTTTTATACGGTCTGATGTTAGACCGTATGAGCCTTAGCATGAAGAACCGGTGGCTGGACGAGGAGGATCGGGTATATATTATCTTTACGGTAGAGGAGATCATGGAGCTGCTCGGATGCGGGCGGCAGAAAGCAATCAAAAATATTGCGGAGCTGGATACCGAAAAGGGGATTGGATTGATTGAAAAAAAGAGGCTAGGACTTGGGAAACCGAATGTCATTTATGTAAAAAACTTTATGCTGAGGGACTGCCCGGAAACAGAGAATAGCAAGGAAGAAGGAGAAAGCGCCGGAAATACGCAGAAGTATGAAAATCAAACTTCAAGAAGTATGAAAAACGGATTTCAGGAAACACCAGAATCGAATTTCCAGAAGTATGAAAATCAAACTTCAGGAAGTATGAAAAATGGACTTCCAGAAGTTCCAGAATCGAACTTCCAGAAGTATGAAAATCAAACTTCAGGAAGTATGAAAAACGGACTTCCAGAAGTTCCAAAATCAAACTGTAATAATACTGATATTAACAAGACTGATTTTAGTGAGACTGAATCTAGTGAGACAGAGGCTTCTATCCCCTCTTATCGATCTCTTTTTTCAGAAACAGCACAGCCGTTCCGGGAGGATATGATAGAGAAGATGGATACATACCGTGCGTTGATACAAAGGAATATTGACTATGAATGCTTTCAGGGCAGGGACAGCCGGGAGCTGGAGGAAGTGGACGAGCTTGTGGAACTGATGGTGGAAGTTATGCTATTGCCGGATGATAGCTCGGTACGGATTGGCGGGGTGGAGAAGCCGGCAGGAATTGTCAAAAACAGGTTTATGAAACTGAATTACTCGCACATGGAGTATGTTCTGTTCAGCCTGCAAAGGAATACGTCGAAAGTAGGAAATATCCGTTCCTATCTGCTGACAACACTTTATAATTCGTCCATGACAATCAGCCATTATTATCAGGCGGAAGTAAACCATGACCTATACGGAGGAAAATGAAATGAGGGGAACTGAATTTTTCAAGAAGGTACTTGTTCCAGTTGGTTCAGCGGCATTGCTTGCAGCACTGTTTTATCCACTTTGTGTGGAAAACAGCCAGTGTGATTATCTGAAATTGTGGATATTCGTAGGGATTCCTTTTGGCGTGCAGAGGATGTTCCTGTGGATCATCCCAAGAGGCTTTGATATTGGAAGCACAGTGGGAATTGTTGCTTTTAACCTGCTGATAGGAGGTGTGATCGGCGGGATTATTCTGACTGGACGTTTGATATTGGCGGCAGGTTATCTTTTGAAAGGAATTATAAAGGTTCTGTTTCATTTTGTGGGAATACACGGATTTCAGGACAGAACTTCATAGTCCAGAAAGGTATAGAAAAATGAATAGAGAATTTGGAAAGCAGCTAAGTCTTTTTTGGAAACTGGCTGCTTTTTTGTGTCTGTGAGTGGAGAAAACTTTGCGCCATGATGTCGCAAAGTGAAAATTTGAAAGAAAGGATGGGACTGTGGTGGAGAGCCGTGTGAGATCACGAGAGCTGGTCGAAATTGGGGAACGTATCCGGCAAAGGAGAAAAGACAGCCATTTATCCCAGGAAGCTTTTGCGGAAAAAGCCGGCATCAGCGTCAACACGGTAAGCCGTATTGAGGGAGGGCAGGCGGCAATGTCTGTAGAAATCTTTTCAAAAATAGTAGCAATTCTGGAGGCAGACGCAAATGAACTGTTGGGGAAAAGTAAGGGAAAATTGCAGGGAAAGCCATATTTGGAAAAGCTATTTTGCCGTATGTGGGAGCTGAAACCCAAAGAGCAGGAAATTGCGCTCCAGACGATGACAGCGCTGATTGAGGGATTGGAAGGGAAAATCCACAAATATGGAGGGGAAAACAGGAAAGTTCCCCATATCTGCTAAGGGAAAATGATTTCCGGGCTGATACACTGAGTACACAACATGCAGGAGCCATGAGAGGAGGGAAAACGTGACAAGAGACGCAAACCTGCGTTATCGGAGAAACTGTCCTTATGACGCAATGGGAGATTATTCTTTCTTGATAGATCAAACCAACCAAAAACGGGATAAGGAAAAGAAAACCGTTGCCAAACAAGACCATGAGGAAACGGTTGGAAGCCAGGATTGAGAACGGACAGGCAGTAAAAGGAGTTTCGGCTCCCGTTAAAAAAAACGGGCGTGTCGGGCAATGTCATTAAGTTAAGGAAAAATAATTAGATTCTTATATTAGAAATAATATAG
>ERZ857693.2074-NODE-2074-length-21428-cov-4.316053_pt1 | contig 21428 bp, 30 predicted proteins | sample MGYA00519765_ERZ857693 | MGnify/ENA primary metagenome ERZ857693 (study PRJEB31778, sample SAMEA3449354) | human gut metagenome | biome: human gut; feature: human-associated habitat; material: faeces | place: United Kingdom | collected 2010/2012 ... | reverse complement strand
TGCAGTGCTCACGCATGAAGTTTTATGCCAGCAGGTTTTGCGTGCGGCAGAGGCTGGCGTAGATGCCGTCTTTTTTGAGAAGCTCCTCGTTCGTGCCGCGTTCGGCGATGCGGCCGTCGGCAATGACGACGATCTCGCCTGCGGCGCGGATGGTGGACAGGCGGTGTGCGATGATGAGCGTGGTGCGGTTCTTTGCCAGCTCGTCAAACGCGTGCTGGATCTTCGCCTCGGTCAGCGTGTCAAGGGCGCTCGTCGCCTCGTCAAGGATGAGGATGGGCGGATTTTTGAGGAAAATGCGCGCGATGGAAATGCGCTGCTTCTGTCCGCCGGACAGGAGCGTGCCGCGTTCGCCGACGTAGGTGTCGAAGCCGTCGGGCATGGCCATGATATCATCGTATATTTCCGCGCGCTTCGCCGCCTCCACGATCTCCTCCATCGTCGCGCCGGGCTTACCGTAGCGGATGTTTTCCAGAATGGAATCGGCGAACAGAAACACATCCTGCTGCACGATGCCGATGGAGCGGCGCAGGGACTCCTGCGTGACGCTGCGCACGTCATGGCCGTCGACGGTGATCGAGCCGCCGGTCACGTCGTAAAAGCGTGGAATGAGCTGGCAGAGCGTGCTCTTGCCGCCGCCGGAGGGACCGACGATGGCGACGGTCTTGCCCGCCGGGACGTGCAGGGACACGTCATGCAGGACCTCCGGGTCGTCCTCATAGGAAAAGCTCACGTTCTCGACTCCAATTTCGCCGCGCACGTGCGTCAGCTCAAGCGCGTCCGGCGCGTCGTGCAGCTCCGGCGCGGTGCGCATGATCTCCAAAAAGCGCTCAAAGCCCGCCGTGCCGTTGGAAAACAGCTCCGTAAAGTTCGCAAGCTTCCGGATGGGGTTGACAAAGGACGCGATATAGAGCGTGAACGTCAGAAGATCGACCGTATCCATCTGCCCCTTCATAATGAGCAGGCCGCCCACAGTCACGACGGCCACGGACAGGGAGCTTGTGAAAAACTCCATCACGGCCATGAAAATGCCCATTTCCACGGGGTTGCCGAGCATGTTGGCAAACACGCTGTCAGACGTTTCCACTGTGACGGTCGTGAACGCGCCGGAGACGAACTTGAAGAAGTAGGCGAGCATCCAGCCGGAGACGGTGGTATAGTACATCATCAGCAGCAGACAGCCGATGACGCACGCCCAGCCGTGCCAGTGCCATTTGCTCCCGGCGGGCTCAAGAGCTTTGTAGCCGAGAACGGCACTCTTCCGGCTCGCGCGGCCGACGGCCAGCTCCATCGTCATCACGGGGATGCCCATAATGATGAGGAACAGCAGATAAAAGAGGACGAAATACCCGCCGCCGTTCTGGCCGGCCAGATACGGGAACTTCCATACGTTTCCGATGCCGATGGCGCACCCGGCGCTCACCAGAATGAACCCGATGCGCGAATTGAAGTTTTCTCTCTTCATTTTCTTTCCAACTCTCTTGGTAGGATAGTAGAATATGAATATATTACCACGCCAGTCGATTTAAAGCAATAAAAGGAGAAAAAAGATTTGCGGGATTTCGGGGGGCAAAATCCTTTAATGGAGACATGCAGCTTTTTCAAAATAATGCATCAGCTAAAAAGGTGCTTATCCGATTCCGAAAAAGCGGTCGAAGAACGCCGTCAGCTTTTCAATGACTGTCCGCTTCTTTACTGCGCGGTTTCCGCCGCCGAAACGGGAGATCGGCGGCATAAGCTTGTCGATGTCTGTGCCTGTCGTTTTGACAGAGCCGTCACGGAACGCTCTGTCCATAAAACGGCGGGTCTCCTCATCTTTCAAATTCTCTTCTTGGATAATTGTGGCAAGCTGGTGTTCCTTTTCCTCTGCAACAAAAGTGCGCCATTCCAGCATCACATCCGACACATCATTAATACCTGCAATAAAGGTTTCAATCAGTGCCTTCTTACTGCGCAATTCGGGGCTTGCATCCACTGCCTTCTGGATCGTAATAAGGATTTCCTTATCGTCGCAGTGGGAATTGTGATACTTTTGGACGAGCATCAGAATGTAGTCGATATTGATCTCGATCTGCTTGATGAGTTCGATTTCAAAGACAATATCGTCCGTGATGTCCTCTTTTTCGCCGCCGGGTTTGCGGTTCTTCCATTCATCCCGCAGGTCCTGATAGCGGCCGAGGTAGTCTTGGAAGTCCCGCTCACTTAAAATCTCATTGCCAGCAAATTCATCAAAGGAAGTCAGCAGGTTACGCATCCGCAGAATTGCACCGAACAATACGATAAATTCCTTCTGGCGCTGTTCACCCGTGATACGCTCTTCGGACAGCGGAAACTTGGCCGTCAACTCATCGATCATATCCCGGTAGCCCGGACGATATTTTCCGTCGCGATCTTCGTAACCAAAGTAGTAATCTTTGTAGCCACGCATCAGGACGATACCGCCCGCTTCCTTATCGCCAAACAGAGAAATTGCATCGTCGGTACGCTTTTGCAGATTGCGGAAGCAAACGATGTTGCCGAACACCTTGATGGAGTTGAGAATACGGTTCGTGCGGGAATAGGCCTGGATCAGCCCGTGCATTTTCAGGTTTTTATCCACCCACAGCGTATTCAGCGTCGTGGCGTCGAAGCCGGTCAGAAACATATTGACCACGATCAGCAGGTCAAGTTCCTTATTCTTCATCCGCAGGGAAACATCCTTATAGTAATTCTGGAATTTGTCCCCGTCTGTGGAATAGTTGGTGTGGAACATCCCGTTGTAGTCACGGATGGCCGCATCCAGAAAATCACGGGAACTTTGGTCAAGTGCAGAGGTATCTTCCGGATTCTCCTCGTCAAGAATACCATCCGTTTCTTCCTCATTCGCTCCATAGCTGTAAATGACGGCAACCTTCAGCCGCTTCTGCGGATTTTCCGCCATTTGCCTCTGAAACTCGGCGTAGTAGAGCTTTGCAGCATCCACGCTGGACACGGCAAAGATGGAGTTGAACCCGCTGACCCGCTGCTTCTGCTTGATTTCCTCGATCTGCTGCTTGCTGCCGGCAGAGGCAACCTCGGCGATATTCTGCAATACGCTGTATGTATAGGTTTTATCACCCCGGTAGGTCTTCTGGTCAAAATGCGTCAGAATGTAATCCGTGACCAGTCGGATGCGTTCCGGGGCAAGAAACGCCTTTTCCCGGTTGATGTCCCAAACCTCTTTGTCGTCAATATCCGGCTCGGCATCCATTGTCTTGATGTAGTCCACCCGGAAGGGCAGCACGTTTTTGTCATTGATGGCATCCACGATGGTGTAAGCGTGGAGCTGATCGCCAAAAGCCTGCTCTGTCGTGCGGAGTGTGGGATTCTTGCTTACGCCTGCATTGACCGCAAAGATCGGCGTTCCGGTAAAGCCAAAGAGGTTGTACTTCTTGAAATACTTCGTAATGGCTTGATGCATATCCCCGAACTGACTCCGGTGGCACTCATCAAAAATGATAACAACTCGCTTATCAAATACGGAATGCCCGGCATTCTTTTTGATAAAAGTCGCCAGCTTCTGAATGGTGGTGATAATGATTCTTGCATTGTCATCCTCCAACTGGCGCTTCAGGACTGCCGTAGAGGTGTTGCTGTTGGCAGCTCCCTTTTCAAAGCGGTCATATTCCTTCATCGTCTGATAATCCAAGTCTTTACGGTCAACGACAAATAGCACCTTGTCGATATAATCCAGCTTCGTGGCAAGCTGCGCCGTCTTGAAAGAGGTCAGTGTTTTGCCGCTGCCGGTGGTGTGCCAGATGTACCCGCCGCCTGCTACGGTGCCGTATTTCTTATAATTGTTGGCGATCTCAATGCGGTTCAAAATGCGCTCGGTGGCGACGATTTGATATGGCCGCATCACCAGCAGCATATTTTCCACCGTAAATACACAGTAACGGGTAAGAATATTCAGAATGGTGTGCTTGCAGAAAAAGGTCTTGGTGAAGTCTACAAGGTCCGGGATAATGCGGTTGTTGGCGTCCGCCCAGAACGAAGTGAACTCAAAGCTATTGCTGGTTTTGGACTTCTTGGCTTTCTGTGCTTTGGCATCCTTGATATGGTTGAAACGGGTGGTATTGGAATAATACTTCGTATTTGTGCCGTTGGAGATCACGAAAATCTGCACGAATTCATACAGTCCGCTGGATGCCCAGAAGCTGTCCCGTTGATAGCGATCGATTTGGTTAAACGCCTCCCGGATGGGAACGCCCCGGCGCTTCAGCTCGATATGGATCAGCGGCAGGCCGTTGACCAACACCGTCACATCATAGCGATTGTCATGAGCTGCCCCCTCCTCTGTGGAGATGGCATACTGGTTGATGACCTGCAAACTGTTATTATGGATGCACTTCTTGTCAATGAGCTGGATATTTTTGCTTTCCCCGTTATCCCGGCGGAGCACCTGCACATAGTCCTCCTGAATCAGCCGGGTCTTTTCGAGAATGCCGGAGTTGGTGTTTGCCAGCACCTCGTCCCAGAAACGCTTCCATTCGCCGTCCGTAAAGCGATAGTCGTTCAGCTTTTCCAGCTGCGTCCGGAGATTGGCAATCAGGTCAGCCTCTTTATGGATGGTCAGGCGCTCATAGCCCAGCTCGCAAAGCAGACGGATAAACTCCTTTTCCAAGTCCGCTTCGCTCTGGTACGCCTCCGAGCGCTTCGACTGCGGCTTGTATTCGGTGACGACGGTGCTTTCTGCACTTTGCGATACGATGTTGAAATACGGCACGGTCAGGCCCCTTTCCGTTCAAATGTTGATCTCGTTGTCATACCCAAAGAGGTTTGCCAAGCGATCGGATGCCGAAATTATGCGATAGTTAAAAGAAAAATGCTCTTTGTTTTTACGGTAATACAACAGGGCTGCTTCGCAAATGTCTTGACAGAGCGATACGATATCGATAGAGATCGCTTGTTGCTGTGGGGCACCATTTTCGCCAAGCTCGATGCAACGTTCTATCGGCACACGCGAACAGCTCGATGCCGGACGCCAGATCAGCGAAAACTGATTGATGCTTTCCGCCGTTCCGGTAACTGCTGGGTTCGATTCGTGCAGCATGGCACAACGCAGTTTGTAGACTACCTCGCCGCTAATCAGAAAACTTTCTCGATCATCTCCGATCAGTTCCCTTTGGGGGTTAAGGATGTGGTCATTATACCATCCGATGTATCGCTCACCAACTTTTCCTTGCGGACGATACACTTTTCCGCAAGTATCCGGCAATGTCAGTGCCATTGTCAGCGCTGCGATCTGAAGATCGTTTTTCAGACATCGTTCGATCTCGTTTACTAGATGTTCTATCATATCTTTTCCTCAAATGACAATAGCTTGTCCCTGTAGTATTCGTATTGTTTCTGTCGGGCTTCGATCTCTGCGGGGAGGCCGGAGGAAAGGTCAGTACAGATGGCATCGAAGTTGTCCAAAACATCTGCAATTCGATTTTGAATTTCCGTCTCTGGAACAGGAAGCAAAATCGTTTCCAGTTTTGTCACAGACAAACCAGGCTGTACTCCTGCTGTTTTATATTGATTCAGATTTTTGTTTACCAACAAGTGATACAAAAAGCGGCTATTATAGAATCCGCGGTCAGTCACAACAACAGCGTGTTCCGTAGCATAATAATCGCCTTTTGCAAAGCAAACATTCCCGCATAAAGCACCCTGCCGACCAACGAGTGGTTTTTCTCCTTTCTGATTTGCTTTGCGCACATATCCACGCAGTCCGTTTCCTCCGTAGCAGGGGATGCAGTATTCCAACGTCTTTTCCTTAGAAATACTCTCGGCATCAATCGCTTTACCAGCTTGGAGAAAACAGGTTTCGCCAAACATCCTCCATTCAGTTCTACTTGTCCCCCCCCCGCGGACATCGAACGCCAACAGTCTATTCCGGTAATACTCATACTGCTGTTTTCTAGCGATAAGTTCTGCTGCAAGCTCCGTAGTTAGCTTTTGGGTAATCTCAGTGAAATTGTCCAGTATGCGGACAATTTCACTCTGCACAGGCAGAGGGGGAACTGGAAGTGTAATCTTCCCAATATCACCCATATTTATCTTTATCGGCACAGCATTAACAAGTGTTCTTTTACGAAGTTCCTTGCGGCAGTGCAAACTTTCAATAGCATACTTCAAATATCTGCTATTCAATATGCTATTGTCGGGACGCAATAAAGCCAATGAAACATAGTAAGCCAACGGTTCATCACTTTCAATTACCGTACACACACCTATTGATCCGATTCGTGTCATAAGCAAATCGTTACGCTGTGGCTTGATTTTATATTTTTCATAATCAGAAATGGATATATACTTTTCTGTTGCATATGGATTAGCAATATTTTCTACGCTTGCAAATTTTATACCCGAATCTGTATATTTTGGAGTTTTATGCGTACCATCATAAACATTACAAACAGTGTTTAATGTGTAGTATTTCACTCCATCAGGGCAAAGCTGCTGAATCAATTCATTGAGTTTTGTCATCTTTTCACCTTCGTAAGACGCAAGCTGTTTTTCATTTCATCAAGCACTTTTTGGCGAATAACCTCGCCATCCAGATTTTCAAGCTTATCCCGCAATTCAAAAAGGCCAAGGCTTACAGCCATTTTCCTACACTTTTCTTCATAGTCCTCAAGATATAGCGGAGGTTTGTCTTTGTCCTCTTGTTCTCTCAACTTTGAAATATACACCTGCTGCTGATACATCGCTTTGAGTAAATTCGCAAATGACGAAACAAATTCTCCGGCTATTTCGGCGGCATTACCGTCAAATACCATCGAGATTTCGATTGCGTCATTTTTTAACTGCTCATATTTTGTGAGCAGAGTTTTCTGCTCATTCTGGTGCAAAGGATTAGCAACTGCAAGTACCATTTTTTCTAAATCAGCACAGTTTGTCAGCCACGAAAATACCAAGTCATTTGTGTGATAAAAAGTAGATTCATCTTTTAACTGTAACTTGTTTTCGGTATATAGGGAATATATCGTATTAAATTCGAGATAACAAGACAATCTCCTATCAAATAATTGTTGCTTATTGCTCAAGGAAATCTGTCGGTTTGTCTGGAATCGAGCAATTAGCGCAATGATTATGGAGATTACTGAAACGGAAATGCTGATTATTTCTGAATAGTTCATCCCTCAATCTCCCCAATAATTCGATCAATTTCCTCCCGCAGCTTCTGCTCCCGTGCGACGATCTCGGCAATCTCGGCGTTCAGCTTTACGATGTCGATCTTCTCACGGGTATCCTCCTGCTCCACATAGGTAGAAACAGAGAGATTATAATTGTTCTGCTTGCTGCCGACTTCGTCGTTCGGCACAAGACGGGCAAAATGCTGCTCGTCCTTACGCTCCGCCACAGCGGACACGATGCGCCGGATGTTGTCCTCGGAGAGCCGGTTGTTCTTCGTAACCTTCACAAACTCCTTGGAGGCATCCACAAACAGGACGGCGTTGTCCGTCTTGTTCTTTTTCAGCAGCATAATGTCCACAGAGATCGTGACATTTAAGAACAGGTTGGAGGGCAGCTGAATGATGGCATCCACAAAGTTGTTATCCACCAGATACTTGCGGATCTTCTGCTCGGCCCCGCTACGGTACATAATGCCGGGGAAGCAAACGATGGCCGCCGCCCCGTTGGAAGCCAGCCACGAAAGGCTGTGCATAATAAACGCCATATCGCCCTTGGAAGCGGGAGCCAGCACTCCGGCCGGCGAAAAGCGAGGATCGTTGATGAGCAGCGGATTCTTGTCCCCCTCCCACGGCACGGAAAACGGCGGATTGGACACGATCAGTTCAAATGGCTGGTCGTCCCAATGCTGCGGGCTGAGCAGAGTATCTTCCCGCACGATGCTGAATTTGTCAAACTCGATGTTATGCAGGAACATATTGATGCGGCAGAGGTTGTAAGTGGTCAGGTCGATCTCCTGACCGTAGAAGCCACGCTCGATATTATCCTTGCCCAGCACTTTTTCCACCTTCAGCAGCAGGGAGCCGGAACCGCAGGCTGGATCATAGACCTTGTTGATCTTCGTTTTGCCGATGGTGCCGAGGCGGGCCAGCAGCTCCGAAACATCGGCGGGAGTGAAATACTGACCGCCCTTTTTACCGGCATTGGCGGCGTACATTCCCATCAGATATTCGTAGGCATCACCAAACAGGTCAGGATTGATGCCATCAGTAGAGAACAGCGGCATCTGCGCTACACCGTTCAGCAACTCCACCAGCACCTTGTTGCGCTTAGCGACGGTCTCGCCGATGGCCTTGCTGTTCACATCGAAATCGTCAAACAGACCCGCAAAGTCGTTTTCCGCATCGCCGCTGGCTGCACTGCTTTCGATGTGGTTGAATACCCGCTCCAGCGTTTCGTTCAGGTTGTCGTCCTTGTCCGCCCGGGCGAGGACATTGCAGAACAATTCGGAGGGCAGAATGAAAAAGCCCTTTTCCTGCACCAGTCCCTCACGGGCAGTCTCCGCCTCGGCGTCCGGCATTTTGGCGTAGTCAAAGTCCTTGTTCCCGGCGGCGTACTCGCCCTCGTTGATATAGGCAGTGAAGTTCTCCGAAATATAGCGGTAAAACATCGTGCCCAGTACATAAGATTTGAAGTCCCACTCTGCCACATGACCTGCGTGAACAAGGTCGGTGGCGATTTTATAGATACGGCGGAACAGCTCGTCCCGCTCCTGAGTTTTCTTTACATCAGCCATGCTATTTACTCCTTCTGGGCAATCCACGCCGCTTCGATCTCGTCAAAGGGGATGTTGTTTTCTTCACAAAATGCCTTGATTTTTTTCATTGCCGTGATATTCGGCTTGGTTTTGGCGTTTTCCCAACGGTTTATCGTGCCAACGGATACATTCAGCGTTTTGGAAAAGTCCTCCTGTGACAGCAGGGCTTTCTTACGCATGATCCGGATCAACTCGCTTAAAGGCGTCATCAAACAGTTCTCCTTCCAGAAGATTAACGCCACTATATCATCAACCTATCATTTTCTCAATATTTTTTAGCGAAATAGGGGAGGAACAGTCGTAAAAGCAGGTGCTGTGAGGTCATTAATGGCAGGCTGGTCGGACGAGAAATCCCATCAAGCAGGAAAGGTATATAGCAAAAATGTCATCCCCCCGCGATGCAGGGGGATGACATTTTTGGTACGCCAGACGGGATTTGAACCCACGATTAGAAGTTTGGGAAAACTATTGAAGAAGCGAGAAAAACGAGCGTTTTCAATGGTTTTCTGGATTTTTGGAACAAAAAAATAAGAACGCTGCGGGAGCGTGAATGTGCGTTTTTAGGCGTTTTTTGACACTTTTTTACTAACGGATTTACTAACGGAGGCGGAGTAGAACTTGCGCATCTTCTTGGCAGAGCGTGAAAGGTCTTTTTCTGAAAGACGGAGATAATGATCGTGAACGGTTTTCCAGTTGCTCCACCCGCCGACGCGCATGGTCTCCTCTTCCGGCCAACCGAGATGGTAGGCGAGGGAAGCAAAGCTGCTGCGGAGCCCTTGGAAGCCGACCTCTGGGAGATCGTGTGCAGCGCAGATGCGGTTGATCCGACGACGGGTGTTATCGTTGCATGGACACATACTTCCGGTATGATCTTGGAGCAGCTCCAGCAGGCGGGGAATCACGATGGGGACAACGCGCTGCGAGAGGGCGGACTTGTTCTCCTCGCGGTGGATCCATGAGCCATCGTCGGCGTAGACCGTGGAGCCGGAAACGCGGATCGTCTCGGACTTGCGGTCTATGTCCTCCATGCGCAAGGCGAAGATCTCCGAGCGGCGAAGGGAATGGAGAGCGAGCAGAGCGGGAAGTTCGACAGGGGTGCCGCGGATGAGATCGACAAAGACGAGGATCTGGTCATAATCGAGCCACGGAGTAACCGTTTTCGGTATCGCGCCGATGTCCACCGGATCAAAGGGAATCTTGAATTCTTTGAACGCTGCGGCAACGAGGCTTATCTCATTGTGCAGCGTCTTTTTTGCTACGCGCTTTGATTCGGCATCGATAGCCTGCGGCCAGTTGATGGAGCGGATATCTTTGTCCATATAAGCTGGGAACGCATTTCGGCGGATACCATAGTAGCCGCGAAGCGTGGAGGGAGAGCGGACGAGCCGACGCTCGATGTATTTGTCTAACAGCTCACCCAACGTCTGGCGGGGGAGCTTGCTCTCCTGCTCAATGAACCCGGCGCGGATGGCGAGGGCTTTGGTGCGGCATGCCTCCTCCGTGGGCTCGGTGACGTTCACGCCCTCGCGGCGGAGCTGAACCGTCCAGCTGCCGGAGGGGAGCTGCCGGGGAGCGGGGATCTTGAGCTTCTTTTCCTTTTCGCGGAGCTGCTTCTTTCCGCACCAGTTGCAGTACAGCGAGTTTTCCGGGATATCGCGCGAGCAGTTGCAGCACTTCATTCATTTTCTCCTTTGCGCTGCCGGTGGCGGCGGTATACACGGATGATGAAGAGGACGACCATAAGCGCGGCGATCGCAAAACAGACCATCGAGAACACCGCGACGAAGTTCCACTCGCCGCGGAAGAAACCGATATCCGCGCACCGAAGATCCAGCGAAACACACCAGATGACAACGACAAAGCAGAACACGCCGAGCATCAGAATGACGGTGCGGAGATATTCGATATCCCGGACGGCGGATTCGTACCGCGACTTCCAGTGGGAGGCGTCCTGCCGGGCAAGCTCCGTTTCCGCGCGGCCGCTCGGGGAGAGAATGCCGAAGGTTTCATCGAGCGAGACGTGCAGCTCCCGGGAGATGCGCACGACCGTATCAATGCTGGGGTTCGTGGATTTCGGGGAAAAGGCGTACTCCACGGTGCTCGGCGACAGATCGGCGGCTTCGGCAATGTCCGGGAAGGTGCGTGTGCCCTTGGCCTCCCGCCAGCGGTTTTTCAGCACGTCCATTTCGTTCATGTTCTCCGTCCTTTCGTTATTTTCGGGGTGAACCGGGATATATTCGTGTCGAAAAAGCTGAACTCCGGCTCGCCCGCAAAGCGTTCGGTTTCGGATCTTGCGCCGGTCTGTTACGATGCAGTAACAGCAGGGCGAGCGGGACGCCCTGCGGCAGACGTCCGGGGCGGGTCTGTGGCACGGCTTCCCCCGGGCGTTCGCCTACACTATAGCACTATCCGCGGCAGAACGGCACGGAAAATATATAAATTTGTAAGAATATACAAGAGAATAACCAGAAATGCAACAAAATGACAAGGGGGGAAGAAATGGAAGAGACGAAGATCGAGGAGATCGTGCGGATGCTGCGACGGATGGACATACGGCAGCTGCGGAGGGTGTACTTCTTCGTGCTGGGGATGATGTAGCGACGGGAGGAGCAGAGCCCCTCCCCTACAAGACCATCTTCGTGAGGTAACGAAAAAGGTAAAGAGAGAACCCGTCGGAAATTCCGACGGGTTCCTTCTGTCAGTCAAACAAATCGCTGTGTGTGCCGGTACGGGTGAGACAGAGCGTCAGCTCGCCATGGGATATCTCGTAGATCAGCAGCCAGTCCGGCGTGATGTGGCACTCGCGGCAGCCGATATAGTCGCCGGAGAGCGCGTGGTCGCGGTTCTTTTCCGGGAGCGGCTTTTCCTCGGCGAGAAGCTGCACAACGTTTTCCAACAGGCGCACGTCATAGCCGCGGCGGACGATGCGCTTATAGTCCCGGCGGAAGGCTGCCTGAAACTTAATCGTCAGCATTGAGCGCCTCCATCAGATCCGCGACGGAATGGAACGGGCCGCTCAAGCCGATGCCGGCCTCGGCGTCCTCGATCGCCTTTCTCGTTTCGGCGTTCGGGATCTCCGCGCCGATCTCAAAGGGGATGCGGTATTCGCGGACGGCCTTTTTCGCAAAGACGGTGACGGCGGCGGTGACGGAAAGCCCCATATCGGCACAGAACGCCTCGAACTGCTTCTTGAGCTCGCTGTCCATACGGATATTCATAACCGTGGTTGCCATACTATCAGCTCCTTTCAATATTTGTATATACATTGTATTACATAATATACACGTTGTCAACATAAAAAAGAGAACGGAGGTCAATCTCCGTTCTCTTTTTCTTTTTGCAGGGCGTTGTAGGACTCGTAGACATTGCAGACGAACTCAAGCGCGGCGCGGATGGCTGGTTCGGGTGTCTTGCGCAGGGCGTCGATGAACGCGAGCACCTCGGGCGAGGCGCTCTCTTTGGACAGGCCGCCGAAGAAGCGGGCGCGATCCTCATCCTCGGTGAGCTGCTCGAGCATCTCGCCGGTGCCATCGCGGAGCCAGGCTTCCCGCACATTGAATACGCGGCAGATCAGCGAGATCACCGCATCGGATGGGGCGGAAACATCAACTTCATATTTTCCGATAATTCCGCGCTGGATGCCGAGACGGTCGGCGAATTTCTGCTGCGTGAGGTCAAGAGAATTGCGCAGCTCTTTGATACGACTGCCAACGGACATAGGCAGCACCTCCTTTCGAGGACACTTTAACAGCCTTAGAACAGAAAGTCAAGAAAAAATGTTCCAATAGAGCAAAAAGGGGCTTGACAAATGCACTAATAGAGCATATGATTGCACCATAAGAGCGGAGCGGTGCTCCGAAAAGAGCAAAGCAATGTGTGAGGCTCGCCTTAGCGACCACGTCTTTTATCTCGAAGCACGCTGATGATGCTCCATGTAATGAATGAGAATGGCGGAACGATGAAGATAAGAGCCAGACCGGCAACGATCTTTTCGAGAATTCGGACGATCAGACCCTTATCTTTTTCCGCGCGGGACGAACTGGCCGATGCTCTGGACGAGGACTGGCCAGAGGAATACCCGGACGAATACGACGAGCTGCCCGAGGAGTAGCCGGAGTACGACGAGCCGGACGAGCTGCCGGAGGAGTTGTTCGCTGCGATGCGGTCGGATAGCGAGGGCTTTGCCGATGACGAGCCGGAATCCAGCGTCGGAGGGTGGCAGCGGCCGCAGGGACGGTAGCCGTCGGCGACGGCCTGAGAGAGCGTCGTCTCATAGCAGCTCTTGCTGAGAGACGAGCACGAGTACCGATGGTAACACTCGCCGGTGCGCGTGGTGTACACGAGCGTGGAGCCGTCAGCGGCCAGCGCCGGGGACACGAGGACAAGGATCGCGAGGAAGAAGCAGAGGAGCTTTTTCATATATCTATCACCGCCAAAGACACTATATCAGAAACGGCGGGGAAAAAACAAGAGGTAGGAGGCAATGCGAATGAAGGTACCGAACGGCGTTACATATGACAAGATCGCCGACGGCTGCGACGGCATGGCTGGCAAGCTGACGGATACCGAGCGGGGAATGCCGCTGTGGATGCTTATGAACCCGGAGATAGAGGAGCTGGAGCGGCGCACGGACGCGCTGGAGAAGCGCGCGGCGGCGCTGGAGAAGGAAATCGTCCTTCTCGTCTGGGCAATAGCGGCAGCAGCCGCGGCGGTGGCGGCGGTGCTGCTGGTGTGCATGTAAGGAGGTGAGGACATGAGCGAGGAAATCAAAGTGATGATCGAGGACGCCGTGCGGAAGCTGGAAACGCTGCCGCCGATGCAGCAGAGTCTGTGCGTCGGGTTCGTGCTCGGCGCGGGTGCGACCGAGAACACCAAGAAGGACGAGAAGGAGGCGGGGTAAATGCCGAGAGTACGGCTGGCCGTTCCGGCGGAGCAGAGGAAGATCGAGGCGGATCTCACGGAGCACTGCACGGGCGGCGCGCGATACGCCGACATGACGCAGATCGGGCGTTATCTCGGGATAGAGAACCGGAGGATCGTCGCGGAGTTTCTGGACGGGCTGCCGTGCTTCCAGCGCGGCACAAAGAAGAAGTGGCGCGTGGACGATCTGGCGGCGCGGATCTTGGAAGCGACGAAATAGGGGGGACAATCCCTCCGGCGGCGACGCCGCCACCTCCCTTTGCACAAGGGAGGCTTAACCTCTCCGACCGCTTCGCGGCCACCTCCCCTGTTAGGGGAGGCAAGGGAGCTTCGGGAGACATTTTTGAAAGGACTAAGAACGATGAAAGGCATTTGTTTTCTGTGCGGCGCGTCCGAAACGCTCGAGCAGCACCACATTTTCGGCGGGGCCAGGCGGCCTATTTCCACAAAATACGGCCTCACGGTGCAGCTCTGCCCGTGGTGCCACAGGATCGACGCGGACAGCGCGCACCGCTCCGGCAAGACCGCGGATCTGCTGCACCGCTACGGTCAGCACAAGGCGATGGTAGAGCAGAAGTGGAGCAAGGAGGAATTCATTGCCCACTTTGGGAAGAACTATCTCGACGAAGCGCAGATCTGGGGGATCGAGCACCCGGACGACAGCTGGGACAACGAGAGTGCCTTTCAGCTCGTGGAGGAAGGGGCGGTGCTGCCGTTTTGAAGGACGAATACATCTGTTATCGGACGCAGTGCAGGTATCATTCCGGCAATGTGAGCGGGTCTGACGGGAGCTGCAACTACTTCTTCATCACCGGCGAGACCAAGACGAGCCTGGGCGAGGCGGACATCACGAGGAAATGCGGGCTTTATAAGCCGGGGACGGCGCTGCGGGTACGGGCGCAGCCGGTCGTGCTGCGGGGAAGCTCTCCGAGGAGGGAACCGAAGCAGAGAGCGGGGCGACTTTACGACTGGGCGCAGTTCCGGGCACTCTGGGAAGAGGGAAAGAACGACCGGGAGATCGCGCGGACGATCGGATGCAACCCGGACACGGTGCAGAAGTGGCGGCACGGCGCGGGACTCCCGCCGAGATACCGGCAGGAGATCGACCGAGCAAGGCTGAAGGAGCTGTGGAAGTCCGGGATGGACGATCCGCACATTGCGAAGGAGCTCGGCGTTTCGACGATGTCCGCATGGCGGGCGCGAAACGGGATGGGACTCCCGACGCAGAAAGAGAGGGCGAAGGAATGAAAACGTGCAGGGGGTGTCCGCACATCGCGCTGGACCAGTGGCCGCAGGGGAAGCAGGCGGTGCGCTGCCTGTACACCGGGAACGGCGACAGGTTCGGACGGGTGCTGCACGTTGTGCGGGACGGAAATCCGCATCCGGACAGCGTGAGGACGCCGGAGTGGTGCAAAAAGGAACAGGCCATATCCCCGGAGGGGGAGACGAAATAACGAAAGGGGAACATTGAATGATTCCGAAGGAGACGAAGTGCAAGTACTGCGGACGGCCGGTTCTGTTCGTGCCGGGGCCGCGGGGGCTTTTGTGCGTGGAGGCGTCGTTGACGCCGTACCGCTTCCGCCGAGCGGTGGAGAGCAGCGACGACATGGTGACGCTCTACACCAATAGCGGCACGCCGCTGCCGGTGATCGAGTGTGAGGAGGACGAAATGTGCGGGGCGGCGCACAAGTTCCATTTCTGCCCGAACAAGAAGAGAGAGAGGAAAACGAAATGAGCAGGAGCAAGGCAATGTTTATCACAACGATGGTGATGGCGCTGTTGGCGGCGGTGATCTACTTCGTCTGGCGCTACGGGCGCGGGTTCGGGATCATCGAGGCGCTGTTCGCGCTATACGGCTACGCCTCCTTCGCCGCCGACATCTGCCGGTGGATGCGTCTGCCGGACGCGGCGATCCTCCAGAGAGGCGGGCGGCACGGATGAAGGACTGCCCGTTCTGCGGAGAAAAAGCACGCCGGGTGATCACAGCGGCAAGCGGATATGCGCCGGGAAACTATAACGCAACGATATACTGCACGAACAAGAACTGCGGCGCGGAGATGCATCTGCTGTACTGGGCGCCGCCGTGGATCAAGAACCCGCAGCGGCAGGCGGGATATGAGATTGCGAGACGGTGGAACCGGAGGGCGGGCGGATGAAAAGGGCAGTACTCATGAGCATCCAGCCGCGCTGGTGCGAGAAGATCCTCCGGGGTGAGAAAACGGTGGAGGTACGGAAAACGCGCCCGACGCTGATGCAGACGCCCTTTAAGGTGTATGTCTACTGCACGAAGCCGCGATTTGAACACGAGGATTTCTTCGCGCTGGTGGGAAAGCAAGGCTTTTATGGCGGCGGGAAAGTCATTGGCGAGTTTGTGTGCGGCAGAATCGACCGGCTGGTGCAGATCGGATACACCGGCGCCCAAGAGAGACCAAAGTACCGAATCGTGGACGATTGGCAGAAGGTGCACGACATCTCACGGCTTCTCGAGGCGGCATGCTTGACGGAAGAAGAGCTCGAAACGTACCTGAAAGGGAAAACGGGGTTCGGGTGGCATATCTCCGATCTGAAAATCTATAGCCAACCGGTTGATATCACAAACTTCCACAGCTGTCTCGGCTGCGAGTACGTCGGAGACTGCGACACGTACTGCTGGGATCCGGTGCAAATTCCGCCGCAGAGCTGGCGCTATGTTGAGGAAAACGAAGGAGTGCTGGGCTAATGCAAATGAACCGAATGGAGCATGACCTCTGGGTGCGGGCGGTGGATGAGCTTTGCCGGGCGTGTCCGTTTACGGCCTGCCCCGGACAGACGAAGTGCGTGAGGCTTGCGGAGCGGATCGTGGAGATGAAGGAGGAGCTGAGATGAAAAAACTGGCCATGATCTCGCAGCCGATGGCGGGGAGATCAACATGGGAAATTGACGAAACACGAAATCGAGCTATCGCCGAGCTGGAACAGCGCGGGTATTACGTTGTGAACACGTTTTTTACAGGCGCATGGCACGGCAAGGAGAAATTGGAGGGGCAGGGCGTTGTCCAAATCTCTCTTCACTTCCTTGCAAAGTCATTGGAAAAGATGAGCTTTTGCCACGCTGTCTACTTCTGCCGAGGGTGGCAGGATGCACGGGGCTGCCGCATTGAGCATGACGCGGCGGTGGCCTACGGCCTTGAGGTGATCGAGGAATGAAGGAGCGGGTTTTGTGGGCTTGCGGGGCGTGCGCCGCTGCGGCGGCGCTGCTCGCGGTGCTGGGGTATATCTTTTAGCCGAAACGGGCGGAAGGCCCGTCGTATGGGGATGGCCGCCCATGCCTGATGATGGCAGGCCGAAGAAAGGACGGATGTGTATGTCGGCTGTGGAAAAGATCGAGCGGCAGCAGGCGAAGGAAAAGGGGCGCACCGCCGCGTGGATGGTGGGAGAGCAGCTCAAGGACATGGCCCGGCGGGAGCCGGAGAGCGCGGAGCTGCTCGACAAGGATCTCGATATCCCGGAGATGAGCATCCAGCAGGCCGAGAAGAAGATCAAGGCCTACGCGGACGAGCACAAGACCGGGAGCTTTGCGTGCGTGACGCCGGCGGAGGCCGAGAGGATCTTGCGGGAGTTTTACGGATTGACGGCGCGGGCGGAGCAGAGCGGCGCCCCTACGGGCGACAATGGGGGCGACGCCGGGATCATCGATCTGGGGGCGTTTTTATGACGTTATCGGAAACGCCGCCGGAGGGGCTTCTGGACTGGATCAAGGCGCAGGATCTCCAATGGCGGGACTATTTCATATACCGCGCCGGATGGCAGACGGATCCGCTGACGGGTCTGCGGCACAAATGCGTGGACGCCGTATGCTCGGCGTGCGGAGAGACGGTGAAGCTCTACTATGTGCCGGGCGGGGGCTGCGGCCGCGCGGGATATAGCACGCCGTTCGGGTTTCTCCACCCGGTGAGCGGGGACGCGCTCATAAGCGGCGACAAGCTCGCCTGCCCGATGTGCGGCGAGGAGGTGGAGGCAAGGCATGTGTCCTCGGCGCAGAAGCTTGCGCGGTACGTCTGGCCGATGACGGCGGAGGCACAGGGCGGGAAGCTGCTGCTCTATCTCTGGCGGGTGTGCCGGGACGTGGAGAAGAGCGGGCGCGTCACATGGCGCGTTGACCCGTGGGAGGTGTACGCCTTCGGCGGGACGAGCGCCGCGCGCTGGCGGCACTGGCAGAAATACATGTACTCGACCTACATTCTCCCCGGCTGGGAGGAGCGAAAGCGGTTTGCCGACACGATGTTCGACGTGGATCTCGTGTACTGCCCGGAGGGGCTGGCGAACATATACGCGCAGACGGAGTGCGCCAACTGTAAGCTGGAGACCTACATGGGCGAGGAGACGGAATACCGATTTCCGGTCGCATGGATGAAGATATGGCAGCGGCACAGGAACGCCGAGGCGCTGACGGCGCCGAATGCAAGGAAGCTCGCGGCGGCTCTCATCGCCGAGGGGAAGCGCTCTTTGGTGTATAACAAAAACTGGTCGGAAAGGACCGACGTGCTGCACGGCGTGGACTGGAAAAGGAAAAAGCCGCACGAGCTGCTGCGGCTGACGAAGGAGGAGCTTACCTACTTCAACGGCGCGGAGGACGCGCTGAAGCGATTGAAGGCGCTGCTGCTCGCGCGGAAATACGGTGTGGCCTGCCGTCTCGGCGAGGAGGTCACGAAGGTGACGGAGGGGCAGCAGGAGGACTTTCTGAAGCGCGGGGTGCTGCCGGGGAAGGCGGAGCGGTATCTTGACAGGCAGGCGGCGCGGTATAAAAGCCGGCTGTGGCCGGGGTATCTGCTGGATTACTGGACGATGGCCGAAAGGCTCGGCGAGGATCTCACCGAGCGGGACGTGATGTGGCCGCAGAATCTCAAGCGGGCGCACGATCAGATGCAGGAGCGGCAGAAGGCCGAGGCCGCCGAGAAACGGCGGGAGGCTTTTCAACAGCGCTATGAGCGCATGAAAAAGTACGCCTTTGCCGACGGGGACATTCTCATCCGACCGTGCGGAACGGAGGAGGAGCTCATCGCCGAGGGAAAGGCGCTGCACCACTGCGTCGCCTCCTACGCCGAGCGGCACGCGCGGGGCGAGCTCACGATCTTTTTTATCCGGCGAAAGGACAAGCCGGACGAGCCGTGGTATACGCTCAACTTCAACGAGAAGCAGCTCTCGGTGACGGAGAACCGGGGCAAGTGCAACTATGCGCGCACCGACGAGGTACGAAACTTTGAAAATACATGGCTGGAGTGGATACGCTCCGGCCGGAAACGGAGGACAAGCGCAGCGTGAATGATTTGATTAAAACGGAGGATATGACGCCGGAGCAGCTCGGCGGCGAGATCCGGCTGCTGACGCGGCAGGCGCGGCAGATGGTGCTCGAGTACGGCATCCAGATCGGGTACCGGCTCCAGCTTGCGAAGGACAAGGTAGGCGAGGACTTCGCCGGATGGGTAGAGCGCGAGACGGAGATCAGCAAGTCGAGCGCGTACCGGTTCATCAAGCTCTACAACGAGTACGGATCCGCGCAGGGGTCGCTTCTGGGCGTGGAGAACATTTTCCCAACGTTGGGAAAAATCAGTGTTTCCAATGCTTTGCGGCTTCTTGCCGTGCCGGAGGAGGAGCGGGAGGACTTCGCCCGCGAGGTGGACGCCGAGCACATTTCGGCCCGCGATCTGGAGGAGGCGATCCGCGAGCGGGACGAAGCGCGAAAGCATCTCGAGACGGCGGACAGGGAGCTCGGAGAGACACAGAAGGCGCTCCGGGACACTGAGGCCGAGCTTGCCGAGACGAAGGACGCGCTGGAGGACCAGCGCGTGAAGCGCGAGGACGCCGAGGACGCGGCGCAGAAGATGGAGGCGATGCTGCGCGAGGCGGAGAGCCGCCCGGTGGAGGTAGCCATTGACGAGACGGCAGTGCAGAGGGCCGTGGAGGAGGCGAAGGCCGCCGCCGCGGAGGAAAAGAAAAAGGCCGTGGCGGAGCTCGAAAAGAAGCTGAAGGACGCGGAGAGCGCCGCGAGGGACGCCGGAAAGAGCGCGGGCGCGGCCGCGGAAAAGGCACGGGCCGAGGCCGAGGAGCTGCGGAAACGGCTTGCAGCTGCGCAAAGCGGGGCAAACGAGGTGATTTTGCTTGTGAAGCTCGCGCAGGAGAACTTCAATCTGGCCGTGGAAAAGCTGCAAGTGATGAAGAGCACGGACGGCGAGACGGCGGACAAGCTGCTCGCGGGGACGAAGAAGATCCTGGAAACGTTGATCGGGAGGTGCGGATAATGGCGTTTGACGATGCGGCGCTGGAGCGGGCGCTCAGGGCGGAGACGAAGGGCGGGCTGACGCTCTGCGGCGGTGTGAGCGAGCTGACGGTGATCGGCTGCGGGTGGATGGCGGTCATCCCGGAAATTGAGCTGCGAGACCGTCTGCGCGGGACGCTCGGAGCGCTGGTGGAGATGCTGGGGTATATCCCGGGCATGGAGACGGTGCAGATCGTGCGGAGCAAGGGAGCATTTGTCGTTAATACCGTGCTGCCGGAGGTCGTGGGCGAGGAGATCGCCGGGTACATAGTAGAAGAAGACGAGGAGGAGATCCGCCCGACCGGACTGCGGCTGGGGCTGGACTTCCTGATGCAGAAGAAAACCGGAGAGATCGTCGGAGTGACACAGCGGGGCGCAAGTCTGGGCGTGCGCCGGTATGCGATCACGCCGGGCGGGATCGTCCGGCAGGAGGACGGCGACACCGGCGAGCGGCTGTACCGCCGCGGCTATCGCCCGCGCGAGGATACGGACAGCGAGGCGACGCTCGGGAAGTGGCGGCATCTGGAGGCGATGAGCTGGTGCGACTGGGACGCACCGGAGGAATAAAAACAAGGAGGATAAAAACATGGATTTCAAAAGTGCACTCGAGGCAATGAAACACGGGGAGGCGGTGAAGCTGCCGTCATGGGGCGGCTTCTGGCAATGGGACGCCGATAAGCGGACTATCATAATGCACACCAAAGACGGAAAGGAAATGGACATCCGCGAGACGCAGGTCGTGGAATACACGCTGCTGAACGTCCTGTCGGACGAGTGGGTGATTGCCGGGATTGAAAACTGCCCGGCGCTCGGCGGCATAGCGCGCTTCTCCTTCAGCGAGGCGATAAAGTTTGTCAAGCGCGGGATGAAAGTACGCCGGGCCGGGTGGAACGGACGAGATCAGCACATCGAATTGGCGATAGACATCCGTTACTACAGCGCCACGGACGCGCAGCCGCGCAATGCGTACCATGAGGACATAGGCAGCAAGGCCATCGTGTTCTGCGGGACGCGGGGAGAGCAGATCGGCTGGCTGGCGAGTCAGGCGGACATGCTGGCGGAAGACTGGATGCTCTGCGAATGAGGTGCGAAGAGTGCGTACATTGGCCGCCGAGCGCTATGGGTAACAAGCCCTGCTGTTTCTGCTATCCGGACACGCCGATGAACTATTTTCAAAGGAAGGAGGAACAGAAGGACATGGGCAACACGGAATTTACGGAAAAGGCAAAGAAACTCGTGCGGGAGTACACCGAATACAACACGCCCGACGCACCGGTGTTTGAGGTGTACGTTGTGTGGAACGCCTACATCCTCGGAAACATGAAGGCGCTGCTTTCGACGACCGTTGAAGACGGTATGTACTACGAAGTCACATTCAACAAGGCGAAGAACGAGATCTATCTGGACGCCTACAAGCACGCCGAGAACATCTGCTACACCATCTGAAATGCGAAAAAAAGCCCGCCGGGAGACCGGCGGG
>ERZ857693.2072-NODE-2072-length-21464-cov-12.096735_pt1 | contig 21464 bp, 19 predicted proteins | sample MGYA00519765_ERZ857693 | MGnify/ENA primary metagenome ERZ857693 (study PRJEB31778, sample SAMEA3449354) | human gut metagenome | biome: human gut; feature: human-associated habitat; material: faeces | place: United Kingdom | collected 2010/2012 ... | reverse complement strand
GAGTTCCGCACGAGCCGGAGAGCACTTAATGTGCTCTCCGTGCGAGCAGGACTGTCCGAGCAGGCGACCAAACCCCCGCGCCCCGTCCCGACGAGCGCTTGGGGACCGGTGACCTAGAGGTGGCTGATGATCAGTTCCATCTTGCCTTCGAGGTCGATGGAGCTGACGGTGCTCGGAGCCAGCAGGTGGCTTCCCCTGTGGACGGGGTCGCCGCAGACGGTGCCTTCGCCGTCGATGACCGACAGGCACATGAAGGGCCAGCGCTGGTCGAGGATCTTGCTGCCGTCGACGCGTACGCGATCGACGGTGTAGCAGGGGTTGGACTCGAGCTCGGTCACGCCGTCCACCTCGGGCGCGGTCACCGTGCCGTCGATCGGTGCCTGAACGTCAAAATCGATGCAATCGAGGCTTTGCTCAATGTGCAGGGGGCGCAGCTTGCCGTCGGTGCCGGGGCGGTCGTAGTCGTACAGACGATACGTCACGTCGCTCGACTGCTGCGTCTCCAAAATGAGCGTGCCGGTCTTGATGGCATGGACGGTACCGGAATCAATCTGGAAAAAGTCGCCCTTGTGGATCGGCAGCACGTTGAGCATGTCGTCCCAACGGCCTTCCTCGATCATCTGTGCGGCCTCGGCGCGGTCATGTGCGCGCTGGCCGACGATGATCGTGGCGCCGGGCTCGCAGTCCAGCACATACCAGCACTCGGTTTTGCCCAGGCTGCCGTTCTCGTGCTTGGCGGCGTACTCGTCGTTGGGATGAATCTGGATCGAAAGGTCGTCCTTGGCGTCCAGAATCTTAATGAGCAGCGGGAACTCCTTGCCCTCGCAGTTGCCAAAGAGCTCGCGATGCTCGGCCCACAGCCACGACAGCGTGTGGCCGGCATACGGGCCCTCCGCAATCTGGCAGTCGCCGTTGGGGTGGGCCGAGATGGCCCAGCACTCACCGATGGGACCCTCGGGAATGTCGTAGCCAAATACGGTTTCGAGCTGGCGGCCGCCCCAGATCTTCTCGTGGAAGATCGGCGTCAGTTTAATCAAATCGGACATATTCATACCCCATTGTGTTGCGCGGGCGCTGTGCAAAACAGCTCAAAGCGAGCGCCCGCATGACTACAAAAACCTATGCCAACGTTACGTTGTGCAACTCAAAGCGGTCGCCAACGTTGCGCGAGATCGAATACTCAAAGGCGGCGCCGCTGTCCAAAAAGCCAATCTGGGTGAGCTCGAGCAGGGGAGAGCCAGGCTTGGTGTCCAAGCGCTCGGCTTCTTCCTCGGTTGCTGCCACGGCGCGAATGGTACGGTGGAAGCTCGAAATCTTCAGCCCACATTGCTCGCGGATGAAGTGGTAGACCGATCCGTACAGGTCCTTCTTTTTCAGCCCCGGAATCAGCTCGAGGGGCATGTAGGTGTACTCGATAACGATGGGCTTCTCATCGGCCTGACGCACACGCACGATGTGATAGGCAAAGTCATCCTCGGCAATTCCCAGCTGGGCTGCGATGTCCGCTGGTGGATTAACAATCGAGAAATCGTAGACCACCGAGGTCACCTTCTCCCCGCGGTGCTCATACGAAAAGCCCTGGGCACGGTCGTTTTTGCCCTGGAAAAACGCCTGACCGGGAAGTCCCGCCGTGTCCTTAACGTAGGTACCCGATCCGCGTCGGCTGGTAATAAGACCTTCTTCGGTGATTTGCTCGATAGCTCGTTTGACGGTGATTTTGGAAACGCTATAGAGCTCGCAGAACTCAACGACGGTGGGAAGCTTGTCGCCCGGTTTAAGAGTGCCATCCTCGATGCTTCGACGAATATCTGCAGCTATCGCCTCGTATTTGGGAATCATTGAACCTCCTTTCCGACATATATCAATACGCAAGTAAGTATAACCCTTAACAAGGCACCCATATAACCTTTATCTAAGAAGCTCGAGAAAGAAAAAAGAAAAAGACGCTTTACTTTTAGAATTAGAGCGCTATAGTTTAAGCAACGAACGGAATCCTTCCGCACAACAGGATCGACCGTTTGGGGACGGTTTTGTTTTGGCGGGTTGGATATCGGTATCGCCGGTGCGCGCCCGCGCCGGATAACCTGCCAAAGCAAACCCGTCTCCAACCGGAAGCTCTAGAACACGAAAGCGAGGACTTTGATGGCACAGTATCAGCTGCCCAACGACTTCTTCTTTGGCGCTGCTATGTCCGGCCCGCAGACTGAGGGTCAGTGGAACCAGGGCGGCAAGCTCGAGAACCTGTGGGACACCTGGTCCATCCAGGATCTGGGTTCGTTCTACAACCGCGTTGGCTCTTACGCCGGCAATGACTTTATGGCCAAGTACCAGGAAGACCTTCGCATTCTGAAGGACTTGGGCCTGGATACCTATCGCACTTCCATCCAGTGGAGCCGTCTGCTCGATGCCGACGGTAACCTCAACGAGGAAGGCGCCGCGTGGTATCACGAGCTGTTCCGCGCCTCTCGCGAGGCCGGCCTGGAGCCGTTTGTCAACTTGTACCACTTTGACATGCCCACCTACCTTTTTAACCGTGGCGGCTGGGAGAGCCGTGAGGTTGTCGAGGCTTACGCACATTACGCCGACGTCGCCTTCCACGAGTTTGGCCAGGAGATTAAGTACTGGTTCACCTTTAACGAGCCCATCGTCGAGCCCGAGCAGCGCTATCAGGAGGGCGTGTGGTTCCCGCAGCTCCACGACTTCAACCGCGCCCGCACCGTGCAGTATCACATCTCGCTGGCGCACGCGCTGGCCGTGGCCAACTATCGTCGCGCCTATGACGAGGGCGCTATTCGCGCCGATGCCAAGATCGGCATGATCAACTGCTTTACTCCGGTCTACACCAAGGAGAACCCCAGCGAGGCAGACCTCGAGGCCGTGCGTATGACCAGCGGCATCAACAACCGCTGGTGGCTCGACCTCATCACCAAGGGCGAGCTTCCTGCCGACGTGCTCGACAGCCTAGCCGAGGGCGGCGTTAAGCTCCCGTTCCGTGCCGGCGACCAAGAGATTCTTAAGCAGGGTGTTGTCGACTGGCTCGGCTGCAACTACTACCACCCCACGCGCGTTCAGGCGCCGGCGAGCAAGATTGACCAGTACGGCCTGCCGCACTTTGCCGACGAGTATGTGTGGCCCGACGCCGTTATGAACGAGAGCCGCGGCTGGGAGATCTACCCGCAGGGCCTCTACGACTTTGGCATGGACTGCGCTAAGAACTACCCCGATCTTGAGTGGTTCGTTTCCGAGAACGGCATCGGCATCATGGACGAATACAAGAACCGTGACGCCGAAGGAACCATCCAGGATGACTACCGCGTCGACTTTGTGCGCCAGCACCTGGAGTGGGTTGCCAAGGCAATCTCCGAGGGCGCCAAGTGCCGCGGATACCATTATTGGGCCGTCATCGATAACTGGTCTTGGGCGAATGCCTTTAAGAACCGTTACGGTTTTGTCGAGGTCGACCTTATGGACGGTTACAAGCGCCGCCTTAAGAAGTCGGCAGCTTGGCTCAAGCAGGTCGCCACGACTCACGTGGTTGATTAGCGAACGGGCGAACGCCCAGACCGCGCGCCGCTGCGCGCAACACATGGCACATCTGGTGGCAGAGGGCGACAGACCACCGTGCGCATAGGAAAAGGCCGGATTTGAAAGTTAGGAGCAATCATGGCCAGTGACAACGGAAAGAGCTTCCTCGACAAGTTTGCCGAGGTCTCTGCGAAGGTGGGAAACCAGGTTCACCTGCGTTCCCTGCGTGACGCCTTCGCGACCATCACGCCGCTCTATATCCTTGCGGGTATCGCGGTTCTTATTAACAACGTCGTGTTCCCTCTGTTCCCGCTCGATGCGGCGGGCCTTGCCAACCTTCAGACGTGGGGTTCGGCAATTACGCTGGGCACCCTCAACGTCTCTGCCATTATCTTGGCCGGATTGATTGGCTACAGCCTCGCTAAGAACAAGCGTTTCGATAACCCGCTCGCTTGCGTGGTCGTCGCTATCTCTGCTTTCGTCATCATGATGCCGCAGCAGATCACCGCCTCGCTTGCCGCCACGAGCCCGCTGCTCACCGACAAGATCACCTCCGCCGAGGTCACGGGCGCCCTTTCGACTGCCAACACCGGCACCAACGGTCTGTTCTCGGCTATTATCATCGCCCTGCTTTCCGTCTCGCTCTTCATCAAGATTTCTGGCGTCGAGAAGCTCAAGGTTAAGCTGGGCGAGGGCGTGCCTCCCGCGGTCTCCAACTCCTTCAACGTCATGATCCCGATGCTGCTCAACCTCGCAATCTTCGCTCTTGCCGCAGCCCTGCTCGCCGTGTGCGCCGGCACCGATCTGTGCGCCATCATCTCCACGTGCATCTCCAACCCGCTCAAGAACATCATGAACGCCGGTCCGTGGGCTGTTATCCTCATCTACACCCTTGCTAACCTGCTGTTCTGCGTCGGTATTCACCAGTCCACCATCTCTGGCGCTACCGTCGAGCCGATCCTGACCATGCTCATCGTCGACAACATGGCTACCTTTGCCGCCGGTGGCACCATCCAGCCCGATCACTACATGAACATGCAGATCGTTAACAGCTTCGCCCTCATCGGCGGCTCGGGCTGCACCCTCATGCTTCTGCTCGACACGCTCCTGTTCTCCAAGAACAAGGCTTCCGAGACCGTTTCCAAGATGGCTATCCTGCCTGGTCTGTTCAACATCAACGAGCCGGTTATCTACGGTTACCCCATCGTGTACAACCTGCCGCTCATGATCCCGTTCGTCCTTCTTCCCGATCTGTTCATCGGCATCACCTATGGCCTTACCTGCGCAGGCATCATCAGCCCCTGCATCGCCCAGGTGCCCTGGACCATGCCTCCCGTCATCAATGCCCTGCTCGCTACGGGCTTTGACTGGCGCGCCGGCGTGTGGCAGGCTCTCGAGATTGTCATTGGCATGGCCGTCTACCTGCCCTTTATGAAGATTTCCGAGAAGGCAATCGCCAAGCAGGAGGCTCTTGCCGAGTAGAACGCCTAACGTTCGTCCCTTTCACCTTTGCGGGCGCCGGTACGCGGTGCCGGTGCCCGCGGCTCTCTCCCTTGCGTAAAGATACAGGGGAGTGGGCACAATAGCCGCAAGGAATACAACCAGTTGTCGTCTGCGCGCCGCGCAGTTATAAGGAGGAAACCATGAAGAAGATCATGCTCTGCTGCAATGCCGGTATGTCCACGAGCCTGCTGGTCCAGAAGATGCAGGCCGAGGTTGCAAACCGTGGTCTGGATATTGAGGTCGAGGCTCGTCCCATGAACGAGGCCCACGATCACCTGGACGAGTGCGACATGTTGCTGCTTGGCCCGCAGATCGGCTACACCAAGGGTGACTTTGAGAAGGAGGCCGCCGGTCGCTTCCCGGTCGAGGTCATCAACATGGTCGACTACGGCCGCATGAACGCTGCCGGCATCATCGACCACTGCGTCAGCGTGATGGGCTAGGTGCTCCGCATGGAGGATATGAACGAACTGCAGATGACCTGCTTTGAGATCATCAGCTACGTCGGTACCGCCAAGAGCATGTACATCAATGCCGTGCAAAAGGCCAAGGAGGGCGATTTTGACGCCGCCGAGGAGCTTATCAAGCAGGGTGACGAGGCCTATAACGGTGGCCACGATGTTCACATGGGGCTTCTGAAGAAGGAGGCCAACGGCGAGCGTAACGGCGAGGCCCCGTTGATTCTGTTGCATGCCGAGGACCAGATGGCCGGTACCGAGACCATGCGCGTCATGGCGACGGAGCTCATCGAAATCCACAAGCAGCTGCAGGCACTTCAGGCCTAGTCGGCGTTATCGCCGCGATGGACCGTGCGGTCCAACAGACAACATAGTCCCTTTGACGGGCGCCGGGAGCCTCCGCCTCCCGGCGCCTTTATTTTTGAGGATGGTCTTGTGCGGCCTGTTGAGCAGCCAATTGCATTTCCCCAGATAAAACCTGCCAAAATAAACCTGTCCCTTTTTGGTAGGTTTTTGCCTTGGGAGCGGTACCATACAGGCAATGTTTAAACGAGAAAGGTGGGCTCCCATGGAACCTAAGCAGTACTACATCGGCATCGACGTCGGCGGCACTTCGGTTAAGGAGGGTCTGTTCGACGAGGACGGCAACCTGCTGGCCAAGGCCAGCGTCCCCACGCCTCCCATCGTTGACGCTGCGGGCTTTGCCGCGGTGACCGAGGCTATCGACCAGGTGGTCGCCAAGGCCCAGATTCCGCGTGCCTTTGTGTCGGGCATTGGCCTGGCCGTTCCGTGTCCCATCCCGGCATCGGGCGATGCTAAGGTCAAGGCCAACATTGCCATTAACCTGCCCGAGCTGAGAATCGCCATTCAGAAGCACTGCCCCGACGCGGTCGTTAAGTACGAGAACGATGCCAACGCCGCTGCCATGGGCGAGGCCTGGCTCGGCTCTGCCAAGGGCGTACAGAACGTGGTGATGGTCACCATTGGCACCGGCGTGGGCGGCGGCGTTATCGTTAACGGCGACGTGGTGTCGGGCGTTGTGGGCGCCGGCGGCGAGATTGGCCACATGTGTCTGAACCCGGCTGAGGAGCGCACCTGCGGCTGTGGCGGCCATGGCCATCTGGAGCAGTATTCCAGCGCCACCGGCGTGGTGAGCAACTACCTTGCCGAGTGCAAGAAAGCGGGCGTCGAGCCCATCGAGCTCACCGGCCCCTCCGATTCCAAGGACGTGTTCCAGGCCTGCCGCGAGGGCGACAAGCTCGCGCTGGCCGCGGCCGATACCATGGCCGACTACCTCGGTCGCGCACTGGCGCTTATCGCCAACGTGGTCGACCCCGAGATGTTCCTGATCGGTGGCGGCGCGTCCGCTTCGGCCGATGTCTACCTCGACAAGGTCCGCGAGCACTTCCAGCACTATGCGCTTTCCGCCTCGCGTGAGACGCCCATTAAGGTCGCTTCGCTCGGCAACGACGCCGGCATCATCGGTGCCGCCTACGTAGCCCTGCGCGCCGCCGGTAAATAGCTGGTGCAAAGTAACCTGTCTCCCGTGCCTGCCCCAAAATATGCCGTGGCCTTCCGTCTGCGAAGGCTCGGCATCGGCGTGCTACCATAGCTACGTCCAAGTACACATACCAAGTGGAGGATATCCATGGCAAACGTTCTTGTCTTTGGTCACCAGAACCCCGATAACGACGCCATCATGAGCGCCGTCGTCCTGTCCCAGCTGCTCAACCAGGTTGAGTATGCCGGCAACACCTACGAGGCTTGCGCCCTTGGCCAGCTTCCGGCCGAGTCCGCCAAGCTGCTCGCCGACGCCGGCATCGCCGAGCCTCGCGTGATCGAGTCCGTCGAGGCCGGTCAGCTCGTCGTCCTCACCGACCACAATGAGTCCGCCCAGTCCGTCGCCGGCCTTAAGGACGCCACGGTCTTTGGTGTTGTCGATCATCACCGCATCGGCGACTTCGAGACCGCCGGCCCGCTGCACTACATCTGCCTGCCCTGGGGCTCCAGCTGCACCATCGTCACCAAGCTCGCCGGCGTGCTCGGCGTTGAGCTTTCCGACGTCCAGGCCAAGCTGCTGCTCTCGGCCATGATGACCGACACGCTTATGCTCAAGAGCCCCACCACTACCGATGTCGACCGCGCCGTCGCCGCCAAGCTCGGCGAGCAGGTGGGCGTCGACCCGGTCAAGTTTGGCATGGAGGTCTTCCTCACCCGTCCGTCCGGCTCCTTCACCGCTGCCGAGATGGTCGGCAACGACATCAAGATGTTCGAGCCCGCCGGCAAGAAGCTGCTCATTGGCCAGTACGAGACCGTCGACAAGAGCCGCGCGCTCGGCATGATCGACGAGATTCGCGAGGCCATGCGCGCCTACGCCGCCGAGAAGGGTGCCGACGGCATTGTCCTGTGCATCACCGACATCATGGAGGAGGGCTCGCAGGTCCTGCTCGAGGGCGAGACCGAGGCTGCTCAGAAGGGCCTGGGCATTGCCGACGAGCACGACGGCGTCTGGATGCCGGGCGTCCTCTCCCGTAAGAAGCAGGTCGCTGCCCCCATTATGGCCGCCTGCTAGGTTGAGTTGACCAAACGCCACGACCGGATCGCGGACGCCCCGCGCTCCGGTCGTTTTTTTTGTGCACGGCGCCGCGCCGTCTCTTGGACAGGCGTGCCCGTGCCGTTGAGCAAATAATGTTCAACCTGTGGTTCCGCTTTTCGGCCACGCCTGCGTGCTTGTCGTGCAGGGTAGGCTAGATGCAAGCGTAATACGTTAGAGCGCGGCGCCGCCACTTGGGCGGGCCGTGCTTTTTTAAGACGGGAGCTTTCCCGTGAAAGGAGCCGCCCATGGCAGCAACTGAGCAGCTGTTCAACGTCCGTGAGCGCAAGCGCTTTGAACGTCACGACATTTGGGAGCGCATCGCCGAGAACGGCACGATTTCCGCCGCGGTCATGGTCTTCGCCGCCATCGCCGCCGTCATCTGCGCCAATACCGATGCCTACGAGGCCATCCATCACTTTTTGGAGACTCCGCTGTATGTGGGTCTGGGCAACCTTACGGCCGGTCTCACCGTTGAGCTTTTCGTCAACGACTTTCTCATGGCGATTTTCTTTTTGTTGGTGGGCATTGAGCTTAAGTACGAGATGACGGTCGGCGAGCTCAAGAATCCGCGTCAGGCCATGCTTCCCATGCTGGCGGCCGTGGGCGGCGTCGTCGTTCCTGCCTGCATCTACCTGATCTTTAACCATGCCGGCGCCCGCAACGGTTGGGCCATCCCCATGGCAACCGATATTGCCTTTGCGCTGGGCGTACTGTCGCTTTTGGGCAATCGCGTGCCCAACGGCGTGCGCGTGTTCTTCTCGACGCTCGCCATCGCCGACGACCTCATCTCCATCGCCGCAATCGCTATCTTCTACGGTCAGAGTCCCAATCCGTTTTGGTTGGGCGCCGCCGCGCTTGTGACCTGCGCGCTCGTGTGGCTCAACAAGACGCAGCATTACCGTCTTGCCCCGTATTCGGTACTGGGTCTGCTGTTGTGGTTCTGCATGTTCAAGAGCGGCGTGCACGCTACGCTCGCCGGCGTCATCCTGGCCTTCACCATTCCGGCCAAGTGCGGCGTTAAGCTCGATAGCCTCACCGATTGGCTGGGCGAGTGCCTGCCGCTGCTCGATGACCGCTACGACGACGAGGCGCACATCTTGGGCCAGCATGACTTTACCGTCTCGACCACCAGGGTCGAGCGCGTCATGCACCGCGTGACCCCGCCGCTCATCCGCATGGAGCGTCTGATCTCCACGCCGGTCAACTTTGTGATTCTGCCGATCTTTGCGTTCGTGAACGCACAGGTTCGCCTAGTGGGCGTGGACATGAGCACGCTGCTCACCGACCCGGTGACGCTCGGCGTGTACTTTGGCATGCTGCTGGGCAAGCCGATTGGTATCTTTGGCATGACGTTTGCCCTGGTTAAGTTTAGGGTCTGCGAGCTGCCGCATAACGTTAACTGGCACATGATTGCCGGTGTGGGCATTCTGGGCGGCATCGGCTTCACCATGTCGATCCTCATCAGCGGCCTTGCCTTCCCGACGGCCCAGTTTGAGGTTCTGGCTGCCAAGGCCGCCATCCTTGCCGGTTCGGTCACCGCTGCCGTGCTCGGTATGATCTACATGAGCGTGGTCTGCAAACACCCCGCGCCCAAGGACAAGTAAAAGCATATACAAGTTTGAAAACGCCGCCTGTGGACACCATCACAAGCGGCGTTTTAGTCAATGGGGACGTTCTTAAATGACTAGGCTTATTCCACCGTTCCGTAGACGGCGCCCCAGCCGTGGGCGGCCAAGGCGGAGTTGAGCTGGTCGCAAAGTGACTGGCGGTCGTAGTAGCCGGGCGGCAAAAGGTTCACGATTTCCATGAGGTCGGGTGCCAGGTCCAAGATCTCGGCCTGCACGATGAGATCCAGGCGGTCGATGGCGTGCCGGTCGTAAAATAGTCCGTCGACCAGGCGCTGCAGGTCGCCGAATTCCTCAGCCTGGAACGATCCGTACTCCATAGTGCCTCCTTGGGCGCCCCACGCTGGCATGCGCGGCGATTCGTAATTTATTGCGATGGACTTAATCTATCACGGCTTCATACCCTTGCGGCGGTGGCGGTCTATACTTAGACGAACTGCAACGTCCCGCTTCGCGAAAGGTCGCACCCATGCAGACGATCTACCAGAAGATGGAAACCACCGAACTCGATGCCGCCATCGAGTCACTCAAAGCCGAGGCCGCCGAGGTCAAGGCCAAGGGCCTGGCGCTCGACATGGCCCGCGGCAAGCCGTCGCCCTCCCAGGTGGACATCTCTCGACCCATGCTCGATATCCTCAATGCCGATGCCGATCTGCACGACGGCAACGTCGACTGCTCCAACTACGGCTGCTTTGAGGGCATTCCTTCGGCGCGCAAACTGGCGGGGGAGTTCCTGGGTTGCCCTGCCGAGCAGACGCTCGTACTGGGTTCGTCGAGCCTGCTGATCGAGCACGACATTGCTGGCATGTTCTGGCGCTGCGGCTCGTGCGGCAGCGAGCCCTGGGAGGCTTACGAGGCCGCGCACGACGGCAAGAAGGTCAAGTTCCTGTGCCCTGTTCCCGGCTACGACCGCCACTTTGGCATCACCGCCGACCTGGGTATCGAGAACGTTCCCGTCGCGATGACCGACAACGGCCCTGACATGGACGAGATCGAGCGCCTCGTTGCCGCCGACGATTCCATCAAGGGTATCTGGTGCGTGCCCAAGTATTCCAACCCCACGGGCATCACCTTTAGCGAGGACACTGTGCGCCGCCTGGTCGAGATGCCCACGGCCGCGCCCGATTTCCGCATCTTCTGGGACAACGCCTACTGCGTGCACGACCTGTACGACGAGACCGACGAGCTCGCAAACATCTTTGACCTCGCTCGCGCGGCGGGCACCGAGGACCGCGTGGTGGCCTTTGCCTCGACGTCCAAGATCACCTTCCCGGGCGCCGGCATCGGCTTTATCGGTGCGAGCCCCGCGGTCATCGCCGAGTTCTCCAAGCGCCTGAAGGCCGGCCTCATCAGCGCCGACAAGCTCAACCAGCTGCGTCACGTGCGTTTCCTTCCCACCATCGAGGCGGTCAAGGAGCACATGAAAAAGCATGCCGAGTTCCTGCGTCCGCGCTTTGAGGCCGTCGAGCGCAAGCTCACTGAGGGCTTGGGCGATACGGGTTGCGCCACTTGGACGCATCCCCGCGGCGGCTACTTTGTGAGCTTTGATGGTCCCGAGGGCTCGGCCCAAAAGGTCGCAGCGCTTTGTGCCGACTTGGGAGTTAAGCTCACGCCAGCCGGTGCTACCTGGCCCTATGGCAAGGATCCGCGCGACACCAACATCCGCATCGCGCCGAGCTATCCCACGGTCGAGGACTTGGAGGCCGCGCTCGATGTGCTGGTGCTGGCCGTTAAGCTTGTCGCTGCCGAGCTTGCGCGTGCCGAGCGCGCCTAACGCCTAGGGCCCCGCAAGTCCGCGCCCAGTACTATCAGCACTCTCGATTCGCAAAGGAGCGTATACATGGATTTGGGTATTTCCACCAACCCCACGCCGGAGCTCTACACCATCAAGGTGGCCGGCGAGATTGATATCTCTAACGCCGACAGTCTGCGTAACGCCATCGACTTGGCGCTCGAGCAGCCCACCGAGGCCGTTGAGCTCGATTTTGCCCAGGTGAGCTACATCGATTCGACGGGCATTGGCGTGCTCGTGGGCGCCGCGCACCACGCGGTCGACCACGGTAAGCGCTTTAGCTGCACTAATGTGCAGCCCCAGGTGATGCGCGTGGTTCAGCTGCTGGGCGTCGACCAGGAGATTTCGATCACCGCTGCATAATCTTTGCCCCCAAAAGGGCGTGCCGTTTGGCATATGTTTGTGATGCGCTCGGACGTTTTGGCGTCCGGGCGCTATACTTGACCGAATGAATAGACGAGTTCCGGCCGAATGGCGCGGTGCGGGCTCGACTCACATCGAGCCTTGGAGGTATGTGTGTTTGGTATTGGAGAGGGTGAGCTCGCGATCATCGTGGTCTTCGGCTTTTTGCTGTTTGGCCCGGATAAGCTCCCGCAGATGGGCCGCACGATCGGCCGTGCCATCCGTCAGTTCCGCGAGACGCAGGAAAAGATGACGGCCGTTGTTCAGTCCGAGATCATCGATCCGGTAAGCGAGGCCGCGTCGGCTCCGGTCAAGCCCAAGAAGGCTGCCGTCGATGACGATTCCGATGCGGACGAGGATGCCGTCGAGACGGCCGCGCCCGCAAAGAAGGAGACCTTTGCCGAGCGCCGTGCCCGCCTTGCCGCCGAGAAGGCTGCGAGCGAGGGTGCCACTGAGGGCGAAGGTGCTGCTGAGGCGGCCGAGGGTGCAGAGCCTGCCGCTGCTGCTGATGCTGCCGTCGAACCCGAGCCAGCTGCAGAGCCGGAGCCCGAGCCGGAGCCGGCAGAGCCCACGACGGCCGATCTCTACGCCCGTCGTCCCCGCAAGCGCAAGGCCGTCGTCGACCAGCTCGCTCGCGAGCTCGAGGCCGAGGACGATGCCGCTGCCGCCGCCGACGCCCCGAAGGGAGGCGATGAGTAATGCCTATCGGACCTGCGCGTATGCCGCTCTTCGATCACCTGGGAGAGCTCCGTCGCCGCCTGACCATCGTGGTCGTGTCGGTGTTCGCCGCCGCTATCGTGCTGTATTTCGCCACGCCCGTGGTGCTCGACATCTTGGAAGACCCCATCCGCTCCTTTGTGCCAGACGGTAAGTTCTACATCACTACCACGCTCGGCGGCTTTGGCCTGCGCTTCTCGCTTGCCATCAAGATGGCCGTGGTCATGTGCACGCCCATGATCATCTGGCAGATCTTGGCGTTTTTCCTGCCGGCGCTTCGCCCCAACGAGCGCAAGTGGGTCGTGCCTACGGTGCTCGCCTCGACGGTGCTGTTCTTCCTGGGCGCCATCTTTTGCTACTTCATCATCATCCCGGCGGGCTTCGAGTGGCTCATCGGCGAGACCTCGGCCGTCGCTACGGCGCTGCCCGACCTGGAGAACTACGTCAACATGGAGCTGCTCTTTATGATCGGCTTTGGTGTGGCGTTTGAGCTGCCGCTCATCATCTTCTATCTGTCCGTCTTCCATATCGTGTCCTACGCGGCCTTCCGCAGTGCCTGGCGTTTCGTGTACGTTGGCCTGCTTGTGGGCTCGGCTGTGATTACGCCCGACGGCTCGCCCGTTACGCTGGGCCTCATGTATGGCGCCCTGCTCTCGCTCTACGAGATTTCGCTTGCCATCGCCCGTGTGGTCATTACCGCGCGCGAGGGCAAGGAGGGCTTGTTTGTGAGCCGTCTGGACCTGTTTTCGGACGACGAAGAGGACGACGAGGAGTAAATCGGTATGCACGAGGTTGGCATTGTCAACGGCATACTCGATACAGTGATTCGCGCGGCGCGTGGGGCGGGGGCCTCGCGCGCCGTTTTGGTAACGCTGCGCATCGGGGATATGACCGAGGTCGTGCGCGAGGCACTCGACTTTGCGTGGGAGACATTTCGCGACGAGGACCCGCTCACGCGCGGCTGCGAGCTTGCCGTGGAGGAGGTCCATCCACAAAGCGAGTGTCTGGACTGCGGCGAGGTCTTCGAGCACGACCGCTTCCATTGCCGTTGTCCCCAGTGTGGCGGCGCCAACGTGCGTCTGCTGCACGGCCGCGAACTCGACATCGCCAGTATCGAAATCGAAACCCCCGACGATTAACCCGCCAGCCACTGGGGACGGGGTATAAATGGTAGAAGTAAGGAGCGCCGAGTATGGCCGAGAAAACGATTGATATCGCGTCGCCGATTCTGTCGCGCAATGAGCGCCTGGCAGATCAGCTGCGACAGCGATTTAAAGAGACAAACACCTATGTGATCAATGTCTTGTCGAGCCCCGGCTCGGGTAAGACAACAACGATTCTGGGCACCAACGAGCGCCTGCGCGACAAGGCCGGCTTGCGCTGCGCCGTCATCGAAGGCGATATCGCCTCGGACGTCGACGCCATCACCATGAAGGAAGCCGGCATGCCCGCCATCCAGATCAACACGGGCGGCCTGTGCCACCTCGAGGGTAACATGATCATGGAGGCCGTTGATGCCTTCGACCAGGCTGTGGGTCTGGAAAACATCGACGTCATCTTTATCGAAAACGTGGGTAACCTGGTCTGCCCAGTCGACTTTGACCTGGGCGAGAACCTGTCCATCATGATCCTCTCGGTGCCCGAGGGCGACGACAAGCCCATCAAGTACCCGGGCATCTTCCAGCACGCCGGCGCACAGCTGCTCAACAAGGTCGACGTGGCCCCGGCTTTCGATTTTGACATGGATAGGTATACTAAGACACTCGATGACCTCAATCCGCAGGCGCCGCGGTTTGCCGTGAGCGCACGCAAGGGCGAGGGCATGGATGCCTGGTGTGATTGGCTCATCGGGCAGATTGAGCAAGCAAGGGCGTAAGTCGGCCGCCATACGGGCGGGCGTAGCCGCAGAGATACGAGATAGGAGCCTCTTTTGAAGCTCATCATCGCCGAGAAAAACGACGCCGCGCGTCAGATCGCCGAGCGTCTGTCCACGGGTAAGCCCAAAAAGGACAAGGTGTACAACACCGCCATCTACCGTTTTGAGTGGAAGGGCGAGGAGTGCGTGACGATCGGCCTTGCCGGTCACATCCTCGCGCCCGATTTTTGCGACAGCGTGCTGTTCGATAAAAAGCTGGGATGGTATTCGGTCACCGAGGACGGCGAGATGCTGCCGGCCGACATGCCCGATGGCCTGGCTCGTCCGCCTTACGACACCAAGCGTAAGCCGTTCCTTGCCGATGGCATCTCCATCAAGGGCTGGAAGCTCGAGAGTCTGCCCTACCTCACCTGGGCACCAGTCATTAAGTTGCCGGCCGAGAAAGAGCTCATTCGCTCGCTCAAGAACCTTGCCAAGAAGTCCGACAGCGTCATTATCGCCACGGACTTCGACCGTGAGGGCGAGCTGATCGGCTCGGACGCCCTCAACAAGGTGCGTGAGGTTGCGCCCGACCTGCCGGTCGCCCGCGCCCAGTATTCTTCGTTTACCAAGGCCGAGATCACGCAGGCCTTCGATAATCTCGTCTCACTCGACCAGAATCTGGCCGACGCCGGCGAGAGCCGCCAGCACATCGACCTCATTTGGGGTGCGGTGCTCACGCGCTACCTGACGCTCGCCAAGTTTGGCGGCTTTGGTAACGTGCGCTCTGCCGGCCGTGTGCAGACGCCGACGCTTGCCCTGGTGGTCGAGCGCGAGCGCGAGCGCATGGCGTTTGTGCCCGAGGACTATTGGCAGATCAGCGGCATGGGCGCCGCACAGGGTGCTGCCGAGGACGACCGCTTTAAGATTGCGCACAAGACGGCGCGCTTTACCGACAAGGATGCTGCTGAGACGGCGTACGGCCATGTCGACGGCGTTGCGACGGCAACCGTCGCCGCGGTGACCAAGCGTTCGCGCAAGCAGCAGCCGCCCACGCCGTTTGCGACCACCTCGCTGCAGGCTGCCGCCGCAGCCGAGGGCATCTCACCTGCGCGTACCATGCGCATCGCCGAGTCTCTCTACATGGCGGGCCTCATCAGCTACCCGCGTGTCGACAATACCGTGTACCCTGCGACGCTCGACCTGGGCGCCGTGGTGAGCGACCTGGCAAAGATCAACCCGGCGCTGGCGCCCGTGTGCAAAAAGGTGCTCGCCGGTCCCATGAAGCCCACGCGCGGCAAGGTCGAGACCACCGACCACCCGCCTATCTATCCCACGGGCGAGGGCGATCCGTCCGCGCTCGACGGTGGCCAGCGCAAGCTCTACGACCTCATCGCCCGTCGCTTCCTGGCAACGCTCATGGGTCCCGCGACCATCGAGAACACCAAGCTCGAGCTCGACGTCAATGGTGAGCCGTTCGTGGCTTCGGGCGACGTGCTCGTGACCCCGGGTTTCCGCGAGGCGTATCCGTATGGACTCAAGCGCGACGAGCAGATGCCGCCGCTGGAGCAGGGCGATACGGTCGACGTGTTCGACATTAAGCTCGAGGCCAAACAGACCGAGCCGCCCGCACGCTACAGCCAGGGCAAGCTCGTGCAGGAGATGGAAAAGCGCGGCCTGGGCACCAAGTCCACGCGCGCGAGCATCATCGAGCGCCTGTATGCCGTGCGCTACCTTAAAAACGATCCCGTGGAGCCGAGCCAGCTGGGTATCGCCATCATCGACGCACTGTCGCAGTTTGCCCCGCGCATCACGAGCCCCGATATGACCAGCGAGCTCGACGGCGACATGACCCGCGTGGAGCGCGGCGAGGACACCGAAGAGCATGTCGTGACGCACTCGCGCGCGCTGCTGGCCGGTGTGCTCGACGAGCTGCTCAAGCATACGCAGGAACTGGGCGACGCCATCAGCGACGCCGTCACGGCCGATGCGCGCGTGGGCGCCTGCCCCAAGTGCGGCAAGGACTTGGTTATGAAGACGAGCGCCAAGACCCGCGGCAGCTTTATCGGCTGCATGGGCTGGCCCGACTGCGACGTGACCTATCCGGTGCCGAGCGGCGTCAAGGTGAGCCCGCTCGAGGGCGAGGCTGCTGTGTGCCCCGAATGCGGTGCGCCGCGCATTAAGTGCCAGCCGTTCCGCCAGAAGGCTTTCGAGATCTGCGTGAACCCGACGTGCCCCACCAACTACGAGCCCGACCTTAAGGTGGGCGAGTGCAAGGTGTGTGCCGAGGCCGGGCGTCACGGCGACCTGATCGCACACAAGAGCGAGAAGAGCGGCAAGCGCTTTATCCGCTGCACCAACTACGATGACTGCGGCGTGAGCTATCCGCTGCCGGCGCGCGGCAAGCTCGAGGCGACGGGCGAGACCTGCCCCGAGTGCGGCGCCCCCATCGTGGTGGTCAACACGGCGCGCGGTCCGTGGCGTATCTGCGTCAACATGGACTGCCCGACCAAGGAGAAGAAGCCCGCCCGCGGCCGCAAGACTGCGACCAAGGCGAGCACGGCGAAGAAAACCACGGCGGCCAAAAAAACGACCGCTAAGAAAGCCACTGCCGCCAAGAAGGCGACCGCGAAGAAGTCGACCACCAAGAAGGCGGCCGCCGACAAGTAACCGAGCACATATAGACACGGCGGGGCCGGGCGCGCAAATGCAAATGCGAGCCCGGCCCCACTTCTAAGTTGCGGTGAAATAGGGACTGTTTTTGCTGGCAAAAGGCCTAATCAATCCCTATTTCACCGCAAGTTTTGATCAGTTGTTGGGATTAGTTCACCTCGACAGGCTTGGCGCTGGGATAGCGGTCCTCAAAGTCCTGACGGTACTTGTTGTCATTGGTTCCCGGCTCGTTGTCGCCTGCCAGCGGCGCCACGATTTCGTCCTTATGGTCCGCGGGCTTTGCGTACTTTAGGCTGATCTCCCAGGCATCGCAGATTGCGTCGATGCGGTGGTCCAGGTCGTCATACAGGGCAACGATGTCTTTCCAGGAGCTGTAGTTCTTGGAGCTCATGGGGACGTCCAGGTCCTCGACGATATCGTAATACTGCTCGATGGTGTCCTCCGTTCGCTCGGCGACGTCGGCGAGATTTTGACGGGCGGTGCGATCTTCTTCCAGATAGCTGCCATTGAAGGCCTGCGCGCAGGCGCGGACCTGGTTATCGAGATCTTCGAGCAGGTCGTAGTATTCGCTCAGGCGACGGTAGAGGTTTTGCTCGGAGAGGGTCGCTTCGCCGCCATCATCGTCGTCATCGTCGTCATCGTCAAAAAGGCTATTGGGGTCGTCGAGGGGCTTGAGGTCATCATCGTCAACATCATGGTGCAGCTTAGTAATCTCGGCAGTCGTTTGCGTGGCGGCGTTGTCGAAAGGCTTGATCACAAAAAAGATGACCAGGGCGATGATGATTGCCACCAGCACAACGATAACGGCGATAAGCGCCTTGGTGCTGCTCTTTTTGGCGGCGGGGGCCTGCGGTGAATCAGGCGCGTACGTAGATGCCGGTTGCTGTTGGGGCGGGGTGTCCGCGACGGGCATGCGCTGCGTCGTTTCGACCGCTACGGGGCCGGCAGCGGGGTCGGGGCGATAGGCGAGGGGGTCGTCCGATTTGGTTTGCGGCGTATCGAGGGAACCGCTCCGCTCAAACGCGGGCTGGCCATTGCTCGCGGCTGTCTGCTCAACGGGTGCACCGCACGAGGTGCAGAACTTGGCATCATCTGCAAGAAGCTTACCGCACGAGGCACAATACCGAGACATTGCCACTCCTTTCGCCACATTTCAAATCAATACGACGATTATACCCAGCGTCCAAAAGTCCCCATCATAAGTTGCGGTGAAATAGGGACTGTTTGGCGGTCTCAGAGCTTCAATCAGTCCCTATTTCACCGCAACTTTGGAAAGACACCTTTAGCCATTGGGGACGCGTCGAGCACTGGGGTATCATGGCTTGGTTGATATATCTGCATTTATGCGCCTTGTAGGAAGGGGCTGCGCTCATGGCTTTTGAGCCCGCTCAACATAGCTTTATCACGCTCGAGGGCGTCGATGGTGCCGGCAAGTCCACGCAGGCGCGTCTGCTTGCCCGCGCGCTCGAACTCGCTGGCTACCAGGTTGTGAGCCTGCGCGAGCCGGGCGGCACCGCCATCAGCGAAAAGATCCGTGCTCTGCTGCTCGACCCCGCCAATACGGCGATGGGCGACACCTGCGAGTTGCTGCTCTACGAGGCAGCGCGTGCCCAGCTGGTGCACGAGGTTATCGCGCCCGCCCTCGCGGCCGGCAAGGTGGTCCTGTGCGATCGCTTCTACGATTCCACGACCTGCTACCAGGCGTTTGCCGATGGCCTCGACCGTCAGATGGTACGCGATGCCAACAACCTGGCTGTCGCCGGTACGCATCCGGCGCTCACGCTCGTCTACCACATCACACCCGAGCAGGCGGCGCTACGCATGGCAGCCCGTGGCGCGGCAGATCGCATGGAGGCAAAAGGCATGGCCTTCCAAGAGCGCGTTTACCAGGGATTTTGCGCCATTGCTGCCGAGGAGCCAAACCGCGTAAAGCTCATCGACGCCACTGCGACCGTCGAGGAAGTCTTCGAGAAGACGGTCGAGCAGATTCGCGCATACGGTCTCGACATTCCGCAAGATGCTGTCGCCGCCGCGCTTGCCAAGGAGGCCGAGTAACATGGCCCCCGCTCAGGCAAGCCTGCTGGCCAAGCTCGACACCCAAGAGCGCGTTCGCGATTTTTTGACCAACGCCGTCGCCAGCGGCCGCGCATCGCACGCCTATCTGTTTTTGGGCGCTCCCGGCGCCGGCAAGCTCGATGCCGCATGGGCGCTCGCCCAGGCTTTCCTGTGCGAGCAGGACGGCTGCGGCGCATGTGACAGCTGCGTGCGCGTTGCGCGCCATACGCACCCCGACGTGCACTATTACACGCCCGAGAGCGCCACGGGCTACCTCATCGCCCAGACGCGCGAGCTACTCGACGACGTGCCGTTGGCGCCCATCCGTGCCAAGGCCAAGGTCTACATCATTGACCGTGCCGAGCAGCTGCGTGCCAACACCGCCAACGCATTGCTCAAAACGCTCGAGGAGCCGCCCGAGGGCGTCATGTTCATCCTGCTGGGCACCTCGGCAGACGTGATGCTGCCCACCATCGTGAGCCGCTGCCAGTGCGTACCGTTTCGGCTGGTGTCGCCCACCGTGGCCGCGCAGGCCGTGAGCCGCGCCACCGGTCAGGATATCGCGCGCTGTCGCATGGCGGTCGCCGTGGCGGGAAGCCCCACACGCGGCATCGAGTTCCTTAAGAGTGCCGAGCGCCAGGATGCTCGCCGCCAGATGGTCCGCGCCATCGATTCGCTCATCGCTGCCGACGAGGCTGATGTGCTCAGCCGCGCCAAGTCGCTCATCGTCGCCGTTAAGGCGCCGCTCGCCGAGGTCAAGTCCACGCAGGAAAAGGTGCTCGAGCAAAACGCCGACTACCTGTCGCGTGGAGCATTGAAGCAGCTTGAGGACCGCAATAAGCGCGAGCTCAACGCGCGCGAGCGTTCGGGTATCATGGAAGCGCTGGCGAGCGCGCGGACGCTCATGCGCGATGTGCTGCTGACACTTCAGGACGAGGCGGCCGACGTGGTGAACGAAGACGTGCGCGACACGATCGGTCGGCTTGCCGCTGCGACCAATGTTGCGGGTGCCACGCGGGCGCTCGAGGCAGTCGCAACCGCCGAGCGCAACATCGCCAGAAACGTTACTCCCCAGCTGGCCATCGAGGTCATGCTGTTCGATATCAGGAAGGCACTGAAATGCCGTTAGTCGTACCCGTTAAGTTTACCTACGCCTCGCGCGACCTGTGGTTCGACCCGCAGGATCTGGATATCCTCGAGGCCGATTATGCTATCTGCTCCACCGAGCGCGGAACCGAGATTGGCCTGGTCACGGCAGACCCCTTCGAGGTGCCGCAGGACGAGATCGGCCAGCCGCTCAAGCCCGTGCTGCGCGTGGCGAGCGACATCGACCTGCAGCTTGCCGATGATCTGGCCATCCAGGGTGACGAGGCCATGGTCGATTTCCGTCGCCTGGTCAAGGAGCTCGACCTCGAGATGAAGCCGGTCGGCGTCGAGTACCTGTTTGGCGGCGAGAAGGCCGTGTTCTATTTTGCGGCCGAGGAGCGCGTCGATTTTCGTCAGCTCGTCAAGGACCTTTCCTCGGCGCTGCACATTCGCGTCGACATGCGCCAGATCGGCGTGCGCGACGAGACCCGTTTGGTGGGCGGCTATGCCCAGTGCGGCCAGGAGCTCTGCTGCACGCGCTTTGGCGGACAGTTTGAGCCTGTCTCGATTCGCATGGCAAAAGAGCAGGATCTACCGCTTAACTCGTCCAAGATCAGCGGTGTATGCGGCCGTCTAATGTGCTGCCTGCGCTACGAGTTCGAGGCGTATAAGGACTTTAAGAGCCGCGCGCCCAAAAAGAAGACGCTTATCGATACGCCGCTTGGCAAGGCGCGTATCCAAGAATATGACACGCCGCGCGAGCAGCTGGTGCTGCGCCTGGAGAACGGCAAGGTCTTTAAGGTCAACCTGGCCGATATGACCTGCTCGGAGGGCTGCAAAAAGAAGGCAGCCGAGCAGGGTTGCAACTGCCGTCCCGACTGCGTGACGCGCGACGTGCTCGAGCGCATCGAGTCGCCCGAGATGCGCCTGGCGCTCATGGAGCTCGACCGCGAGAACGGCGTCGACGTGGGCGATGGCCTGTCGAACGCCGATCGCCTGGCGGGCATATCGATGCCCAAGCGCCGTCGTCGCGATGCCGAATCCGATGCTCGCGCCGGTCAGGGCCAGGGCGAGGGCCGTGGCCGCGGAAAAGGCCGCGGTAAGGCCGAGACACCTGAGGCCGAGGGGGCGGCCGATGGCCGTCGCCGTCGCAAGCGCGCGGGCTCGGGCGATGCTA
>ERZ857693.2056-NODE-2056-length-21597-cov-5.878424_pt1 | contig 21597 bp, 18 predicted proteins | sample MGYA00519765_ERZ857693 | MGnify/ENA primary metagenome ERZ857693 (study PRJEB31778, sample SAMEA3449354) | human gut metagenome | biome: human gut; feature: human-associated habitat; material: faeces | place: United Kingdom | collected 2010/2012 ... | reverse complement strand
TTATTTATGTTGTGTCTGATGGAAAGGAAGCGGCAGCAGATGGATATTTTACATCGTTTATCACATCGGATATTGCACCGATCGTATTTATGCTGATCTTTCTGGCACTGACCGCCTGGATCGTATTTCGTGGTGTGGAAAAGGGAATTGAAAAGTTTTCCAGAATTATCATGCCGGGGCTGATCCTTCTGATTCTGGTTATTGCTGTTTTTTCACTGACTCTGTCTCATACGGATGCAGATGGTACTGTTCGTACCGGTCTTCAGGGACTGGCTGTTTATATCAGACCGGATTTTAGCGGTCTGACAATAAAGCGTTTCCTTGAGATTCTTCTGGATGCGATGAGCCAGCTGTTCTTTTCTTTAAGTGTATCGATGGGAATTATGATCACCTATGGTTCTTATGTAAAGAATGAAGTGAATTTGAATAAGGCGACAAATCAGATTGAAATTTTTGATACCGGAGTTGCATTTCTTGCAGGAATGATGATCATCCCGGCTGTCTTTGTGTTCCTTGGAAACGATGGAATGGCTTCCGGGCCAAGCCTGATCTTTATCTCTTTGCCAAAGGTATTTGAAGCCATGGGAATCTTCGGCCGTCCGGTGGCAATCTTGTTTTTCCTGATGATGGGATTTGCGGCTCTGACTTCCTGTGTATCGGTTATGGAAACTCTGGTTGCAAACTGCATGGAGCTTTCTCATAAACCACGTAAAAAAATGTGCGGCGTGGTCGGAGTATATTCTCTTATTACGGCAGTGCTGATCTGCCTTGGGTATAATAAACTGTATTTCGAACTGAAACTTCCAAATGGTTCTGTCGGACAGCTCCTGGATGTTATGGATTATATCAGCAACAGTTTTCTGATGCCATTTATCTCACTTCTGACTAGTATCCTGATCGGCTGGGTAATCGGACCCGACTGGATCATAGGAGAGGTGGAGCGAAACGGGGAACATTTCAGGCGGGCCGGTTTGTATCGATTTATGATCCGCTATGTAGTGCCGATCGTCATGTTGATTCTGTTCCTGGTATCTGCCGGATTTGCCGACTGGATATAATAATTAGATAAGTTTTCTGAGAAGATAATGACTCTTATCTGCTCAGATAAAAACAGCCGAATACTTCTGATTCTGTAAACATGATCAAAAGTATCCGGCTGTTTGTTATTTCGTAATATAGGTCTTTAACAGTTCAAAGGTGCAGCGAACTCCATTTACATGGGAACGTTCATAGTTGTGGGAAGCATAGACACCGGGTCCGATCAGGCCGTGACGGATATCGTAGCCGGCACGTAAAGAAGCCTCTACATCAGATCCATAATGTGGATAAATGTCAATGGCATAATCCAGCTTCTGCTCTCTGGCAATATTAGAAAGTGTGGTTACCAGGTCATAATTATAAGGGCCGCCGGAATCTTTGGCACAGATAGATACCATCCGTTCTGTACAGCCAAGATCGGCACCGACACAGCCCATATCTACAGAAAGCATTTCTTCGGTATCCTGAGGGATAAAACATCCGCCGTGTCCCACTTCCTCATAGACTGTAAACAACAAAGATACTTTACGGTTCAGTTCCCAGTCTTCGTCCTGGATAGCCCTGGCAAGTCCAAGAAGGATAGCAGCAGAGAGCTTGTCATCCAGAAAACGGCTTTTGATGTATCCACTTTTGGTAATAACTGTGCGGGGATCCATGGCGATGATGTCTCCGGTCTGAATGCCGAGGGCCAGAACATCTTCTTTGGAGGATACATTTTCATCCAGCAGAATTTCCATGTTCTCTTCCAGAGTTTCAACTTTTTGATCTGCAACATGGGCAGATGGTTCGGTGTTTAACACCACGCCGGTGTAAACTCTGCCGTCCCGGGTATGGATAGTGCAGTTTTCTCCGTCAGCGGTAGACCACTGATGACCACCGAGGGTTGTAGGACGAAGGCGTCCATTTTCCTTGATGGAACGAACCATAGCACCTAAAGTATCAACGTGAGCAGCCAGTACCAGAGGCGAGCCGCTTCCTCCCAGAGTGACAGATACATTTCCTTTATTGGAAAGTTCTGGGGTATATCCAAGGGAAGTCAGTTCTGCCAAAAGGTAATCGGCTGCTTTTTTGGTAAAGCCGGTCGGGCTTGGAACAGCAGTCAGTGCGTATAATTGTTCTGTGATAAAATCCATATAAGAACTCATGTGTCGGTTCCTCCTGATTTGTAATAAAAAGTACAGCCCCATCAGAGGGCTGTTGTCGGATAAAGCTTTTCTGCCGGAATAAAAATCTGTCATGCGGCCGAAAAGCTTCGCATATCATTGTAACTATCGGAATAAAAAAGTCAATCAGATTTTGCAGATTTTGGAAAAATCATAGTTTCACGGACATTTCACATTATAATGTCCGCGAACAAAATACAAGTGTGTGAAAAATAAAAACAAATTCCCTGATTTAGCTTGACACTAATGTGGTAAAGTAGGTATAATATTGTCATATTGTCGACAATTTACAATCGACAGAATAGATAAAAAAGAGAGAAGATAGAGAGGAAAGGTGTAAAATATGACAAAATACACAGTACGAAGAGTCTGTATGGCATTTGTTACATTGCTGCTTGTTGCCAGTATTACGTTCTTTCTGATGAATGCTATTCCGGGTAATCCCTGGTTATCAGAAAAGACACCATCTGAGGCAACTATCCAGGCACTGAATGCAAAATACGGACTGGACCAGCCTAAGTATATCCAGCTGGGTAAATATCTGAAGAATCTGGCACAGGGAGATTTTGGAACCTCCATTAAGATGCAGAAGAACCGTCCGGTTCTGAGTATCATCAAGGAAATGTTCCCTGTTTCTGCAAAAGTCGGCAGTATTGCTCTTTTATGGGCAGTGCTCGTAGGTGTTCCCCTTGGATGTCTTGCAGCCTTCAAGAGAGGAACCTGGGTGGACAGCTTTTTGCGAGTGCTGTGTACCATCGGTATTTCAATGCCGGGATTTGTTGTAGCTACACTGTTGCTGCATACGTTCTGTGGAGGTATTGAAGGTCTGAAAGTTTTTCCGGCACTGTTTGACGGAACAACGGCAAGTTACGTACTGCCGTGTGCAGCTCTTGGATTTTATCCTATGTGCTATCTTTCCAGACAGACCAGGACATCCATGCTGGATGCCATCAATCAGGAATATATCAAGACAGCCAGAGCAAAAGGTCTGAAAAACAATAAGATTATCTTCAAACATGCTCTGCGTAATGCGCTGATTCCGGTTATCACTTATCTCGGACCCCAGATCGCATTTACACTTTGCGGTGGTCTTGTAGTAGAAACTGTATTTTCAATTCCGGGACTGGGAAGATATTTTGTACAGGCTATCCAGAACCGTGACTATCCGCTGATCATGGGAACAACGATTTTCCTGGCAGCATTTATTATCGTGATGAACCTGATCGTAGACCTGTGCTACAAACTGGTGGATCCGCGAATTAATCTGGTAAAGGGAGGAAACTAAAAGGTTATGTCTGATAAGAAAAGATTTCATAAACCGGGTTCTCTTCAGCCAAATATTGAGGACATCCTCCAGTGGAATGACCTGCCGGCAGATGCTTTTGAACCGGCAACATCTGAAGAGAAAGAGAATTTTATTCAGGACCGCAGAAGTGTGTCCTATTGGAAAGATGCATGGAGACGTCTTCGCAAAAACACAGTAGCGATGGTGGCACTGGTTATTATTATCCTGCTGGCAATCTTCGCATTTGTAGGACCGGCTGTTGTTCCGTATACATACAAACAGCAGATCCGTGGCTCAGAAGCTTTACATCCATGGCACTACAGCCTGGAAGATCAGGAAAAGATCAATGCTTACATGGAAGAGCACAGTGGTGCCGGTAAGCTGTCCCCTGATGAAGCAGTAGAACAGGCACGTAAAGAAGCAGAAGCCAAGGGTACCACTTTAAGCCGTGTGGATGAAGCCAAGATCCGTGCCAAAGCAAACGTATCCCAGCAGGAAGCAAGTAACAATGAAGAAAAAGTCACAGAGGCAGATGCTGTCAAAGCACTGGGTATCAAGCACAGTATGTTTGGTTACTCCAATAAAGAACTTCAGAAAAAAGCTGAAGGTGAAAAAGTATTCCCGCATGTATTTGGTACTGACGATCAGGGACGTGATATCATGGTCCGTGTAATGGTCGGAGCCAGAGTATCTATTATCGTAGGTGTCTGTGCAGCACTTCTGGTACTGGTTATTGGTGCACTGTATGGTTCTATTTCCGGTTACTGTGGCGGCATGGTTGATACTGTGATGCAGCGTATCGTTGAGATCATTTACTCTATTCCGGAGATGCTGATCATCCTTCTGTTATCTGCAACTCTGAAACCGGCACTGGAACAGTTCCAGAATTCCGGGGATGGTATTTTACAGAGTCTGGTAACTCTGCTTGGACCAAATCTGATCTCAATGTTTATTGCTTTTGGTCTTCTGTACTGGGTAACTATGAGCCGTATCATCCGTGGACAGATCCTGCAGTTAAAACAGCAGGAATATGTAACAGCAGCCAGAGCACTTGGTGCCAAGGGTGGACGTATCATCACAAAGCATCTGCTTCCGAACTGTATCGGACAGATCGTTACGACTACTTTCCTGCAGATCCCTTCAGCAATCTTCCTGGAATCCTTCTTATCTTTCCTGGGTGTTGGTGTATCAGCTCCGCTTACCAGTCTTGGATCCATGTGTTCCGAAGCACTGAGCGGACTCACAACTTATCCATACCGACTGTTCATTCCGGCAGTGATCTTAAGTGTTATGATCCTGTCTCTGAACCTGTTTGGTGATGGCCTTCGTGATGCATTAGATCCTAAGCTGAAAAAATAAGAAAGGGAGAAACATAATGGAACAGAATAAAAAAACTGACAAGCTTTTGGAAGTCAGAGATCTCCAGGTTTCTTTCTTCACTCCGGCAGGAGAAGTAAAAGCAGTAAATGGAATCAGTTATGATTTGAATTATAATGAAGTAATGGGTGTTGTTGGTGAGTCCGGATCCGGAAAAAGTGTGGAAGCTTATTCCATCATCGGTCTCTTACAGAATCCAGGTAAAGTAATTGGCGGATCCATTACTTTTGAAGGCCAGGACGTACTGGCCAAGACTCCGGCAGAGATGGTCAACTTCCGAGGAAGTGAAGTGGCAATGATCTTCCAGAACCCGATGACCTGTCTGAACCCGGTATATACGATTGGGAACCAGCTGGTTGAGGCATTAAAAGCTCATGACAAGAACATCAGCAAAGAAGATGCTCAGAAACGTGCCATGGCAATGCTTGAGGAAGTAGGTATCAATAACGTTGAAAAACGTATGAAACAGTATCCGCATGAACTCTCAGGTGGTATGCGTCAGCGTGTTATGATCGCAATGGGTCTGATCTGTCATCCGAAGCTTCTGATCGCAGATGAGCCGACAACGGCACTTGATGTAACGATCCAGGCACAGATTCTTGAACTGATGAAAAAACTTCAGAAGACAAATCAGATGGGTATTATTTTCATCACACATAACCTCGGCGTTGTGGCAGAGATCTGTGACAAAGTATCTGTTATGTATGCAGGTAAGATGGTAGAGCAGGGACCAGTCGATGATATTTTCTATGCACCGGGCCATCCTTATACCAGAGGTCTTCTTCGCTCCATGCCGCGAGTAGACGCAGACAGCTATGAACGTCTGATCCCGATCGAGGGAACTCCGGTAGATATGCTGAATCCTCCGGAAGGATGTCCTTTTGCACCGCGTTGTGAAAGTGCTATGAAGATCTGTCTGCAGAAGATGCCGCCATATGTAGAACTGGGCGAAAACCACAGAGCTGCATGCTGGCTGTGTGTGCAGGATCAGATAAAGGCACAGAAAGCAGCAGACAAAAATACAGAAAAAACGGAGGCAGGCAGCCATGAGTGAGAAAAATGATACTCTTGTTCGGGTTGAACACCTGAAAAAATATTTCCCGGTCAAAGGCATTAAGGGACCTGGAGTACAGGCTGTAGAGGATATCTCCATTGAGATCAAGAGAGGAGAGACTCTTGGACTGGTAGGGGAATCCGGTTGTGGAAAAACAACCTTCGGCCGTACAGTATTACAGTTATATAATCCTACTTCCGGAAAGATCATTTATGACGGAGAAACAATTTTTGAGGGACAGGATCCCTGGAAACGAGATGAGAATGGAATCCTTCATCCGGTAAAAGTCCCGAAGGCAAAACAGGTGAACATGCTTCCTTATCGTCGTAAGATGCAGATCATTTTCCAGGATCCATCTGCAAGTCTTGACCCGCGTATGACGGTCGGAGAGATTATTGGCGAGGCACTTGATATTCACAAGTTATATGCCAGCAAGAAGGACAGAACAGACCGTATCAAGGAACTGCTTGGACATGTAGGTCTGAATACAGAGCATGCAAACCGTTATCCTCATGAATTCTCCGGTGGACAGCAGCAGCGTGTCGGTATCGCACGTGCACTTGCAGTAAATCCGGAATTTATCGTGTGTGACGAACCAATCTCCGCACTGGATGTTTCTATCCAGTCTCAGGTTGTAAATATGCTGGAGGATATGCAGCATGAGATGGGACTTACCTATCTGTTTATTGCTCATGACCTTTCGGTTGTAAGACATATTTCTCATCGTATCGGTGTTATGTATCTGGGTACAATGGTTGAGCTTGCAGAAAGCTATGAGCTGAACCGCAATCCTCTGCATCCATACACCAAGACACTGCTTTCAGCTGTTCCGGTACCGGATCCTGAGGTAAGCAGAAGCAGACAGCGAATCGTACTGGAAGGAGATATTCCGTCTCCTATGAATCCGCCAAGCGGCTGCCGATTCCATACACGTTGTCCTTATGCTACTGAGAAATGTAAACAGGTCGTACCGACATTCAAAGAATATGACAAGGGTCACTGGGTGGCATGTCATCTGCTTGAAAAGTAAGGGTATTGCATGTTATTAATTCAAGATATACAGGACTCCCTGTTTATCAATAAAAAGAGAAAAGGAGAGAGGATATATGAAGAAGAGAGTCTTATCTATCCTGTTAGCTGCAACATTTACCGTATCTATGTTTGCTGGTGCAACAATGGTAAGTGCAGCTGAGAACGAAGCAACAGAGGAAACTGCAAGTACTGGTGATTTTAATATCACAGTAAACCTGGCTTCTGAGCCTCAGACAATGGACCCGACACTTAATACTACCAGTGATGGCAGTAACATGGCTAACCATCTGTTTGAAGGTCTGATGAAATGGGAAGACAGTGGTGTAGAAGTAAATGGCAGTGACGGTACTGCTAACAGTGCACAGCTGGCTCCGGGACAGGCAGAAAGCTACGAAAAAACAGAGAATGAAGACGGAACTGTAACTTATACCTTCAAACTTCGTGATGGAATCAAATGGTCTGACGGTAAAGATGTAACAGCAGGTGATTTTGAATATGCATGGAAACGTCTTGTAGATCCTGCAACAGCAGCTGATTACAGCTATATGCTGGATTGTGTTGTTAATGCCAACGAGATCATCGCCGGTGAAAAAGATGCATCTGAACTGGCTGTTAAAGCAGTTGATGACAAAACATTCGAAGTAACTCTCGTAAATGATCTGCCATATTTTGAAGAACTGTGTGCTTTTCCGGCTATGATGCCAGTACGTCAGGATGTTATCGAAAAAGCTGGAGATAACTGGACATTTGATGTTTCAACATACATCTCCAATGGAGCCTACAAAATGAAAGAGTGGACTCATAACTCTCAGATCGTGGTAGAAAAAAATGAAAACTACTATGATTATGAGAAACTCGGACCGGAAACAATCACATTCAAGCTGATGGATAACCAGAACGCTATGCTTTCCGGATTCAATTCCGGTGAGCTTGATTTCATCGAGGATGTTCCGCAGGCAGAGATCGCTAACCTGATCGCTTCCGGTGATATGAAGATTGTAGACTATATCGGAACATATTATGTATGCTTCCAGACTCAGAAAGCACCATTCGATGACCCGAGAGTTCGTAAAGCATTCTCTCTGGCAATCGATCGTACTTATATCGTAAATCAGGTTACACAGTCCGGACAGGTTGAAGCTGGCGGATTTGTACCGGCTGGTGTTTACGATGCTGAGGGAGCAACCGGAGATGACTTCCGTACAGTTGGTGGAGATTACTACAAACCTACAGATGCTGACTATGAAGCGAACTGTGAAGAGGCGAGAGCACTTCTTGCTGAGGCAGGATATGAAAACGGAGAAGGCTTCCCGGTTGTAGAATATCTCTATAACACAAGTGATGCTCACAAAGCTGTAGCAGAAGCTCTTCAGTACATGTGGGAAGAAGAACTTGGCGTAAAGGTTACTCTGAATAACCAGGAATGGGCAGCATTCCTTCAGACACGTAAGGATGGAGATTACTCTATCGCACGTAACGGCTGGATCGCTGACTACAATGACCCGATTTCCTTCCTTGATATGTGGATGACTGGCGGCGGAAACAACGACGCTCAGTATTCAAATGAAGAATATGATTCTCTTATCAAAGAAGCAAAAACTACAACAGATGTCAAAGAACGTATGGAACTGCTTCATAAAGCTGAGGATAAGATCATCGGCGAAGACAACGCTTTAGCTCCGCTGTACTTCTATACTCAGAAATACATGCTTGCAGATGGTATCGAAGGAATGTATTATTGCCCACTTGGATATTTCTTCTTCGGATATACCCACCAGGCATAAGATTATTTTATAAAGATACGGCCCGGATATAGTGTCCGGGCTGTTTTTCTCGAAAAACTAAGGAGATTGTGATATGAAAGCCTATGAACGCTTTTTGAAATATGTAACTGTCTGGACTTCAAGTGATGAAGACAGTACAACGGTTCCAACTACCAAAAGACAGCTGGATCTGGGAAATCTTCTCGTTGAGGAGATGAATGAACTCGGTCTTTCCGATGTTAAAATTGATGAATATGGTTATGTTTATGGATATCTTCCGGCTACGGAAGGAATGGAAGAGGTACCGGCTCTTGCTCTGATCGCCCACATGGATACTGCTCCGGATTATAGTGGATGTGGCGTAAAGCCACAGATCATCCCGGATTATAACGGAGAAGATGTAGCACTGGGAACTTCCGGGAAAGTACTTTCTGTCAGAGATTTTCCAAGATTAAAAACATATAAGGGAAGAACACTGATCACAACAGATGGAACTACACTTCTGGGTGCAGATGACAAAGCAGGAATTGCAGAAATTCTTACAGCTGCAGAAGAACTGATGAGAGACAAGATCCCTCATGGAAAAATCTGCATCGCCTTCACACCGGATGAAGAGGTAGGCGGAGGGGCAGACTATCTGAAGATTCCTGAATTCGGGGCAGTTTACGGTTATACGCTGGATGGAAGCCATGAAGGAGAGATCCAGTTTGAAAACTTCAATGCAGCTGGCGCAGAAGTGGTAGTACATGGCGTAAATGTTCATCCGGGAAGCGCCAAGGATATTATGAAAAATGCCCAGACCATTGCCATGGAGTTCCATGGAATGCTGCCAAAAGATGCATGTCCGGAAAAAACAGAGGGATATGAGGGATTTTATCATCTGACAGATTTTAATGGAAATGTAGAACAGGCAGTGATGAAATACATTATACGTGATTTTAATTCAACATTATTCGAGGAAAAACAGGAGAAAATGCGTCAGGCAGCAGCCCGGATCAATACCATTTACGGAGAGGGGACAGCAGAGGTAAAACTTGAAGAATCTTACCGTAATATGAGAGAAAAGATCGAACCATGTATGCAGCTGATTGACTATGCGAAAGAAGCCTGCAAAGAGGCAGGGGTAGAGCCGGATATCGCTCCGATCCGTGGCGGTACAGATGGTGCCCGTCTAAGCTTCAGAGGACTGCCGTGTCCGAATCTCGGTACCGGCGGAGATGGCTTCCATGGTCCGTTTGAACATATTACGGTGGAAGGAATGGATCAGTCCGTAAAAATCATCAAAAACATTATCAAAAAAATGTGATGCTTTTGTGATAACACTTTACAGTGAAAAAGAATTTAGATATAATATTTTATGGTAAAGTGATAAAGTAACAGATAACTGAAGAGGCACTGTCAGTCCATGCAGGTGCATCACAGCTATAATATAGCAGGGAGACATATGAGCGAATTATTGTACAAAACATTAAGAGAGAGTGTAGTGAATGCTATCCGGGCCAAGATCATGAATCATCAGATCCGTCCGGGTGAGCGGATTGTGGAACTGGAACTGGCACAGGAATTTCATACAAGCAGAGGTCCGATCCGTGAAGCACTGCGTCAGCTGGAGATTGAGGGGATTGTAGAATATACGAGAAATGTGGGATGCTCCGTGTGTAATTTTTCCGTTAAGGATTCTTATGAAGTGTATCTTCTTCGTACCAATTATGAAATAGTCAGCATACGTCTGCTGAATGGAAAGGTGCCTGAAGATACGATCAGGAATATGGAAAATATTCTGGAACATATGAAAAATATTCCTGTAAATGAATTTGACCGTGTGTTTGAATATGACAACCAGTTTCATGAACAATTGGTATTGATGTCAAAACTTCCGCGGCTTGAGAAGGCATGGAAAGAACTGTATTACAGCAATCTGCTGGCAGGATACAATTTACTGGCAGAAAAAGAAAAAATACTGGAACGACAGTATGATAATCATATTGCCATCCTGGAGGCATGCAAAGAGGGAGACTGTAACAAAATCTGCCAGGAAGTCAAAAAGCATTACTGGACAACCATTTTCCGTATGCTGCAGGATCAGAAACTTGAAGAATCTGATCTGAAGAAGAGTTGGATGATGGCAATATAAACAGAGGCTGTGGAATTTGAGAAGGAGATACAGTGTATGGAACATACAATAAATCCTGTGTATGATGAGAACTCCAGAATATTGATCCTTGGAAGTTTTCCGTCGGTAAAGTCCAGGGAGCAGAAATTTTTTTACGGGCATAAGCAGAATCGGTTCTGGAAAGTGGTTTCAGGGATTCTTGGCTGTGAAGTGCCTCAGACAATTGAGGAGAAAAAGGAGATGCTTCTGAAACATCACATCGCAGTGTGGGATGTAATACAGAGCTGTGAGATTGAAGGTTCTTCAGATGCAAGTATCCGGGACGTAATACCAAATGATCTGTCGGAGATTCTGAGAACAGCAGATATTCAGGCAATTTATACAAATGGCGGCAAGGCATATGAACTGTATCAGAAGTATATTTATCCTGTAAACGGGATCAAAGCACATAAGCTTCCATCGACCAGCCCGGCCAATGCAGGTTATTCTCTGGAGAGGCTGAAAGAGGCCTGGAAACAGATTGGTGAATATATTCACTGAAGCCGATTTCACAGATAAAAATTAGGCAGAATTGTATTCCAAAATAATCAAAAAACGGGTTTACGAAAGCATAAAATGAGTATATAATATGCAAACGATGAAAAAAACGGGAGTGTATAAAAATGAAATCAGCACAAAATGATATGACTGCCGGAAACCCAATGAAGATTATCTGTGGCTTTACGCTGCCGATTTTTATAGGGAATGTATTTCAGCAGTTTTACAACATGGCAGACGCCGTGATCGTTGGTAAATTTGTAGGAAACAAAGCACTCGCTGCGGTAGGAAGCACGGGTACGATCATGTTTCTGATCTATGGTTTTGTTGTGGGAATGACGGCAGGATTCACGGTGCTTACAGCACAGAAATTCGGAGCCGGTGATATGAAGGGGATGCGTAAGACTGTGGCAGGAGCAGGAATTCTTTCGCTTCTGGTCGGAGCACTTCTGACAGTACTTTTTATGGCATTTATGAAGCCTCTTCTGATCCTTATGAATACACCAGAGGATATTTTTGCGGATGCATATGCATATATCATGATCGTCAGCGGTGGTATCCTGGCACAGATGCTTTATAATCTTTTGTCCAGCATCTTAAGAGCGCTTGGAAACAGTAAACTGCCGCTTCTGTTTCTTGTGATCAGTGCTCTTTTGAACATTGTTCTGGATCTGGTATTCATTGTCGGATTTGGAATGGGAGCAAAGGGAGCTGCGGTTGCAACTGTGATCGCACAGGGAGTTTCCGGAATTCTCTGTTTGTTTTATATTATTGCAAAGATTCCGATCCTTCATCTGAAACGTGAAGATCTCGATGTAGGAAGTACCATTTACCAGAATCAGCTGCGTATAGGTCTGCCGATGGCACTTCAGTATTCGATCACAGCAATTGGAACCATGATGGTACAGTCTTCCCTGAATATTCTTGGTTCTACTCTGGTTGCCGCTTATACGGCAGCTGGTAAGATCGAGCAGGTTGTAACACAGGCATATGTGGCGATGGGAACAACAATGGCAACCTACGCTGCCCAGAACATGGGAGCAGGTTCTGTGAAGCGTATTCGTGAAGGATTTAAGGCGTGTACGATCATTGGCGTGATATATTCCTTTGTGGCAGCTGCTTTTATCATGACAGTTGGTAAATATATGACTTATCTCTTTGTTTCAGAGGATGTAGAGATCATCATGAGTTCGGTTGATATCTATCTGAAATGCATCGGAATTTTCTTTATTCCGCTTGCAGTAGTCAATATTTACAGAAATGGTATTCAGGGACTTGGATATGGACTTCTTCCGATGATGGCGGGTGTCGCAGAATTGATCGGACGAGGCGTTGTCGCGGTGATCGCCGGGGCAAAGAGAAGCTATACGGGTGTCTGTATGGCAGGTCCGGCAGCCTGGGTACTTGCGGGAGGTCTTCTGATCGCCATGTACTATTTTATTATGAACGTAAACATGAAAAAGATGTTCGGAACAAATGGAAAATAAAAAACCAGGACAGTCTGTTAATGGCTGTCCTGGTTTTTTATTTTCCTTTTTTTTCGATTCTGTGCAGATAAAAATGAGAATCGTCAACTTTTTGCAGGCGGTAGTGATCCTTCATAGAACGATTCATTTCTTTTTCCAAGGCATAAAGCTCCTGCGTGGAAAAATGATCGGCATAAAAAAGAAACTTATATTCCAGTTCATTTTTCTCGGAGCTTACAAAGCGGATTTTTGTGTGAAGTCCGCAGGAAAGTACTTTGAGGTAAGCCTTTCCAATAGCATCTGCAGCTTTTTTACTGCGGCTGTCAGAGCCGTCCCCGGTGTCTGCAGATGCACGATGCAGGTGAAGAAAAATACTGTGTCCGAACATGAGAAGTGCCGGAAGAAGAAACACAGGAAGAAAAACAGCCGGAAGAATTTTTCCGGTTCCCGAAAATAACAGCAGAAAGAATAAAATAAGGTGCAAAACTCCAGAGAGCAGATTCGGGAAAAAAAATTGCCATCCGAAGATTCCCAGAAGGGATGCAGTGATCATAAGAAAAATATCGGAATAGTTTAAAAAAGTAGGTTTCGGGTATTCAAAAATCAACATGGAAATACCGGCAGAAATACCTGCGAGCAGAAAAAGAAGCAGGAACACACAGGATAATTTCCGGAAAAAATCTGTTTGAACAGTTGGGTTGCAGTAATCCCACAGTTCAACCTCCAGTTTGTCAGCCAGTTCTCTGGCAGCCTTCGTAAAGGTATGATTTGTCATGACAGCAGCACGGTTACAGTCATAAAAACGAGCACCGCTGTAAGCCTCCTGGACGGCCTTGTTGCCAACGGGAGCAGAATAATATTTGCATTGGATGCCATATTTCAGACCGGATTTATACGCGATAATATCAATTCCCTGGTCACCGCTTGGCGGAGTGACCGTTATCTTGTGATAGCCTTTGGTCTTAAGAAAGGCAGCACAGCGTTTTTCAAATTCAAATCCATCCTGATAGTTCATTAGAAAATCCTCTTTGGAAGTATTCTGCGTACAGAGCAGTCACGACTATTTTATAAAAAAGCTCCGGTAAAGTCCAGATATTTTGTAAAAAAGGATAATGTAGTAATAAAAACCATGTAAACTAGAAAAAGATTCAACAATACATTGACATAGCGAGATAGAAAGAGTATACTATCAAATAGTTTGATAATCAAAGTAATTGATGGACCGGAGGAAGGATACAATGGAAAACAAAAACAGATTAAAAGCACTTCATATTGGAGAAAAAACAGCACAGATTCCAATCATTCAGGGTGGCATGGGTGTCGGAATCAGCAGAAGCAGTCTTGCCGGGGCGGTAGCACGGGAAGGTGGTATCGGCATAATCTCAACAGCGCAGATCGGCTATGATGAAGAGGGATTTGCCAATGATCAGGCAGGATGCAACCGGGCGGCAATTGCAAAGCACATCAGACGTGCAAAAGAGATTGCAGGCGGCAGAGGTATTGTCGGTGTCAATATCATGGTGGCCTTGAAGCATTATGAAGAACATGTCAGGGAGTCGGTGAAAGCCGGAGCAGATGTGATCATCAGCGGAGCGGGACTCCCGATGGAGCTTCCAAAGATGGTGAGTGAGGAGTCCGGGACAAAGATTGCACCGATCGTCTCTTCCAGACGTGCGGCGAATCTGATCCTTAAGATGTGGGCACACAGATATGGAAGGACTGCAGATTTTATTGTTATTGAAGGACCGCAGGCAGGAGGTCATCTGGGATTTTCCAGAGAACAGCTGTCCAGGCTGGATACACTGGATTTTGATGAAGAAATCCGACAGATCATCGAATGTAAAAAAGAATATGAAGAAAAATTTTCCAGAAAGATCCCGGTGATCGTTGCAGGGGGGATTTTTGACAGAGCAGATATCGATCATGCACTGGAACTTGGCGCGGATGGTGTACAGATCGCAAGCAGATTTGTGGCGACCAAAGAGTGTGATGCCTCGGACGCTTACAAGAAAGCATATCTTGATGCAGAGGAAGCAGATATTCAGATCGTACAGAGTCCGGTAGGAATGCCGGGAAGGGCACTTAGAAATACCTTTATCCGTAATCTGGAGACAGCGAGGGAACCTGTCCGTAAATGTTACAACTGTCTGGAAAAATGTGACCCGAAAAATGTTCCGTATTGTATTACCAAAGCACTGATCGAAGCAGTAAAAGGAAATCTTGATCAGGGTCTGATCTTCTGTGGTTCAAACGTTGGAAGAATCCATGAGATGACGACAGTTCATGAACTGATGAAGGAACTGGCATACTAAGAAATAACAGAAAACAGGCGGTACTGATTTCATGACAGTCAGATGACTAAAAATGAAAAGCAGGTACCGCCTGTTAAAGTTTGCGTATACTTATCGTTCCATCATACTGATGGACTCAATTCCGACGCTTCCGCCGCGAACGACTTCGATGTATTTGAATTCTTCCTTGATCAGTTTGACAACGGCATCATTCTTGGTTGCAGTCTGGACAAACTCAAGAAGCAGGCTGTCTTTGCCATAATCAATGACTCTGGCCTTGAAGGTTTCGGCAATCTGAAACAGTTCTACCTTATCTGCAGCAGAGCATTTCTTGACTTTGATATAAAGAATTTCCTTCATACGGACAAAGATATCTGTGAAGTCAATGACCTTAATCACTTCGACCATGCGGTTTAACTGTTTTTTGATCTGTTCAAAGGTTTCGTCATCACTGACAGTTGCTATCGTCATGCGGGAGATTGTAGGATCCTCTGTAGTTCCAACAGTGAGACTGTCCAGGTTATAGGATTTTCCGGAAAAGAGACCGGAAATTTTGGAGAGTACACCTACCTGGTTCTCTACATAGAGAGAGATCCATCTTGTTTTCATTCCTTTATCCATTCTTGTTTCCTCCTAACAATCCATAATCATATCTGCGAGTGTTCCGCCTGGTTTGATCATAGGATAGACCATTTCTTCCGGATCAATAATAAACTCAATGATCGTAGGTCTTTTGGTGTTTTTCTTTGCCTCCTCAAAGGCTTCGGCGATCTCTTCGCGATTAGTAACCCGGATACCTTTGGCTCCGTAGCTTTCTGCAAGTTTAACGAAGTCTGGTGTGTATTCTGGATATTCCTTACCGTCTGTGCGGCGGGAGAGAGCACCGGCTCTTAAGTTGGTCATGGAGTAACGTTTTCCGTAGAATAATTTCTGCCACTGACGAACCATGCCGAGGTAAGTGTTGTTGAAGATGCAGCAGATGACCGGCAGTTCTTCCAGAACAGCAGTTGCAAGCTCCTGGATATTCATCTGGACTCCGCCGTCACCGGAGATAGAGATGACAGGAGTATCAGGATTTCCAATCTGTGCACCGATCGCGCCCGGAAGACCATATCCCATAGTTCCAAGTCCACCGGACATGATAAGCTGGCGGTTCTCGGTGATGTCAACAAACTGGGAGGTCAGCATCTGATGCTGTCCGACGTCTGTGACGATGATCGCTTTGTCGAACTGTTTGTTGATCGCGTTAAAAATATCAAGAGGTCCCATGAGGGGACGATTTCTCATGGTAAGTGGATGCTCGTTCTTCCATGCTTCGATTTCGGTGAGCCATTTATGGGTTCCGCAGTCGGTAACGTACTCGGCCATTTTGGTGATGGCTTCTTTGGCGTCAGCAACGATCGGAACGTCCACATGGATATTTCTGGAAATAGAAGCAGTATCAATGTCAATATGGATGATCTGTGCATTTGGTGCAAATTCATGAAGCTTGCCTGTGATACGGTCGTTGAAACGGGTTCCGATAGAAAACAGGAGATCGCAGCTGCTAACAGCCATGTTCGCTGCATAGGAACCATGCATTCCAAGATTTCCGATGAACAGAGGATGTTTTGTGGAAATGGCTCCGCGCCCCATGACAGTTGTAACAACCGGAACCTGCGTCTTCTCGACTACGGAGGTGAAAATTTCGTTTGCATGGGCGATATTGACACCGCCGCCTGCCAGAAACAGTGGCTTCTTGGCCTTCTGGAGCATTTTGAGAGCCTTTTTGAGCTGTCCCATGTGAACACTGGTATTTGGTTTATAGCCGCGGATATTTACGCTCTTAGGATATTCGGCACTTCCAAGTTCTGCCATAACATCCTTTGGAAGATCGATGAGAACAGGTCCCGGACGGCCGGTTCTTGCAATATAAAAAGCCTCCTTGATAATACGGCCGAGATCTTCACGGTTGCGGACAGTGACACCGTATTTTGTGATACTGCGGGTAATTCCAACGATGTCAACCTCCTGGAATGCATCGTTTCCGATCAGGTGTCTGGCAACTTGACCTGTGAAACATACAAGAGGAACACTGTCATAGTTGGCAGTAGCAAGTCCGGTGACAAGGTTGGTAGCACCAGGGCCGCTTGTTACAAGACATACACCGACCTTGCCCGTGGTTCTTGCATAGGCATCTGCCTCATGGACAAGGGCCTGCTCATGACGGGGAAGGATGATGTCAATCCCACTCTGTCTGTATAATTCGTCACTGATATCAATGGTGCATGCACCGGGATATCCAAATAAAGTATCAACACCTTCTTCTTTTAAAGCTTTTACCAAAAGCTTGTTTCCTGAAATCTGTCGCAAATATAAGTCCTCCTTCTGATAAATAAATTTTGGTACCATATTGCATCTGGCTGCATTCTCGCGGAGCACTTTTTACTTTACTGGAACATTACGGAGTAATTTTTCATAAAGTAAAAAAAGTCCCAAGCATATAAATATGCTCAGGACGGATGATTCCGTGGTACCACCTGACTTCAGAGACTGTACTCTGCACTCTGTCAGTACATAAATTGTTACTGTTCACTTCATTCACAGTAGCTTGGTCAAAATGCATTCCAATGAACAGTTACCATAAATTCTATACTGCTTTCCTGTAACGTGGAAACTACGTTGAAGCCTACTGTATGATTCGGCTTGGAGGTTCTCTGACCAGCACAAGATCATGGTTCGGTTCACTGCTCAGGGACTACTTCCATAAGTTCGTCATGAAGGTTCGCACCGGCCACCTTCTCTCTGTGCATCCGAAAATTATGTACTATTTCCCGTCACTGCATTTAAAATTATTTGGAAACTGGTAACTATTCTGAGAAATTATCGAACAGCTACGAAATTTGTAATAATTATACGGGAATTCTCTGTGTTTGTCAACGGAATAGCTTGGATTTTGTGCCCTTTTTTGGTAGAATAGTAGTACTGTTCACAGATGATCTAAAAGTAAGAAAGAAGATAATTTATGAGTGAGATAAAGGAACTACAGAAAAACTGCTGTCTTTGTCCGAGAAACTGCGGTATAGACCGGCTGGCCGGACAGAAGGGGTTCTGTGGAGTAACAGCAGAGATCATGGTGGCGCGTGCTGCCCTTCATATGTGGGAAGAACCGTGTATTTCAGGAAAGGAAGGTTCCGGTGCGGTGTTTTTCTCAGGCTGTTCACTGGGATGTGTATTTTGTCAGAACAGGGCAATCTCAAAAGGACAGAGCGGCAAAATGATCACAGTGGAACGTCTGGCGGAAATTTTTCTGGATCTGCAGAGGCAGAAGGCGAATAATATTAATCTTGTGACGGCAGGACATTTCCTTGTGCAGGTGAGAGAGGCACTGATTCTGGCAAAAAAGCAGGGACTTACGATTCCTGTAGTATATAACAGCAGCGGATATGAGAAAGCAGAAATGCTTCAGCTTCTTGACGGACTTGTGGATATTTATCTTCCGGATTTTAAATACATGGAGTCGGATCTTGCCGGTAAATATTCGCATGCAAAGGATTATCCGGAAATTGCCAGAGAAGCACTGGCAGAAATGGTCCGGCAGGCAGGAACACCGGAATTTGATGATCGTGGAATGATGAAAAAGGGTGTGATCGTGCGGCATCTGCTGCTGCCGGGACATGTGAGAAATTCCAGAAAAGTGCTGGAATACCTGTATGAAACATACAAAGATCAGATATATATCAGTCTGATGAATCAGTATACGCCGATGCCAGCAGTGATGGAGGATCCACAGTTATCAAGGAAAGTTACGGATAGAGAATACGATCGGCTGCTCGATCATGCCATCTCTCTTGGAGTAACAAATTGTTTTATCCAGGAAGGCGAGACAGCGAAGGAGAGTTTTATACCAGAATTTGATGGAGAGGGGATAGAATAAAATGAGAACAGAAAAAAACAATAAGAGAACTTTTAAGGAAAAATCTACAGGAAAACCGTGGACAGGTAAGTCAGAAACAAAGAAGTATGCGGACAAAAAGAAACCAGAGTTTAAGAAAAATGTAACAAAAAAGACAGACCAGAAAAAGCCTGAGGGCAAGAAAAACGAGGGAAAGAAAGAGGAACGGAAGAGAAAATCACTTTGTCCGGTGCATGGCAGATGTGGAGGATGTCAGCTTCTGGATATTCCATATAAGGATCAGTTAAAACAGAAACAGACACAGGTGACAAAGCTTCTGAAGCCATACTGTCCAGTAGAGAAGATTGTCGGGATGGAAGATCCGTTTCATTACAGAAACAAAGTACATGCGGTTTTTGGACACAAAAAAGATGGTACGGTAATCTCCGGCATTTATCAGGAGGGAACACATTTCATTGTTCCGGTGGATGAATGTCTGATTGAGGATCAGAGAGCAGATGCGATCATCAGGGATATCCGCGGGCTTCTGAAATCCTTCAAGATCAAGACCTATAATGAAGATACAGGATATGGTCTGTTCCGTCATGTGCTGATCCGTACCGGATACCACAGTGGGCAGATCATGGTAGTACTTGTCCTTGGTTCACCGATCCTGCCGTCCAAGAACAATTTTGTCAAAGCACTGCGTAAGCTTCATCCGGAAATCACAACGATCGTGTTGAATGTAAACGGACAGAAAACAAGCATGATCCTGGGAGAGAAGGAGACAGTTCTTTATGGTAAGGGCTATATCGAGGACGAGCTTTGCGGAAAAACCTTCCGTATTTCTTCCAAATCCTTCTATCAGGTGAATCCGGTCCAGACAGAGAAACTGTATGGGAAGGCAATCGAACTGGCAGGACTTACTGGCAAAGAGCGTGTGATCGATGCATATTGCGGCATCGGAACGATTGGACTGATCGCCAGCGACAAGGCAAAGGAAGTCATCAGCGTGGAACTGAATCCGGATGCTGTGCGGGATGCAATCGTAAATGCAAAACGAAATGGGATCAAAAATGTCCGTTTTTATCACAATGATGCAGGCATATTCATGCGTCAGATGGCAGAAGCGGGAGAACATGCCGATGTTGTGTTTATGGATCCGCCTCGAAGCGGAAGCGATGAGAAATTCCTTTCATCTGTGCTTACCTTAAAGCCGGAGAAGATTGTGTATGTCTCCTGCGAACCGACAACACTGGCACGGGATCTGAAATATCTCACAAAGCACGGATACAAAGCGGTACGTGCAGTGCCGTTTGATATGTTTCCGGCGACAGAGCATGTGGAGACCTGTGTGCTTGCTGTCAGGGAAAGATAAATAAAGGCTGAAAAGTGGCGTATTTCCGGGCTTTTTGCGAGGTTAGCATCATCAGAGAAGCCTTGCGGAAAGCTCGGTTTTCTTGTATGGAAACATATCTACTTTTTAGCCTGACCGGAGAAAAAGTGGATGGTCGGAAAAATGCGGTAGGGTTTAGGCTGTGGATTAGATGTCATAGGTTGTGGCACTGGGATTGTTGTCAGAACCGACCGCAGTTTAAGCCTCTCGATACTAAGAGGCAGACTTGGCAGTGGAATAGATGTTACGGAAGGAGAAAGATACTATTGGGGAGAGCAAAGAAAAAAAGAGTAGCAAAAAGAAGAAAGCGTATGTTTAACAGAAACTCTATAAGAGCAAAAATGGGGAAACCTGTATTTTTCACTTTGACTCACTGCAATAAAAAGATGAGTGGTATCTCGAATAAATACAATTATAAAGCGAATATGCACAAGCTTTGCTTTGTAGGTGCACGTTTTTATAATGTAAAGTATCAGGCCTCTATTATGACTGATTGTAATTATCGAGATGCAAATATCATTGGAGTGGATTATTTCAATTGCAACATGCGAGGAACATCGTTTAAAAACGCAAAATTTAAAAATGTGGTGTTTTTTAATTGTAATCTCAAAGGTGTAGATTTTACAGGGACTAAATTTGAGAATGTTACATTTATTTGTACGAATCTTAAGAATCCCAAAAATCTTGATCTTGATAATCCTGAAATCAGGATTTTACGTACTTACAGACCGATCGACATAGATGGTTTAGTTGAGAACAGATTATTAGCAGTGGCGCAGAATGATTCGATATTTAATGCTAAAGTACTTCATGTAAGTAAGAATAAACTAAACCAATGGACATTGAGCTTGATTTATGAGAAATACGGTCTTGATGGAATTACTATGCTTAGTAAGATTTTAGGATATAAAGAAAAGTGGAACAATATGTATACTGTTTTTTCGTATATGTTGCTAATTGAAAATTGGAGAAGAAAATGATATAATAATATAGTCCTGCTCCGGAATCCAGAAATGGTGTATGCTAGATGTATAAATGAGGACATATAACGTTAGCAAGTATTCGAGGAGGGATGTCTATGATTAGTAATATCTTAACGGTTTTATCTTTTGTTGTATTATTGTTGAGCTCTGTAATTGATTGTAACTTCCTATCCCGATTACTCGGGGTTTCGAGCAACTAAATAAGAGAATGAAATAACCCTCCCG
>ERZ857693.2031-NODE-2031-length-21822-cov-4.499104_pt1 | contig 21822 bp, 29 predicted proteins | sample MGYA00519765_ERZ857693 | MGnify/ENA primary metagenome ERZ857693 (study PRJEB31778, sample SAMEA3449354) | human gut metagenome | biome: human gut; feature: human-associated habitat; material: faeces | place: United Kingdom | collected 2010/2012 ... | reverse complement strand
GATCCAATCAAACATCCGCACCACCTCCTGCCTTTGTTATCTCGCCCTTTACTCTGTACAGCGAGCTGCGGCGTCCTCCTTGGATATGATAGCGAGGTATCCGTTCTAACAATCCACGGTTTTCAAGTTCCGTAAATGCACGATACACCGTGCTTTTGTGTATACTCAAATCTTCTGCTATCCTGCGCACGGACGGATAGCACTCCCCATTCTTATCCGCACGATTTGCAAGATAACAGTACACAGCCACAGCCTTGTGGCTAAGACCTAAATCGTAAATTCTTCTTGGAAATATCAGTTTTCATCAGCTCCTGTTCGTTTTGATTTTAGCCTTTTTAGACTGTTCTTCTTCAAACTCCTCATAATCGACAACTTCGATCTCATTAGCCGGATCAGCTTTTTTCTTCTGCGGATATTTCACTTCGACATCACGAATAAGCTCGTCGCGCTCCTTGTAGGAAACCGTACTCGCAGTTTTATCAGGCAGGCGGTACTCGTCCTCAAAAGAGATCCCCCATTTAAAGAACAATTTCAGCTTTGAAATCATCGGGTGAGTGCCTGTTTTCATTACGATAAATTGTCCTTTCGGCATAGATTTGAGTTCGTCCACAGTCATAAGCGGTCTGCCTATCATCTGAAGTGACTGTGATTTTTCCTTTCCGCACGACACAGAACCTGACAATACAGTTTGCTCTCCCAACGCTTTTGACAGTACTTCCGCTGATTGAGAATTTGGCGCAAAACCTCCGAACACGGTAAGCTGAGTGTTGTCGGTGATTATCTCCATGCCCTGTTTTCCGTAGTTCTGTTCAAGCTGTGCAAAGGACTGAATTATCGCAACGATTGATATTTTTCTTGAACGTCCTGCCGAGAACATTGCTTCAGCACCCTCTATCTTAGGAAAAGTTCCGAACTCGTCGCAGTAAAACATAACTCTGTTTTTAAGCTTTCCGCCGTTTTCATCTGCAATGACTAATATCTCACGGTATAGCTGTTGGATCAAAAGTGAAACCATAAAATATTTGCTCGTATCTTCTTCGGGAAGAACAATAAAAATTGCAGACTTCTCATTGCAAAACTTTTCTGCGTCTATCGCCGTTCCAAAGCACAGCATTTGTTCAAGTTCAGAATCAAGAAAACTGTTGAGCCTTGAAAGTGCAGTCGACATTACAGACAGCATAGACTGGTCTGACGCATTCAGCGCCGCTCCTGCAAGCCATTTTGCTTTATGCTCCGAGGGAAGCTTGTCCATAAGCTTTGTAAAATACATTTTAGGCTTGGCTTTCGGCGCAGGCTGATACTTTGCCAAAAGGTCTTGGATCAGCTTAAAAACTGAAACAATATGCCTTTCGTTTTTGTCGCCAAACTCCGCCAAAAGCAGGATAACCGAGGCAAGCAAGCCCTCTGCTGCATCGTAAAAGAACGCATTCTGACCGTAGCTTGCACTGTCACCTCCGCCGATATTGATAATTGTCTTTGCTGTTATCTTTGCATACTTTTCCGCTTTTGCTTTCGCAGAAAGATTGGTTTTGTCCTGCAAATACAGATCCATATATTTATTCACAAGGTGCAAAATGTTGTTCTCATCACTCCTTGTCGGATTTCTTAAATCAAGCACAGAAACATTGTAGCCGTAATACTTTTTGGCGATAGTTCCGTAATTTCTCGCCACATCTCCCTTTGTGTCTGTACTGACAAACGACATTCCCGAAGCACAGGCAAGCTCTATATTCGGATACAAAAAGTAAGCGGTCTTGCCGACTCCTGCGGCGCCGATCATAAGAGTATGCACATCACCGTCATCCACAAGAGCAACAGTCTTTTTGCCGTGCGTTCGGCAGGCTACAACAGTTCCTTGAACAGTCGGCAGATTTTCACCTTTGCGCCATTTCTCAGGTTCAAATGGCAAAGGGATAAAAGTACGCTTTATCTCCGTTCTCGTCGCCCACCTCGCAGTTCCATGCTGTCCGTCACCGATCTTTTTAGCCTTTATTCCGTTAAGCGACTTGTTGTCAAGCAGATTTACAACCACTAAAAAGGCGATAAAAGCAACAACAAGTGCGCCTATTAAAATCATTTGTTTTTCATTCAATTCACCACTTCCAATCTGTATAAAATATGCTTTCTTTTGTATTTAATAAGATAGTTAGTTTGTTATCTTCAAGGTATTGCGCTGTGAGGCGGAGGGTATCGCATCAACCAAATTCCATACAAGGTTCGGGTTCAGAAACGATATCTATATCCTCGCACTGCTCCTGAATAGGAACACTTAAAGCTTCCTCAACCGATAATCTGACAGCACTATCCGCAAGCTGATACAGCAATTTCGCCGTATTTACCGACTGTTCACGGGTACGGGCAGTCCGCTTAAGATCACGCAAAACCTCCTGCACACAATCCTGCAAAGCCCTTTGTTTCTGTGCCTTTTTGCCCTTGTCGGTGTAAGGCTTGTACTCATCTTTCAGCTTGAATTTTAACTTTTCAAACATCAGATTTTCGTCCTTTGGTGCAATAAAAAAAGCAGAGCTTGCAAGTGCATACTCAGCCAAATATTTGTATTGTCTGTTTTTAAACGTTGCATAGATCTGCGAGGTCAGCTTATCAGGACGGCATTTCAGATACACAAGTTCGCTAACTTCTTTCAGACATTCTTCCTTTCGCTTATGAGGAACAGCAGGCAAAAATTTCGCTCCGTTTTTTGCCTTTAAATCTTCATTCCAATCTTTAAATTTGGGAGCAAATCGCCGTACATTTTCATAGCCGTTTTCTCTCAAAATATCCCGAAGTCTGTCAACAGCCTCGATTCCGCCCTCATCGTTATCAACGCAGAGAATGACTTCTGACAGGTTAGAATGGTTCTTTAACGCTGTTAAAACGGCATTTTCATACACACCGTTCATTGCAATGTAGCTGTTTTTCTGCCATTCCTGCGGATAGAGTGTAAGAAAACTCATCATATCAATGGGAGCCTCAAACACGAACAGCTTTTCCGACTTGCCAAAGTGGGAAAAGCTGTAACGGGTATCTGAACCCTCGCAGGTAATGCGGAAAGTTTTCCCGAAAGAATTGGTTGAACGCTTGCTTGCCTGACGTGGAACTCCGTTTTCATCAAGCCCTACAAACACTGCATTGTGGTGCTGTTTGTCCTCATAAAGTGTATGCTGCTTTGCAAAATAGCTGATAATTTCGGGTTTAATGAACCGCTGTTTTATGAGGTAGGCAAACACTCTGTGCATATTTTCATTGGATTTGGGAAGCTTGAATTCTTTCGTTTTTTCTTCATGCACAACAGCTTTTGGAGGAGCGTGAGAGAGGAAAGTTATCGTCTGTCCTAACAGTTCCTGAACAGCCGTCTGAAAGTCCATATCATAGAATTCCTGCATGAATTTTATTGCTCCGCCGCCCACTTGATTTTTATGGTCGAACCAAGTCGAGCCACGGAGCGTTATGCTGTCGTGCTTGCCCGAGCTGTCGTAATATATGAGCTTATGCTCTACGCCGACACGTTCTAATTTTTCACCCCGCATACGCAAAAACTGCTCCAAGTCTACGAAGTTTGCCATTACTTTTTGTTCTTCTGTAAATGGGATATATGGCATAACTACACCAACCTTTAATACTTGACGTTTTCCGCAAACTTAGCCATAAGCTGCGAAAAACTCTGCCTTTCCATCATATCCGTACCAAGATATGCTCCCGACGCAACAGTCAGCTTGTCCTCACTAAGCACAGCATAAGTTTCGGTGTACCCAAACTGCGTCGCCATACCGTCAGACTTCTGAACAGAGCCGTACTGCTGATATTTTCCTTTTGAATATACATTTGTTGTCATACGATAATTTGACACAAAATCGTCCTCAGTGATACCGCTCATCTGTGCGGAGGTTTGTCCAAAATAGTAATCCCCGAAGTTTTCAAGGATATATTCCATGTCGTAATCAAGCTGTGACTGAGACAGATCTATACACATCACATTCAACATACCGCCGCCGTTTTTACCTTTTAAAGTGACCTTATTCACTCCATTGAAATTATCGGTTTCGTTCTCAAAGGCACAGTCTTTCATCGACTCAGTAACCAATTCGCTTGTATCTGCAAAGCTGATATTTGAATCGAAAAACTCAGCGATAAAGGTATCGGACTTTACCTGTTCATTGTTGACGGTACTTTCGACCTCCGAAGAGACAGCCGAATCCAATACGGACTCGGCTGTTATCGGCGTTGTTGCGGTAGTTTCTGCTGCATTCTGTATTGGCGGACTGATCGTTCCGCAGGCGGTCATTATCATTGCAATTGCCGCTGAAAACATAGCTGAATATATTTTTTTCATACACAAATTCTCCTTTTTAAACGATCGACCAGATATACAACGGAGCAGTCAAAGCAAAGATAAGACAGCCGAAAATGATAGCAATCGGCGTCCACTCCAACTGCCCGTGTTTGCGGTAATCCAAGTATGCCAGCGTTATCTTAACAAACAGCAAAACCGCCAATATCACGTCGATCACGGGAAACACAACATTGTTTACAACCGAAACCACCTGCGATCTTGCAGTGGTCCAAGTGCTTTGCACAGCTCCTGCAACATCGCCCGATGCATAAGCGGTTAGCGACATCATCGCAGCAAAGCACATGGCGCTTGCGACTGCGATCAATTTCTTTTTAGATCTCATTTCACATCATCCTTTCTCTGTTCCTTATCGTTTCTCTTGCATATGACCATACCGAAAGCCATAATAACCGCTGCGGCTACGAGATAAAGCTCAGCACTATTGTCTGCGGATACACCTGTATTAGGAGTATCTATTGTGACTGTAGGAGGAATTTCAAGATCAGGCGTATGCTCATCGTACATAACGACCTCGGTTACACTTCCGTCAGTATTCACAGTAAACTTTATCTCGCTTGCAATCTCATAACCGTCGGGAGCGATCGTTTCACGGAGCGTGTACTCCTTGCCTGCAATCAGCTTGCCCTCGATAAAGTGAGCCTCGTCTGTTGATACCCATTCCGTGGCAACATTTCCGTCCTCGTCAATAATCTGAAGCGTTGCGCCGGGGAGCTCCTCACCTGTAGTAATATCCTGCTTGGAAATTCTGACTTTTGTAGATTTATTCACAGCTTTAATTTCTATGACTTCGCCGTCCTCAGAAATTGTCACAGGGTAGCTTTCATCGCTGAGAATATATCCTGTGGGAGCTTCGATTTCCCTGACGATATACTCGCCGTATGGGATCTTGTCAAATTCAAAGTGTCCGTTTTCATCGGAAACAGCGGTCATATATGCGTTGTCAGCAGTAAACTCAGCAGTATCAACAGCAAACAGTCCGAACAAAGCATTTTCAAGAGATTTCTCGTTTTCATCAACCTTTTTACCGCTGATTTTTCCACGTTTTAAAGCATTCTTAAACTCGCCGCAATCAACAGTAACAGTAGTTACTTCCTGTCCCATATACTCGAAGTTTACAAGGTACTTTTTACCGTTCAGAACATAATGCTCATCGGTTGCAATTTCCTGAACGTAATACTTGCCGAAAGGCAGAGCAGTATCAAACTTTGCGGACATATTTTCAGCAAGACTTATTTCAGAAATCAGTCCGTCAGCAGGAATTACCGAGCCGTCAGCGGCGGTAATATTCTCGGCTGCGAACAGTCCGAAACGAACTCTGGTATATTCATCGGAGTTACCGATGTTAAATAACTCGTCCTTTTCCATGACCTTAGAAAGTGAAATTTCTACACCCTGATAATCGTTGACAAATGACGTATTTACGGTATCACGAACAGCAATTTCCTGTCCTGCATAGGTCAGTTCAACAAACTGAGATTCTGCGTTAAGAGCATAGCCGTCAGGGGCAGTAATTTCTCTGACTTCATACTTGCCAAGATACAAAAGGTCTGTTTCTGCATATCCGTTTTCATCGGTCGTGATCTCAGCTACAACATCGCCGGCATTTGCTCTGATCGTGCCGTCAAGCGTCACAATATCTTCTACTGCGATAATCTGAAATACTGCACCGGACAGATTTCCGCTTGCAAAAACGGGAGTATAGGCGGTCTGCCCACTTTCGTGAACCTCGCCGTTTTCATCGATATATATTGCGCTGCCAAGAGCAGTTACGCTTGCAAAAACATTGCCTGTTTTCTGAACAGAAATTTTGCCCTTCTGTGCGGTATTTGTTTTCTCCACAACTACGGTCTCTACTGAGCCGTCAATTGTAAATGGAACAGGATTTTTATCAAGGACATAACCCTCCGCCGACTGCACTTCGTGAAGCTCGTAATCGCCGTAAACAAGCTCGTTCGGGAGCATAAGAGAACCGCTTTCATCGGTGTAAAATGTGTTGAGAATCATTTCTGAGGGATAGTTGATTTCCTGCGAAACATATTCGGAATTTGCACAGTCCCAAACCTTGAAGCCGATGCCCGAAACGGGAATTATATTGCCTGTTTCAGCGTCCTTTTTCACGATTTTAACAAAGGATTTTTTTACTGCGTCATTGAGCAAATAGAAATATTCTTTTTCGTTTTCGCTGATATTGACTTCAAAGTCCTCCATCTGTTCGGTATTTTCCAAACCCTTAATTTGATGAACGACATAGATTCCGTAAGGGAGCATTTTAGTCTGTGCATAGCCGTTTTCATCGCATACGAGGTAGTCTTTTTCGCTGTCATTTGCAGCTTCATAAGAGCCTGATGACTTGAGATAAACCTCAAACTCTGCACCGACTTCGGGAGTTTCGATCTGCGTTGAGCCGTCATCGGAATGCTTGATTATGCTGATTTTTCCCTTGAGAACGTCCTCGGTCACTGTCATAGAAATGGGGTTATGCTCAATGGAATAATTCTCAGTTTCTGCACCAACCGGGTACACAGTTTCATCAAGCAGATATCCCTCGCTTGGTGAAATTTCCTGAACAGTGTAGTTTCCGCAGACATACTCCTTTGTCTTGAAATATCCGTTTTCATCGGTTGTGTAGGTGTCCACCAGCTCGCCGTTACGGTAAATGCCGTAAACTGCACCTGAAAGAGTACCGTCGCCCTGAGCGGAAGCTGTTTCGGAATCCTGCTTTGTTACTTGGGCGGTAAACTTTTTGAGAACGTTCTTAAAGGTCTTGGTTGTGGTTGCGTCAGCTGTCAAAGTAACCGTCTGACTGGCAGGAACAACATACTTTACGGGAACGTTTTTTTCAGAAATCGTGTAAACAATTTTCTGATTGTTACTGTCGTATACGGGGATATCGGAAAGAATTGCAACACCGTCAGAACCTGTTTTTATGCTGTAAGTCTTGCCGTTACCTGTTACAGTAAATTCTCTGCCGCCGTTCTGATTATCCTCAGACTGCTTGTTGATCTTAATAGAACCTGTTTTGAGTTCGTTGTTGAACTTTACATTGACAGTCAGATCAACGTCGCCGTCGGTAAGCTTGACATTCTTCGCCTTGGGAGTTTCATATCTCGTATCTACGTTGATTTCGGATATGGTATATGAAATTGCTTTTTTACTTGTAAGATCGTATACGTTAAGACCTTTAAACTCCGCAATTCCGCTTGAATTTGTCTTTGCCGTCTTGGAGTGAGATTTTCCGTTCTGAGTCCATGTTACTCTAAATTCACGCTGACCGATTATACCATCCTCGGCAGTTTTATTGATTATGATGTTTCCTTTAAGATAATCCTCGGTAACATTTACGTTTTCATTTGCATTAAGTGCAAATACTTCAGTTGATAGGCTGTAGCCTGTAGGTGCTTTGATTTCTTTAACATAATACTGCTTATTCGGAAGTTCAATCGAGCCGCTTCCGTTTTTATCGATTTTGATTTCTCCTGCTTTGTTTTTGCAAGCTTTATCAGTGTATACGCCGTAAATAGCCTGTGAACCGTCAATAGGACTGATACCATTGATCTTTACGGTATTATCAGCTTTATAGACTTTTGTAATAGTAAATTTCACATCTTTGGATGTGATCCTGAACGCCGACATATTCATGACAGTCGCAGTTTTACCGTCGGTCTTGTTATTGATAACAACTCCCTCAGAGCCGTTAGCCTCGATTCTCCAATGCCTGCCGCCTGCACCTTTTCCGTCACCGACTGTTTTGGAATTGATAAGACTTTCTGAAACGCCGATAGACTTAAGATAGCTTACTACCTCGTTTCTTGAATTGAATTCACCCATGTAAATCCACGCATGATCTTCGCCATATGGATTCTGAGCCACCACTACCGAACCGGGAGTAATCGTCGAACCGTCGGAACACTCCCAATAAGGACGGTCTGTTGTCTTGATATTTTTCTTTTCAACATCGATCTTAGAAGTTTTACCGCCGTAGCTGATAGTGCAGTTGTCGTTTACCGACAGCCAGTGATCGGTATCAACGGGAACAGGATTATTCCATGAAAAACCCGATGTTTTGTATCCAAGCTGCGTCAGCGTATAGTACACAAGTCCCGAACAGTCGATGCCGAGATTATTTATCGTCTGCACCGACAGAGGAGTATACTGTCCCTGATTGTATGCGTACCAGTACCCCTTATTCCCAAATGTATACGGTGTTCCGAGCAAAGTTGCCGCCTTTGCGATCACCGTATCGGAAGACGGAAACGCAGAGTTTTCGGTCGAAGTACTTGCGGCATTTGCTGTTATCGCTCCGCTCACAGATGAACCGAGCATAGAAAAAGCGCAGAGGCCTGCCATAAACCCTGCGCCAAGCTTCTTTAATATTTTGGATTTTTTAAACATAAAATGCATTTCTCCTTTGATTTTAAATTACAACACTTTACTTTTTATTACATCGTTATTTCCGGCTCAGGTTCATCCGCCATTTCCTCATCGGGAGTATTTTCTACCTCAATTTCCGTAGCCTGCATTTGCTCCAATACGATAATGGGAGTTTCAAACATTTCGGAATATTTCTTGATCTGATCATCGGTAAGTGAACAGCTGTCCCATTCGCCGTATTCGTTCATATAATTTCCTGAAACAAAGAAAGTTCCATGTACAAGAACATTTCCCACAATACGATTAGGCTGTGAACCATTAAGCAGGAATTCATCGTTGCACCAAGCAATCGCAGTTTCTTTCGGCTCAAAATATATATGAATATCATCGCCGATTTCCTTTTCATACGGCGCTTTTTCAGGCTCAATAACAAGTATTTTCATTTACAAAACCTCCTCATCTTCATTGCAATAATCCCACAGTGGACACTCGTTACAGTCATCATACATTGAACATGTTCGCTCTATTTCTTCCTCCGAGATACCGCAGTCACGGCGTTCTGTTTCAGGAGCATTGCGCCATATCGTAAGCGTCACTCCGCTATCATCGCACTCCGTTTCCACGCTTACGGGATTTTCGTTTTCATCAAAAAGCCCCGAAAATACGGTAGTTCCGTTGGTTGTGAGTACCTGTGCAAAAATAATCTTTCTCATAAAATTATACCTCCAAATTGTCTGTTTCATCGTCAAACAGCGAAAGCTGGCGAACCGCCTGTAATCTCTCGCTTGTATCGTAATTGGATATGAGCAGCTCCGCATACTGACAGCCGCCGTCGTATCTCTGCGCCAGATTATTCAGTCTGCTGATCTCCTCAATGTGAATATTAGGCTTATCCCATATCTCACGGATTTCTGGACAGTCATTGTAGGAAACAAGAAATTTGCCCTTGATATCCATTAGCGAATCCCTGAGCCTAATATGATCCTTGGTTTTAAAACCAACGTCTTTGTAGTAGTTTTCGGTTGCAAAGTACGGTGGATCGCAATAAAAAAAGCTGACAGGGCGGTCGTACTGCCGTATCAGTTTTTCAAAGTCTTTATTCTCAACTACTACCTTCTGCAATCTCCTTGCTGCCAAGTCTATCATCGGGAAATCCGACCATATTGAATGCGGCTGACTGCCGAAGCTGTCAAGTCCACTTGCGTAGCTGTAACGGATAAGCTGATAAAACTTCGCCGCCCTGTCAACATCACGAAATCTGCTGAACAGACCTCGCTTATGAAGACTAGCAATCCAGTCGAAATCTTCACGAGAATCGAGGACATAACGAAGCTTGTACTTCAGCTTATTCGGGTTATCCCTGACACAGCGATAAAGATTTGCAAGATTTCCGTTAAAATCGTTGTATACCTCAAAATCCATACCGGGCGGTTTATGGAATAAAACCCAGCCTGCACCTCCGAAAACCTCGATATATCGTTCATAGTAAGGCGGAAATCTTGCAAGTACTGCGTCACGCAATGCCTTTTTACCGCCTAACCATGACATAAAACTGTTCATGAAATTCCTTTCCGTCGTTTAAAGCCAATGACAGAAAGAAAGTCGCTTTGCTAATTACAGAAGTTTTCTGTCATTGGCAAAACGACTTTAGTTGTTATTTAATTGTGTTTACTTCAACCCTTGATTATAGGGTCAACATATGAAAAAATAATACGTTTCTGTTCAAGATAGCCGTCAGCTTTATTGACCTCGTTACACAGCTCCTTGTACTGCCTTTCCGAAAGTACGGGCTTTGTGGCTCTCAGCATTGCTGGAATACTGCCGAGGCAGAACTTGAAGTCCACTTTAGCTTTAATTCTGTTTGTGTGCATTATCCCATCTCCTTGCCATAATATTTTCTCAGCAGAGTGATCACAAATCTTTGCCCTTTTCCTGTCACAAACGTCTGCTGATAGGTCTTTGTCATAGTCGGAGTTTCAAAAACCGACTCCTTTACGGAAAAATATCTTCGGTCGATAAACGCCTGATAGGGGAGATTATTCGCCATAAGAACGCCTTTTCCTTTGAGCCAGCCGTAAAGCTTGTTTCTGCCGACGGGGATATTTTCTGCTCTCGCAAGCTTTGCCATTGCGTTCATGTCGATAAGATTATCGGTATTTGACACCTGATTTGCAAACTCCACCAGTGGCTGATCGTGACGGATACGCTCGTTCAGCTTTCCTATGATCGTCATTTGAATTCGGAACAGGTCACGGTACGGCTCGTCGAGAAACGGGAGGTAGTTTTCTATAAACATTTCTTCGTTGCTGACGTAGCCGCCTGTTCTCCTCAAAGTTGGTAAAATCGTGGCTGTGACCCAACGCCTGAATTCTTTGGCTCTCGGAAGCTTGCTTGAAAGTACCAGACTGTAAAGTCCGCTTTCGTTAATTATCATCGTATTCTGAGTACCCGTAGAACACCCGCCCTGAATCGGGGCGAGTGCCTTATCTTCGTTGTCAACATGAGCGTTAATCGCATTTCTTGGCTTAGAATATCCAAGGCATTCCGCAACATCTTTGCCTACAAACCACGGTTCACCGTCTTTTACGACCGTTCTCACTTTGCCGAATTCCTCGTTTTCAAAGATTTTAATTACCTGTTCCATTTGCGTTTTCCTCCTCGTCAAATTTCAGTAAATTTCTTGCAATAGCTTCAACCACATTTACCGTAATTGAATTTCCTGCCTGCTTGTAAAGCTGTGCGTCGGACATACCTGCTTCAGCGACTTTTTCAAACTGCTCTTTTGTAAATCCCTGCAATTTCCAGCACTCCACAGGCATAAGCCTGCGGATTCTGCCTTTGTGTACTATTCCGTGTCTGTCCGTAACCGTGAGCGTAAACATCGGTTCATTAGGTTCTTTTATTCTGCGACCGTTCTGTCGGGTAGTTTCCTTAAATGGGTTGATTATCGCCCTAGGAGCTTCTTCAAGCACTCCCGAACGTTCGCCTTTGTGAGTTTCGTTTGTTACTCCCAAATCCATTCTTGTATGCAGACATCGGGCATTTTCTGTAATCTGCGGATTTTCGTTCAAATCACAAAAAACAGCGGAATGTTCTCCTCTATGATGAGATACTCCGCTGTTCTGACGTGCGGTAACACATCTTGCAATGTCTGTCATCTGAGGATCGGGATTGCAGTCTATGAAATAAAGTCCCGTTTTACCGCCCATGCCGCCCGAACCGCTGCATTGCGTAACAGCCGTGCCGTCTGTGGAATAAACTCTCGAACCCTGACTGCCGCCTATCAGCTGTTCAGGTTTTCTTTTTTCGCAATTTTCCTCATCATTTCCTCCGAAAGCCAGTATTTCTGAGGGACATTTGTCTCCAAGATATCCGATAAGGAACAGCCTTCTTCTTGACTGCGGTATTCCGAATCCGGCAGAGTTAAGCACGCGCCAGCACATACTATACCCCAGTTCAGAAATCTTTTCAAGGATGATTCTGAAACATTCCCCCTGCGATATACCAAGCAGGTTGGGTACGTTTTCAGCGATAAAGTAACGGGGGCGCTTGGCTTCAAGGATTTGGATATAGTTAAAAAACAGGTTTCCTCTATCGTCCTCAAAAGCGAGTCTGCGCCCCGCGACACTGAACGATTGGCAGCACGGGCCTCCAACGAGCAGATCAAAATCCGGCATATTTCCGTAATCGATTTTTGTGATGTCCTCATAAAAAATTTCCCCCTTTGTGTCATACAGCGTTCTGTAGGCTTTCTGTGCGAATCTGTCAATTTCACACCATCCGACGCACTCAAACCCGCCTACTTTTTCAAAAGCCGAACGGAACGCTCCTATTCCTGCAAACGCTTCGAAATATTTTATCATTTATCACCGTTCCTTTCCTTTTTGTAATAAAAAAACGGCTAAGTCTTTTTCAAAACTTAACCGTTACATTGACATTTCCATTTCTTCAGATTCTTCAATATCCTCTGTTTCTGTGATTTCTTCGCACTCAATATTTTCCTCTGTTTGCTTATCAATCTGACTCTGTTCCTGAGCGATTTTATGGAACTTATCCACATCGGGGATAACCCCAAGCGTTCTTCCGTTATCAAATTTACAGTGCAGAGTACCCGCATCGTCCACAAATTGAACTATGCCTTTAGTACCTGGTGGAATCGGACGGGGATCGTTATCCATACTGTCAAGGCATATCCGAGTTCCTTCGGGATATCTCTGCCTGAGCATTTCTACCTTCTTTTCGTTGTAAATCATATAACACCTCACATCGTCATTCCCATATCGGGTTCTTCGGTCATGTCCTCGGTCTGACTGCTGTTCATTTTTTACTTGATCACCTCCAGTCGTTTTAGATTCCCTTTTTATAGTATATTTGTTATCAAGCCTCCTTTGAAATAAAAAAAGGCCGCTTTGTCGTTTATCACATTTCGTGATATTTGACAAAACAGCCTTCTAAACTTTGTGAATGTTTTTTCATAAAAAAAAGCAAGCCGGGAGCGAAATCTGCTCAAAGCTTGCCGTTTTATTTGACAATATTCATTTGTCGAGGGTTCAAATCCTTCCGGTCGGTGAAAATCATGAAAAAGCATCCATGGTTTTACACTAAAAATTTTCGACTGAAAAGCATGAAAAAAGCCCGTAAATACGGGCTTTCTAAGGTGAGTATCCATTTGGTATCACCAATATGGTTGCGGGAGCTGGATTTGAACCAACGACCTTCGGGTTATGAGAACTGACAAGCGGTGAACGGCATGAGTGAAGCCCCTCGCAAGAGCAACTATAAGCCCCGTGGAGAAGTGATAAGCAACGAGTGAAAACTACTCACGGAAGCAGTCACAAGCCCTCACATGGAGCGACAAGCGACACAAGGCAAGCTCCACAAGAGCAAAAATAAAAAAACACGGAAAAAGAAAACAAAAACACAAACAAACAGCGGACAAAACCACAAAGAAAAAGCCCCGAGAAAAGCAACGCACATTCAAAGAAAAGAAAAAGAGCTGAGCGATATATCTGTGAAATCTATCATGCGAGCGGCTAGGGGGTGAATTTTTGGGGTGTTGGAAGTGTTGGAAATGTTGGGAGTGTTGGAAAATCTATGATTTTTCAACACTCTCAATGTTTTCAATGCTTTCAATGCTCCAAAAAGAGGGGAACGCCGCTCAAGATACCCCCTCATTGCGAACGCAGTTCGCACCAAACACAGCGCAGGGGAGCGCACAAGTTCCACAAGGGAGAAACAGCACGGCAGGGGCGACAGCACAGCGCAGGGGGAGCGCACAAGCTCCACAAGGGTGAAACAGCACGGCAGGGGCGACAGCACAGCGCAGGGGGAGCGCACAAACTCCACGAGGGAGAAACAGCACGGCAGGGGCGACAGCACAGTGCAGAAAAGCGCACAAGCTCCGCAGGACGGCAAGAGCGACAGCTCAGGAAAGCAGGAACGAGGGCGGCAGGCTCTCAGAAGTTGCGGCTTTGGCGGTCGTTGTTCTGAAAACCTATAATCAAGTTGTCATTGAGCGTTGCAAGGTATGCGTTGACCTGCTCCAGTTCCTTGCGCATTTCACGTGCTTCAAACCATGTTCCAATGATTGATATGATTATCAGTATAAATACGATTAGCCCGGCTATAAACCAAAATGTTAAGGTTGTTAATACCGCTTCCATTTACTTTTCCTCCTTGATTTTGATAACAGCCTTAGGGCTGTTTTTCTGTGTTATGTTGTATTTTCCGTTGCTTTGCTCCTTGTATCCTCTGCCGCGCTTGTCATTTGTCAATCCTGCTATATAGTCAATGCTCACATCATAAAAAATCGCAAGCTTTATTACTCTTTCAAATGGGATTGGTCTTACGCCGTTTTCATACTTGGCATAATATGATTGCTCTGTCCCTAGTATTCTTGCCACATCTTCTTGGCTTAAATCTTTGTCCTCTCTGAGGTCTTTCAACCTTGGATAATAATTTGTACTAATTTTTGTCACTCCTTTGTTGTTACACTTTTGGTTATTTATCATAATTTAATTACCTTAATTTTGTTTAAGTAAACAAATTATATCACAAGTGACCTTAAAAGTCTTGACAATAGGCTATATGTGACCTATAATGCTAATTGTAGGTTACATATGACCTAAACGCAAAGTAAAGGTGAGCGGATAACCTCAACCGCAGAAAGGAAAAAACATGAGAGGAATACTTATAGGAGCAATCCACAAGAAAGGCACATTTACGGACGATAACGGAAAATCAATCGACTATGACAACTTGGTGCTACAGGTGCAAAAGCCTATAGAAAACAAGTTGGCAGATGATTCAAATTTCGTTCAGGGTGTCGGTTACACTATCGCCAATGACTGCAAGTGTGCTTGGAGCGAAAGAGGAAACGTGTTCGGCAAAGATGTGTCTATGAAAGATATCGGAGAACTTGTCGGAACGGAAATCCAGTATTTCTACAACGATAAGAAGAAGCTTGAAGCGGTCATTATCTAAGGGGGCTTGAACATGACAGTATACGCACTTTATTTTTGCTTGGTGGTGGCGCTTGCCCTGTTTTATTGCCTTACTCGTTGCTTTAAGGCAATTGATAAGAAAAATAAAGAAATTTCTAAACTGCAGTTCCGTGTTAAGGAACTGGAGCGGCAGGCTCAGGGAATTGAGGTTGTGGGCGTTGAATGATGTCACTTCTTCACAAATTGATGTATCGTCTGTTTCTACCTCTGAGCAGACTGATGAATATACTATGTCGGCTGTTATCGAAAATCAGCACACTATAATCAATAATCAAAATATTACAATTTCATATTTAGGCACTATATGCTTTTTGATAACAATATCTATCGGTATTTATCTTGTCATCAAGTTTGGCAAGTGGATATATAGCTTAATTAATTAAGAAAGGAGAATGTGTTAATGAATCCTGTTTCTACAACTGCAGAAGGTGGCAATACTCTCGTAAATGTCGGTGAAGTTATGACACAGTTCGCTAACTCTGCTATTCAGGGCATTTCCGATTCTATCGTCGCTCTTATCCCTGTGATAACTCTGACAACTGTAATCGGCATTGCTATCAGAATGTTCAAAAAGTACGTAAAGGCGTAAGCCTGACAGCAACGAGGGCAGTTCATTCAGTGAACTGCCCTTTTATTATGCCAATTTTTAAGGGGGAATTATGATAAATAGAAAACTTAAAGCAACGCTGTCATTAGTGCTTGCCCTTATCGTGATGTGTTCGGCTTGTGTTGTGCCTGTATTTGCACTTGATGATGTAGGCGGTGGGGGTGTTGGCGGTGAAATTGCTATTCAGACTAATGCGTATAACATGGCTTGCGATAAACTTAAATCACTTGGCTGTGATACTGATAATGTAAATTATATTTTTTGCACTGATACACAATGGAATGAAAAACGTTATTTCCTATGGGTTTTAAATACTGATAGTTTAGACCTTGAAAATTTTGTTTCTAAAAGCTTTGACGCAAGATTTTATTGTCAGGTTAATTATAACATGAATACTGGTAAAATGTATATAGAACGTTCTGGAATTAACGCGTCATATTCCAATATGTCTTTCTATAATGCAACTGGCAACACTGGGGGGCAATTTCATGTTGTTCATACAAATATTGATATCAGTAATAACGGCACTTCGTTGAATTATCCTGGTAGTCAGCCATACATAGCTTCTATTACTTATGATGATGATAGCAAAAATTTTTTGTTTGATTTTGAGCCTAGAAAAAGTGATGAAGTATACAACGTAAACATTGCCGTGTCTAATCAATCAGAATGGGATTATCCTAACTCTGACGGGTGGTACTATCTCCCTATGGACACTTCGGGAGATTTCACGAAAGAAAACCCTTTGCATGGCTCAATTCCTCTGAATGTTATGCGTGACGGCATTATGCGGTATAACAGTAACAAAGATATTGAAAATACGGGCAAGCTTTATTTCTTCTTGATAGCGGCTAAGGGCAAGGGTGATGAAGCGCTATATAAGGATAGATTTTGCGCCGCAAGTTATGAGTACAGTCTTGTTGATACTGTAGATAGTCACAAGAAAGAGCCTTTCAGCGAAAAGAAAGACTATGAAGAATTTCCGTCATTGTCTGATTATATAGATACTGATTTTCCTGATATAAGGGATTACGTTAATTTTGATATGTTTCATGACTTGGACGGCATAGCAGACTTTGTAAAAGCTGTTGTTGAATTTCTTTGGAATGCTTTTACAGGCTTCTTCCGTTGGCTGTGGGCGGCTTTGAAATTTGTATTCTTCAACTTCTTAGGCATTTTTGAGTGGCTCGGCAAGTGTTTGTGGACTATTGTTAAAAATATCGGCATTGCACTGTATAATCTCGTGGTCGACTTGAAGAAGCTCGTGACCTATCTTTTTGTACCTAACTCAAAAGATTTGAATGTGGCTATAGAAAGCAAGTTTCCTGCTTATGCAAAGTTGAGAAAAGCTTTTCAGCAGGGTAAGCAATCATCATCAAATTCAGTTACGTTTACACTTTTCGGAAAGGACTTTGATTTTAATATGAACTCCGCTCCGAACGAGCTTAAGAGTGCGCTGTTCAATGCTTCAACTATAGCAATGTACGCTATCTGTATCTATGCGACAATTAAGGCTTTGTTCCGTTGCTTCGGAATACAGCTTCATGAATCAAGTGAAAGTGAGGGAGAATAATGATAACTGCGAAAATAGTAGAGCTGTTCTTTAGTCTGCCGTTCTTTAAGTCATTCTCAATAAGTGATGAAGCTTATTCGGCTCTTAGGGATATGATCTCTTTTCTGTATCAGCTTGACCAATTCTTAAATCTTGAATTGATGTTTGAGAGCATTTTCTTTGTTCTCGGACTTCTACTTGTATCTGCACTTGTGAACTTTGTAAGGGGGCTTTTATAATGTGGTCGGCATTTGCTAATATCAATTGGAAAGCTATGCTTATACCTCTCGCCTTGGGAAGCGTTGTGGTGGGTGTTATCGTGCTTCTTATGCTGTTTGGAACTCCTGTGCTTCATGCGTTCCCTCTATCGGTAAAGGACACTTTCAAGACTATTAGAAAGCGGCTTAAAGGTGAAGAAGTTCCGTTCAATATGTATGGGCTATATCTCTATAACGGCTTAGGCGGTCGAGGTAAAACTATAAGCATGGTGAAACGTGCGCAAGAGGTCAAGAGTAGATTTCCGAAAGTGCTTATTTGTGCAAATTTTCACACGGAAGTGGCTGACAGATTTTTTGATTGTTGGGAAGATATCTTGAACGTTGAGAATATTGACGAAAACGGTGTTAATCAAGGCGTGCTGTTTCTGTTCGATGAAATGCACCTGACTCTTAATTCTCAATCATGGAAAGATGCTCCGGACGAGCTTCTCGAATATATCTCACTGCAACGGCATTTACACAAGTGTATATGGGGGTCGGCTCAGGAGTGGAAAAGGTGTACAAAAATAATTCGTGAGCAGGTCAATTATATCATAGATTGTAAGGCGTATTTTAATTCACGTCTTATCGTCAATAAGTGCTATACAAAAGAAAACTATCTCATTAACGGAGAGCAGGGCAGTGCAGGAACGAGGAAACGTCCGAAAGAATGGAAAGAAACTTTCTGTGCTACTGATGAATTAAGGTCGCTTTATGATACAGAAGAAATCGTTAAGGGGCTGAAAATCGGGCGCACAAGTGAGCAAGAGAAAATAGCAAGCAGAATTTTAAAAGCTATGCAAGATTGATTCAGCCACGTGCGCACGCTCCTGCGTGCGCCGTGGCGAACAGCTTGCAAGCTTAGAAATTTGCGGTTATATACTTGATAATAACCGCAAATTTCCGTCAAAAACTAAAATGGCGGTGGGAAAATGGCAAATTTTTATGATTTACCCCCTGAGGTCGTTTTAAAAAATACTAAAACAAAAATCTACGCTGACGGCTCTTCGACAACAACTTATTGCAACAATTACATATTCGTTGACAAAAACCTTGAAGAATATCAGCAAAATCAAGAAATATTACAGCTTAAACGAAAATGGGAGAAATTTGAGAAATCTCAGCAGGAAGAAGATACTCAAACAGATATGTTTGATATAATCAAAAAACCTGCAAAGGTTTCAAAAGAGGAAAGAGGGGAACGGACTGATATATTAAAGCGTGCAAAAGACAAGGTCTTTGATATAGCCTTTTCAAATGAGTGGGCGTATTTTCTCACTATCACTTTTAATGGCAGTGAGTACGATTTTTCCAATGCTGATTTTGTTAAGAAAAAACTTAGGCGGTGGCTTGAAAATCAGGTCAAGCGGAAAGATATGAAATACTTGCTCATTCCTGAAAGGCATAAGAACGGCGGTATACATTGTCACGCTCTTATCAATGATTGCTTTGATATGGTCGATTCAGGCACAAGGCTCGTAACTGGATATAACAAACCTGTGACATTAAAGACCATAGAGGAAAAGAACTTGCACGTTAGAAACGTTGTATATAATATCCCTGAATGGAAATACGGTTTTTCCACGGCTATTCCTGTGGAGAATAATTCGGCGGCTCTTGCGTTCTATATTACAAAATATATAACAAAGGGCAATAATAAGATATTCGGCAAGTATTATTGGAGCAGTCGAAACTGTAATCGTGACCCTCAGATCATATACAGTAATACCGATTTTGATAGCGTTTCAAAGTCGGCTATTACAAAACCTTATACCTCTAACCAGTATAAGTACAATACAAATGTGAATATCATACCGAACTTTGAAGAGGTTTCATCTAGGTTTGATAATATAGCAGATTTCCTTGATTATATTTACTCTGATGAGTATCGCAAGGAATATGATGATTATTTTGAAAGGAGTGAACTAAATGAATGATGAAATGCTTATTGTTTTTCAACGTTTTCTATCTGATACTTGCAGGATTAGTTATAATGCTTATCTTTCTATCTCTGAAAACGTTCAGCAACAAATCCTTGAAAGCTTTTATAATAACGATTGCAATTCTGATATTGTTAGGGCTTTACGCAGCACTTCGCCTGCAACTGAATCAAAAAGTTTTCTTGAATATCTCCGCAAGCACAGACTTTCAAGAACCGTCTTTCATCAGCTTGATAACGTGACAAAGATAAAAATCTATAACAACTATCATCAGGAAAGGACCTTGGCAAAATGATAATGAGCATTGAAAACATTGACACGGATAAAATTTTGTTCTGTGACTATATCATAGTATGGAATAATGAAACGTGTTACAGAAAATCTCCGTCAACTTATGATGGCTATGTAGGTATCATAACAAAATACCTTTACCCTTATTTCAAGAGCAAAGGACTTAGACTTGTTGATGTCAAGCCTATGCACATAGAGGGCTATCAAAGGCACATACTGCATGATACAAGGCTTTCTGTGAATACGCTCCGTAAACATCATGAAGTCATGCGTGCGTGTCTGAATTACGCATATAAGAACGATTTTATAAGCAAAAATCCTTACACGGCTTTTTCACTTCCTCGAAAGGTGGAAAATGAAATGTCATATTATACAGAAGAACAGCTCTTGAAGCTCCTTCGTGTAGCTTATGGTACTCAGATAGAAAGCTTTGTGTATCTCGCTGTGTGGTTTGGACTTCGCAAGTCTGAGATACTCGGTTTGCGGTGGGAGAATGTTGACTTCCTCGGGCGTTGTCTTTATATCCGTGAAACAAGAACGAGGATAAAAGACTATAAGTCAGGGCATTGGGTCGAAAGTCAAAATAATAGAATGAAAACTGTAAAATCTCGCCGTGAATTTCCTCTTAGTAATGAGCAGCTTGATTATTTGCTAAAGCTTTATGGCAGACAAGCTCCACTGTGCAAGGCAAGGAATTATGTGTGCGTGAACGCTGAGGGTGTACCGCTTCACTATGATTATGTACTGCACGCCTTTCAAGACTTGCTCCGCAAGAACGATTTGCCTAAAATTCGCATACATGACCTTAGACACAGCAATGCAACGCTTATGCTTAACAGCGGTTTCAGTATGAAAGAGGTTTCGGAGTGGCTCGGTCACAGTACATACAAGCTTACTGCTGATACATATACTCATGTATCGGTTGAGAATAAAGCTCAGATGTCGAAAACGATAGGCTATAAGCTTTCACCTTATAAGGGTGATAACTTATGAGTGTAGCACTTACGGCTTATTCAGGGGTGTTTCTGCTTTATGTGAGCTATGTTCTTGAAATGATTATTGAGAATTTTGAAAGGAATGTTGAAAATGAAAGAGTTTAATTTTTGGTGTAAGGAAAATACTGATTTCGGTAAGTGTGATAATAAGAAATGCGGTTTTTTTGAGTGCGGCTGTTATGGTTATTGTGATGAATGTGTTTATCATTTTACGGATTCAACTGTTTGTGAAAATTGTTCCGCCCCTCAATTTATGAGAGATTATGCAAAACAGCAGGAAAATGATTAATAAAAAAATGCAGGGGCTTAATGCTCCTGCATATCTTTTTCGAGTAGTTCAATTATAAGGGCGTTCAGGCTCTTGCCTTGCCGTTCTGCATGGGCTTTGTATTCTTCTCGTTTGCCCTTTGGCATTCTCAAAGATACTTGGTCATATGCTTTTGAAATATATTTGCTTGTGGCTTTCTTTTGTGCTTCGCTTACCATGTTATCACCTCGTTGCTCTATTATATCATATAATTATAATGCTATCAATATACAATTTCAACATATAATGCTAGCAAATTTCATGCAAAATGCCTATTGATATATTGCTAGCAATATGCTATAATATATATAGTGAAAGAGATAAAGGTAACTTTCACAGCGGAGGAAATTGAAAGGAGTGAGGATAATGCAGAACATGCCTACAGCTACAGAACTTGCGATAAAGTATGCAAAGCGTGAACAGCTTAGAATTATTATAGACAAGGCTCTGAACATTCATGCTGATTGCGAATATGAGGCTTTATCAAAGCTGATTAACGAACTCAAACAAATGCTTGAAGAAGCATAAAAAAATGTAGTCGGCAATCCGTCAAAATACACCGACTACATATTCACATACAAACTCGGATATCCTCCGCTTTGTAAATCCGAGTATAACACAAATTTTACTAAATGTCAAGTTGAAAGG
>ERZ857693.2028-NODE-2028-length-21864-cov-7.818882_pt1 | contig 21864 bp, 18 predicted proteins | sample MGYA00519765_ERZ857693 | MGnify/ENA primary metagenome ERZ857693 (study PRJEB31778, sample SAMEA3449354) | human gut metagenome | biome: human gut; feature: human-associated habitat; material: faeces | place: United Kingdom | collected 2010/2012 ... | reverse complement strand
GTTTTAACTTAACTTTTTTAGCTGTCCGGGTGAAATTTTATTATATTGTGACAGTCAGATTGTACAGAAAAAAATAATGCTTAATTATCTTAAATTCTATGTCGTTTTGGCTTAATTTTCTTAGCAGAATTTAATTTATTAGGGGAAACAAACGAAAAGAAACCATACCATATCCCAGATGCGGCTTCGGAGCGGGTTTAAGATGCGGATGAGCATCTTAAGCACAGCGACTACAGAGCATCTGGGATATGGTATGGTTTCTTTTTTCGTCTGTCTTTTCCAAACAAATGAAATAGTTAATTATTCTTTCTCCATCCCGCGGGATATTTATTTTTAAGATTATTGTTTACGAGTTTTCCAAATCCTAATGGATGTCCTGCCACCATGACTAGCTGCCAGCCTTTTCGTTTCTTTTCGCCGGCGATCAAGTCGCTTACATCGAGGGTTTCTCCGCGAAGATAACGTGACAGGCGTTCATCGTCTGCCGGGAAGTCAAGTACCTGATCAAAGTCCTGTGCGTGGAGTGCCAGGGCAAATGGCTGGGATGGTTCAAATCTTTTCTTTTTAAATTCGCCCATGAAGAGTCCATTTCTAAGGAAATGTAATCCTCGTCCATCGTACTTTGGTGCTGGAAGATAGTACAGATTATCGCCTCGCACATCGATTCGCTTCTCATCATATGCAATATTTACATGGGAGAAAAAATCTTCTGCAGCTGCTTTTTGTTCTTTATTTAAGCCTTTGCACTTTTCCCACCAGATAGAACTTTGCGAGACTGTCTGTTGTACTTGCTGCTGTACACCGTTCTTTTTATGAAGAAGTGCCATAAAATGCCCCTCTCCGGACATCTTATGTGGCCAGATTCTGCGGCAAAGCTTACAGCTTTCATCGAAAACTTCTCCTCTGTAGGAGGTCAGTCCTTCTGCAAAGCCTTCATAATCTTCCATCGGAATAACTTCCATATCCGGACGTTCCTTTAAAAGATGTGTGATCGTCTTTTCATTTTCCAATGGTGAAAATGTACAGGTAGAATAAAACATCATGCCGCCTGGAAGCAGCATATCTGCCGCCTGTACAATGATTTCCCGCTGCAGTTTTGAAAAATATTCCGGTCCTTTTTCCTGCCAGGAATCCACAACCGCCGGATTCTTTCGAAACATTCCTTCACCGGAACAAGGCGCATCCACCATAATCTTGTGGAAAAATTCCGGGAATCTCTCCGCAAGCACATGCGGTGGCTCATTCGTCACAAAGCTATTAGAAATACCAAATAGCTCAAGATTACGAAGTAATGCTCTCGCTCTTGCTGTATTAATATCATTTGCCACCAGAAGGCCTTCTCCCTGTAAGGCTGCTCCAAGTTCCGTTGCCTTCCCTCCCGGTGCCGCACACAGATCAAGAACCCGCTCGCCCGGCTGCACCTTAAGTCTTGATGCTGGAGTCATCGCACTCGGTTCCTGTAAATAATAAAGTCCGGCACTGTAAAATGGGTGCTTTGCCGGTACATCTTCTGCCTCATAAAAATATCCATTTGAAATCCACGGAACCTTTTTCAAATGAAAAGGAGCAATTCTTTCGAATTCCTCCAAGTTCATCTTTAAAGTATTCACCCGCAGACCATACTGTCTCTGTCCGTCAAATCCGGCAAGAAACGCTTCATAATCTTCTCCTAAAATCTCCTTCATAGAATCAAGAAAAGACTGTGGTAAATCTGCCATCTAAAAATCTCCTTATTACTTAATTATAGATTATATGCAATTATTTTGAGAACACCAAGACATTCTCGAAATAATTCTGTATATTAATGAAAAGCCTGTCCTGCCTGTTGCACACTGTCCGCACGCTGTTCTACTAGCGGACTCTTCTGGATCACATTACTGTTCTTCTGCTTCAATAATTCCTTAATAATCTCTTTTCTCGTAATGATCCCGATAAATACGTTACGCCCGTCCACAACCGGAACAAAGTTCTGATTAAGAATGTGCTTATCTAACTGTGCGATATCTGCATCAATACTTACTGCTTTATAATCCCAGCGAAGACGCATAGACTCCACATGAGACTTTCTCATCACTTCCATATCCATGTGATACTCTTCGATCAGATTCCAGAGAAAATCTCCTTCCGAAATCGTTCCGACATAATGTCCTTCTTTATCAATAACCGGAACCGCCTGATACCCATGCTTATGAATGAGGCGTAATGCCTGTGCTACAGTATCTTCCTGATGTATGTATGTTACTTCACTTTTAGGAATCAGATAAAATGATATATTCATATATAAATCGCTCCTTCTCGCTTTCGTTTCAATTTACGTGAATCTCCTCCAATATATATACATCATAACATACCAAAAGGGATTTAGATAGCCTTTTGCAAAAGCTTCATAAAATCTTCATAAAATAGTGATTTTTAAATTCTTTTTCTGTGATGCCGGCCTTGCCTCTGAAGATATCCGCTGCTATAACCATATGGGTGAACGTGCTTATATTGTCACACAGTCTATTAAAAAGCTAAAAAAAGATGGTAGACAATGGGCTTTGGATCCTCATGGTTTTAAACGTGTATCCGATGATCACCCTGCAGATATCGCCAAACTTTCTGCTGATGATAAAGGACTTTATTATAAAGACATGCCCTACACAACATCAAAACTTCATCCGAGACTCATCGTTACCTACTCTCCAAAGTATTTTCAATGGATTCAGCGATTTTTCTGTTCATCAACTGTCAAAGACGGGAATATAAAATATCAAGATAACTATTTTATCATGATGTTCTAAAGCAAAAATCCCAGCAGGCTGTAATGCCCGCTGGGACTGAATTGTTAAGGTTTCTATTTCACCTTAGGTCTTATCTCACCTTAAGTCCTTTGAAGATCTTAGCATAAGTCTTTTTGGATTTCTTAGAAACCTTGATTACCATTTTCTTGTTTACTTTGCTAAAGCATTTCTTGCTGGCAGTCTTCTTAGTGAGCAGTGTTGTTTTGATTACCACACTCTTAAGGTTTGGGCACTTGTTGAAGGCTTTGTTGGCTATCTTGACAACGTTTGCTCCAATTACTACCTTTTTCACGTTTTTGTTGTTTTTGAAAGCGTTTGCTCCAACTTCTGTTACTTTGTAGCTAATACCGTCTGCTTTGATTATAGCTGGAATTGTAATAGATTTCTTTTTAGCATTTGCTTTGCTAAATGGAATTGTAACGGATTTCTTTTTAGCGTTAGCTTTGCTAAATCTAACTTCTTCCCCTGCTTTGATTACTGTGTACTGATTTCCACCAATTGTGTACTTTGTTCCCACCTTTGCTAAAGTTTCTTTGATTGGAATTGTATCAGAGTCTTTGTCTGATGTTGAAGGTGTTGTAGATGTAGAAGGGTTCTTGTCATCTTTGTCTGATGTTGAAGGTGTTGTAGTGGCTGTAGTGAAACTGTGCGTGTGATCGTTTCCTGCGGCCATTGTGGTTACCGGGGCTAAAGCTGTGAAAGCCATTGTAGCTACCATTACTCCTGCTGCTAATTTGTTAAAAAATCTTCTCATTGTTCTGTTTCCTTTCTTTTTTGAGATTTTTATTTTGAAGATTAGGGGTGCCTCCTTACTGCTACCTCTTCTCTATCTTCTTAAATTATTATACTAAAGATTTGTTTAAAATTGGATTTGTAAATGCCTCTTGGCTAAAGCATTTACTCTTTTTAAATTGAAAAATACAGAGGGGCGATGAAACCTCTCTGGATTAAAGAACAAGTTATCATCTCTAATCGTGATTTCAAACGTGTTCTAGGCTAAAGCCTTTTCGTTCCCCTGTGCTAAAGCCTTAACAGTATCTAAAGTTTTTTATTATGTTTTTCATACCTAGACCAAACTAATGATGTAATAAATATAAGACTAACAAGAATAATAACACCAATACTAATAAATCTTAATGCGCCAAAAACACTCATAAAATCTCCTCCTTATATTAATCACTAATGAAATGTATATTAATAAATAATTTTATAAATTTTACGAAATCAGCAAGAACAAATGTTACAACGCAAGACATTAAAATACAATTAACTTCTATTAAATATTTTACAAATAAATTAGAAAAACTTGTAATCATAGCACAAAAAGAAAATGCACAAGTAATTATTCCTAAAATTTGATTTACAAATTCCCAAGTCTTCGGAAAATGATTCGTTTCGATATCTTTTGTGAAAAACAAATCTATAACTTTTCCAAACAGAAAAATAAATAAAGTTCTATGTAACAAAAATATTACTATATTTTAAAACTTATCTCAAAACTGCCGCTAAGCCCATCAACACTGGACTTACAGCAGTTTTTTATTTACGCAACTGTCAAAGACGGGATCATAACATACCAAAAGGGATTTAGATAGCCTTTTGCAAAAGCTTCATAAAATCTTCATAAAATAGTGATTTTTAAATTCTTTTTCTGTGATGCCATTTGAGAAATAGAGGGAATAGGAATATTTCCCCTTACTCCATATTGCCAGATTATATTTTCCTTTTTCTCCTTTTAAACAAACAGTCACAGACTGAATCCTTACTGTTATTACATCGCTGTATTTGGTATAATCACCTGAAATATCTGCATTTGAGATGGATTGTTTACGATAAGTTATGCTTTGTTCTGTATCACTGAAATATTGAATTTCTGCAAGTCCATCTCCATAATCAGAATACGTTCTTTCGCTTATTTTAAATGGAATAAGTGAAGATGGTATATCTGATATGGTAAATCCTATTTTCCTGGATAATTCTTTTGCTGAAGAATATTGATTCATATCAGGCAGCATATCCATAAATTCGCTTCCTGCATCAGACTCCTCACCTGTATTGAATTCGTCCTCCGCATTAGCGGCATCTGAACTTACGTCGTCAGAATCTGCCTCTTTCCTATCTGCCCTCGCTGACAGGGAATCTTTTTTATTGGCTGATGCCAGATTATGCTGATTGGCTGTATCTGGTTGTAAAATTGTGGATGTACCAAAATAGAAGACACAGCAAAGCAACAAAACAACTACCGCTGCACATACTGATAATTTTTTATACTGGAAATAATGAAATATATTCTTTTCTCCTCTGTTATCTTTGGAAGAACTTCTTTGTTCCTGTTCTATATTTTGAAGAATCCGCTGTTTCATCGCATCGTCTACATGAATTTTATTTATAACTTCTTTATAAGATTTACTCAAAATCATACTCCTCCTTCAAAATATTTTTTAATTTTTCCCTTCCTCTTCGAAGATCTGACCGAATGGTACTTTCCTTTCTTTGTAAAATGCCTGCTATTTCTTTTACCGGGTATCCTTCATAGTAAAAGAGATGGATTACTTCTCTGTATTTTACAGGAAGGGATTTTACTGCATCCCACACAAAAGCTAAATCTGCTCTTTTTCCTTCTGTCAGTGTCTCTTTCAATTCATCGGTACCATGCCTTTTTTTATACCGCAGTTTATCTTTACACAAGTTTATGGCTACCCGAAAGATCCATGCCTTTTGCTGGGACTCATTATGTAACACAGGTGCTTTTTGCATGTATTTTATTAGTGTTTCCTGCAAAATGTCTTCGGAATCCTGCATATTCTGCAGATACGAATATGCTAACCGCAAGATATCATTTCCGTATATATCAAGAATTTTCTCAACCGATAGTCTTTGGTCTTTCGTTATTTTCACAACTTTACCTGTCTCTTTTTCATCAAAAAACTCTTCTTTTCCCAATATATTATCTGCTATGAAATACTTCCACTTTTTACTCCAAGTATATATGTATTTCGTAACATTTCTCCATATCCAAAGGCTCATCAAATAAAGATATGGCATTTCTTTTAAAATAGACTGTTCTTGTGTCATTACATTCCCTCCGAGTGAAGAACCTGATATATGTTTATATAACATTTAAAACTTTCTTATTCCCATGACAATTTCTTTTCCATGTTAACCAAAGTTACCTGCGCAGCGATATCTGTATCGCCTGGTGTGCTATAACGCTGAAAATACTGTCCTTTTTTATTGTCTATAAGACGATATACTCCCTGCCATGAGTTTAGTGGAGTATAGGTCTGGTTATCTGAATAATCCGTTGTCAGAAACCATAAACACTGATTACCAATTTGTGGCTGCCAGTCACTTCCAAAGTTATATTGAACATACGTAGTATTTGGATTTTTTCTGACTTTTTCTTTTATTTTTTTAATTTTGGGGTCATCCTGTTTTGCGAAATATTCAGATGCTTTGATACATCCACCCAAATCTATGATATGAATATTTTCTTTTTCTTCCAATTTTCCTTTATAAACTTTTTTCAATTCTACGGAATAATCTGTGTATACAGTATCTCCTTCTTCATCCATATAACTATTTTTATCATTTACAGTTCCAAATACAATATTGTCGGCATCTTGAGCTAATTCTTCAATTGTATCGTAATTTTTCAGAAATTCAACTGTATCCGCAGACGAACCATAATATAGGATTTTCATATTGCTCTTTTTATTTTTCTGTTTATTTTTTTGTGTAGGTTGAGAAACATCACTGCCACTTATCTCCTTATTCGGCAGTGTATATATATTATTTGAAGACTGGTAGATACGACTTTGTCTTGGTACCGCCCTCAATAAAAGAATTCCTGTAAAAACGATTATCAGCACTATCAGCACCTGCTTATATTTTTTATCTTCTCTCATAAAACTCTCCCTGTGTTTTGTTTTTATCCTATCTTATAAACGTATTTGGCATTAAAAAAGTTGCAAAAAATTTAAGAATTTTGTATTTGATTTTTTTAAGAATACCGCATATAATAATTATAAGAACAATACATTGTTCTTCTTCATCTGATGAGTCCTGTGACGGTTCCGACAGGACGGTAATATAAAAATTGACCGAGCGATGAAGATTTTTAGACGAGAGGCTATTTTTAAGTCTCTCGTTTTATATTATAGGAGACACTATTTATGAGTATACCGGATAATGACTATCAGATTTTAAAATTGACAGATGTTTTTTATCGTTCCTATCCCAATCCACCTTACAAAGAAATATTAAAGGAATACATCTTTTACATAATCGTGAATTTTCCAGGCGATATAAATATTCTCCTTTACAGTATTTTCATAATGAGCTTGGACTTCCTGAAAATTCGTAAAAAACAAAAAACAGAAAAGCAGAAATTTACTATAAAAGAAAATGTGATGTCGGAGCAAGTAAAAATGCCGGTCAGGCATTTTCTGCGCCGCGACTATCTTCACATTTTCTTTTATAGTAAATTTCTGCTTTTCGTCTGTTTTTGTCTGTTTTCGTCTATTTTTCTAGCTTATGAATATTTTTTATAATTTCCCGGACTTTTGCGAGTAGTTCTTTTTTGAGTGTTCCTTCGGATTCAAATACGAATATCGGGTTAGCTTCTGGTTTTATTTTCATTTTATTGCGATACTGCTTGAGGAAGTCATCGATTTCTTCTACGCGGACTTTGGCGCGTGGGTTCATGGTGAAGAGGATCTTGCTTCCTTTTTGTTCGATGGAAAGGAGCCATGCCTGATGTGCTTCTTCTCGAAGGAGTGCTACGTCCATAAGGCTGAGGAGTGGTTTTGGCGGGTCTCCATAGCGATCGGTCAGTTCTTCGATCATGTCCTCATATTCTTCTTCTGTTTCAATGGCTGCGATTCGTTTATACCAAGAAAGTTTTTCTGCTTCGCTTTTGATGTAAGTTTCCGGTATATAGGCATTGATGGACAGATCAATGGATGTGGTAAAGGTATCGACTTCTTGTTGTTCGCCTTTCATTGTTAAGACGGCTTCGTTTAGCATTTTGCAGTAGAGGTCGTACCCTACGGATTCCATATGACCGGATTGCTCTGCGCCAAGGAGGTTTCCTGCGCCGCGGATTTCAAGGTCGCGCATGGCAATTTTGAAGCCGCTTCCTAAGTCGGTGAATTCACGAATGGCTTTTAAGCGTTTTTCTGCTTCTTCTTTTAGAACGGAGTTCCTTCGATACATTAGGAAGGCATAGGCGGTTCGGTTAGAACGGCCGACACGCCCTCTTAACTGGTAAAGCTGTGAGAGACCGAATAACTGGGCATCCTGAATGATCATTGTGTTAACGTTTGGAATATCGAGTCCGGTTTCAATAATTGTTGTCGATACTAGTACATCGATTTCTTTGTTGATAAAGCCGGTCATAATACTTTCTAACTGACGTTCTCCCATCTGTCCATGTGCGTATTCTACGGTTGCATCGGGAAGCAGCTTTTGTAGCTGCGCTGCGACTTCATCTATGTTGTTGACTTGATTGTATACATAATATACCTGTCCGCCTCTGCCAAGCTCTCTCTCGATTGCCTCTCGAACAAGTTCTTCATTATATTCCATGACATAGGTCTGAATAGCCCGGCGGTCTACCGGAGGAACTTCAAGGACGCTCATGTCGCGGATTCCGGCAAGGCTCATATGCAGGGTTCTTGGAATCGGGGTTGCAGATAATGCCAGTACATCTACATCTTTTTTTAATTGTTTGATTTTTTCTTTTTGTTTTACACCAAAACGCTGTTCTTCATCAATGATGAGAAGACCAAGATTTTTATATTTGATGCTTTTTGAGAGAACTTTATGTGTACCGATCACAATATCAATGCTTCCATTTTTCAGGCCGTCTAAAATACGTTTCTGTTCTTTTGGCGTACAGAAGCGGGAAAGCATGGCGATCTCGATTGGATAATGTTCCATTCTTTCCTTAAATGAATTATAATGCTGCTGTGCTAAAATAGTTGTCGGGACAAGATAAACGACTTGTTTGCTGTCCATGACTGCTTTGAATGCCGCACGTATGGCAACTTCGGTCTTGCCGTAACCAACATCTCCGCAGATCAGGCGGTCCATTATGCGGTGGCTCTCCATATCCCGCTTTGTATCTTCGATTGCATTTAACTGATCTTCTGTTTCCTCATATGGAAATAATTCTTCAAATTCTTTTTGCCAGACGGTATCTTTTCCGTAGGAATACCCTTCTTTTGCCTGCCTTTCTGCATAGAGCTTCACTAAATCCTGGGCGGCGATCTGTACCTGTGAGCGTACTCTACTCTTTGTTTTTTCCCATTCAGTACCGCCTAACTTATTGAGTTTTGGCTTTCTCGCACTCAGACTGGAGTACTTCTGGATCAGTTCAAGCTGGGAAGCGGGGATAAAAAGGTTGCTGGCATCTTTGTATTCAATATTGATGTAATCCTTCGTAATTCCGTCTGCTTCTATTTTTTCCATTCCGCGGTAAATACCAAGTCCATATCTTTCATGAACAACGTAATCTCCTACGGAAATTTCAGAAAGAGAATTGATTTTCTGCCCGCTGTACTGGCTTTTTTTCTTTTTCTTTTTTACTTTTCTTTCTTTAAAAATGTCTTTCTCTGATAAAACAACAAACTGAATTGCCGGATATTCAAATCCGTTTTCAAGGCGGCCGCTTGCGACCATAATCTCACCCGGCTCGATCATCCGGTTAAAATCTGCAGCAAAATACGCAAGGAGTCCGTAATCTTTGATGTTTTCTGCAAGACGTTTTGCTCTTGTTGTTGAGGAGGAAAGTAGAAGGATACGATAATTTTCCTTTTTCCAGTGTTCTAAATCTTTTATTAACTGGTCAAAGCTATTGTTATATGAAAAAATAGATTTTACTTCGATATCGCAGATTGTTTTTGGTTTATAAAAGGCATAGTCCTGAATGACGGAACTTAGTAAAATAAGTGGCTTCGCCATCACTTTTGATAAAATCTCTTCATAGCCAAACAGCAGATCTGCCTGTCCCGGCAGAACATATCCACCTTCTAAACGGCTTTGCATACAGAGGAAAAATTCTTCTTCATATGTCTTTCCTTTTTCTAGAATACGATGCGGTTCGTCCAGAAAAAATAATGTATTTTCCGGTAAATATTCAAGCAGGGATACTGTTTTCTCATAAAAATAAGATAGCAGGGCTTCGCTTCCTTCTGCTGTTCCAAAAGAAAGAAGTTCTTCTTCTGTTCGTATCGTCATCTTGCGGAGACGTTCTTTTTCTGTAAGGCGCTTCTGCTTTTTTAATACTTCTTCCTGTTTCTTGTATTCTTCCTTCATACGACGGACTGCATCGCCAATCTTATGCCTTGAAAGAATCATTTCTGTTGCTGGATATATTTGAACTTTTTCTAGCTTTTCTACACTTCTCTGCGTTTCTGTATCAAAAGAACGGAGTGAATCCACTTCATCTCCCCACAGTTCTATTCGAACCGGCAGTTCTTCTGTAAGTGGGAAAATGTCAATAATCCCACCTCGGATACCAAACTGTCCGGGTGATTCCACCAGACCACTGTTCTCATAGCCAAGCTCCGAAAGTTTTAATTTAAGTGCATCTGTATCAATGATCGATTCAAAATCAATCGTAAGACAATGTTCCTTAAAATCTTTGAGGGGAATCATTTTCTCCATAAGCACATCAAGACAGGCAACGATCGTCAGCGGCTCTCCCGCCATAAGCTTCTTTAAGATATCCATTCGCTGCCTCTCGATATGATTACTGTGTACATCCGCGCTATAAAACAGTACATCTCTTGAAGGATATAGAACGGTATTAGAATCAAAAAAACGCAAATCCTGATAGAGTTCTTTCGCCTTATCTTCTTTATAAGTCAGTACAAGCCGGCATGGGAAGTCTTCTCCAAGGTTTGGAATAAAATGTGCTTTCTGAGAATCAACACAACCATTCAGGACGATGGGATAAGCCTTCTTTTCCATTGCAGTTTTCATATCAATATAAGTATCAAATTTTAAAAGAGGGTTAGATAAAGTTTTCATGATACCTCCTTTCATTTTGGTTATTGCACTTTTCTGTTGCATTCTGGAGCGTAGTCTTCTAAAAATCAAGTATAGAAAAATATTTTCTCTCTATTCCAAAGTTTTTCTTTTCTTTTTCCCTACACTATATTTGTTCATTGCTTCTGCGAATTCATCCTGAGCAAAAAGTTCTGCTGCTTTTTCTGCCTTGTCTAAAGATTCTGCGAGTAATTCTTTTTCGTCATCTTTGAAATGTCCAAGAACATAATCTGCAAGATCCTGTCCCGGATGTTTTTCCCCGCCAATACCGACACGAATTCGTGGAAAAGTGTCTCCACCTAAATGTTTGATAATACTCTTCATTCCATTATGCCCACCGGCACTACCCTTCGTGCGCAGGCGGAGCATGCCGGGTTCTAAACTGATATCGTCATAAATTACAAGGATATCGCTTAAATCCAGCTTATAAAAATCCATGATCGGACGAAGACTTTCCCCGCTTAAATTCATATACGTTAACGGTTTTACAAGAAGTACTTTACTGCCGCCAATAAAGCCACTTCCTACCATTGCCTTGAACTTATGCTGATTCATATTGATTCTGTTTGCTTCTGCGATACGGTCGATTGCCATGTATCCTACATTGTGTCTTGTTCCTTTATACTGATCTGTTGGATTCCCTAATCCTACAATTACTTTCATTCTATGTTCCTTTCCTGATTTTATTTCTTCTGTGTTTGTTTTTTCTTGATTTTGTAGTGTCTGTTCCTTTTGTTTTTCTTTTTGCTTCTGTCTTTGTCTCTCTAACTGTTCCTGCATTTTTACTTTTTGCTGCTGCTTTTTTCTTTGCTTTTTACGCTCCGATTCCCAGGAACTTACGGCTGCCTCGGCATCCTGTGTTGCCCACTTTTCCGGAAGCTTTCCGTTTTGCCCCTTACCAGAAGCGTTATCAAATATATTCTGACTGATGCTGTCAGGATTCTTCTTCCTGCGATGTTTCGGACGATACTGGTTCCACTCCTCATAAAATGGTTCCGGTTCTGACGCAGAATTCGGCAGCTTTTTGCCATTGCCAAAATAATAGTCTACCACTCTCTCCGCAGATTTGTCATCAAAATAATCATTATGCAAATGCGCAAAGCTTTCTACTTTTTTCAAATCCCACTGCTCATTTTTCATGCAGTCAATCAAATCCTGCATATTTTCTACGATCGGACCGGGTGCTGTCTTTTCATAATCAAAATAAAAACCTCGGTCTTTACTTAAATACCAGTCTTTGTCAAATGCATAAAGGATGATCGGACGGTTTAAAAGAGAATATTCTACTGCAATCGAAGAATAGTCCGCAATTAAAATGTCCGTCATGCAAAGTAGCTTACGGACATTCGGATAATCGGTCATATTTGCTACCGTTTCAGGTACTTTGGCAGACTGAATCTGTGGATGAAGACGTACCATTAAGAAATAGTCTTCCCCAAGTTCTTTCTGAAATGCATCAAAATCAAACGCTTCTAAAAGCTTTTTATCATGTTCTTCCTCCCCACGAAAAGTCGGTGCATAAAGAACAAGCTTCTTTCCTTTCATTTCCGGATATTGTTCACTAAGTTCTTCCTTCCACGCAGCAATATCATGCTTTCTGAAAAAATAGTCCACCTGTGGGCATCCGATACAGATTACCTTTTCTTTCGGTGCTATAAAAGCCTCTGCATAATTATCTCTGATATTTTTAGAACTTGCCAGTATATGATTTGTATTTTGGGTTGCTGCTTCTAACTCTTTTAACACTGCCAGATCCGTTTCAGAAGAACCGCCAAACTTCTTAAAAGATCCCATCCCATGCCAAAGCTGAACTACCTTTGTCTCATCCGACAGCTTCATATATCCAAGCGGCAAAAAATTGTCATTCAAAAAAATATGGGATGAAGTCGCCATTCGAAAAGCCTTTATAGTAAAAAGCTTTAGCAAGCCTCCCAGATTACGTAGATTCACTTCATAATCTGCATGCGTGATAATATTAAAATGAAACGGTAACCCTCTTTTTTCACATTCATTTTTTATCTCAAACAGGCTTCCTGTTCCCCCGGTGTTTAACTTCTCCACGAGGGTGATCTGATTCTTCTTTACCTTCCATTTGCGAAAGAAATTAAAAAAGCCTGCAAATATTCTATTTGTATTCAATGTATCTAACCTCCACTGTACATCTAATGTACTCTCGGAATCTTTTTGTGCCGTTCTGTAATATATGGTTAAAAATCAATTCTCAGAAGTTTTACCTGATATTTTTCCATAACAACATATGTTTTTTAGTATATCATAGATTATGCATTTTCTAAAAAGAAAATTTTTCGAATAGCAAAACGACTCTTGCAATTTTCAAAAATCTTCATAAAAATATAGCAGGAATTCCATATATTATACAGAAATTCCTGCTATAAGGTTAAGAGCCGTTTTGTGTCAGCCCCTTTATCTTCTAAGTTTTGCTACAGTTATATTTATAATGCTACCTCTGCTTCTCCGACTGTTTCCTCTTCCCCCGAGGCCATGATTGCTTCGTATTCCTGAAGAATACTTTTCTGGATGATGTCACGAGTATCAGAATTAATCGGATGTGCGATATCACGATACTCCCCATCAGATGCTTTGCGGCTTGGCATTGCGATAAATAAGCCCTTTTCTCCTTCAATCACTTTGATATCGTGTACAACAAACGCGTTATCAAATGTTACGGATACAACCGCTTTCATCTTTCCTTCTTTTGCTATCTTTCTGATTCTTATATCGGTAATCTGCATGACCTGTCCTCCCAATAATGTTATTACTACTTACAGAATGTACCGCACATTCTTCTCAATTACAATCTTAATCTCATCATCGGTTCCGACATAGTTCGTTCCTGGACGGAGAGTATCTCTACTCTCTACAATACAGTTTTCAATATAGGAGTCATCTCCGATATATACATCATTCAAAATGATGGAGTTCTTGATTGTACAATTATTTCCAATGTATACGTCTTTAAAGATAATAGAATTCTCAACTTTACCGTTAACAATACAACCGGAAGAAATAATACTGTTCTTCACTTCTGCTCCTGCATTATACTTTGCTGGTGGCAGATCATCTACTTTAGAGTATACATCCGGATACTGTTTGAAGAAGTAATCTCTTACGTCCTTCTTCAAGAAATCCATATTTGTCTTATAATAAGAATCTACTGTTGCAATATTTCTCCAATATGTATCAAGCTTATAACCGTAAATCTTACGAACATTTCTATAACGAACAAGTACATCCTGTACAAAATCGTGTCTGTCTTCTCTTGCGCAGCGCTCAAGAATCTCGATCAGATGACGTCTTCTGATCACATAAACACCGATAGAAACATTATTAGAAGAAGCAACAAGTGGTTTCTCTTCAAACTCTGTGATTCTTTCGTTCTCATCTAACTTAAGAACACCAAAACGTGTCAGATCATCATCTGTATCTTTCAGTGTTGTGTAAACGACAGTAATATCTGCGTTCTTAGCGATATGAGCTTCAAGAACTTTACCGTAATCCATCTTGTATACGCCATCACCTGTTGCAATAATTACATAAGGCTCATGGCTCCTCTTAAGGAAATCAATATTCTGGTAAAGAGCATCTGCTGTACCCTGATACCAGGAGTTGTTATTCTTTGTAACAGTAGGAGTGAAAACATAAAGTCCCCCCTGCTTTCTTCCGAAATCCCACCACTTACTTGAGCTTAAATGTTCATTTAAAGAGCGGGCATTAAACTGTGGTAATACCGCTACTTTAGATACACGTGAATTGCTCATATTACTTAATGTAAAATCAATCGCACGATAACTTCCTGCTACAGGAAGGGCTGCGATCGCACGCTTATCGGATAATCTTCCGATTCTGTTATTATTACCGCCTGCTAAAATAATACCTATAGACTTCATTTATGTCACCTGCCCTCTACTATCTGATAATGGATTCGCCGCTTGCCAGAATGCCTTCCGGATAATCCTCTGCTGTTGTCTTTCCTACGATTGCGACATTCTTACCAATCTTAACGTTGGCTGGGATAACAGAACCTTCACCTATAGTAACTAATCCGCCACGGTAAACATTCGGTTTATACTTGTTCTCTGCTTCTTCAAATACACCAAGTTCTGTGTTCTCTCCAACTTCTACACGCTCTGCGATGATAGACTTCTCTACCTTAGCGCCCTTCTTGATTACGGTATTATTCATAATAATAGAGTTCGTAACTACTGCACCTTCCTCGATAACAACACCAGCTCCGATAACAGAGTTGGAAATCTCTCCGTAAATTTCTGTTCCGTCTCCGACGATACAGGAATTCACCTTAGAGTCTGCTGAGAAATACTGTGGTGGAATAATATCTGTCTTTGTGTATATTCTCCAGAATTCTTCGTAAAGATTAAATTCAGGTATAATATCAATTAATTCCATGTTCGCTTCCCAGTATGCGGAAAGTGTTCCTACGTCTTTCCAGTAACCCTGATAGTTGTAAGCCATAATCTTATCACCACGCTTATGGCAGTAAGGAATTACGTGCATACCAAAGTCACAGCCAGGCTGTTCAGATAAAGTTTCCAGAGCTTCCTTTAATACTTCCCAGTTAAAGATGTAAATACCCATGGATGCTTTATTACTTCTTGGGTTAGCTGGTTTCTCTTCAAATTCGAGAATCTGATTATTCTCATCTGTGATTACAAGACCAAAACGGCTGGCATCTTCCCAAGGTACTTCATAAGTAGCCAGTGTGATCTGCGCATTATTCTTCTTATGGAATTCAAGCATCAGTTCGTAATCCATCTTATAAATATGGTCTCCACCAAGAATAATTACATAATCCGGATGGTAATACTCCATGAATTCCATGTTCTGATAAATCGCGTTCGCTGTTCCTGTATACCAGTCCGTATTCTGACTCTTCTCGTATGGAGGAAGAATAGATACCCCACCTATATTACGATCCAAATCCCAAGGAATACCGATACCGATGTGCTGGTTCAGTCTTAATGGCTGATACTGGGTAAGAACACCTACTGTGTCGATTCCCGAGTTAATACAGTTACTTAACGGAAAATCAATGATTTTATACTTTCCGCCGAATGCTACTGCCGGTTTCGCTAATTTAGAGGTTAGTACGCCAAGACGGCTTCCTTGTCCACCAGCTAAGAGCATTGCTATCATTTCTTTTTTTATCATAATAATCACCCCTTTGTCACATAATACTTATTATAGCACTGAAATTCCCAAATGGAAAGCAGTTTAGCACAAAAAACAAAATATATTTTTTATTTTTTTATATATTTTGTATTGCCCATATGGTTATCTTTTACATTCAAATGTAGAAATCCCACGAAAACAATAGGACATTATAATGAAAAGTGCCCTATTACTGGCTGTTTTGGGAATTTTTCAAGATACCCTGGTACCCTTACTATAAGATGTGTACAGAAGAGACCTTAAGTATCACAATTCTTTCTTGAATCTCGTTTATCTGTGCGCTATACTATAAACGACTTTTTAATAATTAAACTGATTTTTTTCGCCATATTTATTTATATGTACTCACTAAGTCCTATATGACGGATTTTCTGAAACACATCTTGTGGCACTGGAGGTAAATATGTATACAATTGATTTTCAAAAGCCGATTCATGTTCATTTTATCGGTATTGGCGGCATCAGCATGAGCGGTCTTGCCGAAATTTTATTAAACAGACATTTCACAGTTACTGGTTCTGATATGCAGGCTTCCGACATGACAAAGCATCTTGAAGAAACAGGTGCAAAGGTTGTTATCGGACAGAAAGCAGAGAATATTACCGATGATATCGATCTTGTTGTTTATACTGCTGCCATTCACGAATCTAACGAAGAATTTGCTGCTGCAAAGAATAAAGGAATCCCTATGATGACCCGCGCAGCTCTTCTCGGACAGATCATGGCAAACTTTGCGAAGTCTATCGCCGTTGCCGGAACACATGGAAAGACAACGACAACGTCTATGCTTACTCACATCCTTCTTCAGGCAGATACCGATCCTACGGTCAGTGTCGGAGGTATGTTAGACCGCATCGGCGGAAATATTCGTGTCGGCCATTCTGACCTCTTCCTTACGGAAGCATGTGAGTATACGAACAGTTTCCTTGAATTTTATCCATTATATTCTATTATCTTAAATGTAGAAGAAGACCATATGGACTTCTTTAAAGATATTGAAGATATTAAGAACTCCTTCCATAAGTTCGCTTCCCAGACTGCAAAAGACGGACTTATCATTATTAACGGAGATATGGACCACACCGACTTCATCTTAAACGGTCTTAGCCAGAAGCACGTTACTTTTGGATTAAACTCTGACAATGATTACACTGCAGCAGACATTACATTTGATAAAGAGGGAAATGCTTCTTATAACCTTATCGCACATGGAGAGGAAAAGGGCCGTATCACTTTAAAAGTAAAAGGCCGCCACAATGTTATGAACTCTTTAGCTGCCATCGCATGTACAGAAGCAATCGGTCTTCCTTTCGATACGATCCGCAAAGGTCTTTTATCCTTTGGCGGTACGCACCGTCGTTTTGAATACAAAGGTTCTCTTGGCGATGTAACTGTAATTGACGATTATGCACATCATCCAACAGAAATCCGCGCTACTTTATCTGCTGCAAAGGATTATCCGCATGATGAACTCTGGGTTATCTTCCAGCCTCATACATACACCCGTACAAAGGCGTTTCTCCCTGAGTTTGCAAAGGCTTTAGAGCAGGCAGATCATGTAATTTTAGCTGATATTTATGCCGCAAGAGAAGTAGATACCGGAGAAGTTTCTTCTAGAGATGTTATGAAGCTTTTGCAGGAAGATGGACAGGACGTACATTATTTCCCAAGCTTCGAAGAAATCAAAGATTTCGTAAAGGCTCACGTAAAAGGACATGACCTCCTGATTACAATGGGCGCAGGAAATGTCGTAGAAATCGGAGAGGAACTTCTGGCTGAAAAATAAGTTCTAAACTATTAACAGATAAAGTAGATGTTTCCTAAAAAAGATACCCTATATCTATGGCTCTGTCACTGTGGGTTGAATGTTCATTTAAACGCTCGCATTCAATCCTCGTTCTAATGCCACAGAGATAGGGTATCTTTTCTTTTTGGAAGCTTTCTCTGGCTCGATAGGTATCCAGAATAAGTTATCCACATTATCCACAATTTTAAATTTTTTTCTGAGGGAGTTTTGAGGTTTTCCCCAAGTTGTTTACATTTTGTCCACATTGTATTTTTGTAAGTTCACACCTATATCTTGGAACTCATCACCCTTTTTGACCAGTTTTCTCCCCAAAATATCGAGTTTTACCCACCTATCCACAAAGTTATCCACATTATCCACAAAACTATCCACACAATCTATCAAGGTTTTATACAGGAGTTATCCCCAATTCTATCCACATTCTCCCCAGATTTGAAACTGTATTTTTTGTTGTGGGTGTGCTATTCTATACTCAGAAGCACAAGATAATCACCAGACTACATATATAAACTACAGATGATAGAAATAAGAAATAAGGGGTATAATGAACGATAAGATTACTTTACTTTACAATGTACAGAATGAAGTTACTGTTCTGCCAAACAAATTTATTGATGAATATATGATAAAAGCGGATGGAGAATATGTTAAGATTTATCTTCTGATTCTTCGTCTGCAGGGTATGGGGCTTCCCGTAGATGTGGATCATCTTGCGGATCATCTGGAACTGACACGAAAAGATGTTTTACGTGCGCTTTCCTACTGGGAAAAAGCTGGTCTTTTACAGGCTACCGAGCCTTCTGTGCCGGAGAAGACAGCTTCTGCGGCTTCTACAGGGACACAAAAAGGGGCTTCTTCACAACAGGGGACGACTCCTTCACCGACGATTACTTCTGTACCGGAGAAGACTACATTAAGTCCTACGGATGTGGAGAATTCTATGAAGGATACCGATCTTGAACGTACGATTTATATGGCAGAAACTTATATTGGTCGTCCATTTTCCACATCAGAGCTGAATAGCTTCTGCTACATTAACGACCAGCTTCACTTTTCTTCTGATCTGATGGAGTATCTGATCGAATACTGTGTCTCCCGCGGAAAGAAGAGTGTCCGTTATATCGAAAGTGTAGCGATCAACTGGTATCAGCAGGGCATCACAAGTGTTCAGGAGGCAAAGGAGCAAAGTACATTATATTCACAGAATGTTTTTCCTATTATGAAGGCATTCGGCATTTCGAATCGTGATCCTGGCTCAGCGGAGCTTGACTACATAAAGAAGTGGAATTCTCTTGGTCTTGGCACCGATATTATTATTGAGGCTTGCAGCCGAACCCTGCTTGCCACACACCAGGCAAGTTTTCCATATGCGAATAAGATCTTAGAAGACTGGAAGCGTCTTGGTGTTAGAAGCACTTCAGATATTAAGCATCTAGATGATAAACACCGTTCTTCGAATGCGGCCTCTCCTGCCTCGGCTTCTTCTGCCGGATATGCGCAGGGACAGACACGTAAAGGAATGACCGGCACTGCTGCCAGGAAGAATACATCCAATACATCGGCAAATCAGTTCCATAATTTTGAGCAAAGAACTTATGATTACAGCGATTTAGAATCTCGTCTTCTTGATAAGACCAGGAGGTAACTATGGGTATTTCCACCAGACAATATCAGGATATTATGAATGAATATGACGCAGTACGCCGCCGTAATTATATGGCGGAACAGGAACGTAAAGAACGAATCTATGCTCTTATTCCGGAGATTCGCCGTATTGATGAGGAGATTGCTCATGTTTCTGTCGCAAAGGCAAAGGAGATGCTTCTGAAAAAGATATCGAATGCGGATGCTAAGAAGTCGCTGCAGAGTACCATTTACGATCTTTCCATGGAAAAGGTCAACCTGCTGGCGATTCATGATTATCCGGCAGATTATCTTGATCCGATTTATGACTGCCCGGAGTGTAAGGATACCGGCTATATCGGAGATAAAAAGTGTCATTGTTTCCAGCAGAAGATTCGCGAGATTCTTTACAGACAGTCTAATATTGAAAATTCTGCCGGTAACGAATGTTTTTCCGCTTTCCGCACAGATTACTATTCTTCGCAGCGAAGCGGAAGAGAACGACTTTCTCCTCGCGAGAATATTGAAAATGTTTTATCGGTAAGCCGTTCTTTTATCGAATGTTTTGATTCCCGTCCCGGACAGAATCTTTTTATTTATGGGAATGCCGGTGTCGGAAAGACATTTCTTTCGAACTGTATTGCCGGAGAGCTGCTGAGTCGTGGAAAAGGAGTTATTTATCTGACTGCCTATCAGTTTTTTGACCAGCTTGCCGACTATACATTTCGCCGCGGGACAAATAATGCGCAGACCCTTCCCGCCTTTTTACACTGTGATCTTCTTATAATTGATGATCTCGGTACAGAGCTGAATAATTCTTTTATTAATTCTCAGCTTTTTTTATGTATTAATGAGAGAATTCTCAATAAAAAATCTACTATTATAAGTACAAATCTTTCTTTAGAACAGATTAACCGTTCTTACACAGAAAGAGTTTTTTCAAGAATCATACAGTCCTACACCCTTTTACATATTTACGGAGAAGACATTCGCATTAAAAAGGCTTTCTCCGCCCTTGACGAATAAGAGAAGGGATGTTATAAAGGAATTGTAATATGATTTATCTCACATAATAATAATTATATGATTAAAGGAGTAAAACACATGAGACCAGATGATAGCAAATTTGCAACCGTTCCTGTAGGTAAGCTTGGAATTATTGTTCACCCTAGCTGTGCAGAGCTTGGAAAGAGAATCGACCAGTATATTGTAAACTGGCGTAAAGAGCGTGAACATGAACACAAAGAGAATGTTGTATTTAAAGATTACGAGCAGGATACTTATATTATCGATGCAACCTGTTCCCGTTTCGGAACCGGTGAAGCAAAGGCACTCATCTCCGATTCTGTTCGTGGCGTAGATCTTTATATCCTTGCAGATGTTCTTAATTATAGTTTAAAATATAAAGTATGTGGTCATGAAAACCATATGTCTCCTGATGATATTTACGCAGATGTTAAGCGTATCATCGGCGCTGCTTCCGGTAAGCCAAAGAGCATTACTGTTATCATGCCGTTCCTTTATGAGAGCCGTCAGCATAAGAGAAGCTCCAGAGAGTCTTTAGACTGTGCTTACGCATTGCAGGAACTTACAGCAATCGGTGTTGATAACGTTCTTACATTTGATGCACATGACCCTCGTGTACAGAACGCGATCCCACTAAAAGGTTTTGACAATATCATGCCTACTTATCAGTTCATCAAGGCTTTACTTCGCTCTACAAACGATCTTGAGATTGATAACGAACATTTAATGGTAATCAGCCCGGATGAAGGTGCTATGAACCGTACAATGTACTTCTCCAGCGTTCTTGGTGTAGATATCGGAATGTTCTATAAGAGAAGAGATTATTCTGTTGTCGTTGACGGACGTAACCCGATCGTTGCTCACGAGTTCTTAGGTTCTTCTGTTGAAGGTAAGGACGTAATGATCATCGATGATATGATTTCTTCCGGTGAAAGTATGTTAGACGTTGCAAGAGAGTTAAAGAGAAGAAAGGCACGTCGTGTATTCTGCATCTCTACTTTTGGTATGTTCACTAACGGACTGGAATCTTTCGATAAAGCTTACGAAGAAGGGCTTATTTATAAGGTAATCACTACAAACTGTACTTACCAGCGCCCAGACCTCTTTGAGCGTCCATGGTATGTAAGCTGTGATGTTGCCAAGTACATTGCTCTCTTAATTGATTCTATCAACCATGAGGCTTCTATCAGTGCAATCTTAAACCCTCATGACAGAATTACAAAGAGATTAGAGGAGTACAAACAGTTCCATACAATTAAAGAAGAAAAATAATAATTTGTAGATTTCGTATAGACGAAAAAAGAAACAATGCCATATCCCATCTGCTCTGTAGTCGCTGTGTTTAAAATGCTCGTCCGCATC